>Ga0209226_10000118_pt1 | contig 52767 bp, 38 predicted proteins | sample BarGraNGADG00212_2_FD_184497 | JGI IMG/M metagenome (GOLD analysis project Ga0209226, IMG submission 184497) | Arctic peat soil microbial communities from Barrow, Alaska, USA - Barrow Graham LP Ref core NGADG0011-212 (SPAdes) (version 2) | ecosystem: Environmental > Terrestrial > Soil >...
TATTCATGGCTAGTGCTTTATTGGTATCTGAGATTCCCAGTTCAGTTAAGAATTCCTTGTTCACAATGATCGTATTAACCGTATCGCCAACTGTTAAATTTTGTCCGGCTAAAAAATCGAATGAGTATAATTTCAGATAAGAGCTGTCGATCGATTTTAACTCGGCGTCAATACTCTTCTTTTCATTATTTATGAATAGACTGAAATTACTCCACGTTTGTGATTCAGCAGGAAGAACTGAACTGAAGCTGACTTGTTTAACGGTGGGAACTGACAGTAGTTCAGCCGTTAATGCATTTAGTTTTGGAGCAGCATTCTCGGGTAACCTGGCGAATATGATATTTTCAGTATCATAACCAAGGTTGGTATGATTGATGAAGTATATCTGTTTGACAATAATTAATGTAGCGATTATTACTGTCTGTGCCACAACAAACTGAAGAATAACGCTCACCTTTCCAAAACTATTTCCTTTGCCTGAATAGCCTGAATAGACTCTTTTCAGCAGAGTGGATAAGAATTTCAGTTTCAGGTTAAATATTGAGAAAATTACAGCAAGAAAGCTCGCAGTAAAAAGAAGAATCATAATGAAAAGGAATTCCTGAAAGCCAATATGTGGCATATACCCCTTAGGAATATCTATAAAGGAGTAGAAATTTCTGATGACCGGTATTGTAAACTGTAAACCGACTACCAATGCAAAAAAATTTACAAGCATAGATTCAGTAAAAAACTGGAGGAAGATTGAAAATGGTTTACTTCCCAGGATTATTTTTAGAGCTATCTGTTTTTTCTGTTTTATATTTTCGGCCAGAAAAAAATTGCTATAGTTAAAAGAAGCTATTAAAAAAATGAAAGTACCGATAAATGTCAGGGCTAAAAGTAGACCCGCACTTACAGTGCGATTATTATAGTTCCCATATTGACTTTCTTTATGTACACGTGAAAGAGGCTGTAATTTGAATTGCCTTCCTTCGAGTCTTTCAGTTCCTGCATTTGAGGCATAAATTTCTTTGAATTTTTTTTCTACTGAAACCACATCACTTCTGTTATGTAAAACCACATAACATTGATAGTTGTCGGATAAACCACCCCAGTCCGAGGCAAAACGCGGATAGAGCTTTTCTGAGAACGTTCTCAATGACAACAAAACCTTAAAAGGGAGATCGCTGTTTTCAGGAAGATCCTGAATAACTCCTTCAATTGTGAATTTTGTCCCGAAAATAATCAAGTCCTGACCTATAGGATCCCCATCTGCAAAGAGTTTGTGGGCGGTTTTCTCTGTGATAACAGCAGTGAATGGTTTATCAAGAACCTGTTTGTCCTCGCCTCTTAACCATTTAATTCCGGTTTTCCCGAAATCAAAAACAGTAAAAAAAGAAGGCTCAGTCATAACAATGCCGTCAGCAAGAACGAATGATTTTTCAACAGTACTATCCCTGGTCGGGATAGTTATTTTCTGGCTATACAGGTAAAACATGGCCACTACTTCGCTCAACTCGGGAACTGATTTTTTAAATGCAGCGGGAAGAGGAAAATGAACACCGGTGCGATATTCCAATCCACCATTGGTATACTCAAGTCCTGAAGTAACCCTCACAATCCTGAAAGTATTTTTGTTTTGTGTATGGGAACTATCGAAGCTCAATTCATAGTTGATCTTAGTATAGATTACCAGACAGCTGGTCAATCCTATCACCAGACCTGCGAAAATAAGAAGGTTTGATTTGTAATTCCGTGAAATTCTCCGTATTGCTACTTTAAGGTTTTGTCCGTTCATCTAAATCAGGTTATTTTTTATTAATTATCATTACTTGTGGGTTGTTTCGCGTTTCGTGTTTCCCTCATTCCTCACGCCTCACGCCTCTTTATTCATACCTCAGCGCCTCTACCGGATTCCTCGTTGCAGCCACTTGTACATAACGTACAATGCAACCGGGGCCTGAGTTTGTATCCACCCTTCAGTTGCACCTTCCCGTGTATAAGTACCATATACACTGAAATTCCGTATGATAAACTGCAAGCTTCTTAAAATCATTGAAGTTTTTGTTAGCATAATACCATTATTATGCCATTATTGTATAAGCCTAATATACAGTAATATAGATAATATATTTATATTAATACGTAAATAAATTTTACAATTAAACGTAAAATATTTTTACAGGCGATTGATTTTGAGTTTGGAATGAAATACTTTTACATTTTTGGCATAGAACCCCAACTCCCCAAGGGAGGCTTTAATTTTGGCAGAAGTTAAAAGTCCCTCCCCCTTGGAGGGAGAGCCTGCCCCGCAACGCGGGGGATTTAGGGAGAGGTAAATCACCCCCTTTAGGGTGAAGGGGGCAAAAAATTAAGGATAAAAAAGTTTATTATTCCAACATATGCAAAATCAGAAAGGCAATATTCTTGTTGTTGATGACAACAAAAGCATACTCAGCGCACTTGAGATATTGCTCATGCCTGAATTCAATGACGTCACTCTGCTTTCAAATCCAAACCTTATTACTTCCCAATTAAGAAAGAAAGATTATAATCTTGTTATTCTTGATATGAATTTCAGCGCCGGAGTAAATACCGGGAACGAGGGAATTTACTGGCTTGAGAGAATTAAAGATACCAATCCGGAAATATCAGTTGTGATGATTACCGCTTACGGAGATATTAGTACGGCGGTTAAGGCTCTCAAATCAGGTGCCTCCGATTTTATTCTCAAACCTTGGGATAATGAGAAATTACTTGCTACGTTAAAGCTTGCGATTCAGCTCAACATTTCAAAAAAGGAGGTCTCACAACTTAAAGAAAGGGAAACTGTGCTGAAGAATGAAATAAACCGTGACCAGCGGTTTATAATTGGATCATCACCTCAATTAATGAGTGTGCTTAACCTGGTAAGGAAAGTAGCGAAAACCGACGCAAATGTGCTTATTACCGGAGAGAACGGAACAGGTAAAGAACTAATTGCACAGGAAATTCACCGTCTCTCGAACAGGGCTAAAGAGGTTCTGGTGAGTGTAGACATGGGCGCTTTAAGCGAAACACTCTTTGAAAGCGAACTTTTTGGGCATATGAAAGGCTCTTTTACCGATGCACACGAAAACAGGCAGGGCAAATTTGAATTTGCAGATAAAGGAACCCTGTTCTTAGATGAAATCGGGAACCTGTCGTTTCATCTTCAGGCAAAACTGCTTGCAGTTATTGAGAACCATAAATTCTCAAGGATTGGCTCAAACCAACTTATCCCCACAAATATACGCCTTATATGTGCAACCAACAGGAACCTTGAAAACATGGTTCATGAAGGGATGTTCAGGGAAGATCTTCTTTACAGGATAAACACAATCCAGATTGAATTGCCTCCTCTCAGGGATCGGGGTAATGATATTTTCGTACTTGCTGAATTCTTTCTGAAAAAATATACTTATAAATACAATAAGCCAAATCTGAAAATAAACCAGCAGGCACATGAAAAACTGCTTAACTATTCCTGGCCTGGCAATATCCGTGAACTCCAGCATACTATAGAAAAGTCAGTGATATTAAGTGAGTCCAATATTTTAAAACCAGATGATCTGTATTTGCGGCAATCCAATACAATCAGTAGTAACAACTCTTTTACCACACTTGAGGAGATGGAAAAACAGATGATTCAGCAAGCCCTGGAGAAAAATAATGGTAACTTCACTGCTGCTGCTGATCAGCTTGGAATAACACGGCAGACACTTTATAACAGATTTAAAAAATCCTGATGATGTTCAGTAAAAACCTGTATTTCAATATTATACTAAGAGTATTATTAATTGTGGTTTTGTCAGGGTTACTGGGATATTTCATTGTCATTGACAAGTCTTTGCGTTTTTCGATAATCTGTTTATTGATAATAGTATTTATGACAGTCAATCTCATATCTTTTTTAAACACAACAAACAAGAAAATCAGGTTTTTCTTCGATTCAGTCAGAAATGATGATTCAAACCTCTCTTTCCCTATTGAAACCAGGAGCGCTGGTTTGAAGGAGTTATATCAGAGTATGAATAAGGTGAATAAACAGATTCAGCAATTAAAAATTGAGAACAGGCAACAGGAACAATATTTCCGGATATTGCTTGAACACCTGGCTACCGGGATCATTACTTATAATAATAAAGGTTTTATTCTGCACTCCAATTCATCGGCAAAAAAGCTTCTCTCCATGGATGTTCTCACTCATTTGCAGCAAATTGAACGAAAGGACCAGAAACTTTTTCAGACAATAAACAGCATAAAACCTCTTGAACGCAGACTGGTAGCCTATACCACTGAACAGGGTGAAATACAGCTTTCTCTTAAAGCTACATCATTAAGGACCAATGATAATGAATTGGTGATACTTTCCATTCAGGATATTAAAAATGAACTTGATGAAAAGGAAGTTGAATCGTGGATGAAACTGATAAGAGTTTTAATGCATGAAATAATGAATTCTATTACTCCTATAACATCATTATCGGAAAGTCTCTCAAACATTTATAGTGCAGGAGGAAAACCTGTTTTGCCGGAACAGGTAAGTGTTAAAACCATAGCCACCACCTTGCAGGGTCTAAATGTTATTCAGGAACAAGGAAAAGGATTAATGTCATTTGTTGAATCTTACAGAAAACTGACACGTGTACCTGAACCCAAAAAGCAATTGTTTAAAGTGGCTAATCTCCTGAATCGTGTCCATATACTCTATAACTCACTTGAAAAAAGCGACAAAATTGATTTGACCTTTTCACTTAAAAATCCTGATCTTGAAATATTTGCAGATCAAAACCTGATTTCTCAGGTGTTGATCAATCTTGTGAAAAACGCCCTTGAAGCCAATGAAAATAATAACAGAGGAAAAATACAGATTATCGCAAGCGGAGATTCAGATACCCATCCTGAAATATGTGTTATAGATAACGGTCCGGGAATTTCAGAGGAAAATATTGATGAGATATTTGTCCCTTTCTTTACTACCCGGCAAAACGGTTCCGGTATAGGATTAAGCATCTCAAAACAGATCATGAGGGTGCATGGAGGCAATCTGAAGGTCAGATCGATACCTAATAAGGAGACCATATTTTGCCTGAGTTTCTAATCGTACCTGATCGCCTTTACAGGAGTGATCCTGCTGATTAGCTGTGTAGGAACCAGAAGCATAAGAATTATTGCGGCCATAGTCCCTGCATTCAATAAAAGAATATGGCTCAGTTCAAGATTAACTGGTACAGTTTTAATATAATAAGAGGATGGATCAAGTGTAATCACACTGGTTTTCAGTTGGAGATATGCAAGTCCGATTCCGATCAAATTACCCCAGAATAATCCCTTCCCGATAAGATAAGCAGCCTGGTAAAGAAATACTCTTCGTATTGTATTATCTTCAGCTCCAAGAGATTTAAGAACACCAATCATATTAGTTTTCTCAAGAATAAGGATGAGCAATCCGGATATCATATTAAATCCTGCAACAATGAGCATCAGCAAAATGATAATTATAACATTTATATCCTGAAAATTCAACCAGTCAAAGATCTGAGGATATTTCATCCTGATGTTAGTTACCTTAAACTTTGCATCTTCTTCCGCTATCTTATAACCTATCGCATCTCTGACGGCTGAAGTCATCTCATCAAGTTTGCGGAAATCTTTGATAAACACTTCAAATCCACTTACCTGGTCGTTCTTCCATCCATTAAGCCGTTTAATTTGTCCGATATCGCAGTAAACGTACATTTTATCAAATTCTTCAAGGCTTGTTTCATAAATTCCACTGATAGTAAATTTTCTCATTCTCGGGGGCTCCTGGATAAAAAGCATTGCGAACGTATCCCCGGTTTTCAGCCTAAGCATATTGGCGATTTTTTTTGAAATTATCACTCTATCATCAGGACGTCCGGTATCTGCGACAGTGAACACAGAGCCATTAACCATATTGGTACTGAAGTATTTCCAGTCAAAATCACTTCCTATTCCTTTAAGAACGACTCCCTGGATATCCTCATCTGTCCTTATTATCCCTGCTTTGGTTGCAAATACTTCAACATGTGCAATACCCGGGATTTGCTTAATGAGAGGAATAAATTTCTGAGTGTCGCTAATTGGTGCAGTTTCGAATGAGGTATTTGAATCGAAGTTCATAATCTGAATATGTGATCCAAAGCCTACTACCTTTTCCCTTATCTGCTTCTTGAAGCCTGTAAGTATTGCAACTGCAAGTATCATAACTGCCAAACCCATTGCAATACCAATAATTGCAATAACATTTATTGGTCGGGAAAATGATGTGTCTTCACGTCTCCCTCTAATGAGTCTGTGTGCTATGAAATATGGTAAATTCATTTTACTGAAAAGTCCCCAAATTTAAGAAATTAAAACAATTTATTTTTGTTTAATCTCTACGAGGTAAAAATGTTTGAGATACATATTCTATTTTACAATACCTTAAGCCCTACGGGCTATTGAGTTTGAATCAATTTTATTCTTTAGTGAAATCCTCTTACCTATCTTTCATAATTCGTTATATGTGAATTGGAAATTTCAGGGTTTATAAAATGACTTGATTATTCAACTTCAATTCGCCGTAGGCGATAAGGTATTGTAGAACAAATGGATAATATATTCTAATATTCCTCGTAGAGGATATGGAAAGGATGAGGAATGTATTCTTAATATAACATTCAGGTTACAATCAAGTTGTGAGATTGAAATAAACCATAGATTTGCATAAAAAGCATTATTGTGATAAAGGAATTTTTTTACACATTTGTTATACTATGCTTATCAATTGCATCTTCAGCCTGTTTTGGAGTAAAGAGATCTCCAGTACCCGGAGCAAATCAGATTGAATTATACAGAAGCATAATTGAAGGCAAATCAGTTGCAGTCGTAGCAAACCAGACTTCCATGATCGGATCAACTCATCTGATTGATAAGCTTTTATCAATCGGTATAAATATCAAGGTAATATTTGCCCCCGAACACGGATTCAGAAATCTGGTCGATGCGGGTGAAACCATTGAGGATGGGAAAGATCCTGAAACCGGTATATCAGTTATAAGTCTATATGGTTTACATCTGAAACCGACTTCTGAGGATCTGAATAGGATAGATGTAGTAATATTTGATATTCAGGATGTCGGTACCAGGTTCTATACTTATATATCAACTCTACACTACATTATGGAATCGTGTGCCGAGAATCATGTTAAATGTATTGTGCTTGACCGGCCTAATCCCAACGGTTTCTATTTTGATGGTAATATCCTCGATACTGCATACAGATCTTTTGTGGGTATGGATCCGGTACCGGTCGTACATGGTATGACAGTGGGAGAATATGCAGGAATGATCAACGGGGAGGGATGGCTGAAAAATGGATTAAAATGTGATCTAACGGTTATTAAATGTAAGAATTATACTCATAAAACCTTCTATGAACTTCCTGTTAAACCATCGCCAAACCTGCCAAACCAGACCTCTGTTTATCTTTATCCATCTGTTTGTTTTTTCGAGGGAACGGCTATCTCATTAGGAAGGGGTACTTCATTCCCTTTTCAGGTGTTTGGAAGTCCCGACCTTCCCGATAAAGGTTTCAGTTTTATTCCCGAAAGTATTCGGGGAGCAAAAAAACCGCCTCTCCTTGGGGTTAAATGTTTTGGTACGGATCTCAGGGATGTTGTTAGAAAAAAATTGGTACCGAAACCTGAAATTAATCTCAACTGGCTGATCAGTGCTTATAAGGATTTCCCTGTGAAAGATAAATTTTTTACTTCCTATTTTGATGTACTCGCAGGAGGTCCGGTTTTAAGAGAGCAGATACAGAAGGGAATGACTGCAAAGCAGATACGTGAAACATGGAAAGAAGGACTTGAAAAATTCGCAAAGATAAGAGAGAAGTATTTACTATATAAATAGTTGTCTAATTGTCTTGCAGTCTTGCGGTCTCGATTTTTCAACTTTTATCTTTTTACTTTTGTCTTTTATCTTTAAATTACACTCTCCCCGGATAAACCTTCAGAGCCATGGCTAATGTTTTCATCGCATTTTTAAGGTCATCGATTTTCAATACATAAGCTATCCGTACCTCATTCTTGCCTGATCCCGGAGTTGAATAGAAACCAGAAGCAGGAGCAACCATAACTGTCTGATTTTTATATTCAAACTCTTCAAGTAACCACTGTGCGAATTTATCTGCATCATCAACCGGAAGTTTGACAACTGTATAGAATGCTCCTTTTGGTTTAGGGCAATACACACCCGGTATCTTATTGAGAGCTTCGACCATATAGTTTCTTCGGGCAGTATACTCCTTGTTTACTTCTTTAAAATACTCATCAGGTGTGTCAATTGAAGCCTCACCTGCAATCTGTCCGAGACCAGGAGGTGAGAGACGTGCCTGTGCGAATTTAAGTGCTGTGGAAATTACCTCTCTGTTTTTCGTAATCAAAGCGCCAATCCTTACTCCACATTCACTGTAGCGCTTTGATACAGAATCGAGCATAATGACATTATTATCAATGTCTTCAAGATTCATAGCTGAGAAATGTTCAGCGCCATCATAGCAAAACTCACGGTAAGCTTCATCTGAGAAAAGATACAAATCATGTCTCTTTACAATTTCTTTAAGATGCTGAAGTTCTTTCTTCGAATAGAGATATCCTGTAGGATTATTAGGATTACAAACAATAATACCCTTCGTTTTTGATGAGATCTTTTTTTCAATTTCCTCAATCGGAGGAAGGGCAAAATCTTCTTTTATAAATGAAGTTACCGGAACAATTTTAATCCCGGCAGTTGTAGCAAAACCATTGTAATTGGCATAAAATGGTTCCGGAGTAATAACTTCTTCACCCGGATTTACACATGACATAAGAGCAAACAGGATAGCCTCTGAACCACCTGTGGTGATAAGCATTTCGGTATAGTCAATATTAATCCCGATCTTTTGATAGTAAGTTGCCAGTTTACGCCTATACGATTCATTGCCCGCTGAATGGCTGTATTCAATTACCTTCAGATTAATGTTTCGCAATGCTTTAAGCGCAACTTCAGGCGTAGGGATATCGGGTTGTCCGATATTAAGATGGTATACTTTTCTCCCTTTTCGTTTTGCTTCTTCAGAAAATGGTACGAGTTTCCTGATAGGTGATGCAGGCATTGCTTTTCCTTTGTCAGATATTGTTGGCATGTGGTATGAATTTAAACCTCATTCTAAAACTGATCACAAAAGTAAATAAATTAGAATTCCCAAGAATGATTTATTTTACTATTTAGATTTTGTTTAAGGGTTTAAAGGGTTGAAAGAGTTTGATGGGTTTATTTCAGCATATCATCTCATTCAACCCTTTCAACTTTTCAACTCCTTCAACCTTTAATAGTATCGGTAATTTTCATATTTTTGCAATTCTGTTTTATAAACATAATTTTAAGAAGAATAATGGATATTCCCTCAAAATACCAGCCCGGGAAAGCTGAGAGCAAGTGGTACCGGTATTGGATGGATAATGGATTTTTCAAAAGCACTCCTGACAAGAGAGAGCCATATACGATTGTTATTCCTCCACCAAATGTTACGGGTGTACTGCACATGGGTCATATGCTTAACAATACTATCCAGGATGTTCTTGTTCGCAGGGCAAGAATGCAGGGGAAAAATGCCTGCTGGGTACCGGGGACCGACCATGCTTCAATAGCTACTGAAGCAAAAGTAGTTGCAAAACTTAAAGCTGAAGGAATTGAAAAACGCGATCTTACCCGGGAGGAGTTTCTGGAACATGCATGGGAGTGGACTCATAAACACGGAGGTATAATCCTCGAACAGCTTAAACGGCTCGGGGCCTCGTGCGACTGGGACCGTACACTTTTCACAATGGATGAGAAAAGATACGACTCCGTTATTAAAGTATTTGTCGATCTGTTCAATAAGGGTCTTATTTACAGAGGTATAAGAATGGTTAACTGGGATCCTCAGGCTATGACAGCAGTTTCGGATGAGGAAGTTATCTATACCGATGAAAAGTCAAAACTTTATTATGTCCGTTATAAGATAGTAGGAGAGGATGGGTATGTTACGGTTGCTACAACCCGTCCGGAAACTATACTTGGAGATACAGCTGTTTGTGCAAATCCTGATGATGTCAGGTACAAGCATCTGAAAGGTAAAAAAGTTTTCGTTCCTATGGTAAACCGTGAGGTCCCTTTTATTTTTGACAGTTATGTTGATCCTGAATTTGGGACAGGATGCCTCAAGATTACCCCGGCACACGATATCAATGACTATGAGATCGGCCTCAGGCATAAGTTGCCGTCAATTGATGTTTTCAATGAAGATGGCACTATGAGCGAAAGGGCAGGATTATTTATAGGTGTTGACAGGTTTAAGGCTAAAGAACTTGCGGAAAAAGAACTTCAGAAAACCGGAAACCTTGTGAAGGTTGAAAACTACGACAACAAGATTGGACGTTCGGAGAGGACAAATTCTGTTATAGAGCCAAGACTTTCACTTCAGTGGTTCGTAAAGATGAAGGACCTGTCGAAACCGGCATTAGATGCAGTATTGAATGGAGATGTCCACATTCATCCGGCAAAGTTTAATAATCTTTACCGCCACTGGATGGAGAATGTCCACGACTGGTGTATCAGCCGTCAGTTGTGGTGGGGCCAGAGGATACCCGCATGGTACTACAATAATAATGAATTTGTTGTTGCAGAGAATATTACTGACGCTCTCGAACTGGCAAGAAAGAAAAGTGGTAACACAGCTTTGAGCAAGACCGATCTCCGCGAAGATGACGATGTGCTTGACACCTGGTTCTCATCATGGCTCTGGCCGATCACATCATTTGACGGGATCAATGATCCTGAGAATAAGGACATTAAATATTATTATCCTACAAATGATCTTATCACCGCACCTGAGATACTTTTTTTCTGGGTAGCCCGTATGATAATTGCCGGTTATGAATATAGAGGACAGAAACCATTTGATAATGTTTATCTTACGGGACTTGTACGTGACCAGCAGAGAAGAAAAATGTCGAAATCTCTTGGCAACTCTCCTGACCCGATTGAACTCATTGAAAAATACGGTGCTGATGGAGTCAGAGTCGGGATGCTTTTATGTTCCCCTGCGGGCAATGACCTGCTATATGAAGACAGTCTGCCTGAGCAGGGACGTAATTTTGCCAATAAAATCTGGAATGCTTTCAGACTTGTAAAGAGCTGGAATGTTGACGATACTATCGATCAGCCTGATTCCTCAAAAGCCGCCGCGTTGTGGATGACTGAGGTCATAAAGAAAGCTATTATTGATATTGAAGTGAACTTCAGAAAATTCAGGATATCAGATGCTCTCATGATCACTTACAAATTGTTCTGGGATGAATTCTCAGGCTGGTATCTTGAAATCATCAAACCTGAATATCAAAAACCTGTTGACAGGATTACCTTTGCTGCCACAATCGCATTATTTGAAAAGCTACTGAAGATAGTACATCCATTCATGCCGTTTATTACCGAAGAGATATGGCAGCTGATTATGGAGAGAAAGGATGGAGAAAGCATTATGGTAACGCAGATGCCGGAAGCTAAAAAATTCAACAAGGATCTTATTGCAGATTTTGAATCTGTGAAGGAAACGATAAGTGCAGTAAGAACTGTCAGGAAAGAAAAGGATATACCCAATAAGGAAAAACTTAGACTTCTTATCCGTTCTGATAAAGATAGTTTTGATTCTGAGATTCTTCCTGTTGTAAATAAATTATGTAATTTATCTGAATTGTCATTTGTTTCCGAGAAACAGGAAGGTGCAGCTTCATTTATGGTTGGGACGACCGAGTATTTTATACCGTTAACAGGCAAACTGGATGTCGAAGGTGAGCGTACCAGGATTCAGGAGGAGATTGTTTACCACAGGGGATTTCTGATCAATGTAATGAAAAAACTTGAAAATGAGCGTTTTGTTAAGAATGCTCCTGCAAGTGTTCTTGAATTGGAACGAAAAAAGAAGAGCGATGCGGAGTCGAAGATAAAATCGCTTGAAGAGGCGTTGAAGTCGTTGAGGAAGTAGCTCAGGGCATCAGCTTCCTCACAAAATAATTCTGTTCTACAGGAACAAGCTCCCAATCGCTATTAAGGATCAGATGCCATCCTTCACCTGAGATATGGTTTTTGTCTTCTTTGAATGCTTTTGCAGTTATGCGGAGAAACTTTAGATTATTTGATACAAGACACCCGCCTTTTTCGACAGTTAGTTTGCCCCAGTTATCTGATACTCTCATTGAATTATACAAGGTGCCAAGAGTGTCGAGGGAATGAATATCTTCCGGTTCAAAATCAAAATAAGGACTTTCAAGTTCAAGAAATACGACAGGCTTCTCGGTGAAGATGCTTATTTGTCTATGAATGCTTTCTCTGATATCCGTGAGCCGTTGTTCTTCTTCCTTATTAATAATATCGATATCATAATTTAGAGCCAGACTGCCTGCCACATCCCTGCAAATAACAGGCAACTTGATATTATATAGCTCTTTAACTGCGTTTCCCAGGTCAGTGGTATCAGTATTAATTTTTTTAATATCATATCCTTTTTCATAAAGTAACGATGCATATAAGGCACCATGAATGAATCCATATGATCTTGCATACGATTGCATCGAGTAAACCCTGTCGAGATTTTCGAAAAGTCTCGACAGGTATTCCTCATGCGAATTAGTGCAAAGCAAAGTATACGTGAATGTTGCCAGTCCTTCGTAAGTTTCAAACCGGTTTTCATCATCGGCATATTTGTGATAGAGTTCTCTGTTTGAACCTCTGAATATAAGAGCATCCCTTATGGCAAGCTGACGTTCATCCCCATCAGTTTTGAGCGCTTTCTTCAAAGCTTTCCATTCGAGCTTGATCCAAAGCCTTGCTTCCTTTTCATCCATATTGTTTGCATTGAAGGTTAAAGGTAAAACTCCTTCATTTTCCTGAAACCGGTGAAAGAGGCTGTGAATTTCCCGTGTTTTTATCCTGTATGCATCTTCTTCTGCGGGAAGAGGTGACATAGCAAAATGCGTTCCTCCAAATTTCACAGGACCGTTAGTTAATATGAGTTCTTTTGGATAGATACCGGTATATACTCCATCTTTCGATTTCAGAAGGCCATCATTATCAGGCCCGTTAGCTATGGCTCTACGCGTGACTCTTTCAACAAACAATATGGGTCCATATAGGTTTTTCCCCCATAGTTTACCATTATCCCGATTGCATATCTCTTCAATATCTTTAAAATATTGTGCTGCTTTAACTGTAGTAAAGTAAGTCTCATCTTTTTTCCCCTTGCAGCATAAAAGCATCAGGAAGAGAGGGAAAAGTAACCACTTTTTCATTATAGCTGATTTGTCGTCCCGAAAGTAATGAAAAAATTTGCAAATAGTCAAACCCGCACTTAAGTATGCGAATTGCGATTTATTAATAACTTTGTGACAGTTAATAAAAAACAATTTTTAGCAATAGTTCATGATAGATCAATCAGAGAATTTATCTCTTCTTTATCAGGTCAGTAAGGTTGTTGCAAAAAGTTCCGATCTGGAAGAGGCCATCATCCAGGTTATGGGAAAGATGACTCAAAAATTTGGTATTCTTCAGGCTTTTCTGTCAGTTCTTAATCGTAACTCGTCTAAAATATATATTGAAGTGGGCTATGGTTTAACTCAGGAACAAAAAGAAAGAGGAGAATATAAAATTGGTGAGGGTATAATCGGAGAAGTAGTTAAAACAGGTGAACCTGTAATCATTCCTCATATATCTGATGAACCCCGTTATCTGAATAAAACAAGATCTACAACCAAGCTTAAAGATGAGGATTCATTTATATGCGTACCGATAAAAGCAAAAAACGAAATTATTGGTACCTTAAGTGTAAAACTCAAATATTTATCCAACCGGTCATTACAGAATGAGTTACAGTTCCTTACGATAATAGCCTCGATGTTCGCCAGACTGGTAAGATCGCGCCAGGACAAAATAGAAGAACTTGAAAAGCTTCATTACAGGAAATTAAGGGAACAGGGACTTTATAGTTATAACGACAGGATTACTTCTCTGGTAGGAGAGTCAGGTAAAATACAGGAAGTTTATGATCTGATATCCAAGGTCGCCTAACCTGCAGGTGAAATTATTAAGAGTTCTGCAGGAAAAAGAATTTCAACGTTTGGGTGGGGGTGAGACTATCCGTGCAGATGTACGGATCATTACAGCCACTAACCGCGACCTGGAAGAACTGATGCTCAGGAACGAATTCCGCGAAGATCTGTATTACCGGTTAAATGTCTTTCCTATGTTTATCCCGCCTCTCAGGGACCGTCGGGCAGATATTCCATTGCTGGTAAATCATTTTATAGAAAAATACAACAGATTGCATGGGCTGGAGATAAAACGGATCAGTTCCACTGCAATTGATCTGTTAATGACGTATCACTGGCCCGGCAACATAAGGGAACTCGAAAATTGTATTGAACGGGCCAGTATTCTCAGTACCGACAGGGTGATCCGTTCACATAATCTTCCTCCTACACTTCAAAGCGCTGCCTCCACTCATTCGCGTGTTGACGGGGGTCTCGAAGCAATACTTGAAAATGTGGAAAAGCAGATGCTTATCGATGCATTGAACCTGTCTAAAGGAAACATTTCAAAAGCTGCCGACCAGCTTAAACTTACCGAACGTATGATGGGACTCAGGATTAAAAAGTACCAGATAGACCCGGTAATCTTCAAAAAGTATAAGCGTGTATCAGGTTCCTGATTTGTAACACCCTAGAAATAAGAAATATACCCAATTATTTTAACTCGAGTGAACAAAATCCTACCGTTACGTAGGATTTTTTATTCATTGTTACCGCTGCGTAACCTTTTAATTATCCTCAAAAAAATATCAGATTTTATATTGGCTTTTTAAAAGTCTGATCTGTAGTGTTTTGCAGGCTCATTATTTAAACTTTCTTTTTACCTGATTAAAATATGGCATGTGTTTGGCCTATATACCGGACATGTACAAAAATATACAACAGTGTATCTTTTTACTAATATGAATATATCGAAAAAGTAAATAATAACTAATAATTAAAAAGTATGAAGAAAATTGAAGCAATTATCAGAACATCAAAATTTGAAGATGTTAAAGCCCAGCTTAAAGAGCTTGGTATCGACTTCTTTTCCTACTGGGATGCTTCCGGGGTCGGAAATGAGCACCTGCGTGGGCATCATAGCTACCGCGGAACGGTTTATGATACACAGTACATCCCGAGGATATTTATATCTCTTGTGCTTCGTGACATCAATGTTCAAAAGACGATCAACTGCATAGAGAAAGCCGCATTCACAGGTGAGATAGGCGACGGGATGATCTTCAGTTATAATATTGAAGAATCTGTAAGGATCAGTAACAGTGCCCGTGGAGAAGCCTCAACAGCAGGTCCGGGTGATGAAAAATTAACTAAATAATAATTTTATAAAACTTATAACAATGACAAAAAAACTTATATTATTCGTCACCGCATTAATCATGACAATTGGACCTGCCTGTTATGCAGATGGACCCAAAAACCCTGATCCCAGTGGAACAAACACAGGTACAGCTACAGAAATTTCAGCGGCAACTCCAGGATCTCCTACAATAATGGAAGTAGCTAATCAGGTAGGGCACAACAAAGTTGCTCTCAATATCATGTGGACCTTAATTACCGGCTTTCTGGTAATGTTCATGCAGGCCGGATTTGCAATGGTTGAAACCGGTTTGACACGTGCGAAAAACGTCGCACATACCATGGCAATGAACTTAATGATATACCCGCTTGGAATGCTCGGTTTCTGGGTATGCGGTTTTGCAATCATGTTTGGAGGAGTGGGTGCAATTACCACCATGGGGGGCTTTGACGGGTTGAATCATGAATTGACAATTAAACTATTCGGACATACATTTGGTTTGATAGGTTCAAAAGGTTTCTTCCTTAGCGGAACTTATGATGTTGCAGTGTTTGCATTATTCCTTTTCCAGATGGTTTTTATGGATACAACAGCAACTATTCCGACAGGAGCCATGGCTGAAAGATGGAAATTCTCTGCTTTTGTATTGTATGGATTAGCAGTCGGAACTATTATCTACCCTGTTTATGGGAACTGGGTCTGGGGTGGCGGCTGGTTAGCCAATCTTGGGAAAGAGTTCGGTCTTGGCCATGGTCATGTAGATTTTGCGGGTTCATCAGTTGTCCACTTGACTGGTGGTGTTATTGCTTTGGTTGGAGCATGGATACTAGGTCCACGTCTAGGTAAATACAATAAAAACGGATCACCTAATGCTATCCCGGCACATAGCATACCAATGGCAGTAATTGGCACATTTATTCTTGCCTTTGGCTGGTTTGGTTTCAACCCTGGTTCAACTCTGGCGGGAGGTAATCTGAGAATCGCAGTTGTTGCAGTCAATACGATGATTGCTTCTGCTACCGGCGCTTTTGCTTCAATGCTTTATATGTGGTGGTTTAAAACCAAAAAACCGGATGTCAGTATGATTTGTAATGGCTTACTGGCCGGGTTGGTTGCCATTACCGCACCCTGTGCATTTGTAACTGTCGGGAGTGCTGCTCTTATTGGTTTTATTGCAGGTATTCTTGTTGTTGAAGCTACATTCTTCTTTGAAAGAAAAGTAAAGATTGATGATCCTGTTGGTGCAATTTCAGTTCATGGTGTGAATGGTGCATGGGGTATCCTTTCACTAGGATTATTCGCTGATGGTGCATATGGTGATGGATGGAATGGTGTAGCAGGCACCGTAAAAGGTTTATTTTATGGTGACTCAGGGCAACTCTTAGCAGAAATCATCGGATTATTAGCTAATCTTATTTATGTAGGTCTGATATCATTTGCAGTGTTTAAAATCATAGATCTGATCATAGGCAACAGAGTATCAGCAAAATCTGAACTTGAAGGTCTTGATCTTCCGGAAATGGGTGCTGATGGATATTCTGGCGTGAAGTTAGATAAAAACGTCGAAACACCATTATCAAGATAAAGTTGGTTAGCCGGAAGTCGGGAGAGAAAGTTCATTCCCCACGAAGATTCTCTCCCTGACTTTCATCTTTCAAACAAAAAAAGTTGTTTAATAATTTATTCTAAATCATTTGATCATGAAAAAACTGTTATTAATTGGCTCTGTATTTTGTTTAATAGTCAGTAAAGTATCCTTAGCAACTCCTTCCACTCAGATATGGATTCCTTCCACAGATTTTCAAAAATGGAAAACAATGCACCTTGGTCTCGATAATTATATAAGAACCGAAAAGATAAATGGCATTCGCGGTGCAGGTATGTTTGATATGGGTTTAACTACCGGTCTGCTGCCATTTGAAAAATTCCAGGGAGAAATCGGGATAGATTATTTGTCTATGGGAGATAGCAATTACGATGACTATCCCTTATATTTTAATGCAAAGATAGGATTTCCTGAAAGTGCTCTGTTTAAAGGTTCTCCTGCCCTGGCCTTAGGAGCATTTAACTTCGGATTAAAAAAGAATCTGACAAATTACAATATCATTTATGGGGAAATTGCTAAAACCATTCCTATACTTGGCAGACTGACTGTTGGATATTATACCGGTAATGATAAGCTTCTCGTTGATGAGAATCTGAAGAAAGCAAATGGCGGGCTTTTACTTTCACTGGACAGAACAATGACCGAAATATCAGATAAGTTATGGTTTGCGATAGATTACCAGGGAGGCAAGAATTACCTGGGAGCCCTGAGCTTTGGTGCATCATGGTCTTTCTCAAAAAATGTTTCAGTGATCTTTGGATATGACATTTATAATAACAAAAAGGCATATTATAATACAAATAATCAAAATGCCAATACTTTCACTGCACAGGTTGATATAAATTTCTAGTTGGAGAACATTTTCACAGGGTTTTTAGATGGTTAGTTAATTAAAGGGGCTGCCTTGGTTAGGGCAGCTCTTTTTCTGTATATTCTGTCGGGCCGCCAGTATACTTACATTCGGTTCAAATCCGAAAAACTCCTGATCTAAATGGCTTTAAGACTCATGTCCAGACATCGGATATGATGGGTAAGTGCGCCTACAGAAATGAAATCAACTCCGCATTCCGCATAAGATCTTATGGTTGCCAGGGTTATACCTCCCGAAGATTCTGTTTCATACCTTCCGGCTATGAATTTAACTGCGGAAAGAGTCTCAGAAATAGTGAAGTTGTCAAGCATGATACGATCTACCCCACCTATAGAAAGAATGGTTTTTACATCTTCCAGGGATCGGGCTTCAATCTCGACCTTAAGTTTAAGGTCGTTCTTCTTCAGATATTCTCTTGTTTTACTGATAGCTTTTTCAATTCCACCGGCATAGTCTATATGATTGTCCTTCAGCATTATCATATCAAATAATCCCATGCGGTGATTTATGCCTCCACCTATCCTGACGGCCTCTTTTTCAAGAAATCTAAATCCGGGGGTAGTCTTACGAGTATCAAGAATTTTTGTTTTTAACCCTTTCAGCTGGCTTACATATTCATGTGTGCTTGTTGCTATTCCACTCATTCTTTGCATGATATTCAGAACCAGACGTTCCGATTTAAGGATTGACTGCTGACGACCAGAAAGGTAGAATGCTATGTCTCCAGGAACAACACTTTTCCCGTCTTTGAGAACAATATCAAAATTCAAATCTTTATCGATTGTTCTGAAGAGAACATCCGCAACCCTGATTCCTGCAAGCAGCCCTTTCTCTTTAATAAGTAATTTTGCCTGCCCGCCTGTAGTCGCCGGTATGCATGAAAGGGATGAGTGATCACCATCTCCCAGGTCCTCGGCAAGGCTGTTTAAGATAAATTCTCTGAGAATTCTATTTTCCATTGTCAGATTCAATGCGTATCTGATGTATAAGCAATTCCTGATCAACTTTCTTGAGAAGGAAATAAACCCGGAAGTCTCCCTTCTCCGTCTTAAGATTGCCTATTGCATATTGTGCATCATTTTTTGCACCCTGATGGCGGATAGTAAAATCTTTAGTCTGGTATTCGGTAAAAAAATTCTTCAATATGGTCTCAGCTACACTTTTTTTGTAAAAATCTTCCTTATCGAGAAGGAGCAGCTCAATCGTAGAATTCATGTACTTTGATAATTCACCTGCATTCCCGGCCTTAATGGCTAATGAAATTCCTTCGGGAATTTTTGCCTGATCCTGCGCCGTGGTAGTAAGACTGCTTAAAGCTATCAATACTACCGGAATAATATTTACGGATTTCATGTCAATTCAGTTTAAATATTGCGGACAACTTTATCAATGCACTGCAAATTTAATACTAATTTGATAACACAAAGTAACTCAAAGGGAATAATTATAGTTACAGAAATTCAGAAGTTATGGTTGAAATGAAAATGGGTATTATATTCGGACTTAGCATTCTTTAAAATGCTATTTTTGTAAATATGGTTAATCCCTTTAAAAAGATTTAGCATTTTTATGAAGATCACCCTGTTGCAAACTGGTAAAACGACAGATAAGCATATTTCAGAAGTGGCTGATCAATATTCTTCACGTATAAAGAAATATACTGTGTTTGAGGTTATTACTATTTCTGACGTAAAGAACACGAGGAACATGTCGGTGCAGGAACAAAAAATAAAAGAGGGGAAGAGGATCATTCAGGCCACAAATACTGATGACTATGTAATATTACTCGATGAGAGAGGAAAAGCTTACAGGACAATTGAATTTTCCGGATTGATGGAAAAGACATTCATGCTTCCTAAGAAACGTATAGTTTTTGTAATTGGAGGTCCCTGGGGCTTTTCAGATGAGGTATACTCCAGGGCCGATTTAAGTATGTCACTATCTAATATGACCTTTCCCCATCAGCTGGTACGATTATTGTTTCTTGAACAATTATACAGGGTATTTACTATTATTAAAGGAGAGCCCTATCATCATGAATAAGTCATGATTTTAATATTATGAGAGGTAAGCGATATCGGATATTTCTTTCTGTTCTGACGTTTGTTCTGATACTAATGGCACTTGCTGCAGAATCAGTTTATTTCGGCGATTTTAAATATCGATACAGGACAAAAATGTTCAACAAAACCCTGGCTGTGAAAGAAACTATTCTGGAGGATTGCCTCAATGACATGAAACCCATACTGGCTAGTGAGAATCATCACGGATCAATAACTGAAAACGAGCTTTTTTCAATAGCAGAAAAGAACAGGATAAGCATCCTTGAATATGTCGATAACAAGCTTTGGTATTGGTCGGATAATGAATTTGATGTGCCTGTCTCTTTTGTTGATTCTCTATATAACAAGCCATTGGTTTTTTTTCAGAATGGGTGGTTTCTTGTCAAAACAGTTCAGGCAAAAAATGAAAAATTAATTGGCCTGTTAAGATTGCACACAGATTATGGCATTGAGAACAGCAATATTAAAAGCGGATTCGAAAAGGAGTACAGGATACCTGATAACGTTGACTTTAGCATTGATAAGGAAACTTCTGAATATCATGTTTTTAATAAAGAGGGTGATTTTCTCTTTTCCCTCATATTCCCAACAGTCAAGGGGAATTCTTATTTTATTCTTGTCCCTTTATGCTTATGGGCAGGCGCATTTGTACTTATAATTCTTCTTACTTTCGAACTGGTTAAATTATTGGCTGGTAAGGGAAAAGGAATGATTGGAATTGGTTTTGCCCTTATGGTTTTTACTATTATTTACCTAATTATACTCTTGACAGGAAGACCCCTGGCAATCTACCAGACTGAACTATTTTCACCCTACCGTTTCTCTCTGGACAAGACTATACCTTCGTTGGGTCATCTGGTAATGCTCAGCATTCTGGCAATTGCTTTTTCAACTGTTCTTTACCGTCATTTCCCGGTTAAAGAGAGGAAAGAGAGAAAAAGTGCAGAAAATTTTCTTTTCCTTTCAGTATTGCTGATGACAGGGGCATTTATCTTAAGTTTATTTCAATGGATTTTCAGTCAGCTGATTTCCACATCAAATATAAATTTTGAAACTTATAAAGTTTTGGAATTGAATATATTCAGTTTTGCGGGATTTGTATCCGTTTTTCTTCTTCTGTTGGTACCGGTTTTCTATTTATTAAAAATATTTCAAAGTATAAAAATATCCGGCAGAGATAAAATCATCTGCTCCTTGATAGCTTCTGTTGCGGTACCCGCGCTTTTTTTCCACAATAAACCCGGAACACTTATACCTCTGGCAATATTTTATTTTATTCTGGTCATTAGTATCTGGATTTCAACAAGAAGAAATCTGGGTCTGTTTAATATGACAGTAATTTTTTCCCTGATTACCGGAGTCTACTTTCTTTATTTTATTACAGTCCTTTCTGAGGAAAAGATAACCGGTAATATAAAAATTCAGGCAGTCTCCTTTTCAACTGAAAATGATCCTGAAGCTGAGCTTCTGTTGCTTGATTTATGGCCTGCAATGGAGAAAGATACTTCACTTAATAATATGATGAAGGCTGAACAATTCGACAAGGAAAATTTCGAAAAAATATCAAATTATGTGGAGGATACATATTTCACAGGATTCTGGAAGAACTATCACCTTAATCTTTGGCCGTGCCAGAATGATCAGCCTTTACAAATTGGTTCTGGCACTGAGATGACGCAGAACTGCTTTAGTTTTTTTGATGATCGTATAATAAGAGATGGACACAGGCTGACCGGTACAAATTTTTATTTTATTGACAATCAGGGAGGGAGGTCCTATTATCTTGGCAGATCATATTATAAATCCGGGAAAAACAAAACAAACGGATTATTTATTGAATTATACAGTGATGTGAACGTTTTTCAACCGGGTTATTCTGAATTGCTTCTTGATAAAAAGTATCACAGGTATTCAGGGTTAAAGGATTATTCCTTTGCCAAATATATAAATGGTGAAATAGTTCTGAGAACCCCGGAATTCCCATATGATAAAACTGATGCCGAGTATATTGACAAATTTTCGGATTACAGGATTTTCAGAACTGAGGGTTTTAAGCATGTATTATACAAAAACGGGAATGCTACTGTAATAATAACCAGACCGGCATTGACTCCGGGAGATTTGATTATATCCTTTGCATATATATTCGTATTCCTCCTTATATTATCAAATATGCTGATACTTATCATCAGGAGGCCGGTTGTTGCACAGGTGAATATATTTAATTTCAGGCAGAAACTTCAACTCTCATATATCGGAATACTTTTATTTTCCTTTATTTTGATAGGTATAGTTGTAGCATATATTACAATTGGTCAGTACCAGGCTAAACACTATGAGAACATAAAAGAAAAACTTAACTCAGTATATATTGAACTCGACAGCAGACTTTCCATGGAAAAGTTTCTTTCACCCGACTGGCGGGGGAATGGTTATTCATCGCTAAATGAGCTCTTGATAAAGCTTTCAAATGTTTTCAATACCGACATTAATCTCTATAATCTAAGCGGATTTCTTATAGCCACCTCAAGGCAGGAGATATTTTCACGTGATCTCACCAGTCACAGAATAAATGATATGGCACGAAACAATCTGGAAATCCTTAAAAAAAGTGAATATTATCAGAAAGAGAAAATCGGTAAGCTCGAGTATTTATCAGCTTATGTTCCTTTCTTCAATGCCGATGATAAAGTTCTTGCTTATCTGAACCTGCCCTATTTCAGGATGCAAAGCGTACTGGCAAAGGAAATTTCAAACCTTATTGTTGCCGTTTTTAATTTCACTCTTCTCCTTATTGTTATAACAATGAGTCTTGCTGTTTTTATCAGCGGACGGCTCACTTCGCCGCTTACAATGCTAAGCAAAGGGCTTGCTTCTGTTGGTGTAGGCAAAAAAAGTGAACATCTTACTTATGCCGGAAATGACGAAATAGGTAAGCTGGTTAAACAATATAACCGTATGGTTGATGAGATTGAGGAGAGTACCCACAAGTTAGCTAATTCCGAGAGAGAATATGCCTGGAGAGAGATGGCCAAGCAGATTGCACATGAAATAAAGAATCCCCTCACTCCAATGAAACTAAATGTACAACAGCTTTTTAAATCGTGGAAAGATAATGTTCCGGGATTTGATAAAATGCTGGAGCGTTTTACTAAAAACCAGATTGAATATATTGATGATCTTTCATCAATTGCCTCTGCCTTTTCGGCTTTTGCTAAGATGCCGGTAACCAACCCTGTGGAGGTTGACTTACTGGATCAGATAAGGATAACAATTGAGCTTTTTAAGAATACCGAAAATATTACTTTAAATGTTCAATGGCCACATGAAAGTAAGATAATTGTGTATGCTGATAAAGAGCAGCTTAACGGGGTTTTCTCAAATCTGATCAAGAATGGGATACAATCAATTCCTTCAGATCGTAAGGGACATATAATGGTTGCACCTATTGTAAAAAGCGATAAGGTCATAGTTTCGATTTCAGATAATGGATCTGGAATACCTCCGGATTTGCAGAAGAAACTGTTCACTCCGAATTTTACTACCAAATCGTCGGGAATGGGACTCGGATTATCAATAGCAAAGAAGTATATAGAAAGCGCAAATGGCAGAATCTGGTTTGAATCAGTGGCTAAAAAAGGATCTGTTTTTTATTTTGAATTACCGGTTAAGTATACGGTTGAAAACCGTGAAGACATTAAGTAAGGATTAGTTAAAAATATTCAAGATATTAGTTATATTAGCAGTCCTGATATACGAATGATGACCGATAATTTTTTAGGCCATTGCAAGAGTCTTATTTTTAGTTTGCTGATAATTGGTTATAGCAATACCGCTGTATTCTCCCAGAAAGCCCTGTCAGGCAATATTAATCAGCCTAAAACACATATAGTCACTATCGGACCTGATAGAGTTACAGTTGATAATGTAACCGGATTCAGTGTTAATGATACCATTCTGTTAATTCAGATGCAGGGTGTTAAGATTCTCACCGCCTCGAATTATGGTACGCTTCAGGACAAACTCGGAGAGCCGGGGATGCATGAATTCATGATTATTTTAAGTATTAATGCTAATGAGATCGTATTCCGAAATAACATTCTTAAAACCTATGATCCAAATGGTAATATTCAGATAATAAGAGTCCCTTATTACAATAGTGCAACGATTACAGGAAAACTTTTCTGTGATCCATGGGACCCTGTAACAAAAACAGGTGGTGTTCTGGCGCTTATAGTTGCGAGAACACTTAATCTGAATGCAGATATTGACGTTTCGGCACTGGGATTTAGAGGGGGTCAAGACGCAGTTGGAGATGGAATCTGCTGGAATACCGATCCTACTAATTATGGGAAGGAGTACTATAACGGAAGTTTTACAAATGCCGGGTTCAAAGGAGAAGGGGTCGGAAACTATTCATCAGAACTTAATCTGCCACTTGGTTTCAATTATTTGAAAGGGTTAGGTAATAACTGGACGGGAGGTGGCGGAGGCAATGGCAGATATTCAGGTGGGGGTGGCGGATCGAATCGTGGAGCCGGAGGTTTAGGCGGGCTCGAAGATTGTTTTCCTCCCTTACCCGGAGGAAATGGAGGTATTAAAGCTGATCATCCTTCACTCGTAGACAGGATTTATATGGGTGGTGGTGGTGGTGCATCTACCAGAGCTGTCGCCGGGACTTCTACATACGGAGGAAACGGCGGAGGAATAGTGATAATTGTTGCTGATGCCATTGTTGGGAATGGAGGGAATATTCTTGCTGACGGTGGAAGTGGTGGAAATGAAACAGGTGTTGGAGGCTCAGGAGGAGGGGGAGCAGGAGGGTCGATAGCACTTTCATTAAACACCTATGGAACAGATCCTTTGAAATTTTCTGCTTTGGGTGGAAACGGTGGAGATAATCCTGGAACCTTTGGAGAAGGTGGCGGTGGTGGTGGCGGACTATTATATTTAAGTACAAACTATACCGGAAATATTACACTTAGTGGTGGTCTTGCCGGTAACAATACATCATCCACTGCAAATCCTGGTTTACCTGGTGAAAAAAGACCGGGATTTAAAGCAATTCTTAACGGGTTTTTATTTAACTCAATCAGTTCTTTTGTTACAGGTAATCAGAATGATGCAGTCTGTTCCAATATGCTCCCTCCAAAGATAATTGGTACAAAACCTGTTGGCGGAACCGGCCCTTATACTTATCTGTGGGAGAAAAGCTATGACCAGGTTACCTGGAATCCTCTTAATAATGATTCTAATCCTATCAACTATACTCCGGCTCTGATTGAAACGGCTACATTTTGGATCAGGAGAATCATTACAGATTCTTCTATTCCGACTGTCCTGGTCGATGTGAGCAAATCTGTAAATATTGTTGTTCAGCCTTTTATAAAGAATAATATTATAGGTAACTCCGATACACTCTGTTTTGACCAGAATCCCCCGGCTTTTACTTCAAAAGCAACTTTGCAGGATGGTACTGGCATATATACTTTCAGCTGGAAAGTCAGCCTTGATAACAGCCTTTTTACAGTGCCGGCAAATCCACATAATGCAGAAGATTACACTCCTCTGCCCGCAATTAAATTTACCTCCTGGTATAAGCGAATTGTTACTTCAGGCAGATGTATGGATTCCACAGCCTTTGCCAAGATCACTATTCTTGATACTGTAAGAAACAATAAGATACTTAATTCTCCTCCGGATATCTGTTATGGAATGACCTTTACCGACTTAACAGCGACAACTTCCGGTTCTACTCCGGCACTTGGAGGAGGAGATAATTTATACAGGTTCAAATGGGAAAGCAATATAAACGGAGCGGGATGGGGAACTGCGCCTGGTGTAAGCAACGGAACCGGTTATAACCCTACAGAATTGCCTCAGAGAATCCCCTCGAATCAGTATATATTCCGACGTATTGTTTATTCAGGAAGTAACAATGTTTGTGCATCCACAAGTAATGCAGTTCTGCTTAAAGATTACCCGGTTATCTCAAATAATACAATTGCTCCGGGTCAGGCAATTTGTTCAGGATCTGCACCTGCAAACCTGATAGGATCTAAAACTCCGGCTCTTAGTGGTGGCAATGCAATTTATACTTTTAGCTGGCAGGACAGTACAAAATCTCATAACTGGGTTTCTATCTCCGGAGCTACAAGTGCTGATTATCCTCCGCCAGTCCTGACCGATACCACGAGATACCGACGGATAGTCTCTTCCTCAGCGTGCTCTGATATCAGCAAATCAATAAGAATTAATGTTCATAAACCCATATTAAATAATAGTATATCACTTCTGGCCGGCGGCCTGCTCGACACTACCATATGCAATGGACAAACACCTAATAAATTGAAAGGAACTCTTGCAACAGGAGGTATAGGTACATATAACTATCAATGGCTCGATTCGACAGCTGCAACTAACCTCAATCCTGTGCCTGGTGCCACAAATGGAAATACTATGACCCCCCCATCATTGCTGGTAACCACATATTATAAACGACGTGTCACCTCAGGTGCCTGCGTAGTAAAAAGTAGTTCAACAATAACAATAAATGTTCTTCCATTAATATTGAACAATTCTATTTCAGGTAGTGCGAAGGTATGTTATAGCCTGATACCTGATCTTATTAGCGGATCAGCACTCACAGGAGGATCAGGAACTTATTCATATATATGGCAGCAAAGTGTTGACGGTGGAGCTAATTGGACACCCGCAACAGGAACAAACAGCTCATCAAATTATCAACCGCCTGCATTAATTGCTTCCCGAAAATACAGACGGAATGCAAAGTCAGGTTTAAATGATTGTTGTACAAGTACTTCGAATATCTTTGATATTGGAATTGACCCGTTACCGGTAGGTCCGATTGATGCCGGTCACGATACTTCAATCTTTTCATTTGAGAAAATATACCGGATGAAAGCCAAAGAACTGAAAGTTGTTGGGGAAACCGGAACTTGGTCGGTACTTGAAAATGGGACAGGTACCATTGATAATTCTTCCAGTTATAATACTGCAGTCAGAGATCTGTCTGAAGGGAAAAACTCATTTTTGTGGACTGTATCCAATGGTCCGTGTAAATTGAAGGATTCGGTATCAATTGTCTTATTTAAAAATTTTATACCACAGGGTTTCTCTCCCAATGGTGATGCCTGGAACAATGAATTTGTTATTGAAGGTTTGAATCCCGACGATAATTATCTCGATCTGAGTATTGTTAACGGAGCAGGCACCGAAGTATTTTCCACTTCAAACAGGGGATCCCAGAAATGGAGTGACTGGGATGGAAAAAACTCTAAGGGATATGATCTTGCAGAAGGCACATATTATTATATGCTGAAAATTACTCCAAAAAATCAAATTGGTTCGGTTGTCAAAAAGAGCGGATTTATTGTTCTTAAAAGATATTGATGTTGCGATTTATAGTAAAGTTTTATGGTGATCTTCGACGAATGAACAGAAACAGACTACTGTTTTTCTTTTTCTTTTTATCTGCATTAACAAGTGTCCCCGGGCAGGCAATTCCTGATTCTACCAGCATCAGTCTCGGATATCCTGTTTATAGCCAGTATCTTCAGAATGGTCTGTTGATCAATCCGGCTTATGCAGGTTCCCGTAGTGCTTTAAGTGCTTTTCTATCATACAGGATGCAATGGATGGGTATACCTGACGCTCCTGTTTTTCAGTCAGTTTCGCTTAACACACCATTGAAAAACGAAAAGGTTGGGCTTGGTATAATGGCGCAATTCATGAAATTCGGGTTTACAAAATCGCAAAGCATTTATGCCAGTTATGCTTATCATATAAAACTAAAAAAGGGGAAGCTTTCATTCGGACTTAAAGGAGGTTTCGACAGATCAAACACCGATTATACAGGTATTCTTACAACAACAAAAAATGACCCGGTTTTCACCGCGAATGACAAGCCCTATTTTCTTCCCAATGTCGGAGCCGGTATTTACTACTTCAGCGATAAACTATTTGCCGGATTTTCTATTCCTTCATTTCTGAGCTATAGAAAAAATTCTGCAACAGGTTCCCTCGAAGCATATCATAGTTTTAGTGAATATGATCTGATCTTTTCTGCAGGAGGACTTATTACATTTACTGAGGCATTCAAGTTTAAACCATCTGTAATGGTTGATTATTCTCTGCAAAACACAAAAAAACTTACACAGTTTGACATAAACGGTAATTTTATAATAGGGGATTTAGTCTGGATTGGAGGTTCATGGAGAACATCAGAACAGGTTGCAGTTGGGATTCTTCAGGTTCAAATTAATCCGCAGCTAATGTTTGGATTTTCCTATGATTTTCCGGTTGGAAGGATGAATTCCTACTCAAAAGGATCCAGTGAATTTATTTTAAGATATGAATTCGGATATAAGGTAAGCACTGCGAATCCAAGGTATTTTTAATTATATGGCGAGAAGGTTATTATATATCATAACATCTATTTTAATTGTACTTTTCGTTTCATTACAAACGAGTGCGCAGCAACCTGCTGTATATCAGGTTAAAAGAATGTCATTCAACTGGAATGGATTCAGTAATATATCACCCGTAATTGTAAAAGATGGCATAATGTTCTGTTCCAACAGGCGATTGAGCGGATTTAAAGATATTACCGGTTACGATGGGCGTCGACTGTATAATATATACCTGGCTGAAAAAAAGGACACTTCGGAATTCAGAAAACCAAGAGTATTAAAAAGCGATCGGAGCAATAAATTTAATAACGGTCCATTGTGTTTTGCTCCCGATGGTAAAACGGTTTATTTTACAAGTGAAGTTGAAACAGGGAAAATAGCTGAGAATAAGAATTTTAAGAATCATAGCGGAATATTTATAGCTGATCTTGCTGATAGCGGTACCGATCTGATATCAATACGACCGTTTAAATACAATAATCCTCAATATGAAGTGGGTCAACCATCAATCAGCAAAGATGGGAAATACCTATTCTTTGCATCTGATATGCCGGGCGGACAGGGAGGATCAGATCTGTATTACTGTGAATTTATTAATGGAGATTGGGCCCAGCCGTTAAATCTTGGACCTAAAGTAAATTCGTCCGGAATTGAAAACTATCCTTATATTCACCCGTCAGGTAAATTATACTTCGCATCAAACAGGCCCGGTGGAATCGGCAAACTGGATGTTTATTTTACGTCACTTTACAATGGTTCCTGGGAAGATCCTTTTCTTCTGCCCGAGCCTATAAACTCGACTTCGGATGATTTTGCTTTAGTTGCTGAACCCAATCTTCAGACTGGTTATTTTACTTCAAACCGTCGCAGGGATGACCAAATTTATGAATTCGCTTCAACAATTATAAGAAAAGCATCTTGCGACACATTAGCTGAGAACAATTACTGTTACCGGTTTTTTGAAGAGAATGCCATTAAATATGATACGATGCCATTCCGGTATGAATGGAAATTCGGAGATGGCACTAATGCTACCGGACCGGTTGTTGAACATTGTTTTAGAGGTCCGGGTACGTACATTGTTCAACTTGATGTTGTAAACCTTATCACCAAAAAGGTTACTTACAATGAAAAAACACAAACCCTTGTTCTAACAGAAATTGAGCAACCCTATATTTCAGCACCCGATAGAATCAGTTCAAACCAAAAGATAAATCTAAGCGCTGATAGTACAAATCTTCCCGGATGGAAAATTGCACAGTATTACTGGAACTTTGGTGATGAAACTATTGCAGTGGGTAAGGAGGTTGAGAAGACTTACTTAAAGCCAGGGATATACAATATTCAGCTTATTGTATCAACTGAACCGGAATCCGGAGGGTTGGTAAGGGAGGCATGCATTTCAAAAAATATTATTGTCATACGTCAACCTTGATACTGAAATTAACTAAATTTGAGATTAATGAAATTGAACATATCAATATATAAAATACTCCTTCTCTTATTATTACTTGGATTTCCGTTGTTTGTCGAATTGTATGGACAGCCTGTTCCCGGGAAAGATGAGAACATACCCTTCCTTGTTACTTTCGGGAAAGATGGTTTGACGTCATGGGGAGACGCCGATTTTTATCAGATATTCTTTTTTAGTATTCCGAAAGATTACGGGAAACCGTTTTATATAAGAGTATTTGACCCCGATTGTGGTGGTGAAAATGACGAGATACAGGGAGAATTCAATACCAAAACAAAATTCTCTGTTTATGGAGGTAAAGGGGTGGATCCTGAAAAGAATGAAGAATCCAGGGGATTACTGAAAGGTGTAGGTGTAAATTATAAAACCGGAAACCTGCTAGCATCCAAGATTTTCGGAAATGAAGCCAAATATGATAATAAATATTATTCATTCGGACCTTTTAATCCCTCTGAAGGGGACTTCAATACCAGGTGGAACAGCAATATTTTCAAAATCGTATGCGAGGGCATTAGCGGGGATGACGGAAATCTATACAGGTATTTTCTGAGCAGTGATCCAAACAACGATATCCCGATTGAAGGAGCCAATGCATTTACTTATTCGTATCATTTCAGGATGTGGAATAATTTTAAAAGTGTTTCGCACATTTATCCGTATATCGATACCGGAATCGTATATATCAGACAGAGTAATTTTGACTGGGACATTGACGGCAATATTCTTGTGGTTTCAAGATATAAGCAGGGTATACCTGTACCTATATCCAATCAGGATAACTGGGTCAAATCGAATATACCCATTGAGCCTCAGGAAGTAGGATCTTCTCTCGATTTTCAGTTTCATAAAAGACAAGAGGAGCTGGTTAAAAATAATAACGTGGTCGTTACTCTGGAAAACCAGCGAGGTGATGCTCTGAAATTCTTTAGTTCACCAATCGGAGGTGTTCCTGTATACCAGCCTAAATTAGGTTATGAGAAAATAAAGCCAAAGAAATAAGTGAAACCTGAAATGAGATTTAATATCACCCTTAAAGTATTATTCAGCACCATTGGGTGCTTATTTTTATTTTCATCATTTTTAAATGGTCAGACCTACAGTTTCATGAATTATGGAATTGAAAGGAGTATCCCCAATGGTTTTGTCTATACTATTATCCAGTCAAACGATGGGTTTCTCTGGGTTGGAACCTCTAACGGATTAACACGGTTTGATAGTTATAAATTTTTCCCGGTACAATATCCCGATTCCGCAGCCGGCCGTTATCCCACAAAAAGCATTAAAGATAAGCAGGGAACACTTTGGTTCGGTTGCAGTGATGGTGCAGTACTCTATGCGAAAGATAATAAATTGATCATGGTACATCTTTCAAATTCAAAAAGTATCAGTGAACTGATTGAAGGACCTGATGGCCTGATTTATGTTATTCCACAGGGAAGAGCTGTTTTTTCAATTAATCCGCTTAAGCCGGAAGAGGTACACCAGTACTATTCTTCGATTGAACCGGAATTATTGTCTGCTTCTTTTACTGATTCAGGTAACTTGCTTCTTGGTACCCAGGAGAATCTTTTGGTTTGCAGTTTGAAGAAAGATTCTGTTTCAGTAATCAATGTTGTTGATGGATTTGATTCTTACGGCATTACAGCGATACACAAGATTGATAATGGTACAGATATAATTCTAGGAACTGATGGTAACGGATTATTTCGATTAAGAATATCTGGTAAAAATTACAACCCGATACGTATCCCTGATCACCCGGAATTGAACTCTCTGAAGGTTCAATCAATAACAGAAGATTCTGACAGATCATTCTGGATTTCCACTTCCGGTTCGGGAGTAATTCAGTTTAATATGTCGGATAATTATGAAAAGCTGATATCAGAAAAATTCTATGATATTAATTCCGGACTTTCAGGAAATGATGTAAATATTTTATTTCAGGATATTGAGGGGAATTATTGGTTCGGTTTATACGGAGAAGGAATTTCAATACTAACCTCCAATTCTCTGAGTTATTTTTCTCCCGGAAAGAACTCACAGGATAATAATATTCTTTATGTTAAAAATTTCGACAACAACTTTCTTCTTGGCACGCCGACCGGTTTCCATGTTTTTGATCTGACTTCAGGTAAGTCTCGCTCATTCGTTGATCTTACCAAACAGACCGGACATGCTGAGATAAAATCTTTTTATCTCGACCAGGAGAAAAATCTATGGATAGGTACAGGAGGAAACGGACTGTTTATGAGAAATAATGCCGGCTCGGTGAGACAGATTTACAGGTCAGGTGATACAGGAGCCGATGATATCAGGGATATCGAGATGGATAATAAGAATATCTGGCTGGCAACAACTAATGGTGTTATTGTTCTGGATAAGGAAGGGAATTTTCAAAAGAAATTTGACATCAATAACGGTCTGCCTCATAACAGTATTAATAAGATATTCCTGAACAAAGACGGAGCTGCCTATATTGGAACTGAGAGCGACAAATTATATAAGATTGACCACGAGTTTAATATTTCTCACAGTAATGTATCCATGTCTGGAAGCACCAGGAATAAGATACTCTCTTTTTCGCAAACAATAAACGGAGAAATGTGGGCAGGTACTGAGGGAAACGGAATATTCAAATTCTTAAATGATTCGGTTACTGCAATTACAAAATCTAATGATTTGATGTCGAATTATTGTTATGGTATTCTTGCTGATGCTGATAACAATATCTGGGTTGGTCATAGTAAGGGATTTTCTGTGTATAGTTCCGTTACCGGAGCTGTCAGGATTTTTGGGACTGATTTTGCAAAAGCCGGTGTATGTAATCCTGACGGCATGTTTGAGTCGTCCGACAAGAAAATCTTTATTGGAACTACTGAAGGTTTAATAATCTACGACCGGTTAAAAGACAGGAAGAAAGAGATCGCTCCATTCAGCAATATAATTAGTATAGAAATAAATGATGTCCCTTATCCTTATAAGCCATCATTTGTACTGCCATATATGAAGTATAAGATCAAAGTCTTTTATTCAGGTATTAATTTCAGTGCACCGGATAAAGTTTATTACAGTACTTTTCTCGAAAACTTTGATCTCGACTGGAGTAAGATGACTACTTCAAGAGAAGAACTTTATAGTCTTGGTGACGGTAAATATAAGTTCAGTTTTATCTCATATAATAATGAAGGCCTCTCACAAGTAGCACCGTTATCGTTCACTATTTTGATTAAGAAACCATATTACAGAACATGGTGGTTCATCCTTTGTATTATCGTTGTTTTAACAGGAATTGTTATTCTGATAATACGGGAAAGAGACAAAGCCCAGAAAAAGATTCAGGAATACCTTGAAACAGAACTGGCAGCCAGAACAAGTGTTGTAATGAAACAAAAGGGCGAGATCGAACTTCAGAATATTGAGATCACCGATAGCATTAACTATGCTAAACGAATACAAACCAGTATTTTACCTGATATTGCAAAGCTTAAGGAGACATTTAAAGATGCGTTTATTCTATTCCATCCAAGGGATATTGTGAGTGGAGATTTTTACTGGTTCGATAAACTTGATGATGATAAGTTTATTTTGGTCTGCGCCGATTCAACAGGGCATGGCGTTCCTGGTGCATTCATGTCGATGATCGGGTCAACCCTCCTTCAGGATATTGTAACAAGAAAGAAAATTTCAAAACCATCGGAAATTCTTACTCTTCTTGATAAGCAGATTTTCTCCACACTTAACCAGAATGTGGAATTAGGTGTCTCTAACGACGGGATGGATATGGTAGTTTGTGAGTTTAGTGTTTCAACCCGCCATATCAGATTTGCTTCTGCTATGCGACCTGTAATTCTTGTCCTCGATGGTGAACCATTCTATATAAAAGGCAACAGATCATCAGTGGGAGGCGAATCGGTGATTGAGAAATTTTTCGATGATCAGGAATATTACCTCAAGGAAGGGGATACCGTTTATTTGTTTTCTGACGGGCTGCCCGACCAGTTTGGAGGACCGGATGGCAAAAAACTGAAAATAGCAAGGTTAAAGCGTATGATTGAGCAGACTTCAAAATTATCGATGGATGCTCAGAAGGAGGCTATGGCCAAATTCTACTTTGATTGGAAAGGCGCCTATGACCAGGTGGACGATGTCCTTTTAATGGGGGTAAAAGTTTGAAAAGACTATTCATAAGTTTTGTTCACCGAAAGCACAATTTCACTGGTGGACACAACATTACTCTCGTTAAGAGCCCTGTCTTTAATATAGAAATCATATCTGATTGTATCAGTGTTATTAAAAAACAGATAAAGGAAAGTTACTGATATTGTCCCTTTCAGTATTTTGTTCTGTCCCAGTCTCTCCATATACGGAACTCTGTATGCTGATGGTTTTAAGGGATCATTATCCGGAGCAGGCGACATGGTTCCCCCTTTTTTTCTGAAGAGCGTGAAAAACAAATTTGTAGAGTCAGTCTGAACTCCTAACGGAGCATTAAGTCCCATATCGCCATCGCCATCCTCAAAATGAAATCTGAGTCTCCCTCCTTTTGATATGTTACCCAGAATATCTGTTGTATCAAAAATAGTGAAACTTGTAAATTCGATATGAGGTACCGCTGGCAACTTTTCTATCTTCTTGCATGAATCCAGTATGAGCGTGAAGATCAAAAGCACAATCAGATATTTAATTTCTCTCATGGTTTTTAAATCAATTATATTTCACGAACAAAAACCACACCAAATTTGATCATTTTTTTCTAAAAAATATCCTTATCGGGACACCTGTAAAATTAAATCTCTCCCTCATCCTGTTCTCCAGGTATCTTTTATATGGATCTTTTACATATTGAGGGAGGTTACAAAAAAATGCAAAAGCTGGTGTATATATGGGAAGTTGTGTCACATATTTTATCTTAACGTATTTCCCTTTTAAAGCCGGAGGAGGGTTGTTTTTGACAACCTGCAGCATCACTTCATTTAATTCTGATGTGCTGATCTTCCGGTTTCTGTTCTGATTCACCTGTTCAACCAATTCAAGCACTTTGTGGATCCGCTGCTTATTAATTGCAGAAATAAACAGGATAGGGTAATCAGTGAAAGGAGCTGTCTTTTCCCTAATATCCTTTTCAAAAAGAATTGTTGTATTGTTTTGTTTTTCAATAAGATCCCATTTATTTACAAGCACAATCATACCTTTGTTATTCTTTTGAATAAGCGACATGATATTAAGATCCTGAGCCTCAATTCCTCTTGTGGCATCAATAAGAAGAAGGCAGATATCTGAATTTTCGATGGTTTTTACTGCCCTCATCACCGAATAGAATTCAATATCTTCACTTACTTTTCCTTTCTTGCGCAAACCGGCTGTATCGACTAGGAGAAAATCGTGCTGAAACTTGTTATATCTGGTGTATATCGAATCACGCGTTGTTCCGGCAACCGGAGTGACAATATTTCTTTCTTCTCCAAGAAGTGAATTTACCAGAGACGATTTACCGACATTTGGCCGCCCCACAATCGCAACTCTTGGCAATTCCGGAATTATCCCGGGTTCTTCAACAGGCAGACTCTTTACCACTTCATCAAGGAGTTCGCCTGTACCACTTCCGTTCATTGAGCTTAACGGGAAATAATCACCCAGACCGAGGTTATAAAATTCATTGGCATCCATCAGTCTTTCTCCATTATCGACTTTATTTACCACAAGCAGTACCTTCTTGTCAACTCTTCTGAGAAGGGATGCTACTGATGTATCAAGTTCATGTATTCCACAGGTTACATCTACCATGAACAGGATAAGATCCGACTCTTCGATTGCAAGCAGAACCTGTTTGTTTATCTCCTCTTCAAATATATCATCAGAGTTCTGGACATATCCTCCCGTATCAATTACTGAAAAATCGATTCCATTCCAGTTCGATACACCATAGTTGCGATCGCGGGTAACTCCACTTACTTCATCAACGATGGCTTCTCTTGATTCGGTGAGCCTGTTGAAGAGAGTCGATTTACCAACATTGGGTCTTCCTACTATTGCAACTATCCTACTCATAAGTTTTTATTTTTGTCCTACTGATAACCAAACCTTTTAAGTATCAGTGGTTTATCTCTCCAATCTTTAGTCACCTTTACATATAATTCAAGGAAAACCTTCTTCTTAAAGAAATCTTCCATATCATGCCTGGCTTCAGTACCAACCCTTTTCAACATAGATCCCTTGTGACCGATAATTATACCTTTCTGACTGTCGCGGACAACATGTATCAGAGCCCTTATTTTAAGGATATTCTTTTCATCTTTAAAACTTTCGATCTCTATCTCAACTGAATATGGGATCTCTTTTTTATAATTGACCAGGATTTTTTCGCGGATAATTTCTGAAGCAAAAAAACGTTCATATTTGTCGGTGAGCTGATCTTTCGGGAAAAATGGAGGGCTCTCAGGAAGTTTAGCCAGAATTGCATTCAAAAGTGAATCGAGATTAAAATTTTTAAGTGCGGAAACCGGAACAACAGGTGAATCGGGAAATGTGCGATGCCATGATTCAACAACTTTTTCAAGATCGCCCTGATTTGTAAGGTCGACTTTATTTACAGCAATTATAACCGGAATACCTGAATCCTTTATCTTATCAATATATTCTCCTTCATTAGCATTACGTTCTGTTACATCAGTAATATATAGGATCATGTCAGCATCAGAAAGGGCAGTATTGACAAAAGTCATCATTTTCTCCTGGAGCTTATACTGAGGTCTGAGAATACCAGGTGTATCAGAATAGACAATCTGAAATTCCTCACCATTTACGATTCCCATTATCCGGTGACGAGTAGTCTGAGCCTTTGATGTGATGATAGAAAGCTTTTCTCCGACGAGGGCATTCATAATTGTCGATTTCCCTACATTGGGATTCCCAAGAATATTTACAAAACCTGATCTGTGAATCATCTTTAGTGGTTAAAAAATTCCCCGCTTAAGCATACTTACCTCCTTGTCGTTTAGGTACCTCCACTTTCCTCTCTGGACATTTTTTTTAGTAAGCCCGGCAAAATAGACGCGGTCGAGTTTCCTTACTTTATACCCAAGTGTTTCAAACATTCTTCGGATGACTCTGTTCTGTCCGGAGTGAAGTTCTATCCCAATCTGGCTTTTATCGTCAGGATCAGCATAAGATACTGCATCTGCAATAACCGTAGTTCCATCAAGTTCGATACCCTCTGTCAGCTTGAAAAGATCATTCTTTGTCACAGGATTATCCAGAAAAACATGATATATTTTTCTTCTTTTGTACTTTGGATGTGTGAGTTTTCCTGCCAGATCGCCATCATTGGTAAGTAGAAGTACTCCTGTGGTAGCCTTATCAAGACGTCCTACCGGATATACTCTTTCACTACAGCTGTCACCGATAAGCTCAAGTACAGTATGTTCAGCATGTGGATCTTCCACAGTTGTAACATAATCTTTTGGCTTATTCATAAGTATGTATACTTTTTTTTCAGCCGAAAGTCTTTTATTTTTGAATCTTACATCATCATGATAACTTACCCTGATCCCCATATCAGTAACTGTCTGACCATTTACAGATATCAATCCGTTTTTTATATGTTCATCAGCATCTCTTCTTGAACATACACCACTGTTAGCAATAAACCTGTTAAGCCTGATTAACTCGATTTCCTTTTTAAGGTCTTTTGAAGCCGGCTTTTCTGACCTTGAATTTGTTTTCCCTGCAGGACTGCTTTTCCGTATAACACTTTCATCAGCTCTTTTATATCTTCCCGCCGGCCTTCCGGCAGGTTTTCTGTTCTCCATATCAATTAATTATCAGGGTGCAAAGGTACAATTATTTGGTGATAATATGATTTGATGATTTTTTTGCACCTTTGTGAATCTGAAAATCCTATCAAAATGGCGCTAATAAAATCTATATCAGGTATACGTGGAACAATAGGCGGAAAACCGGGAGAAAGTCTCTCTCCGGTGGATATTGTGAAATTCGTTGCATCTTTCGGGATATGGATTAAATCTCGACATAAAAAGACCGGATTAAAAGTAATTGTTGGTCACGATGCCCGCAAATCAGGAAGTATGGTAAATAGCCTGGTAATTACTACTTTGCGCAGCCTGGGAATAAATGTAATTGACCTGGGAATGGCAACAACTCCAACTGTGGAACTGGCTGTTACCGGTACGAATGCTGATGGGGGAATTATTATTACTGCAAGCCATAATCCTGCTGAATGGAATGCTCTGAAACTTCTTAATGAGAAAGGTGAGTTTCTCTCTGGTCCGGATGGAATGAAGGTGCTGGAAATAGCTGCCGGTGAAGATTTTGATTTTGTTTCTAATGATTTTACTGGTTCACTTGCGTTTGATGAAACATGGGGGCAAAAGCATATTGATCAGATTCTGTCTTTAGACCTTGTTGATATAAAAGCAATTAAAGCGGCAGGTTTCACCGTGGCAATAGATTGTATCAATTCAGTTGGTGGTATTATCCTGCCACAATTACTTAATGCCCTGGGTGTGGTAAAGGTAATTGAACTTAACACCAATCCGGATGGTAATTTTGCGCACAACCCTGAACCACTGCCTGAAAACCTTAAAGCTATTTCTGAATTTGTAGTCAAAGGGAAGGCCGATATCGGATTTGTTGTTGATCCGGATGTTGACCGTCTTGCTATTATATGCGAAGATGGAATAATGTTTGGCGAAGAGTACACACTTGTTTCGGTTTCAGATTATGTCCTTAAGAATACCCCCGGAAATACTGTATCTAATCTATCTTCAACAAAAGCATTGAAAGATGTAACCATAAAATATGCCTGCAAACACTACTCATCTGCGGTGGGTGAAGTAAATGTTGTTGAAGAGATGAAAAAAAGGGATGCTGTTATCGGCGGAGAAGGAAATGGAGGAGTAATTTACCCTGAATTGCATTACGGCCGCGATGCATTGGTTGGAATAGCTCTTTTCCTCTCCCATCTGGCTAAAAGCGGTATTAAATGTTCTGCCTTACGGCAAATTTATCCGCAATATGTAATAGCCAAGAAAAAGCTTACACTCGACACGGATACAGAGTTCAGTCAGATTATTCAGGATGTGAAAGAACATTTTAAGGGTTATTCTTTTGATGAGCGTGATGGATTATGGATTGAGCATAAAAATGGATGGGTTCAGATCAGAAAATCAAATACGGAGCCAATTATGCGCATCTATGCTGAAGGAAGAACCAGTCAGGAGGCAGATGCCCTTGCAAATACTGTAATCGGGATTGTTAAAAAAACCTAATATCGGATTATTTTTTGTAGTGCCGGAATAAATCAACCAGCAGGAATGTCTTAAATTCATAAAGCCTACAATGTATCCATGTTAAAAAATGTTAATGACTGAAAAAGGAGTACCCTTTTTGATATTTTTGTGGCTGATTTTTTAAATCTACTAATTATTATTTTTTCCAATGAAACGTACCTTAATTATCGCAGGCATTATCGTTGTTGCAGCAATCATTGTTCTGATTGTTATCGGCAGGTTAACCGCCAAAAAAGATATATCAAATCTCTATGCTGAATCGCAAAAAGGCCAGTTTGATATAGTTGTTACTACAACCGGAGAATTGCAGGCAGAAAAATCGACTGACATTTTTGGTCCCGATTTTACCCAGAGCAGAGGTATCAGAGTGATGGATATAAAAATAACGGATATTGTATCCGAAGGTACAGAAGTTAAAAAAGACGAGTATGTTGCTACTCTCGACAGAACTGCTTTTGATAACAGTCTGAAAGATGAACTTGAAAGACTTACCACATATGAAACCAATCTGGAAATGAAAATACTTGATACCGCGGTTACTCTCAGTAACTTAAGGGATAATATAAAGAACCTGAGATTTTCGGTTGAAGAGGCTGCAATAACTCTTCAACAGTCAAAATATGAGCCTCCCACAACCATACGCCAGGCAGAGATCTCGCTCGATAAAGCAAATCGTTCTCTCGATCAGTCAATAAAAGGGTATTCTCTGCAGGTTGAAAAGGCGAAATCTGATATGAGAACCAACAAAAACAACCTTGCAGAACAACAGCAACGAGTAGGTGACCTTCAGACCGTTCTCTCAAAATTTGTTATTAAAGCCCCCGCAGATGGAATGATAATATATAAACGAGACAGGTTGGGAGCAAAAAGAAAATTGGGTTCTTCAATTAATCCATGGGACAATGTTGTTGCAACTCTACCAGATATGTCATCGATGATATCAAAAACTTATGTCAATGAAATAGATGTGAGTAAAGTTAAACCCGGCCAGCATGTGGAGATTGTTGTGGATGCCTTTCCGGAAAAAACTTACACAGGAACGGTAACATCCGTTGCCAATATTGGCGAGCAGCTACCTAATGCTGATGCTAAAGTATTTGAAGTGCTTATAGAAGTAGACGGATCCGATCCTATCTTAAGGCCCTCAATGACAACCGGAAACAAGATAGTTACTAAAACAATTAATGATGTTGTATTTATCCCGCTTGAATGTGTTCAGGCTGGTCCCGACAGCATACCTTTTGTATATATGAAAAACGGAAAAAAGCAGGTTGTTGTACTGGGGGAATCGAATGAGAATAATGTAGTTGTTGAACAAGGTCTGCAAACTGGAATTCAGGTTTATCTGAGTACACCTGAAAAACCAGAAAATTTCAAATTGGAAGGCAAAGAGTTGATTTCTGTTATAAAAGAACGCGAAAAAGTGAAAAAAGCTGTAGAGCTGCGTGTCAGACAGGAAGCTGAAAAGGCAAAAGAAAATGAGGGTGGAATGATGGGAAGGCCGGGAATGAATATTACACCGGAAATGATGCGGCGTTTTCAAAATATGAGAGGTAACCAGCCCGGTGGACAGAACGGAGCCCCCAGAGACACAGCCATGATGCGAAGGATTATGAAAATGAGGGATGGTCAACAGGGTGGGGTAAGAGATACATCATCAAGACGCAGAACAGGAAGACAGCCAGGTCAGCCGAGCCAGCGTCAAAACGGACAGGTTTCTGCTCCGACAACAATTAAGAAATAATTACTAAAACAGGAAATAAAATGTTCAAATTTATATTACGATATTTCCACGATATTGAAATTGCTGTTGAATCAATTGTCTCAAATAAGCTGAAATCGATGCTTACAGCCCTTGGAATTATATTCGGAGTAGCCGCAGTTATAGCTATGCTTGCAATCGGGAAAGGTGCAAAACAGGAGATAATGGAACAAATGAAAATGGTAGGAGTTAACAATATCCTTATCAATCCTGTCATCCCAGATAAAACTTCTTCTACCACAGAGGGGGAAAAACAGCAAAAGAAGTTTTCAAGAGGATTAAATCTGCTTGATGTTGATGCTATAAAGGAAACACTTCCTTCTGTTAAGAGAATCAGTCCTGAGATTTCTTTTAACTCAACAGCAATGCTCAATGGAGTTAAATATACTGCCAAGCTTGTGGGAGTCTCTAATGATTATTTTTACCTGTACAATCTGCCTTTGGTGGGGGGAGCTTTTTTTAACTCTTTTCAGGAAGAAAATGGCATACAGGTTTGTATTATTGGCGCCAACATAAGGGCAAAATTTTTCAGCAAAATAGATCCTCTTGGCCAGTATATCAAATTTAACGGGATATGGTTGAAAGTAATTGGTGTACTTCAGAAAACCAATGTAAGCCTCACAGGATTTGAAGAAAAAGGTGTAAATGTATACAACGACAACATTTATATTCCTATCCAGACAATGTTGTTAAGATATCAGAACAGGGCACTTCTTAATACAAAACTTGTTTCGGAAGCCACTTCAGTTCAGTTTTTCAGCGGAGGTGGCGGAGGAATGTCAAGAGTCGTTGTCAGCAGTTCTGATGCATCAAGTGACGCAGAGACAAATTATAATCAACTCGATAGAATAGTTGTTCAGGTAACTGAAACAGAGCAACTTCAACCGACTACTGAAATACTCAGCCGAATGCTTACCAGAAGACATACAGGAGTTAAGGATTTTGAAATTACCGTTCCTGAATTACTTCTTAAACAGCAGCAGCGTACCAAAGACATTTTTAATATCGTACTCGGAGCTATAGCAAGTATATCACTAATTGTTGGCGGTATCGGAATTATGAACATCATGTTTGCTTCGGTTATGGAAAGGATAAAAGAAATAGGTACGAGAATGGCAATCGGAGCCAAAAAGATGGATATTGTTGTACAATTTCTTTCAGAAGCTGTTCTTATAAGTGTGTCAGGAGGTTTTATCGGTGTATTCTTTGGAGTTATTATGGCTAAACTCATAGAGCAAATCGCCGGGATTATGACAATTGTATCCTTCTTCTCTGTATTTATTGCATTTGGAGTATCGGCAGCGGTTGGAGTAATTTTTGGCTACTCACCGGCAAAAAGGGCATCAGAAAAAGATCCGATTGAATCATTGAGATATGAATAACCCCTTCTGCCTCACAAGTTCGGCATCTTCCCCCAGGGGGGAAGAAAAGATGGTATAAATTATTATAATATAAAAATGAAGAAATTACTTTTATTTTCTATGATAGTTGCGTCACTTTTTTCAACCAGGAAAATTGACGCTCAGGAAGTTAAAAAACTTACGTTCCAGGAAGTTATAAAGCTCTCAGAAGAGCAATCACCCAATGCATTAATGGCTAAACACAGATTCCGTTCCAGCTACTGGCAGTACAGGTCATTTCAGGCACAATATTTACCCTCTCTGACCTTATCCGGTACCACACCCGATTTCAGCAATGGTCTTGATAAGGTTTACGACTATGCCACAAACCAGTTTTTTTACAGGCAGACAAATACATTAAGTAATCTTGGGACACTATCACTTTCTCAGAACATTGGTCCGACAGGGACTGTAATTGCTCTCAGATCAGATCTTACTCTTTTCAGGGATATTGCAAAAAATGTACCCGTAAATTATATTACCAACCCGGTAAGCGTTGACATTACTCAACCAATCAGAAAATATAATACTCTAAAATGGCAAAAGAAAATAGAGCCTGTAAAATATGACGCCGCCAGGAAAACTTACCTCTCAAATATTGAAGGGGTTCATCAAAGTGCAGTAATGAATTTCTTTTCCCTTGCTCTGGCTCAGATAAATAAACAGATAGCAGAGATGAACTATTCCAATGCAGATACTTTATACAGAATTGCAAAGGGAAGGTATCAGTTGGGTACTATAGCTGAAGACGATCTCCTGCAAATGCAGCTCTCCTGGCTCAATGCTGAAACAGCCAGAAAACAGGCAGATATGAATTTGCGTGACAGGGAGATAAGATTAAGATCATTTCTCGGATATAACGAAAATGTAAGACTGGAACTTATTCTGCCGAATGAGATACCCGACTTGCAGGTTGAAATGAAAGAAGTTCTGGATCTGGCTATGAAAAATAATCCTGATTTAATTAATCAACAGATCAATATTCTTAATGCCCAGAGTAATGCTGCCCAGGCTAAAGCATCAAAAGGACTTAACGCAAGCTTAACTGCATCGCTGGGTTTATCACAACAGTCAACTGATTTTTCAGATGCATATCAAAACCTGAACAATTCACAAAGGGTGCGGGTGGGATTTACATTGCCAATTCTCGACTGGGGTCTTGGCAAGGGAAGATACCAGATGGCAAAATCGAGCCTCGAACTGGCACAGGTTCAGGCAAATCAGGCCGTGGTTGACTTTCAGCAAAATCTATTCCTGGATGTGGAACAGTTTAATCTGCAGAAAAACCAGGTCGCGATTGCAGCAAAATCCGACACGGTTGCAATGAAAAGATTTGAAGTTACCAAGCAGCGTTTTCTTATTGGAAAGATTGCAGTACTTGACCTTAATGACGCCGATAGCCGGAAAGATCAGAACAAAAGGGCTTACGTCCAGTCCTTGCAGGATTACTGGAGCTTTTTCTATAATATCCGCAGTCTGACCTTGTTCGACTTTATTAATAGAAAAGCTCTTGAGACTGATTATGATAAACTAATACAATAAAAAATCTGCTTCCTTTGGAGTTTTTTCTCCCCCAACGGGGGGAGATGTCGCCCTTGCTCCGCCGAAGCGGCTACGCGAAGGCGAAGGAAGCGACAGAGGAGGTATTACAAGCATAACGGAATTATATTAGGTAGGTCCTACTGATCTGGAAACCCCCTTTAATTCCCCTCGAGGGGGGAAAAATACTACCATTATAGTATAATTCTCACGATTTTTATAAAATTTTAATATCTTTGCGCCTCAATCAAAGAAGAATAGAAAAAAACTCATAAATAATCCCAAAAGACTAGACAAATGCAGAATAAAGCAGCAATCATCGTTCTGGCAATTGCATTAGGGTTGGTATCGATATACCAGCTTTCATTCACAGGCGCAACCTACAAGGTTAAAAAGGAAGCCAAAGCATATGCAAAAGGAAACCTGGAAAAAGAAACTCAATATCTCGATTCAATCTCCACTTTGCCAAAAGAAAAATGGAGTTTCCTGGGGTACACATTCAAGGATTGTCAGAAAAAAGAGTTGAATCTTGGTCTCGACCTTAAAGGCGGGATGAACGTTATCCTTGAAGTATCTGTTGAAGATATTTTAAAAGCTCTTTCAAACTATAATCCTGATAAATCTTTCAATGCTGCGCTGCTCCGCGCAAAAGAGCTTCAGAAACAGAGCCAGTCAGATTATCTTACTTTATTCGGCAGAGCTTTCCAGGAAATTGCCCCCGGTGAAAAACTTGCCTCAATATTTGGAACAGTTGAACTGAAAGAAAAAATCAATTTCAATTCAACAAACGAACAGGTTCTTAAGGTACTTGACAGTGAAGTATCGGGTGCAATAACCAATGCATTCAATATCCTTCGTACCAGGATTGACAGGTTCGGTGTTGTTCAGCCCGACATTACCCAGATGTCGACAAAAGGACGTATATTAATTAATCTGCCAGGCCAGACGAATCCTAAACGTGTCAGAGAACTCCTTTCAGGTACAGCCAATCTGGAATTCTGGGAGTGTTATGAAAACAGCGAGATTATTGGCTATCTGTCCCAGGCCAACAATGTTCTGAAAGAAATTCAGGCCAATACTGAGAAAGCAAATATAAAAACTACCGAACCATCAATAAAAGGTGCAGCTTCGGATACCACTAAAAAAGACCAGTCACTTCTTGATCTGATTAATAAAGATACCTCCAAAGTTGCTGCAGCAACTACACGCGAAGGATTTACTCTTCAGAATCCATTATTTGGTATTCTCAACCCGCGCGTAAATGAACAGGGACAACCTTTGCCTACAAGTATGGTCGGGCTCGCAAGCTCAAAAGATACTGCAAAAGTGAATGGTTATCTCAGAATGAATCAGATTAAATCTCTTTTCCCACGTGATCTTCGATTGGCATGGAGCCAGAATCCATATAAATATGATCCTACAAAATCATTATACGAACTTCATGCTATAAAAATTACCACCCGCGATGGCCGTCCGCCTCTCGATGGAGATGTAATTACCTCCGCAAGAACATCATCCGGGATTACAGGTTCTGAGATCAAAGTCGATATGTCGATGAATTCAGAGGGCGCAAAGATATGGGCAAGAATGACACGCGAGAACATCGGACGTTCAGTGATAGTGATGCTTGACGGTTATGTCCGTTCATCCGCAACAGTTCAGAATGAGATCACAGGCGGTAATACGGAAATTACCGGGAACTTCACTATTGAGGAAGCAGATGACCTGGCTAACATCCTGAAATCAGGTAAATTGCCTGCTCCTGCTCATATTATTTCCGATACAATTGTCGGACCTACTCTTGGTCAGGAAGCAATTAATTCGGGATTTATATCATTTATTATTGCATTTGCTCTTGTTCTTGCATTTATGATATTCTACTATAGCAAGAGTGCCGGGACTATTGCAAATATTGCCCTGGTTTCCAACGTATTTCTCCTTTTTGGTGTGCTTGCCTCACTGAATGCTGTCCTTACCCTTCCGGGTATCGCGGGTATAGTACTCACAATGGGTATGGCTGTTGATGCAAACGTGCTTATTTATGAACGTATCAGGGAGGAATTAAGAGCCGGAAAGGGAATGAAGCTGGCCATAGCTGATGGTTATCGTCATGCTTACTCGGCAATTATTGACTCGAACGTAACTACGATTCTCACCGGTATTGTACTTTATGTTTTTGGAAGTGGTCCTATAAAGGGTTTTGCAACAACTCTTGTAATTGGTATTCTGACATCAATGTTCACGGCTATATTCATAACCAGAATTATTTATGAATCTCTTCTGAAAAGGAATGTAAATCTCACTTTCTCGATTAAAATTACCGCTAATGTGTTCAAACACACGAAGATAGATTTTATAGGGATGAGAAAATATTTCTATGTTGCTTCAGGAATTATTCTTCTGGCAGGCGTTGTTTCATTGTTTGTAAGAGGACTTAATCCGGGTATCGATTTTACCGGTGGACGTACATATGTTATATTATTTGATAAGCCTGTAAGGACTGAGGACATTGCGGCCAAACTTAACGTGGCCTTCGGTGAGCTTCCCCAGGTAGTTACTTTCGGTAGCGATAAGCAGGTTAAAATAACAACCAAATATAAGATCAACGAAACAGGAGTTGAAGACGAAGTTGATACCAAACTTTTCGAAGGATTGAAAGGACTTATACCCGCCGATGTCAGTAAAGAAGTTTTCCTGAATAATTACAGAAGAAGTTCTGAAACTGTTGGCCCGGTTGTTGCAGCAGACATCAAAATCAATGCATTTTATGCAGTTGGCATCGCACTCGTTCTTATCTTCTTCTATATCTTCATGAGGTTCCGGTACTGGCAGTACGGTTTCGGAGCGGTTATGTCACTAGCTCATGATACACTGCTTGTTATCGGAGTATATTCAATTTTCTGGGGTCTAATGCCTTTCTCCATGGAGATTGACCAGGCATTTATAGCGGCTATCCTTACAGTTATCGGGTTCTCCGTAAACGATACGGTTATTGTCTTCGACAGGCTTCGAGAATATATTCCTTTATACCGGAAACGACCATTGAGAGAGGTTCTTAATATGGCCATTAACTCGACTCTGAGCAGAACCATAAACACTACTTTAACCGTGATTCTCACGATAGTTGCTATGTTCATTTTTGGAGGTGCAGTGATCCGTGGATTTATGTTTGCCCTTCTTGTTGGGATAGGCACGGGAGTTTATTCATCTGTCTTTGTCGCAACAGCTTTAATGTACGACACAACACCAAAAGGAAATGAAATAGCTGAAGAATCCAAAGCTAAGATTAAAGCTTAGATATAAAAGTTGATCTGATTCAGTATAAAATAAAATGCAGAGGTTGTCTTTTTGAGACAGCCTCTGTTTTATTTTAATAGAAATCATATCACTGGGAATATCATTAAACTTTTCTAACTTTGTCAGGTCATATGGGAGGAACATTTTATTATAAATTGTTATGAGCGGACAGGAAATATTTGTTATCATCATTGTTGCCCTGCTTCTCTTTGGAGCCGAAAAGCTTCCCGATATCGCCAAGACCCTGGGAAAAGGGATGAGGGACTTTAAAAAAGCTACTGACGAGATAAGAAGAGAGATTGAAACGAGCACTGAGGATATAAGGAGAGATTTGACCGATGTTACTGATTCGGTAAAAAGAGATGTAACGACTTTTTCGGAAAAGATTAATAAAGATATGAATGAGGTTTCTGATACTATAAAGAACGATATGAATAATGTTACTTCAGATGTCCGGCAAAACATGAATGATCTTACTTATCGCATTCATAATGACGTTAATGAAATAAAAGAAAACATTCAAAATGCCGGGAAGGAAGTAAAAGAAGATGTTCAGACAGATATACCCAAAGCAACAGAAACCACTCCGAAAGAATCCAGCCATGTTTCTGACGGATATTATAAAGAAGTGAGTGATTAATTTCAAATATCCATCATATTCCAGCTACCTTCAGAGAAAAGTATGATCAGGACGACCGGTATTACAAAAGCTTATGGAAACCTTAAGGTTCTTAAGGGGATTGATATCCGGATTGAAGATAAGGAGGTAGTATCAATAGTTGGTGCCAGCGGGGCAGGCAAAACAACACTTCTCCAGATAATCGGAACACTCGATCGACCGGATTGCGGAACAATTTATTTTAACGATTCGGATATAAGCCGTCTCAAAGGGAAATTTCTGGCAGCATTCCGTAATAATAATATCGGATTTGTTTTTCAGTTTCATCAACTGCTTCCTGAATTCACAGCTCTTGAAAATGTTTGTATCCCTGCATATATAGCCGGTAAAAGTAAAACCGAGGCTGAGAACAGGGCCTCCGAACTTCTTGGATTTCTAAATCTTACCGAAAGACTTGAACATAAGCCATCAGAGCTCAGCGGCGGAGAACAACAACGCGTTGCAGTTGCCCGTGCCCTGGTGAATAATCCTTCAATCATTCTTGCCGATGAGCCATCCGGGAATCTTGATACTGAGAATAAAAATGAACTTCATAAGCTTTTCTTTAAACTCAGGGATACATTTGGCCAGACTATTATAATTGTAACTCACGATCGCCAACTTGCATCAATGTCGGACAGAATTCTACAGATTAAAGACGGACTTATTGTAAATGAGTCTTAAGCAATCATACAACGGTATTCCTGCAATTGAAATAAAGGCATTTCTCGAAGAAAAGTTCCTTCAGTATAATAATCCTTCATTTATTGATTCTGATCCGATTTCTATCCCTCACAGCTTCCTGGAAGATCGTGACAGGGAGATTTCTGGTTTTCTTACTGCAGCAATTGCATGGGGTAGAAGGGATCTTATTCTGAGAAGCAGCCGGTTGATGATGGAATTGATGGATAATTCTCCTTATGAGTTTATTATGGCGGCCAGTGAAAATGATTTTTCAAGATTCTCCCGTTTTGTTCACAGGACATTTAATGGAACTGATTGTATCTATTTTCTCAAAGGACTTAGACATATCTATTCCAACTTTGGTAGCATGGAAGATGTTGTGCTTCAGGGAATGAAAGACTCCGGTTCAGTTAAAGAAGGTTTGTCGCATCTGCGTTTGACTTTCTTCTCTCTTCACCATGCGTTAAGAAATGAAAAGCATTTTGCCGATGTGACGGGAGGAGCTGCCGGGAAAAGATTAAATATATTTCTACGGAGTATTGAGGTAGCATAATATTTATCCATATTTCCTTAACTTTGTTATGGCCAAATTACGGATATGAAGTTAAAAAAGGAAGAGCTGAAAGAGTTTTTAGATGAAAAGGTCGAAAAGTATAATCGGCTTGACTTTATTGAACATGATCCCATAAGCATCCCACATCGTTTTACCAGCAAAGAAGATATCGAGATTTCAGGTTTCTTAGCAGCAACCATTGCCTGGGGGAATCGAACTATGATCCTTAGAAATGCAAATCGGATGATGGCATATCTGGATGATTCTCCATATGATTTTATATTGCACCATAGTGAAAATGATCTTGAAAGAATATCAACGGTCATCCACAGGACATTTAATGCTGCAGATTTTATCTACTTCATTAAAGCACTTAAACACATTTATAAGACACAAAACGGATTGGAAGGTATATTCAACCAATACCGGACACAAGACTCCTTGCAGCCAGCTATTCATCAATTCAGGAATATGTTTTTTGAATTGCCACATGACATCCGGACAATTAAACATATTTCAGATCCGTTCAAAGGATCAGCGGCAAAAAAAATAAATATGTATCTGCGGTGGATGATAAGGAAAGACGATAGAGGTGTCGATTTCGGTCTTTGGAAATCGATATCACCTTCAATCCTTTCATGCCCACTTGATGTTCATTCAGGGAATGTTGCCAGAAAACTCGGCTTATTGACACGAAAGCAGAATGATTCAAAAGCAGTTTCAGAGTTAGACGATACTTTACGAAACCTGGATAAAGAGGATCCTGTCAAGTACGACTTTGCACTGTTTGGTTTGGGAGTTTTTGAGGGATTCAAATAGACAAGTCGCTTCTCTATCGACATTTTCTTTCTTAATTTTTAATAATTTTGGTTTGGGGTTCGGAGCAACGTTAATTGTAATCTGACCTGTCAAAACTTTCCACGACATCCGTCTTTCAGATAAACCGAAGATATACTTTTTCTAAATACTTGCTCCCCCTTGGGTTCAAATCTTAAAGTTGCAGAATCGTTGTCATAAAAGTCAAGGATTAGCAAAAAAGTGTGTTTGGCTACCTACATAACCACAAACCTGACCAGTGTCAGGTTAAAACCACGATTTGAAACAACATGCGGTGCAACTCCGTAAGTTGATTTGGTTGTGTGTTTTTATTTTGGTGAAATTAATGTTAAATAATGTTAAATAATGTTAAAAAATTATCCTTTTGGTTGCCGACTAACATATTTATTCAAGTAGCAGAACAGCTGACTATGAGAAATAAAAAAAGAATTAAATATTAAAAATATGAAAGTTTTTAAGGCAGAATTTGAAAGTGGTAACTGGTGTTACATTTTCGCAGAATCAGAAGAATGGGCATGGCATTACTTTGATGATGTAATGTATGAATCCTATTCAATTAAATCATTTGAAGAAGTTGGTAAAACAATTGCTGGAATAGTATATGTCTATTCCGGTGTGACTAAGATCCAAAATTTACATGACAATAATGGCGCATTATATATGTGCCGTCACGAGAGTACAGCGCGTTGGTTCGAATTGCTTTGGTACTACTGTAAACATTACTGGTGGAACTTATTGCACTTTAAAAAAGTGCTTGAATGCAGGAAGCAGTATGAAAAGCGGTAAAAATCACAAAAAATTACAGTTATATAGATAAATATAATTATGAAGAAGACAATCATTCAAGCTGAAGCAGAAATATCTGCAATCATTAAAGACAATTACTCTTTGGCAGACCGTATAAAGGCGCTGGAAGATGCCGGATACAAAGACATAAGCTATGTCTATGTGAAAAATAAAAGTATTAACTACGTTGGGGGTATCGGAAGTCTGTTTTATCTGCCACGAAAGAAAATGTATCGTATTCAGATTGACAACACAGAACTTAAGAAAAATTACCCTGCAGCTTGGTGCATAAACGTACCAGAATCTGAAGCAATAAAAGAATCTGAAGAATTACCATTTTAATAATCTGGGTGCTAAAACTCGTCCTGTGTCTGGCAAATTTTTTTTTTGTGGTACCTGTCTTTGAAATAAGGTAGGCGCCCATTCTTAACCATCTTAGCTTTAGAGAAGAGGAAATAAGACAATTCGCAATCCATGCTGAGCCAAGAACTCTTAAACATTATACTGACAAAATGACTATTGAGCATAATGAACATTTAATTCAGTACAAATTGTCAAATATGCACGTCTGACTGATATAGATTAAAGTTCGGTATTGTGAAAACGGATTTTGGTCAGTTTCTCACCCCGACTGAGTAAATCATATGGCCATGTAAATCAAATATTTACGAGGCCATTTTCATTAGTAGTACAGAAAGCAATACAAAAATAGTTAAGTTGCATCTGCTTATTTCAGTGTAATTTTATGATAAATATTAAAATTACCTGACATGGAAAATCCATTTGATTTGCTTGACCAGAGATTGCAGGCCATCGAAAAAAAATTAGAAGGCCTGATCCAAAAAATCGAAAACCAAGACAAAACATCATCTCTCTCTGCAACCTGGGTCACCACAAAACAGCTTGCTCAACATCTTGGAATATCGACAGCAGCTATAACAAATATGCGAGGATCGAAAATCCCGTACTATAAAATTGGCGGTCGCATCCTTTTCAAAAGGGAAGAAGTGGATGAGTTTATCCAAAAAACGAGGCACAAGAGTGGTGGGGAACACCTGGATGAGTATTTGAGTAGACATCACTGAAGAGATCATTCTTCAACAGTAACTAAAAATCCACAAGAAGAATATTTCATGGAAGATACTTATAGAGAAGACCGAACTCTTTTGAGTGAGGATAGGCTGCATACAGAATTAAAAGCTATTCGGAGACTGCTTTCAGATTTAGTAGGTACCAGTGACTTACCAGCAAAAGAAAAATTCTCCAGGGAAGCTATTTCTAAGTCGGCTAAGGAATTCAGGAAATTGCAAATTGCGAGAAAAGAATGGATTGAGAGCTATGAGATTAAAACAGTTATTAAACATGCGAATTATAATTCAGGAAAAATTCTCATTGATCAGTTTCAGTTTAAAAACTTTTTCAAACGTGGTAGCACCTATTACTTCAAGAAAAAAGATCTTATTGACCTGGCCAAAGAACTGAAGAAGAAAAATATCAATCTGGAAAAGTATGATGAGTTACTTGGTGACAAAGAGAAGTTTCAAAAATATATCGATAGCATAATACAGAAACCAGGCGCTAAATCCCGAAAAAGGTTTAAGATTCCTGAAGGACTCGAGAACATCTTTTCTGTACCCTATTCTCTGCAGATCGAAGACCAGGTTAGAGAGGAAATCACAACATTGATGAATGAATATAACAAATTCAACCTGAGCGAATATGTCGATTTATACGAACGAAAGACCTATGCTCTTTTCAAATATCAATATTATTTTGACCGGTATCTGAAACCTGAATTAAAAAAATTCTGCAAGGACTGGTGCTTTAAATTTAATTATGCACAAGTTGCATTAAAAAGAATCATTGAATTGAAATAAAAAATTTAATACCATCTAGCCTGATTAATTCATAAACTTAAAATTAAACATAAAAATTGACTTCTGCGCTTGTCAATATTTTACGATGTTCATGATTTAGTTTTATGGATGAGGTTTTTCGATTATTATCTGGATTATGCCCTGAT
>Ga0209226_10000119_pt1 | contig 52671 bp, 51 predicted proteins | sample BarGraNGADG00212_2_FD_184497 | JGI IMG/M metagenome (GOLD analysis project Ga0209226, IMG submission 184497) | Arctic peat soil microbial communities from Barrow, Alaska, USA - Barrow Graham LP Ref core NGADG0011-212 (SPAdes) (version 2) | ecosystem: Environmental > Terrestrial > Soil >...
CCTCCGACGGCGTCCCGCGGCAGAGCGTGTGCCTGGCGTCGATATTGCCGATAATGCACAACTGCCGATTGGTGTTTCGGACTTGACCGGCGCGGCGGGATAGTCAGAATGGCAATCTCCGATGGTCCGGGACTTGCAGTGACTCGTTTCGGGCTGCCACTCATTGGCGCACGCGTGGATGTCCTTCTGGGTGGTTGGATGCTGGGGATCGTGCAATGGGTCCGAACCAAATCCATGTCCATCGGACACGCGCACAGTGTGGTTTTCCGGGTAAAAGAGCACTAACAGCAATACGTACAGGTTCGAAGGAGGAGCACAGATGAGAGTCCGACTGTTCAGTATTTGTGCAGTGCTGGTCGTGGTTGGGAGCTTTGGCGCCTGCTATGGGCAGCCGAGTTCGGGCTGGACGATGCCCGGTGGCGCCATGACCCCGGCAGCAAGTCCAACCAGCATGGCTCCGGCCCCTGAAGCGGCGGGGGCTGGACCGAGCATGTCGGTTGGGTCGGCAGCCATGATGCCCAGCACGGGCGTGGCGGTAGACAGCAATTCTGTCTACGTTCTACAAGACGGCAAGCTCTACAAGTTTGCCAAGAGTGACATTAACACATGCGGAACTGCGGTTCCGCCTCCGTGTCCGCCAGGTCCGCCGGGTGCTGGGCCGGCGCCTTGCCCGGGAACTTGCGGGGCGGGAATGAGCTACATTCCGGGCAATTGCTCGACGCTCACGGTAACGACCAGCACCCCTTGCGTTGCGCCCTGTCCTGCCCCATGCCCCACGGGAGCTGGGCCGGCGCCCTGTCCTACCCCTTGCCCCGCACCCGCAACTTGCGCACCGAGTTGCCCCAGTTCAATAGTGAGTTGCACGAACTGCAATCCGTATCCTTGTCCGACGACGCCTTGCCCGACGGCAGGCGGTACCACCCCTAGCCCGCAGATGAGCTACACGACCACCTCCACGACCGTCCCCGCGGGTCCGGGAAGCGGCCCTTGCGCCCTTCCTCCCATCGGAGCGGTCAGCGCCTGCGCACAGCAAACGATTGCTTATATGCAGAATCTGAGCGGGGTGGACGCCGACAAAGCCTATCTGCAAGCCATGATCCAGCTCAATCTATCGGTGATGGCTCTCTCGAATGGTTCGGCGGACCATCTCGGAACCACGTCTCTCCAGGACTACGCGACAAACTCGATAACTGATTCCAGAACCAGCGTCAACCAGGCGGAAAAATGGCTCAGGACCAAGTACTGCCTGGATGTCGCGGCATGCCCGCCGTCGCTGGGGCCTGGCTTCGACATCTGCAACTTGACCCACCCTGGCAAGGAGTTCGACGATTCCTACAAGAATCAGTTGGTTCAATTCTACGTGGATGAGATCACGCTTTCTCAAGTGGAGATCCAGAGGGGCCTGGACTCCCAGGTCAAGGCGTGGGCCGCCGAGACTATCAGAAACGACCAGATTAGGATCAACAGACTCAGACGCTGCACTGTCTGTGGGGTATAGGCAGGCTGGTGTAGGCTGATTGGGGTCATGCCGCATTTTGCTTGGATATGAATGAATTGGAGGGCCAGTCCACTGTGGACTGGCCCTCGCTGTATTAGTAGATCATGTTGAAGCTGGCGCCCACTCCAAAACTCGCGCCGGTGCTGAATGGATCGCCCTCTCGGTCCGTGAGGTTGAACCCACCAACGTGGACGGTGAACTCCGGCGTGATCCTGAACCTGGCCCCGACGTTCACGTCCTTGGAGTCCCATTCGGCCACGATTTCGACACGATTGCCGACGAAGGCCGATCCGCCCGCGAACATGCTGTTCAACCTGCCTCCACCAAATCCAACGTGTATGCGTGGACTCAGGGTTTCTCCTCGCCACACCCGCACTTTGCATCCGATCGTCTTGCTCGCGACAGCATACACAGTCGTCTCGATCTCATCGGTGATGTCGGCTATGCCCGCCGCTATCGCCGGGTGGGCCATGGTTTCCGGCACAAACCTGTACTTCGCGTTGAGGAGCGTGTGATTGTCTCTCTCGTCCGTGAGACGGAAACGGTCGATGCCGAGCTCAAGCCCCTGCGCCATTCCATAGTTTACTACAATGTCGTTGATGGTCTCGTTGGCAACATTCTCGTAGAAGAAACCCGCGTTCCAATCTCCCTTACCCAGTGCGTCAGCGGTCGGGACGACCATCAGTCCCGTGTAACCCCTGAAGCTAGGTATCGCGCAGTGTGCGGGCATGCACGCGGCAGCGACCAAAACCATACAGAGCGGTAGCCAGAAGCATCTCATGTTTAAGTCCTCCCTCTTGCGATGGCAAACCTGTGGCTGGTGGTGTGCAGTCAGCCTGATAGGTTACTCTAGTCGGCTTTCTTATACCCAGATTATCCTCGTTATGCTTCCCAGTTTTCGGCCCAATGTTGTTGGTGAGGGGCAGCCACGGTGGATAATATCCGCGCTTGGGTTCCAGCGGCAGAACAGCGTGAGCAGTATGTGGTGCTCCGGTGATATATAGTACGGCACAAAGTGTATGTTTGACAGCTGCGGGGTATAAGCCTGCTTGTATCGCCTTGACGTGCGGACACTATGTTACGGGCTATGGCTGCGTGGCGACAAACCAGCCACATGCAGCCGGCCTCACTGAGGGAGATGAATGTAATGAAGTTTGGATTGCGCATTGCTCTTCTGTTGGTTCTTATGTTGTTGGCAGTCAACGCGTATGCCGTTCCCATTACTCTCGGAACTGCGTCCACCTTCGGATTGCTGGGCGGCAGCGGCGTCTCCAACACCGGATTGACCGTGATAAACGGTGACGTTGGCAGTTCTCCGACACCAGCGGTGACAGGGTTCTACCCGCCCGGAATAGTCATCGGCACCTTATACACCGTTTCCAATGCCGTGACTGCCCAGGCTCAATTGGACCTGATTACCGCGTACGACGCAGCGGCAGGCGCCGCGTCAACCATGGTCCTCACAGGCACGGATCTGGGCTTTTACAATGCGGCGAACCCTCTTGGTCCCGGGGTCTACTTCTTCGCGTCATCAGCGGCACTGACCGGCAATCTGACGCTGGACGGCCAAGGAAATCCCAACGCGCAGTGGATCTTCCAGATCGGCACCTCCCTGACGACAGCCACCGATGCTACCGTGTCCTTTATCAACGGCGCGTCGCCATGCAACGTGTTCTGGCAGGTCCGCTCCTCCGCGACCATCGGGACAAACAGCACCTTCGGCGGTACTATCATGGCACTCGCGAGTATAACGCTTAATGGCGGTACTCTGAACGGACGGGCGCTTGCAAGGAACGGTGCGGTCACGATTAGCGCCGCGGAGTTTGTGAACACAATCTGCCCGTCCGGCCCTTGCGTGACGGTGGCAAAAGAAGCCAGCCGCCAAGTGGCCGGGGTCGGCGATCCCGTGATATACACATACACCGTGTGCAACTGCGGATTGGGACCGCTGACCGTGAATAGCGTGGTCGATTCGCAACTGGGAAACCTGACCGCTTACTTCATCGCGGCGAACGATGGCAACCCGGTGCTTGTAGCCGGCGCTTGCAGGTCGTTTAGCAGGCCCCGTAATGTTCAAGGGTCCGACCCGTCTCCGTTGGTGAACACGGTTGAAGTTAACGCCAGCAGCGGCGGAGTAACTGTGACCGACACCGCCCAGGCAAGTGTGATCATCACTACTCCTGGTCCTTGCGTAGCGATAGCAAAGACAGCCAACCGCACAGTGGCCTCAACCGGTGATTTTGTGACCTACACGTTCAACGTATGCAACTGCGGAACGGTGCCACTGACGGTGAACAGCGTGATCGACTCGCGTCTGGGAGATCTGACCGCCGACTTCATCGCGGCGAACTTGGGTTCTTCGACGCTTGGAACCGGCTTGTGCAGATCGTTTGACGTGGTCTATAAGGTTCTAGCCACGGACACGTCTCCGCTGACAAACTTGGTTATCATCACCGCTCAAGCCGGCACAACGACTGTGACCAGTACCGCCCAAGTGACCGTGGCCTTGGAAGTAGAGGGAGTGCTCCACCAGGCCGGGGCTGCTTGGGGAGCCGAGTGTGCTGTATACGACAGAGGTTACCTTGGGCCGGGAGCCCAGGTGATAACGGCCGTGCCATGCGTGTTCGCGATCAGACCACAAGGACCGGGAGCAACGCCGTGGGCCAACTTCATCGCCGCGGCGCGGGATGGAGTGTCCTACACCATCAAGAACGTCACCTTCACGAAAAGCGCACCGTCGTTCGTGCAATGCTACGAGGTCTTCCCGGCGCACACGGTGACGCAACACGGCACACCGAACATAAGGCTGTGGTGGCCACTGATGTACGAGGCGCCCGGCACGACGTTCACGTTGAACATACTGTATGGCACGCCCGTTCTCTACGATGACGATGGCCCGGGGCCGGACAAAGCTTCCTGGGTGCACCTGGCAACGTGGACGTGGACGGTCGGAGTGGACTTCGAGTCCCTGAGCCAAATCCTTGCTGTGTTCCACGCACTGCCGTTCGGCACCGACGAGGTGCCGCTTATCTCCGATGAGCCGCTCTACGCGGCCCTGCAAGCGAAGATCGCGGCCGCCCTTGCAGCATTCGAGGCGACTGACATCGCTGGGGCAGCCGATATCCTGGCGGACTTCGAGCTCGAAGTCATGGATGCCTGCATAGACGATTCGCCTGCGTTCCCGAACCCGACCGGACCCGGCACTGGCATAGCGAACAGCGGCGAGAACCCCGCTTGCTGCAAGCTGCTTGTGGACATAGAGTATATACTCAAGACCATGGGGATAGGCATGCCCGCCAAGTAGCACGGGAAGTCCGGGTGGCCCGGCGAGTTCAGAAAGACCAAACCCAACGGGCCGGTCGCTTGCTGTTGTTAAGCGACCGGCCCGTTCGATCACTCACAAACATGGGACAACGACTCTGGCGGCTATCGGCTATCCGTCGCGGGACGACGATCACGTAGCCTTGCCGGGCTTTCGGCAGTTCTTGCCCACGCGCCCGGTGATCGCATCCCCCAAATCCTCCCGGCATTTTTCGGCCATCTCGCTCAGCCTCTGCACAATCTTAGGATGCGAATCGGCAAGATTGTTGGTCTCTGCCACATCGGTATCCAGGTCATAGAGCGCCGCCGGCGCGCCGTCTTGCGGCAGGATCAACTTCCACCTTCCCGATCTAACGGCCTCCAGCCTGTTTGCTCGGTAGATGAAGAGCGATTCGCGCGGCGTGACCGCGCCTTTCGCGCCGGACATCAGCGGCCAGATGTCCTTGCCGTCGATGATCCGGTCCGTGGGGACCGCCGCGTGCGCCAGCCGGGCGAAAGTGGGCAGAATATCCATCTCCGTCACCATCTCGCCGCAGACCGCGCCCGCGGGAATCTTGCCGGGCCAGCGCATAACGCACGGCACCCGAACCCCGCCCTCGTAGGTCGTTGCCTTGCCATCGCGAAGCGGCAGCGCGCAGCCGCCGTTTTGCTTCTGCGCAAGCCATGGGCCATTGTCCGAGGTGAACACAACTAATGTGTTGTCGTCCAGGCCCAGCCTTTTGAGCGTGTCGAAGACCTCGCCGGTGCTCCAATCTATCTCCTCGACCGCATCTCCGTAGAGTCCGCGCTTCGAGAAGCCCCTGAACCGTTCGGATACGTGCAGCGGGACGTGTACCATTGTATGCGGAAGGTAGAGGAAAAACGGGCGGTCCTTGTTCGCCTCTATGAACTTGATTGCTTCTTGGGTGTAGCGCTGGGTAAGCGTATCCTGGTTTGCAGGCTGCTCGATGATCTTCTCCCCGCGCATCAGTGGTATCGGCGGGGCTCCGTTCTTATCCATGTCGTTGCTGTAGGGCAGACCGAAGTAGGAATCGAACCCGTGGTGTGTGGGAAGAAACTGCGGATGATGACCCAGGTGCCACTTGCCGATGCACGCCGTAGCGTAGCCGCAGCTCTTGAGCAGTTGCGCGAGAGTTATCTCATAGTCGCTGATCCCGATTTTTGCGTTTGCGCCGAGGACCGAGGGCAAACCGACTCGCATGGGATAGCAGCCTGTAAGCAGCGCCGCGCGCGAGGGCGTGCAAACGGGCTGCGCGTAGAAGCTCGTGAACCTGGCGCCCTCGCGCGCCATTCGGTCCACGCGCGGCGTGGAGATCAGCGGCGAGCCAAAGCAGCCAAGGTCCTGGTAGCCCAGATCGTCGATGAAGATGACCACGAAGTTCGGCGGCCGTTGCGCCTCGGCTTTGACGCGCCCCATACCGGCCAGGCCCATCACCGCCGCCGTGCCCACAAGTGACGCCTGTAGAAACTGCCTCCGCGACATAGTTGGTGTCTGATCGCTCATTGCCTATCCCCTCCGCCATTGAACACTTCGACACATTCGGCTTGCTACCCTTCGACAGGCTCAGGGCTAAGTAAATCACGGTGGCAAACTTGCTGACAGTATTGGCTCAGCTACTCAAGTTGATCCCGCGGAATCTGATTCACTATGCCTCCAGGTGAGGACACCTGGAGGGATATGATGCACAGAGGGGAAGGAGTTACGAGTTACGGGTTACGAGTTACGAGATCGGGCCGATTCAAGCAGCGCGATCACTTCCGTGTCTGAAACCTGGGCGAAGTCTTGGTACCAGTAGCCTACCGCGAGGAACGGTTCGGGTGTCATAAGGCAGACGATCTCGTCCACGTAGGGCTGGATGGCGCGCAGCGAGTCCGGCGGGGCCACGGGGACCGCGAGCGTGATTCGTGACGCTTTCAGATTGCGCAACGCCAGCGCGGCGGCTCGAGTGGTGTAGCCGGTGGCGATACCGTCGTCAACCAGAATGACCGGGCGACCCTCGACATCGGGCGGATCGGTTGTCTTGCGATATGCCTGCAAACGCCTTGTCACTTCAGCCAGTTGCGCGTCCACTTCGCGTTGGATGTAGTCCCGCGAAACGCCGAGGTAGCGGACGGATTGCTCATCGACGATGAACTCGTGGTTGCCCCAGCTCGCGACAGCGCCGATGGCAAGTTCGGGCTGCCCTGGAGCGCCAATCTTGCGCGGGACAATGACGTCCAGAGCGAGGTCGAGCTCCACAGCGACTTCGTACGCCACGACAACGCCGCCGCGCGGGATCGCCAGCACAATTGAGTCCGTCCCACGGTAGCCCTCAAGTGCCGCCGCAAGCTCTGTGCCTGCTTGCCGCCTGTCGCCGAAAGGTGACACAGGTGCGTTCATAACAGAGTAGTTTCCCCTCTTCTCCGCCGAACGCCACCTTCTTCATTGATGTCCTATAACCCTTCAGGGCTGCGTGACCACGTTTGCGAGCGCCCGATGGACTGGCGCCTCATCGACGAGGTCCGCTCTTTCAAGCAGGTAGGCCTTGTAGCTCTCGGCGGATTCGGCCACATTGACGTCCACCACTCGCACGGAGCTGACCTTACTACAGACAGGGCAGTAGTAGGATCCGAGGCGGTGGGGATTGGGCGAGATCTGCGCGAACGCCCTGCACTTCGGGTTCTCACAACTTACAACCTCGATAATAGTGAGCAGCATAACAATCAACTCCTCAGATAAGTTCTTCCGTTTTGGCCAACCCCGTCGCGCTGTGCGAAATGCTTGTTTTGAGGGGTAGAAACGCCGTTTTGGTTGACAGCCGACGAGCGGCGATGCTATAATAATCTCGCTCGATATGATGCCGAAGTGGCGGAATGGCAGACGCGCATGGTTCAGGACCATGTCCTCGCAAGAGGGTGGAAGTTCGACTCTTCTCTTCGGCACCAATTAAGATCAAAATGGCCTGTTTTGGGGGCCTAAAATGAACCAAGTGCGGGACGAAAAAACACCTAACCGCACTTGGTTTTGTGAATTCTGACGTCATCTCATACGCTTTAGCCGAAGCTAGAAGCTTGCCCTCTTAGAGGGCGTTTCGGCAACCAATTCGTAACTCGTGGTTCCTAACTCGTAACTCTACAGCTCCCTTACCTTCACGTTCTTGAACCACACCTTCCCTCCGTGCGCCTGGAAGCCGATGTGGCCGGATCGAGCCCAGTCCTTCAGAGCGGCGTTATACTTGTTCGGCGTGCCGTCCGGGTTCTTGTGTGCCTCGGTCCATTTGTCCAGGTTCGCCATAACAACCCGCTTGCCATTCAGAGTGATCGTTATGAAGCTGTTCATGCACTTGATGTCGGCGGTGTTCCACTGCATCGGCGGCTTCATCGCGTTCGAACTCGGCTCAAGGGCGTCGTAGAGAGCGCCGCAGTCATGCTTGTCCAGCTTGGTCTTGCCCCCCGTGTCCCAAACCTGCATCTCGAAACCCGTCTGCACGGGGTCCTTCAGATCCGCCCATCGGAAGAAGATGCCGCTGTTGGTGCCTTTGTCTACCATGAAGTCGGCCTTGAACTCGAAGTTGCCGAACGTCTTCTCCGTATACTCGTAGCCGCCGCCTTTGTGAGTGTAGAACATTGCGCCGTTTTCGACGATCCATCCGCTGTGGGTAGAATCAGTGCATCCCCATCCATTGAGCGTGGCGCTGTCAAAAAGCAACTGCCAGCCCGCGGACGTTTCCTGCGAACTCAGCGCATTGTCCGGGACCGCTGCGGCGACCGCGCAGCACGGCTTGCCCGTGTTCGGGCATGTATTCGCCGCCAGGACCGGGATCGCGAGCGCCGCGATCAGAGCGCAGAGCGCAATCAGTTTCAGTGTTCTCAAAGTAGTCCTCCTCATTTTCCGCCCTTGTCGAGCGGTTTGATCCTGATGTTCTTGAACCACACCTTCGTGGAGTGGTTTTGCAGAGCCAATTGCCCACTGCGGGGCATGTCTTTGTAGGCCACCGTAAACTTATTCGGCGACCCGTCCGGGGCCTTCCCCGCGACAGTCCATTCATCGAGGTTCATTGAAGTAATAAGCTCGTCGTTCATCATGATCCTGATCACGTTGTCGCGGCAGTAGACGGTCATGTTCTGCCAGACCCCGGGGCCTTTGCACACGTTCTTGGACGGGGCGACCGCGTCGTAGACCCCGCCGCACGAGTGCTTGCCGATGTCGGCGGTGATCTTCTGATAGTAGATCTGGCACTCGATGCCCCGGCAGCCCTTAGTTGCCTTGACCGGCCTGCGCACGAAGATACCGCTGTTGGTGGATGTGTCCTCCTTGAAGTCGGCCGAGATGATGAAGTTGCCGAAACTCTCATCGGTGATAAGTAAGATAGTCGCCGTGCTTGGGAACCGCCGCGATGGTTCCGTCCTCGACGGTCCAGTTCTTGATGCTGTTCGCGGCGTGCCAGCCGGCGAGCGACTCTCCGTCGAACAGCAGCTTCCAGCCGTCTGCCTTCTCCGCGTCGGTAAGCGTGTTATCCGCCGCCCAAGCCGCGCCGCAAACAAAGGCCAACGCCGCGCACATCGACAGCATTGCTCGAGCTCTCATATCCATGTCCAATTCTCCGCGCGTGGTATAATATTCACCAAACGGCTGCCTGTGAGCCGCGCCCAACCCATTGCTTATACGTATCGCTGTTGATTTCCTGATGGGTTTGGCATTTTCCTGCGCGAATAGTTGGGAGAACCTGCATGGCTTATCCTGTAAACCGAATGAGACGGCTTAGACGCACCGAGACGCTTCGGAGAATGGTGCGCGAGTTGACGGTAACGGTGGACGACCTCATCTGCCCGTTGTTTGTGACCAGCGGGCTGGACGTGAAGCTCCAGGTGCCGTCCATGCCTGGAGTGTTCCATTACTCCGTCGATGCGCTCATCAAGGAAGCCCGAGAGCTTGCCGACCTCGGCATTCCCGCAGTGCTCTTGTTCGGGTTGCCCGCGTCGAAGGACGAGGTCGGCTCGGAGGCGTATGCCTCCGACGGCATTGTGCAGAGGGCCGTTCGCTCTCTCAAGAAAGCCGTGCCTGACCTCGTCGTCATCACCGATGTGTGCCTCTGCGAATACACCTCCCACGGCCACTGCGGGATCATCAGAGACGGCGAGGTGGCAAACGACCCATCCATCGAGCTCATGGCTCGCACGGCGCTTTCCCACGCCCAGGCCGGGGCGGACATCGTCGCGCCGTCGGATATGATGGACGGCCGGGTGCTCGCGATCCGCGACACTCTCGACGAGAACGGTTACATAGACACTGTGATCATGTCATACGCCGCCAAGTTCGCGTCCGCGTTCTATGGGCCATTCCGTGACGCGGCGGGCTGCGCGCCCGCGTTCGGCGACCGATCGACCTACCAGATGGACCCGCCGAACCGCCGCGAGGCCCTGAAGGAGATCGCGCTGGACATCGAGGAGGGGGCGGACATCGTGATGGTGAAGCCGGCGCTGTCTTATCTCGACATCATCAGCGACGCGAGGGGATCGTTCGACGTGCCCATCGCCGCCTACAGCGTTTCGGGGGAGTATTGCATGGTCAAGGCCGCCGCCGAGCGCAACTTCATCGACGAGCGCCGCGTCGTCCGCGAGATCCTCACCTCCATCAAGCGCGCGGGCGCGGATATGATCATCACGTATTCCGCGAGAGACTTCGCGATGTGGGAAGCGGACGCGGGCTAGTCGAGGGTCAGGCCCTCGTTATCGCGGAACCAGGCGTGAACCTGGCCGACGAATGCTCTGGCTTCGTTGAGCCAGCTTTCCAGGTCAGCCCTGTCGAACTCCGCGAGATCCCAATAATCGCCCTTCTGCCTCCGGTCGAACATTGCCACGTAGAAAGCGCCCATTTCCCTGGGCAATCGACCGGGCTTGATCCATAGCCGGTTGAACAACGACAGGACGCCGGAATGCTTTGAACTGGCATTGCCTTCAAGCAGCAGTAGCGCGGAGGCGGAGTAGAAGAGCGCATAGTAGATGCGGTTGACCACGCCCGTGCCGAAGCCTTCGCCGAGCAGGCATTCTGCCTCGCTCAACGCCTGCTGGGATTTTGTGAGTCGATACTTGAGGTGTACCAGGTCTTCCACTCTCATAGCAGAATCCCGTCTTTTAGCACATTCTTGCTATAGGGAGACGCTTGCAAGAGAGGGCGCGTCCACTCGTCTTGTGCATAAATGATCGTAGAAACGACGACGTCCCTGTCTAGCATCAGATCATAGATCGCGGATTCGAGAGCGCGCTCTTCCGCCGACGAAAGCCTTTTTCCGCTCAGCACCAGAATATCGTAGTCCGAGTCCGGCTGCCTTGTGCCGCGAGCCGCCGAGCCGTAGAGGATCACCTCGGCACTGGGCACGTGGCTCTCCACGATGCTTTTCAGGTCCAACAGCAGTTGTCTGTCGAACTCGCTGATCTTACGTACTCTCTTTAGACTTCTCATAGCCCCCCGGCCTCCAACCATCATTATACTACCGTAGTCAACACACCTTCCGCGCAGGACACTTCCTGCCTTCCGTCGAACCATTAAGGCGTCACCCGTCGTAAAGTAACTGATGTACGCCAATCGGAGGCATGATCTTTGCTCAGAGTAGACGGACTGGTCAAGTATTATAGGAAAACGCTTGCGGTGGACGGCCTGACGTTCGATGTGGCCGACGGCGAGATCGTGGGGCTTCTGGGCCCCAACGGCGCGGGAAAGACTACCATCCTGCGCTGCGTGACGGGCATCGTGCAGATGACGGAGGGCCGCATCGAAGTTGACGGGTTGGACCTGACCAAGAACGAAGAGGCGGTCAAGCGGCTGATCGCATTCGTGCCGGAGGTGCCGACTCCTTATGAGATGCTCACTGTTTGGGAGCATCTCCGCTTCATCGCGATGGCCTACCAAACGATGGATCGGTTCGAGGAGCGCGCGGACGCGCTGATGCGCCGGTTCGACCTCTACGAGAAGCGCAACGACTTCGTGCTCAGCCTTTCCAAGGGCATGAAGCAGAAGCTCGCGATAGCCTGCGCGTTCGTTCACGACGCCAGGACGATTCTGCTCGACGAGCCCCTCATCGGCATCGACCCCAGGGGCGCCAGAGAGCTCAAGGACATGATCTTCGATGCCAAGCGCCGGGGCGGCTCGATTCTCATCAGCACTCACATGCTCGACACTGCCGAGCACCTCTGCGACCGGATCATCATTCTTCAGCGGGGCAGAATCCTCGCCGAGGGCAGCCTTGCCGAGCTCCACGAGCGCGCGAAGATGGGAGAAGACGCCTCGCTCGAAGACGTTTTTCTTACTCTGACGGAAGAGAGCGGAACGGTTGAAACCACTACTGTATCTTGAGCTGAGGCAGTTCATCAACGCGCTGAAGAACACACTTCGCAGCCCACGGCGCCTCATCCCGGCGCTGTTGATAGGCGCGGGAGTGTTCGCCTGGATTGCGCAGGCCGCGCTGTTTCTGTCAGGCGCGGCGCCCCCGCCTCACCAGGCATACGGATTGCTGGCGGCGGTTCAGAACCCGTCAGAGCTGATCAAAGCCGGCTCGTTTCTGTTTCTGAGCTTCGGAAGCCTTGTGATCATCTACCAGGCGTTCTCGACCGGCTCGCTGGTCTTTTCCATCGCGCACATCGATTTTCTTTTCCCCACGCCGATCTCCCGCAGATCGGTATTGCTCATAAAGCTGCTGAAGGACTACCTCAAGTATATGTTCTGGGTGACGTTCTTCGTCACTTTCACCGGCGCGCCGATCATGCTCGCGTTGCATGGCAGTCTCTTCCCCTACGGTTTCGTGAGCATCGCGGCACTCACGGCTTATGTGCTCTTCCTCGTCAACATGGCGCACACCGTGAACATCGTTTTCACATTCGGCTTCGAGAAGCTCAAGCAGGCCGGCAAGCTTGTCAAGCTGGTCTTGGGCCTGGCCTTTGCCTCCGCCATACTGGTCGGGGTTCACCAGTATGCTGCTTCAGGCGACTCCTACTTCAGTGTGCATGAGGCCGCGAACTCCCCCGTCATCAAGGCCATATTCGCGCCGGCGGATTGGTGTTCGGGCCTGCTCGTTGCGCCTCTTCTGCGCAGCGTTACCGATTCCGAAATGATCCACCTCGGCTTTCTCTGGGCGCTCGCCTTCGCGAGCTTCGGATTGCTCCTGTCTCGAAAGGAGAACATCTACGAGCCTTCGCTCGGAGTGAGCGTCAGGGCGGTGCGGGTGCGCCAGGCGATGAGATCGGGGGATGTCACTGCGGTGCGCGTGCAGATGATGCAGGAGAAGGGCAGGAAAGCCGCGGGCCTGCTGGTGATACCGCCGTTCGGACGCGGGGCCGTCGCGCTGTTGTGGAAGAGCCTGCTTATCAGATATAGGATGTCCTGGCATCAGTTAGCTCTGATGCTCGTGTTGCCTGGGATCATCGTATTCGTGATCCAGCGAAGCCTCGCGGCTGAAGAGATAATGCGGAACCTGCCGTTCATACTGCTGTATATGGCTTTCCTGATGTCGATCACTGTGCAGCCCCAGGTACGCGCGGAGCTCAAGCACGCCAACATCCTCAAGTCCATGCCCATATCCGCCTGGAAGATGATGCTCGTTGGGGCGGTGAACGGATCGATCTATCTCACGGCGGGAATCCTGGTGTTTGCGGTGTCGATGTGGGTGTTCGTGCCCGCGACCCGAACCGATTTGCTAAAGACGTGCGCGATCGGATCGGCCTCACTGGGTTTCGCGTGCGTATCGGCGACGATGATCCCCGCGCTGCTCTACCCGGACATGCGTGACCAAGCACAGAACTTCTTCTGCAACCTGTTCGGCATAATGATGGTCTCGGTGGCGATCATCCCAACGATAGTGCTTGGGGCGGTGCTGCTGGCGCTGGCCGGGGTTTCGTACTATGTGGCTCTGGTCCCGATTTGCGTGGTGAACGTGATCATCGGCGCGGCGGCAGTGAGCATCTCGGGCGCTATCTTCCGCCGGTTCGATCCGACGAGCGAGTAGGGGCGAAGCATTTGCACGGCGGGTCTGATGGCTTCCAACAGTCTGTGTGCAAATGCTGGTGGCATATCGTGGTTCCGTAGGGGCGAAGCATTTGCACGGCGGCCTTGCGATCTACGGAACACCTGACTGCAAATGCTTCGCCCCTACTTGCTTCTGACCCCTGTACAAAGAGAGCTCCCCAGCCCATTTGGGCTGGGGAGGAGAAAAGAGGGTGGGAAGGTTTGCTAGTTTATATACGACGCAGCGATTCAGTTTGTTCCACCTTTCTTACAGCAAAGTTGCTGGGAATTTGTCCGTGTGGTAGAATTGAGGCTGTGGGGAGCATTCCTTCGCAAGACTGAACCGACGCAAAGTCAAAGGACTTACATAATGCCGCTTGTTGCTGGCGTTTCCTTCAGAAGAGTAGGCAAGATCTACTACTTCGACCCTGGTGAGCTTCCACTTCGTGAGGGCGATTTCGTTATAGCCGAGACCGCGCGCGGCGTGGAGTTCGGCGAGGTGGTGCTGGAGCCAAAAAACGTGACCGAGGCCGAGTTGGTTGCGCCGCTCAAGAGAGTCGTTCGCCTGGCCACGGGCGATGATCTGGAGCGCGAGGCGGCGAACAGAGAGCGCGAGGCCCGCGCCTACGAGGTCTGCGAACGCAAGATCGCCGAGCGCAACCTTCCGATGAAGCTCCTGGAAGCCGAGTGTGCCTTCGACGGCTCGCAGGTCACGTTCTCGTTTTCGGCCGATGGCAGGATCGATTTCCGCGACCTTGTCAAGGATGTGGCGGCGGTGCTGAAGACCAAAGTCCAGTTGCACCAGATAGGCGTTCGCGACGAGGCGAAGCTTATCGGAGGTTACGGCACGTGTGGCAGGCCGTATTGCTGCGCGACGTTCCTGAACACGTTCGCCCCCATCTCTATGAAGATGGCAAAGGACCAGAGTTTGTTCTTGAACCCCGCCAAGTTCTCCGGGGTGTGCGGCAAACTGATGTGCTGCTTGCGCTACGAGCACGAGTTCTACAAGGAGTCTCAAAAGAGCCTTCCGTCGGTCGGCGCCATTTTGCAGTTGGAGCAGGGACGGGTAAAGGTCATCGATGTCAACTTCATCAGTGGCATGATCACTGTCCAGACAGAGGAAGACGTCCAGCTCCACATCCCCGCCGCCAGCATTGACATGCACGGCATGTGCCGTCGCCACGGCATCGCTTGTACAATGTCGGAATCCCACTGCGAGCCGATTCGGACAGACCCGCGCGCTGACGAGGCGGTCTCAAGCGAAGTCGATGAAGTCGACGCCGATCTGGAGCCGGATATCGTCGATCCCGACGCACCCGAGTACGTGATCCCCGGCGATCAACCGCGGGCCCAAATTGAGAGCGCGGGTCGCGGCACGGATAGCGCCCCGTCAACGGCTTCCAACGGCGACGCTAAGCCGAGCAAGGATCGCCCCACACAGCAGCGCAGTCGCGGCAGGGGGCGGGATGCGAACCCCAGGCCGAATGGCGGACGGACCAGCCGCCCGATGCGACGCAAGAAACCCGGTGGCTCCAACGGCCCTGGCGAGCCACCATCAGGAAATGGCGAGCAGAAGTAATGCCTATCTACGAGTTTGATTGCCGCCCGTGCAAGGACCGGTTCGAGATACTGATCGGCATCAGCCGGATTGAAGAGGCGAAGTGCCCCAGGTGCGGGTCGGACAAAGTGAAACGGGTGATGTCCACGTTCTCGGCAAGGACCTCCGGCGGCTCTTCACACAGCCACGGCGACAATTGCGCCGGATGCGCCGCGGGCCACTGCGCCACCTGCGGCGGGCACTGAGAGTCCAAAGCGAATCCCGGCCAGTCGTGGTATAATCGTACTGGAGACGAGAGACATGGCCATTGTGATAAAAGCACATCTTGAGGGCAAGGCGGTCGTACCAGACGAGCCATTAGACCTGCCCATAAATCAGCCGATAGAGGTCGAATTCCGCGTCGATGAAGACAGGCTCAGCGACGAGGAGATCAAGCGGCGAAGGGCGGCGATCAAACGGTTCGCATCGAAGGCGATACACGGCCTGACGGTCTCCGACTTCGCTTTCTCGCGCGAGAGCATATATTGGCCGCCGCGTGGACTATGAGATATCTCGTCGATACGCGTCTGGTAGCGCTCATGGTCGCGCACGGGATAACGCATCTGCTCACCCTCAACCCCACCGACTTCGCCCGGTATTCCGAGATCACCGCCGTTACCCCGCAAGAGATTCTCTGAGGAAGGAACCACCCCCGCAAGCGCCGAACACCTGCTTAGACCCGCCGAACCAACTGCGCTGCTGCTGGGTAACACCATTGCGGGCCAGTGTCCCGACTTCCGGCTTTGACTGAGAGATAACATGACCAACAAAACGTACTACATAACCACAGCCATCTACTATGTGAACGACGTGCCTCACATCGGCAACGCCTATGAGGCGATAATGGCCGATGTGGTCACGCGATACCATAGGCTCAAGGGAGAAGACGCCTTCCTTCTGACCGGTACCGACGAAAACGCGATCAAGGTCGTGGCCGCCGCAGCCGAGCGAGGGATTCCAACCCAGCAGTACGCGGATCGACTTTCGGAAGACTTCAAGCGTGTCTGGGAGAACCTGAGCATTCAGTATGACGACTTCATTCGCACCACTGAAGACAGGCACAGGACGATTGTTGAGGAGATATTCACTCGACTTCGCGATCAGGGTGACATATACAGGGGCCACTATGAGGGCTGGTATTGCATTCCGGACGAGACGTTCCTCCTGGAGTCCGACCTGGTTGATGGCAAGTGCCCGGAGTGCGGGCGCGTTGTAGAGTGGGTCGACGAGGAGACCTACTACTTCAGGCTGTCTGCTTACGGCGAGAGGCTGATGGCATATATCGAGTCGCATCCGGGATTCCTGCAGCCGGAGTTTCGCCGCAACGAAGTCGTAAGCTTCATCAAGCAGGGCTTGAGAGATGTCTCGCTCACGCGCGCCAATCATGGCTGGGGCATTCCTGTTCCAGGCGACCCCGACAAGGTGATCTATGTTTGGTTTGACGCGCTAATCAACTACATCAGCGCAATTGGCTATCTGCGCGATGAAGATCGGTTCAGCAGTCTCTGGCCGGCCGATCTTCAGGTCGTGGGCAAGGACATCTTCGTCCGGTTTCACGCCACTATATGGCCCGCGATGCTGATGGCGCTGGGGGTGGAGCTGCCGAAGGTAGTCTTCGGCCACGGCTTCTGGATGGTCAATGGCGAGAAGATATCCAAGTCCAAGGGCAATGCCATCTCGCCCGCCAAGCTGGTGGAAGACTTGGCCGCTGAATCAGGCGCAAAATCGGAGATCGCCGTGGACGCGATCCGCTACTTCCTCGCGCGCGAGGTCCCGTTCGGTCAGGACGGCGATTTCTCGCTCAGATCGTTCAGGAACCGCTTCAACTCCGACCTTGCCAACGATCTCGGCAACCTGCTCAATCGCACGCTGAGCATGCTTGGGAAGTATTTCGATGGCGTGGTGCCCGATCCCAAAGGCTTTTCGGGCGGCCTCGGGGATGCAATCGCCCGGACCGCTCAGGCCGCCGGTGAATCGTGCGACAAGTTGGAGTTCACCCGCGCGCTTGAAGCCATCTGGCAGATGATCGGCACGGGCAACAAATACATCAATGACACCGAGCCCTGGACGCTCGCAAAGAACGAGAAGACCGATGAGCTTGCCGGGGTGCTCTACTCGGCGCTGGAAGTTGCTCGCGCGGCGGCGATTATGGTCTCGCCATTCATGCCCGCCACGGCTCGCGAGATAGCGCGTCAGCTCGGCATCGGCGAACAGTTCGCATCGCTCAAGTGGGCCGATGCGGCCGCCGAGAAGCCGTTTGTGGTCGGAACAAAGACCCAGGGCCCCGATCCCATATTCCCGAGACTGGGCAGCAAGAAGAAAGAGGAGGCCGCGAAAGTGACCGAAGAGCCGAAGGAAGCTCCGAAAGTCGAGAAGACTGAGGATCAGATCAACTACGACTACTTCAGCAAGCTGAAGATTCGCATAGCCGAGGTCAAGTCCGCGGAACGCATCGAGGGCGCGGACAAGCTCCTCAAGCTGACCGTGGACTTAGGCGACGAGCAGCGCCAGATCGTCGCGGGCATTGCGCAGCAGTATGATCCGGCGTCGCTGATCGGCCGCAAGATCGTGCTGCTAGCCAATCTTGAGCCGGCCAAGATTCGGGGCGTCGTCTCCAACGGCATGCTCCTGGCGGCAAGCGACGCTGAAGGCCATGCGATCCTGCTTCAGCCGGACTCCGACGTGCCGGCAGGATCGAATGTAAAGTAGTGTTTGCATTCTCGCCGCTCGAGATTAAGAGGAGCAGCTAGTCCATGCGAAAGGCGGTTCCCATTTGCCTCGGCGCACTTGGCGTTCTGTTCGCTTTGGTCTTCTGCTTCTCATTGCGCTGGAGGATGGAGCATGATTCGCCAATCATGCTCTATCTCGCGTACCTGATCGATCAGCGTCACTGCGTGCCGTATCGCGATGTCTTCGATATGAACACTCCTGCTACGTATGCTCTGAATGTCCTCATCGGGCGCTGCACAGGCTACGGCGACCTCGGATTTAGGATCGCCGATCTGTCCATTCTCTCGGCGCTGTTGGTAACAACGTGGCTTTGGATGCGTCGGTTGGGAGCGGCAGTCGCGTGGTGTGCTGTTCTCGTATTCGGACTGTTGTATTTCCGCATGGGTGTCGGGGATAGCCTGCAGCGGGACTACGTTCTCATTCTTCCGATAAGTGTCGCTATGCTCGTCTCGGTCACGCGCGGCAATAGCATTGTGAAGTCGCTGTTAGTCGGGCTGTTCTTTGGCCTGGCGGCGATGATCAAGCCGCACGCAGCTATCGGTCTGCCGGTGGCGCTGGCTTACCTGTACTTTGATGCTAGAGAAAGCGCAGTCGACAAACCAAAGCCGCCCCCGGGGCTGTGGGTGCTAGTGGCTGCCGTCGCGGCGGGGTTTGCCGTGCCGTGCCTCATCTGCCTGTACTATCTGGTTCGGGTCGGCGCGCTGAGCAGTTTCTTGGACATGGCCGTGCACTACTGGCCACTCTACAGAGGGTTGGCGGTCGAGTCTCACAATGTCTCGGGGCCGATTGCTATGGCCTACTTCTTTGCGCAGGACACAGCAAGCTTCGGACCATTCGCCGTCTGGGCTTTGGTTGCGGTAGTTGGGGTGATAACAGCTCTGATGCACTCCGAGCTTCACGCGCCGCGGCGGCGACTTGTGCTGCTTATGGCCGGGACTGCAATCGCCTATGCTATCTATCCAGTGTTTGCCGGCGAGTTCTGGGACTACCATTGGCTGCCGTTCATCTACTTTTCAGTGGCGGCGGGTTCGCTCTGCCTTGTGCGACAGCGCGTGACACGCGAGCGCAGCGACAAGCTTCTGCCGGTGCTCGTGCTTACGCTTGCGATCTTGATCACTGTCCGCCCGCCCATCCTGTTCGTGCATCAGGTCGAGGGTTTTGGCGCGAACATTCCCAGGGGTGGAAGAGTGGATGCCATTGCATCGTATCTGAAGACTCATATGAACCCCACGGATACGGTGCAGCCGTTGGACTGGACGGGCGGCGCGGTCCATGCCATGCTGATCGCGCGAGCTCGGCCCGCGACTCGATTTGTCTACGACTTCCACTTCTACCATAACGTGTCCGACCCATACATACAGGGGCTTAGAAAGCAGTTCATGGCGCAATTGGCCTTTGCGAAGCCCCGGTTCATGATCGAGATTGTCGGTGCTCCCAAGCCGTGGGTATCCGGCGCGGATACCACAAGATCGTTTCCCGAACTGCGTCGATTGCTGAACTCCGCGTATTCGCCGGTCCGCAGAGGCAACAGCTTCGTTATCTACGAGAGAAATGTTCATCCGCCTTCGTAGCCACCGGGCTCTTCCGTTTGACACCAGGGGCTCGTCGGTGCTATATTTTGAGCAATCTACAGGCAGGACACGCTATGGAAAAACAGATACTCTCGATACTTGAGCGCGATGCCCGCACATCTCCCGAAAAGATCGCCGTCATGCTCGGCAAGCCCGAGGATGTGATCGCAAAGGCGATCGAGGACATGGAGAAAAAAGGCGTCATCCGGCGCTACAAAACCGTCATCGATTGGGAGAAGGCCGGCAAGGAGCGGGTTTTCGCCTTCATCGACGTGAGGGTTACGCCAAGCCGAGGGGTCGGCTACGACGAGATCGCTGGGCGCATCTACAAGTACTCCGAGGTTCACTCGGTCTACCTGGTTTCAGGTGACTACGATCTGCGGGTTGTGGTCGAGGGAAAGACCATGCAGGAGGTGGCGTTCTTCGTGGCCGAGCGGCTCGCCACGCTCGATGGCGTTCTTTCCACTCGAACCAACTTCCTGCTCAAGAAATATAAGGACGATGGGGACATATTCGAGGAACCGGCTGAGGACTACCGCCTCGCTGTCGCTCCGTAATCCTCAATTCTCAATGCTGAATGCTCAATACGTATTGAGCATTCAACATTTAACATTTAGAATTGGATTGTATGAAACCTATTTCCGAGCTAGTAAAATCTACGCCTGCGTCGGGCATACGCAGGTTTTTTGATGTTGTTGCCAAGATGCCGGAAGCCATATCGCTCGGCGTCGGAGAGCCGGACTTTCCCACGCCCTGGCGCATACGTGAGGCGTGCATCGACTCGCTGGAGCGAGGTCGTACGAACTATACATCCAACTATGGCCTGCTGGAGCTTCGCTCGGCCATTGCCGACTACCTGCGCAAGCACGATGGCCTGGAGTATGACCCGGAGACCCAGATTCTCATCACCGTTGGCGTGAGCGAAGGGATGGACCTCGCCATGCGGGCGATACTAAACCCCGGCGACGAGGTCATCTGCCCGGAGCCGTGCTACGTTTCCTACAAGCCATGCATTATCTTTGCGGGTGGCACGGCGGTTGCTATTCCTACCACAGCCGAGACCGCTTTCCGTGTTGACCCGGCGGCGGTCCGCGCGGCGATCACCGCGAAGACAAAGGCGATTCTCATCAGCTATCCCTCCAATCCCACCGGAGCTGCCGCCCCGCGCGAGCTATTGGAAGAGATAGTCGCCATTGCGCGCGAGTACGATCTATACATCATTACCGATGAGATCTACGACCGCCTCACCTACGATGGTTGCCATACCTGCCTTCCAACGCTTCCAGGCGCCTATGAGCGCACGGTCCTACTCAACGGTTTCTCGAAAGCCTACGCGATGACTGGCTGGCGCATTGGCTACGCGGCGGGTGACCCGGAGATCATCGAGACGATGATGAAGATTCACCAGTATACGATGCTCTGTGCGCCGATTATGGGCCAAGTGGCAGCGCTCGAAGCGATCAACAACGGTTATGATGACAGCCAAGAGATGATTGAGCAATATGCCCAGCGCAGGCGGGTGATTATTAAGGGTCTTAATGACGCCGGCCTGCCGTGCCTGATGCCCGGCGGCGCGTTCTACGCATTCCCGTCGATCAAAGAGACGGGTCTGAGCTCCGACGAGTTCTGCGAGCGTTTGCTTTTTGAGGAGAAAGTGGCTGTTGTGCCCGGCAATGCGTTCGGCGACTGCGGCGAGGGCCATATCCGCTGCTCGTATGCGACTTCTATAGACAAGATCGAACAAGCTCTGGAGCGCATCGCTCGGTTTGTAAAGAAGTTATAGCTATCTGTAGGGGCGAAGCATTTGCAGGTTGATCCGCGCTCATCGAAACATCCGTCTGCAAATGCTTCCGCCCCTACAAGAAAGAGTTCAAGATGACCCTCAAGCGTGTCCTACTGTGCGCATTCGTGCTGCTGATGCCGGCCTCGGTTGCGTTTGCTCAAGATGCCGTGAAGGACCAGGTGTCGTGCTATACGACCTGGGACGACGCCTACTTCTACCTCGGTTTCAGGATTGACGGCCCTGATGTGCGGGGCACACACTCGAAGCCCAACATGGACCTTGCGGGGGACGACGCAGTCGAGTTCTACATCGAGACCGACAACAAACACTCGATGAAGATCAGCCCGGCGTGTTTCTCGATGGCCGTTTCGGCTGCCGGGGGATCGCGGTTCCGCGCCGGCAGTGATGCGAGCGCCCTTGATCCCACGCCGGCCTTTACATTCAAGTATGGCACGACCGTGCAGGGGACACTCAACAACCCTGATGACATCGACATGGGCTACAACGTCGAGATGGCTGTCCCGTGGGAGCTTCTCAAGGCGCGCCCGCCCACTCTGGGCGATATGATGAGCTTCAATGTAGTTGTCCGCAGGCACGGCGATGCCGCAGGCAGTTTCGTCAGCCTCTCCCCACGCGTAAAGAGCGAGGAGGATGCTCTCGTTCCCGCGAATTGGGTGAACGTTGTCTTCACCGCGCACACGTTTGGGGCAGCCACCATGGGCGTCGAGAAGGTTCTATCCGCGAGGTATGTGGTGCGCTCCCCGCTGATCGACGGCGTGGTTAACGACAGGGAATGGCATCAGAACACATCATTCGCTCTGGATCTGCCCATGCCGCCTGGATTCGTCTATGAGGCGAAGTTCCCCGTCCAGAGGATGGTGTTCGCCAAGTATACCTACTGGTACCAAGCCGATGTGCGAAAGCAGGCGCCCGTCCAGCGCGCGAAGCGGGCCGATGGCTCGACGGAGCTGGCTGACCTGCCGGCGAATGGCATAGGGCCGTGGTTTAGCAGCGACCGCGTGCAGTGGCACAAGGACGAGATGTCCAGCCTGGTCGGCGCCGGGATAGGTGTCGCGCTGCCCGATTATTTGGGGGCAGCTCAAAGCGGGGCCGGGTTCGCCGACAAGGGGCTGGACTGCATGGTCGCCGCGCTCGAAGAGCTGAAAGAAGAAGGCAAGCTCTACCCTATGGTCGGCATGTATCTGGACGCGTCTTACCTGCGCGCCAACGGGCAGCCTCTCAATGCGCAGGCCATCTATGGCGCGATCAAGGACTTCTTCGCTCGCATCCCGCCCGATTTCCGCGCGCAGGCCCCGGCGGCCAAACCGAACGCGGGCAAGCCGGGCGCAATTGTCTTTGTGGCGAATTCGGAGTCGATGGCTGTGTGGGATCCAGCTCTTCTCACCGCCTGCTCCGAGCGGTTCGCCAAAGACTTTGGCTGCCCGCTGATTTGGGTCGGTGATTCGAGCTTTGCGCCTGTAGGATCGGGTTTCGACGCCGTTGCCCTATCACCGAGTTCACGGATCAGCCTCGGCTCGGTGACCTCCGATGACTCCTATGACACGCAGTGGGCTGACGTGATCGCCGCAAACCCGCTCTGGGTCTACATCGATGCATTCAACGACTTTACTACAGGCAAATGCGTGTGTGCCACCAGCAAGCTCGGCACGCGCCGCCTGGACTCCACCAAGGCGCATATCAAGCGCTTTCTTGTGGCCAGGGACTACTCCGCCCGGTTCTTGCGCTTTGATGTGCCGAAGGTGATCTCCCCCAAGCAGTTCGCGCAGGCCGAGGTCACCATCCGCAATGCGGGCAACTCGACCTGGCGGGCAGCCGACGGCTACGCGCTCGGTTATCGGTGGTATCGCAACGGCCGTTTCTACGGCGAGAGCAAAGTCCGCCGACCGCTGGCGACCGATGTTCCTCCGGGGGACACCATTACGCTCAGCGTGGGCATCGCCACCGTCACCACGCTTGGCGCCGCTATGCCCGAGGGCAACTGCGAGCTTCGTCTCGAGCTGATTCGGCTCTCGGACAACAAGTGGTTTTCGGCGCTTGGCGACCTGCCGCTTATGGTGCCGATCACCATCGGCCAGCCGGCCGAGCTGGACGCGACGGTCCTGTCCTGCAGCGCTCCGAACATGGTCGCTGCCGAGGGTGTCTACCCGATCTCGGTCCGTGTGCGAAACGATGGCACTCAGGCATGGCTCGCGGGCGCCACGAAGCTCGAATGTCGCTTGTTCAAAGTTCCGCGGGGCAACCCTGATGGGCCAGCGACCGAGGCACCAATCAGCGCATTGCGCAAGCCGCTTGCGAAGGCCTGCAAGCCGGGCGAGATTGTCGAGATACCGATGGAGATGGTGATCGCGCCTGCCGGCAAGAAGCCTCTCGATGTCTCGAAGTCCGACGATCCCTGGAGTTACCAACTGCGGTTCGATATCGTAAGCGGCTCGACGCGGATATCCGACGCCGGGGCTATCGCGTACAATCGCGCGGTCAACGTGTTTGGCGCCGACTACGGGCCAAAGGTCGTGGACTGTGATGTTCCCGCAACTCTCACGCCGGGGCAGGATTTCGAGGCGAAAGTTGTCGTTCGCAACAACGGGGTCGTGGCTTGGGATGCAAAGCGAACCAAGATCGGCTATCACTGGTATTCCTCGGACGGAACGGAGCTGGACTGGCAGGGGATCGCTACTCCCATCAAGGCCAAGGTCCAGCCGGCCTGGCCTGCCGTGCTCAGGGCGAAGCTGCAGGCGCCTGCTCAGCAGGGCAAGTATACCCTCGTCTGGGACGTGATGATGGACGACAAGTGGCTGTCGGTTGGCCCGCTGAGTCGGGGAGGAGACATTCTGCCGGTCCAGGTCGAGGTAACCACGGCCGCGGCCGCGGCTGCTGCACCCAAACAGTAGTATCTACCGAAAAGGTGATGGGTGTTGGGTGATGGGGGTTAGGTTTCCCTTCCCCAACACCCAATACCTGACACCCAACACCCGATGGATCTGGCCCCAGTCCTGCCGGGCCAAGGAGTATGAAGCATGTTTCATCGTTACCGTTTCACTGCGGCAATTCTCTGCGTGTTCGCGCTCGCGGCGCTTGCGTGTCCTGCGTTTGCGACCCAGACCACCAAGCAGCTCGCGACCGGCGTGACTCTCTATCAGGAGATCAACACGACCGCGGGTGCCGAGCTGGTAGTGAACTCGGTCACGGTCGATCTCAAGGCCGAGGGTGTGTCGATCAAAGCGGCAGTGGGCAAGGATGTCATTTTAACCGAGGATGCCCTCAAGGGCTGCGAGACCATCGCCGCTATGACTGGCCGGCGGAACGCGGTCGTTGGGATCAACGCGGATTTCTTCCCGCTTGGGACCGATCGCCAGGGCGATCCGCTGGGCGTGTGCGTGATAGATGGAGAACTGGTCAGCGAGCCTTCTCCTCACGCTGCCGTGGTGGTAGTGCTCAAGGACGGGACATTTGCCTTTGATAACCCGACGTGGGAAGCGAGCCTCACTCTGGCGAACGGGGTCAGCCGCCAGATCGACGGAATCAACCGCCCCCGTGAGACCAACCAGGTCATTGCGTATACGAGTATGTTCGATTCCTTCACTCGCAGCAAGTATAAGGGCACTGAAGTAGTTTGCACGAGCGATGACCTGCCCGTGCAGTCGGGTAAGACCATCAACCTCACCGTGGTTGAGGTCCGCACGGACTCCGTCAACACACCGATCCCGAAGGGCGGGATGGTGCTCTCGGCCGGCGGGCCGGCATCGTTCTTCCTCAAGGAGAACCTCAAGCCCGACGATAAGCTCACGGTCAAGTTCGACATCAAGAGCGCGAATGCGACGGATTGGACCCAGGTCCAGCAGGCAGTGAGCGGCAAGCCTTTCATACTCAAGGACGGCAAGGAGTTCATCAATCTCGAAGCGGAAAAGGTGGCCAAGACGTTCTCCACCTACCGGCACCCGCGAACTGCTCTCGGCATCACCGCCGACGGGAAGCTGATGCTGGTGACGGTGGACGGCCGGCAGAGCATCAGCCGGGGGATAAGCCTGTCCGATCTATCGGCCCTGATGAAGCGGCTCGGCGCAGTGAACGCGATCAACCTCGACGGCGGCGGCTCGACCACAATGTCCTATCGCGGCGGGGTTATCAACAGCCCGTCCGGCGGCGTGCAGCGCGCGGTTGCCGATGGTCTGCTGGTGTTCGCAAACCCGGTCGCGATGGATGAGCTTCCCAAGCTTACCATCAATGCTCCAGCCGATGGAATCCCGGCCGGCGAGACCACCCAGCTCTCCCTGACCTACGATGACGACGGGGAGGCTCTGCCGCGCGAGCAGACCGATAAGGTGGTGTGGGCGTCGGCCAATGGTATGGGGTTCATCAACCAGCAGGGCTGTTCGATGCCTATACGGGCACGTCGCGGATCGATGATGGCGTTTTATGGAGCGCAGCAGGTAAGTCTTGATGTGAATGTGGTTGCGGGCGAGCCTAAGAAGATCGACATCGCGATCGCGCCGGACAAGAATGACCCTCTGCGCGCGCAGGCAGTCGTCACGCTCACGGACGCGAACTCGAACCCTTGCGTCGCCAAGCCCGTGACGTTGGCTGTGACGGGCGGCAAAGCGGACGTTGAGACCGGCAGCACAGACGACAAAGGCGCATTCAGCGCCTCGATCACGTGGGACGCGGCGGCGGCGGATCGGTCGGTGAAGGCGACCTCCGACACTCTGACCTCGTCCGCAGCGCCCGTGGCCGCGAAGTAAATGTCGATTCGTACAGCTCCGACGAATACAGAGGAAAGGGAAGAACCAATCGCGAAAGCCAGAAAGTCAGAAAGCCAGGAACTCAGAGACCATTAGCCCTTTTCTGCCTTTCTAGTTTTCTGCATTTCGCGATGGAGTTTTCCCTTCTTGCACGGAACACAATATGACTCTTGAGCAAAAGATCGGTGCGATGCTGATGCTGGGTTGGGAGGGCGAGAACCCGACCGATGATACCACGGTCTGCGCCAAGGCTCGCGAGATCGTCGAGGAGATGCAGGTCGGCGGGGTGATCCTCATGGGCCGCAACATCCGGCACGACGATCTGTCTGTAACTGTCAACACCATCAACGAACTCCAATCTCTGGCCGCGGAGCCGCTTCTGGTGAACGTGGACCAGGAGGGCGGGATGGTGGCGCGATTCACCGATGGCGTTACGGTAATGCCCTCGAATATGGCGCTGGGCGCAACGCGCCGCCCTGATTTGGCCTACAAAGCCGCCGCGGCGTGTGCCGAGGAACTCAAGGCCGTGGGCGTGAACTACAACTTCGCCCCCTCGATCGACGTCAACAACAACCCGGACAACCCGATCATCGGCACGCGGTCCTACGGCGAGTCACCCGAGATGGTCGCCGAGTTCGGCGCTCAGGCCATCCGGGGCTATCAGGACACGGGCGTGATCGCCTGCGCGAAGCACTTCCCCGGCCACGGGGACACGGCCATTGATTCGCACCTCGCTCTGCCGGCCGTGCCATATCCGCGAAAGCGACTCGACGAGGTCGAGCTGAGGCCATTTCGGACGGCAATCGAGGCCGGCGTTTCGAGCATAATGACGACCCACATCATGTTCCCCGCGCTCGACGCCGACCTGCCCTCGACCCTTTCCAAGCAGATCATCACCGGCCTTTTGCGCGAGGAAATGGGCTATGACGGCGTAATAGTGACGGACTCGATGGAGATGAAGGCTATCGCGGACAACTGGGGCGTGCCGGAAGCGTCGGTATTGGCAATCGAGGCGGGCGTTGATCTCGTTCTGATCCCGCACACGCTTGCAAGTCAGCGCGCTTCCCGCGAGGCGATAATCAAGGCTGTCAGAGACGGCCGCATCTCTGAATCGCGGATCGATCTGTCCGTTGCGCGCCTTACCGCCCTCAAACAGCGATATGACCTTCAGCGCCGCAGGTTCGCTGATCCCAATGCTCTGGGCCGCCTGCTGCGTACACGAGATCATCTTGCGCTTCAGCGGGAGATTGCAGAACTATCCGTTACGCTTGTGCGTAATGATAACGGCGCCGTGCCGTTAAGGCTCGAAGCGGGCGAGAATGTGCTTGTGATTGGGTTGCATGGCACGGTCGCGAGTCTTACCTCGGCTGCCCGAAAGCGCTGGGGCAGCGTGGAAGCTGTTGAGCTTAGTGGCGAGCGTGAGGAGGTCCTCAAGCAGGCGATGACCGCGGCATCCGGCGCGAGCGCGATCATCGTCGCCACCTGCCCGAGCGAGCCGTGGAAGCCGCCGACCGACCAGGCGCTCGCCACGGAGGTCGTCATAGCCCTCAACGGCCTGGGCAAGAAGCTTGTTGTTGTCGCCGTGCGCGAGCCTTATGACCTGCGCAAGTTCCCGGAGATCGGCGCGTATGTGTGCACCTACGGTTACCGCGAGGGCTCAATGGATGCGGCCGCCGCGCTCATCTTCGGCGGCATCGAGCCGCGCGGCACACTGCCGGTGACCATTCCCTTGGGAGAACGACGTGAAAACTAGAACAGCTATCATCGTGTTGATAATCATCGCCCTCGCGGCGGGCTTGTGGGCAGCGTTCGAGCGCGGCCCGTCGCAGCCCACCTGCCTGGTTCCTGCTTGGCAGCTTATGCCAAATGCTGCGTACGAAGGCCAATCGTCAGTGGACCCGATGATGTCCTGGTCGCCGGATTCGCGGTCGCTGCTTTTCACTGCCGTAAGCATGAAGGGGTACAGAACGTCCATTCTTCGCTGGAAAGTGGGTGAGAAGCAGATCAATCGAATTGTGCTTGGTGTCTCGCCCAACTACATCGACAATAACAAGTTTGTCTTTCTTGGGCAGAGTTCCATGTCCATAATCGAGCGAAACCTCGCAACCGGCAGAGAGCGCGACGTCGTGCCCAACCTGCGCAGGGTGGACCTCTGGAGGGAGATTACCGGCTTCACTTACGATCCCGCCCGCAAGACCATCGCCCTACGATTCTCCAGCTTCACGCGACACTACGAACCCGGCGTCGAGCAGATCGACTTGGCGGGCAAGTCGCTGGGCGCGGTTGAGCGCACGACCGGCGATGGTGTTATCGAGCGCAGCCCCGATCCGATGGGCGGTCGGTCGGCCGTGATCCTCGGGGAATTGGCTGGAGGCGCCCGCGAGCTTCGGATCGCCCGGCCCGGTGAGGAAGGGAAAGCCAGTCCGGTCGCAACCGGCAACCTCGGAGCTCTCGCTTGGTCGCCGGACGGGCGGATGGTCGCGTTCGCCGACTCCAACGAGGTCAAAGTCTTGAACGCGAGCGACATGAAGATCGTCACCGTCGCGCGATTCGGCGCGCCCATCGGGTCCGGCGACGGGACTTATGTGTGCAGGCTGGCGTGGTCTCCGAACAGCAGCTATCTCGCCGCGCTCGATCTGGTCCCGAGCGTTGACAGCGCCTACGCGGTGCTCTACGTGCTGGACATGTCCAAGGTGCGCAGTTAGTGGACGGTGTCCACCATCTGCATGAAGATCACATCGCGAATCGCGGTTGACGCTGTCTGAGCCACCTGTGCGACGGTGGATCCCATCAGCTTCGCGTCAGCCTCCGAGACACGGATCAGGACCATGTCTCTTGCGGCGACAACTCCGGCGTTGGTATCGGTCTTGAGTTCGTGGATATTGACGCCGGAATCGAGCGCTTTGTTAATGCGATCGGCCGCCTCCAGCGCAAGCCAGTTGGAGCTTTTTTCACCAACGGCTGCAGGGCGATAGATAGTTTTGCCTGATAGCACGACCCCCGGCACATCCGCGCCGTCGATCTTGTCCATCTTCACTTCAGCCATGACCGCCTTGGTGGTTGCCCGGCGATTGATCGGAACCCCGAGCTTCGTCAGGCAATACTTCGTGGCGGAAACACGATCCGCATCGAGGGGGTGGGAGCGGAAGATGCCGTAGTCGATGAACTCCGGCTTGCGGGCGAGCCTTTCCATAAACGTGAGCAGCCCGACCGGGTTATAGCCGGCGGCGATTGCATAGTGGATCGCGCCCGCGTCGGAGTCGCGCTCGGCCTGCATGCCATAGCCGCTAAGGCGAGCGATGCTTAGCAGTTCGACGCCCATCTTTATGTTGTACAGGTCCGTAGATTTCGCGCCACTGATGATCGTGGCCAGCAATGCCGCCGCCTGCACACTTTGCATGGCCTCCTGCTTTTTCAGCAGGTAGACCATATGATGATGGGCGGCATGGGTAACTTCGTGCGCCATTACCAGCGCAAGCTCCTGGTCCGATTCCACAAAATCCAGCAGGCCTCGATATACATAGATGTGCCCGCCCGGAACGCAGAACGCGTTCACGTCCTTATCCTCGATGATGTCGAACTTATACACAAACGGCGTGACGGTGGGGCTGCCATAGACCGCGCCCACTTCCTCCTTGTTCGCTGCCGCGGCCAGCTTCGCCCCGATCTCGCGCACGCGCTTGAGGTCGGCCGCGTTATCGCTGAGCTTATACTCCTTTGCGACTTCGACCGCGGCTTCGTCACCCGCCTTTGTCTCGTTTGCGCCCAATTCGGAGGACGCCTTGGCGGCGAACGTGCCGACAGGCGCGGCCAGCGCGAGGGCTGCGACCACGATTGCGAATATAAGGCTGACTCGTGAGAGGAAAACTTTCATCTGATGGTAAACCACCGCGGGAGACACTACGCTCATTATACCACCCGCTGCCCACTAATCCTAGTCGCTATACGGACCTCGCCATTGCCGCCGCGAAAAACTGGTACTTTGCTTAAGCTAAGTGGCACGAGTATTGTGGAGAGCTTACCCGGCAGAAATTCCAGTTTTGGGACAGTTAGTGGGCTATTCTGGTTGATGTTAGGTTTGCGTACGGAAGAACAGTCATGCGTGGAGGAATCGCATGACGAAACTTTCGCTATATTTGGTTACTCTACTTCTGGGTACTCATTTCCCTGGCCCGGCGGTATCGCCCGTCGTCCAGCGGCCTTCGATTGTCGCCCAGTCGCGGATCTCATCTGATGAGCAGAGGCTTGTGGACCTCACAAACGCCGAGCGCAGGGCCAAAGGTTTGCCCGAGTTGCACGTCAACATGATGCTCGTGCAGGTCGCGCGACAGCACAGCAAAGAGATGTTCGACAAGAACTACTTCGATCACCACTCTCCGACCCCCGGGCTTAGCACCCCCAAGGATCGCTACCTCAGGGGACTGGGCCGCGTCCCGGTGTGGGCCTGCATCGGGGAGAATCTGTTCTACAGCTCTGTTGTCGATCCCGATCTCGGGCACAAGTGTCTAATGGAGAGCCTTCCGCACGCGCAAAACATACTCAACACGCAGTTCAACGAGATAGGAGTCGGCGTCTACGAGTCTGCCGACGGCAAGTTCTGGGTCACGCAGATGTTCCTCACTCAGGTGAGTTGACCCCACGCGCAAAACGAGAGATAATGAGGGAGCAGCCGGCCACAAACCGCTGCTCCCTTTTTGGTGCTGTAGGGGCGAAGCATTTGCACCTCGGCGCCGTGCATAGGAAAGGAGCTGTCAGGCAAATGCTTCGCCCCTACTGTGGACTGTGAACTATGCTCTTAGCCATCGACGTGGGAAACACGAATATCACATTCGCCGTCTTCGACGGCGAGAATGTCAGGGCCGACTGGCGGATCGGGACAGTGGCCCGCAGGACCGGTGACGAATACGCGGGCCTGCTGATCAGCCTGCTTGCCCAAAGCGGGCTCAGGCTTGCGGACATCGACGGGATCATCATCGCCAGTGTCGTCCCTGCGGCGCTGGATGCGCTGACGAGGTTCTCACGAAAGCACCTCCACATCGGCTCGCCTATGGTCCTTTCCGCGGAAATGGACCTCGGCATCAAGGTCAACTACCATCCGCCGAGTGACGTGGGCGCGGACCGAATCGCGAATGCAATCGCCGCGCATGCGAAATACGGCGGCAAGGTGATAGTGGTGGACCTTGGAACGGGCACGACGCTCGACGCCGTATCCGAGAATGGCGATTACCTGGGTGGCGCGATAGCTCCAGGCATTCAGATTTCCCTTGAGGCGTTGTTTGCCAGGGCCGCGCGGCTGACCGGCGTTCGGCTGATCGCGCCGGACAAGGCCATTGGCGACACCACGGCGGGAAGCCTGCAGTCGGGCATTATCTTTGGTTTTGCGGGGATGGTGGACGCGCTGGTCACCCGGTTCCAGGCGGAGATCGGCGGCGGCGCTAGGGTCATAGCGACCGGCGGCCTCGCGGACGTGATAGCCGAACACAGCCGCACAATCGAGTGCTGCGACGAACTGCTGACGCTTGAAGGGTTGAGACTGATCTACGAACGCAATTCAAGGATTTAGTATTGCGTATTGATTATTGAGTATTGAAGGGAGATGGGTGGCTTGTGGACGCAGAGGAGATGAAAAGACGGACTAACGCCTTCGCTGCGGGCATCGTTAGGTTAACTCGCACTGTGCCGAAGACCACGGAATCGAGAGTGATCATGCACCAGTTGCTGCGTAGCGGGACATCTGTTGGAGCAAACTACCGCGCGGCCTGTCTGGCTAGATCCCGAGCAGACTTCACTTCAAAGCTTGGTATCGTGATAGAGGAGGCAGACGAGTCACACTACTGGATGGGGCTGATGGTGGAGACCGGCATGTGCCGCCATGATGCCGTAACGAGCCTCATGCGTGAGGCAGCCGAACTCACTTCGATCTTCATCGCTTCCGTGAAGACGGCTCGTCCTGTCAAGTAACGCCCAATACTCAATACTCAATACGCAATACTCAATATTATGTCTTCCTTCTACATCGGCAATATCCCAATCGATCCGCCTCTCGTTCTCGCTCCGATGGCGGGCGTGACCAACCGCGCGTTCCGGCTGATGTGCAAGCGCGCGGGTGGCTGCGGGCTGGTGACCACGGAGATGTTCAGCGCGTATGCCTGCAAGTTCCGTGACCCCGGGACCAACACGATGATCGACTGGACCGATGAGGAGCGGCCGGTCGCCGTCCAGGTCTTCGGCGGCGATCCGGAGACGGTGGCTATAGGCGCGAAGATGCTTGCCGACGCTGGCGCGGACATCATCGACGTGAACTTCGGCTGTCCGGTGCCCAAGGTCGCAAAGAGCGGGTCTGGCGCAGTTTTGCTCAAAAACTTGGACATGGCGCGGGAGATTCTGATCGCCGCGCGCCACGCTGTCTCGATTCCACTGACAATCAAGACCAGGGCAGGGTATGGGTTCGGCGAGAAGCAGGTGCTGGATCTGGCGAAAACCGCCGAGATATGCGGCATCGACGCGATCACGGTGCATGGCCGGGTCGCGGCGCAGGGATATTCAGGCAAGGCAGATTGGGATATAATAGCCGAGGTCAAGGAGTCAGTGCGAATCCCCGTCATAGCGAACGGTGACGTCGCGACGGGTGAGGACGCGGCTGAGATCTTTGAGCGCACGGGCTGCGACGGCGTGATGATCGGTCGAGGCGCGCTCGGCGACCCGTGGGTGTTCAGCCGGATCGCGGAGTATCTGAGAACGGGGATCGTGCTCCCCAAGCCGACCGTGGCTGAGAAGCTGACGGCCGCCAAGCAGCATGCCGTGTTACTGAGGGAGATTCTCGGCGAGAACCGCGCCGCCAAGGAAATGCGCGGGCACCTGATATGGTATATAAAGGGAATGCTTGGAGCGCCGCGACTGCGTGATCGGCTTATGAACACAAAGTCCATCGAGGAGATCGAACTAATACTCAATGAAGCGTGTAGTGAGCATCAGTCTGGGCTCGTCGAAGCGCGATAGCGCTTCGCGGGTGGAGCTGCTCGGAGAGGTCTTCGAGGTGTCGAGGATCGGCGCGGACGGCGACATGAAGCGCTTCGCGGAGATGATGCGCGAATACGACGGCAAGGTCGATGCTATCGGTCTCGGCGGCATCGACCGCTACGTTTGGGCGGACAAGCGCCGCTACACCATTCGCGACGCCGACCGGCTCGCCCGCATTGCGAAGATCACACCGGTGGTTGATGGGAGCGGCGTTAAGAACACTCTCGAGCGCAAGACCATCCAGTATCTTGCCGACAACGGGATTGTCGATTTCCAGAACAGCAAGGTGCTCGTGGTCTGCGCGGTTGACAGATTCGGCATGGCGCAGGCCATTGCGAAGTACGCCACGGACGTGGTATATGGCGACCTGATGTTCAGCCTTGGCATCCCAATACCCATGCGCTCCTATGCGACCGTGCGGCGCATCGCAACGCTGCTCCTGCCGATTGTCTGCCGGTTGCCGTTCCAGTGGCTCTATCCGACCGGCTCGAAGCAGGAGAAGTCGGAGGCTAAGTATCAGAAGTATTATGAGTGGGCGGATGTGATCGCCGGCGACTACCATTTTGTCAAAAAGACCATTCCGAGCGTCGAGTCGGGCTTGCTGGAGGGCAAGGTTCTCATCACGAACACTCTCACTCCCGAGGACACGCGCATGTTGGCCGAACGAAACCTCGGCATGTTCGTGACGTGCATGCCCGAGCAGATGAAATCGCCGGACGGGCGCTACTATGCCACCAACGTTTTCGAGGGCGTGTTGATCACGCTGCTCGGCAAGAGGCCGGAACTCGTGACCGTCGAGGACTACGACGCGCTTCTTGAACGCATGAACTGGCGTCCAACAATAGTAAACAGTTAACTGACAACTCTCTTGGAGTATGCCTTGGAGAAATTCGCATTCGTTATTCACCCGCTCTCCGCGAAAAAGGACATCGCGCGGAAGTATCCGTTCGTCAAGATCCTGCCCGAGTCTTGGGTTGAGTGGGGGATGAAACACAAGAGCCCGATGGAGGTCTCCCACATCACGGGGGTCAGGTCTGCTACGGGCGCGGAGGCGGAGGGTTGGCTGGTCGGCTGTCCGTTGAGCCCAAAGCTGATCATGAGCCTGCCGGTCGAGCAGGTCTATGAGAAGATCATCGGGGCAATTCGCATTGCGGAGGAGCGCGGCGCGAAGGTGGTCGGTCTTGGCGCGTTGACGTCGGTTGTTGGGGATCAGGGGATCACGGTCGCCAAGAACGTGAACATCGCCGTCACCACCGGCAACAGCTACACGATTGCCACGGCGGTCGAGGGCGCGCTCAAGGGCGCTGAGCTGATGGGGATCGAGCCCGGCCACGCCCAGGTCGCGATAGTCGGCGCCACCGGTTCGATTGGCAAGACATGCGCGCAGCTTCTGGAAAAAAAATGCAGTGCGGTCAAACTCATCGGGCGATCTGTTGACCGCCTGGAAGAATTAGCCGCGGAGCTGTCAAAGGACGCAAAGGCCGACGTGACTCTTACCACCGACGTAGCTACGGGGATACGCGACGCGGACATCGTGGTGACTGTTTCGAGCGCCGTTGACGCGATCATCGAGCCGGGGTTCATCAAGCCCGGCGCTGTGGTGTGCGACGTTGCCAGGCCTCGCGACGTCTCCGAGAGCGTCCGGCGCGAGCGCGACGATGTGCTCATTATCGAAGGCGGCGTCATCGAGGTTCCAGGCGACGTGGACTTCAACTTCAACTTCGGATTCCCTCCAAAAACCGCATACGCGTGCATGAGCGAGACGATGATCCTGGCGCTTGAGGGACGTTATGAAAGCTACACGCTCGGCAGAGACGTGTCGGTCGAGCAGGTGGAGGAGATCACTCGCCTCGCCGCCAAACACGGCTTCAAACTCGCCGGTTTCCGCAGCTTCGAAAAGGCCGTCACCGACGAGCAAATCGCCCAAATCCGCAAGAACGCGGGAAGGGGCTGACCCGGCGCATGGTAAAATAGTGTAGGAGTATGAGTCATATGCTGACCAGACAACGAGCCAAGTTCATAGTGGATTCCAAAGGCCGGCGTACCGCCGCGATCCTGCCTATAGCCGACTACGACGCCATTCTCCAAGAGCTCCAAGACCTGCGTGACGCACAATATGTGGACGAAGCCGAAGCCGCCGCCGAGGGGTTCATCGAACTCGGCGAGCTTCGGCGAGGTCTGTCTCGGAAGGCCTCGTGAGGTATCGAGTCGAGATCGAAAACCGAGCGTCAAAGCAGGTCGCGGCGCTGCATCCGCGAGTGCGCGAGCGTGTTCTTGACGCTATGGAGACCCTTGGCAACGAGCCGCGGCCCAGGGGCTGTTCCCGACTTAAGGGCCGCGCCGACTATGCCTGGCGCGTACGTGTGGGCGACCATCGTATACTGTACCGCATCCACGACGATGAGCACCTTGTGAGAGTCTACGGCGTACTGCGCCGTGATGAGGCATATCGAGGCTGAGGTCTTGATCGCCCGGGAAGACTCTTCACTTTGAGGAGTGTTTCTTGAACACCACGACAGCAGTCGCCATCGCCGGAGCTGCGGCAGCAGCCGGCTTCTGCGCCTACACGATGCTCTATGAGCAGTTCAACATACAAGTCCGGGAACTGGAACTCAGCTTCCCGAACCTGCCACCGGCGTTCGACGGCTACACCCTGCTGCACCTGTCCGATCTCCACCTCACCAAACTCGGCCGCCTCGAAAAGCGCACGATGGAGATCATCGGGCGCCGCGAGGTCGATGGCTGCATCATCACCGGCGACGTGACCGCCGAGCCGCGCGCGTCCGACGTCTTCCGACGCGTATGCTCGGTGATCAAGCATCGCGATCCGATCATAATGGTCCTGGGCAACTCGGAGCACAAGCCCTGGCTCGATTCCGGCACTCTAGCTCAGGCGCTGACATTCGATGGCCTGCAGATGCTCGTCAACTCTTCGACCACTCTGACACGAGGAGCGGACAGCATCGCTGTTGTGGGGGTGGACGACCCGTATACCCGCCGCGAGAGACTCGATGCCGCGTTCGAGGGCGTCGATCCCACCGGATTCGTCCTGTTTCTGACCCACGCGCCCAACATCACTCCAGAGGCCATATCGCGCGGCGCCGACCTCATTCTCTCCGGCCACACGCATGGCGGCCAGGTGCGCATCCCCGGTATCGGCGCTCTCTGGACACACTTGCGCTCCAACCGGGCCTTGAGCGATGGCTTCTACACTCCCGCCGACCTCAAGCGGATCGCCAACGTTGACGCGGGTCGATCTGTTCTGTTTGTCAATCGCGGGCTCGGCACCAGTCGCCTGCACATCCGCTTTCTCTGCCCGCCGGAGATTGTCTACATAACGCTCCGACGCGGCTAACCACGCAGCCCGTTTGTCCCGATAATCCGTTAGAGGCTTGTCTGTGCCTGCAATTGTGGAGGTCGCGCAGTGTTCAACAAACGGGTTATGATCGTTGACCCAAATATGTACAACCGGATGGTTTTGAACAACATACTGGTGACAAACGGCTACTCGGTCTGCTACGAGGCGTCGGGCTGCGCCGACGCGCTCGCGAACTACGAAAAGGCCAGGCCGGACCTTGTCCTGGTCGAGGCGGTAATGCCTGATCGCGACGGGGTCGCGACCATTGGCGAACTGTGCAGCAAGTTCCACGGGTGCCAGGCGGTATTGCTTGCGTCGGCGGGGCAGCGGTCGTATGTATGCGAGGCGATGAGCGCGGGCGCGGTGGACTTCATACCCAAGCCCATTACCGACCGCCGCGTTGTGAACACGTTGAAGAAGCTGTAATGCTAGCTAATAACCTCTAGCGCCGGGAATCATTGCCCGGTCTGCCGGCGTATATGGATACGTCGGGCCGACCAGCCCTTCTGTTGACACGCTTGTGTTGGGTCTTGTACAATGAGCCTCGTACCACAAGTATTGTAAGCAGGAAGTGGGCCAATGAGTGTGCCGAATCTCCAGGCGGCGTGGCACAAGTTCAAAATAGGCGGAGAGATGAAGTCGCGGGATGGGCTGATCTCGCATTATGCTTATCTCGTCAAGATAACTGCCGGACGGGTGGTTACCAGCTTGCCGCCGAACGTGGAGCGCGACGATCTGATCAGCGCCGGGATTATAGGTCTCATTAAGGCGATCGATCAGTTCGATACGAAGCGGGAGGTCAAGTTCGAGACCTACGCGATTGCGTTGATCCGCGGAGCCATCCTGGAGATGCTGCGTGAGGAAGACTGGGTCCCGCGATCGGTCCGAGAGAGGGTGAAAGCGCTCGAACGGACATATCTGGATCTGGAAGGCCGGCTGGGTAGGCCCGCGACCGAAGAAGAGGTCGCGGAGGCAATGGGGATAGAGATCGACTCTTTCCACGCATTGCTGGCCGACACGGGCAGGGCGTCGCTGTTGAGCCTGGACGACGTTGTCCTGTCGAGCGATGGCAATGACAAGATCCACCTGGCCGACGTTGTGTATGACGAGAAAGCCGATACGTCCGGCGATGTTGAGTCGGGAGCGGTGAGGCAGTCTCTGGGAGAGGGAATAGACAGGCTGCCCGACAGGGAGCGGCTGGTCATTGCTCTCTACTATTATGAAGGTCTCACGTTCAAGGAGATTGGCAAGATACTCGAGGTTTCAGAATCAAGGGTGTATCAGCTTCACACTCAAGCGGTACTTCGGCTGCGCGGCTATCTTCAGCGCGATCTGGCGTTGTTCCACTGAGTTGCTCGCTGGTGCAAGTCATGAAGCGTGATTTATTACATTAACCAATAAAAGGAGCATAACCGATGCGTAGAATGAGACTTAGCGTGGTCGCGATCTTGGTACTGGCCGTGTTTATGCTGGTGCTTGCTGGTTGTGGGCGAAAGGGACTTGTCAACGTTAATGGCGAGAAGATAGCCAAGGACGAGTTCTACGCCAGGCTCGAACGAGTGCCGGTGCAGACAGTCAACGGCGGCAGGCAGGTGACCATCCCCGCGGGTCAGTATGTGATCCAGCAAATGATCACGGAAAGGCTTCTCACGCAGCTTGCAGCCAAACAGAATGTCACGGCGACAGATGACCAGGTCGAGCGCAAGCTAAGATACCTGAAGAGCAGCAGCGGCGGCAATTTCCTGGCTCAACTCCGACAGCAGGGCGTCAGCCAGGAGGATTGGAAGCGCCAGATGGTGCTTCAGCAATCGATCGTCAATCTCCTTGGCAAGGGTTCGACTGTGTCCGAGGCCGACGTGAAGAAAGAGTACGATAAGGAGCTCGCCAAGCCTGGATCGCAGTTCGTCAAACCGGAAGCTGTCTTTATCAGCGTCATTATCACGAAAACTCCGGTGAAGATCCAGAAAGCCTATAAGCTCTTGGTCGATGGCCAGGACTTCGGCACGGTGGCGATGCAGTTGTCCGAAGACCGCTCGTCTGGCCCGGATCAGGGCAGGGTCGGGTGGCTCTCGGCGGGTATGACCGCTGTGCCTGTGCAGATCAGGCAGACAGCTTTCGCGACTAGCGTTGGCAAGTACAGCAAGCCGATGCTCGTGAAGGACAAGGCTCAAGGCGCCTGGGTGATCGTGAAAACCGACAACAAGCGGCGCGCGAGCACTGAGAGCTTTGATATGGTCAAGAGCCTCATCAAAGAACAGCTTGTTGTGAAGAAAGCCAACCGCAAGGCGTTCGACAAGATGGTTCAGAGCTTCATCGGTGAATCCAAGATAGAGGTTAACGCCGAGCGTTACAAGGGTATTCCCGATATGATGAAGAAGAGCGCGGGCGTGCCGGCCAATCTGGTGCCCGGCACTAAGCCAGTAATACCTGCCACGACTGGCAAGTAGAAGACCCTGTATAAGCAAGCAAACCAAGCCCCTGTCGCCTTGCGGCAGGGGCTTATTGTAATCCCGCGAATATCTTCCCCTTGCCCCCTTGACAGACCCTATTCCGCGCGCCATTAACGGGCAATACGCAGTCGAAACCGTTGGGCTACTGATTCAGTGCAATGGGCGGGGCCGTGGGGACAACGAAGGGCGTCTTGCGTTCTCGATACGCCGCATACTCCGCCAAAGATGTGGCGGCGTTGGAGTAGTAGTCAGCAAGATCGGCGAGCCCCTTGCCGCGAAGCTCATCGGCGCGGGCGCACAACCTGCCGCTCGCCGCGCGCGCGTCTCGGAAGGGCAGGCAAGCTCGCTTGGAGTATGGCCCGCATCTGAGAGCATCCAACTGCTTGGCCCCGCAGTATGAGGCGGAAAACATTACCTGCCCGAGCGCGCCCATCTCCCTCGAGTTGCCGATCTGCGCGGAAGTCTGCGCCGTGTCTTTCTGCATGAACATCCCGATGCCCTCGGCGAGCAGCGCGCTGTTGCGAACAGCCTCCGTCTGGCGACCTATGAGCCTGCCAAAGTACCCCTCGTCGGTGGAGTAGGACATCGGCGCAACGAAATCCACCCATTTGTTCGCGGCCCAGTTCGGCCAGTTCTGCATGAGCTGCAGCCGGGCGTCGGGCGGGTAGGGGCCCACCGCCGCCGATATTACGGCGCGCGGGCGCAGGGCCTTCGTCTGCAGGGCGATTCGCTGGACGAACGTGTTTACCTGCCGCTCCCTGAACTTGTTCCAGAAGAGCCCATCAAGGGTCCCAGGCTGCACGTTGAGCGGGTCGATGCCATATTGTTTCTCGAAAAGACGCCGGCTCGACTCCGAATAGCCGAAAGGCTTCTTCTCGTTGGTTTCGTATCGGACGTAGTCCAGATGAAGCCCGTCCACATCGTACTTGGTGACCAGTTCCGCAAACAGGCAGGCGAGGAATTCGCGTGCTGCCGGATCGGACGGGCTTACCCAGTAGCCGCCATTTGCCGACAGATCGCTGCCGTCTCGGTCACGCTCCGCCCAATCGGGGTGGGCGCGGAGGATTGCGCCCTTGTCGCGCGAGTAGCCTACCCGAAACACCCAGACCCAGGGGTGAACTTCCATCCCGAGCCTGTGGGCTTCGTCGATCATCACTGGCAGCGGGTCTATCGCCCCCGCGAACCTGGGGTCACGCTCGATAACGGCGCTCGGGAAGATGGCGTATCCCCTGCATATCGTTTCGGGGAGCAGAACGTTGAAATGGGCATTCGCATAGTTTCTGACCATCTCGCGTATCGCTTTTGCGGTCTTGGGGATCGCGCCGGCGTCGATCCATATCCCGCGAACCTCGACCACGGGATCGACCGCGGCATAGTCAATCTCTCCGGCCAAGGCGCTTCCGCACAAGAGAACAGCGATAATGAGACTCGCGAACACACGCATCAGGCAATCTCCCCAGCCGAATATACCAGGGCTTGCCCACCCTCGTCAATGGCCGTTTGACGCCGAACGCGCTTTTCGCCTAGAATCATCCTACTGACGCAACAGGAGAGTGTTCGATTATGGCCTGCGAAAGAGCTGCTGAGAACTCCAAGAATTGTAACTGCACCTATTCCGGCTGCGAGAAGCACGGCAAATGCTGCGAGTGCATCCATTTCCATCTGGGCATGAACCAGCTTCCGGCCTGCTGCTTCCCGGCGGAGGTCGAGAGAACCTACGACAGGTCCTTTGCCGCGTTTGTGGCGTGCAGGTCTAAATGAAAGATCGCTCCAAGGCCGCGCCGCAGCAGCGGATCGGCGAGATCATCGGAATACTCAGAGCCACGTATCCCGGCGCTAAGTGTACGCTGGATTTCACCACCTGCCACGAGCTTATGGTCGCCGCGATTCTGGCGGCCCAGTGCACCGACGAGCGCGTGAACCAGATAACGCCGGGGCTCTTCGCAAAGTACCCGAACGTCGAGGCATTCGCCAACGCCGATTATGCCGAGCTTGAGGAGGCCGTGAGGCCGACGGGGTTCTTCCGCAACAAGACCAAGGCGATCATAGAATCCGCTCGGCAGATAGTGCGGGACTACGCCGGCAAGGTCCCCGACAGCATAGCTGAACTGGTGAAGCTGAGTGGGGTGGGGCGCAAAACCGCGAATCTCATCGTCGGCGTCTGCTACCGCCAGCCCGCCGTGATCGTGGACACGCACGTCACCCGCGTCTCTCAGCGCCTCGGCCTCACCACCCAGAAAGACCCCACCAAGATCGAGTTCGACCTCCGCGCGATCCTGCCCGATAACGACAAGACGCTTTTCAACCATCTGATAGTGGCGCACGGCAGAGAAATCTGCAAAGCGCCGAAGCCGCGCTGCGAAGTCTGCCCTGTGATCGAGCTCTGCCCCTACGGCCAGGAGCGGGGACGCTGATGCACAGTCGCGTGGGAAGATTGTGGTCTTTCGGGAAGCTTGTTCCCGAAACCGTCGGCGCTACTTGCTCGACGACTCCGATTTCGTCTTCGGCAGCACCACCACCGCGGCGTAGTTGGTGAAGTACTTCCGGGCAACCCGCTGCACATCCGCCGCCGTAACGCCCTGAACCTGGTCCGCGAAGCGGCTGTCGAACTCGTAGCCGACCCCGACAGCCTCCGCCCATCCGAGCAGAATCGCCCGGTCGAGAAGGTGCTGATGGCCCAGCGCGTAGGTTCCGATCGTGTAGCCCCTGGCTCGTTCGAGATCGTCAGCCGACATCGGCGTTGACTTCAGCGAATCGACGAGCGCGATCAGCGACTTTTTGGCATCTTCGAGCACAAGGTCCGGGCCCATCCCCGGCAGCGCGTTCTTGAATGGATCGGTAACCACATACGCCACAACGTGGCTCTGATATCTAAGTCTGGGGTAAAGCGTGCCGATCTCATAGCCGACGCCCTGCTTCTGCCGCAGTTCCCTGAACATCAGCGAGCCTTTCCCGCCGCCGAGTGCGGTGGACGCAACGGCGAACGCGGGATAATCCGCCGATCCCACCGCGGGCGCAAGCCACCCCACCAGCAGATAGGCGGCCTTCAGGTCGGCCTCGGAAGCGCGAAACCTGGGTCGGTCCAGCGTCTCGTCGGGAACGCCTCGATCGAGGGGCAGTTTACGAGGCACAACCCCCGCGAACGCCTTCTGAACCCGATCAATCGCGTGCTCGACGGTCACGTCACCGGCAATGGACAGGACCATATTGTTGGGCACATAGTACATCGAGAAAAACTTCTGGAGATCCTGCGGGGTAGAAAGGGTGACAGCGCGCTCGGATATCGCATTGGGCCGCCGATAGCCGTTGTCCTCGTAGAGCAATTGGCGAAGGTCGGCATAAGCTTTGTCGAACATATCATCGCTGCCGGACTTCAGGCTCGCAAGTAGGACCTTGCGTTGCTGCTCCACCCATTGGGGCTCGAAGTTCGCCTCGGTGAGGCTTTCGCCGATGAGGCTCATGGCGCGGTCGAACCCGACGGAGGTGGTGACCGTGCGGATGCTGGTCAGGTCCGATTCCCACTCGGTGCCGATATTGCCGCCGACCTCGTCAGCTATGGATGCAACGTTCTCCGCGGACTTCAGCCGGGTGCTTGCCAGCAGCAGGCGCGAAACGAAGTTGCCGATGCCTGCCGTTTGAATGCTCTCCTGGCCCGCGCCGACCTTGACTATGGCGTCAATCGCCACAAGCCCGCTGCCCTCCTCGGGCTTCACGATCACCGTCAAGCCGTTGTCGAGGACCTTCCTGACGATCTGCTGCTTCGCGCTGTTCGCCGAAGCGGCCTGGACCCCCACGTGCGCGAGCGCCAGCACAACAAATGCAATCGCGAAAGCGCGAAAGGGCGAAAAGGCGAAAGGGAACCATTTTTTGATTCCGTGCTTCACCCTTTCCGTGTCTCCGTGATGGAGATTGTGTAGCAGCGCGCGCGTCATTTCGAGTCCTCCTGATCGGGGCCTACCGTGACAACAGCGGCCGCGTCGGCGTCGAGATACTTGCGCGCAATCCTCTTAATGGCGTCGTTGGTCACCGACCCAATGCACGAGGTATATTTCATCGCAAACGCGGGGTCCGAGACGGCGTAGTAGAAGCCGCAGGTGTTCGCCAGGCCGGAAACGGTCTCGGTCTGAAACGCTAACTGACCCAATAGAGATCGCTTTGCGCGGTCGATGTCGGCTTGGCTCAAGCCTTCGGTCTTCAACGCGGCGATCTTGGCAAAGATGGCGTCTTTGACCTTTGGCAGGTTGGTATTCGTGGCGGCAACGACTATGCTTATCAACCCCGGGTCTCGTTGGGTGATGAAGTCCGCGCTTCCGTCTTGCACGAGGGCGTCCTTCGCCTTCAGCTCATCCGATATCCAGCTCTTGTAACCAACGCCCAGGTAAGTGAGCAGGACATCGGTCGCGCAGACATCCTCTGTCTCCGCCGCCGGCGGTCCCAGGAAGCCGATTGCGAGGTAGTTGCTTTTGAAGGCAGACTTAACGGAAACCGTCAACTGCTTCGTCACTTTCGGCATTGCGGGCGTATTGGTTTCCACGGGCGCGGGTACTGACGTCCGTTGAAACAGCCGACCGATCTCCGATATCACACTCTGTTTGTCGAAATCCCCAACCAGCACGATTGCCATGTTCGACGGCACGTAGTATCGGTGGTAGTAGTCCAGCACATCGTCATGCGTAATCTTTTTGACCGAGTTCGAAGTACCCTCAATGGGCAGCGAGTAGGGATGACTACCGTAGAGCTGCTTCGCCAGCACATCACGGCACACGGCTGTCGGATTAGACAATTTCCGCGCGATCTCATCAACGATCACCATCCGTTCGCGGTCTATGTCGGCTGTGGGGAACTGCGAGTCGTTGACCGCGTCGGAAAACACGTCCAGCGCCTTCAGAAGATAGCGCGAACTCACGGTTGTGCTAAAATGAGCATAGTCGAAGCTGGTGTGCGCGTCGAGCGTGGCCCCGAGGCTTTCCATCTCACGGTCCATATCGCCCGTCTGCCGCTTTTGAGTCGCGCCGAACAGCAGGTGTTCGATGAAGTGCGAGACACCATTGTTGGCTGCGGTCTCAAAACGACTTCCGGCCTTGACCCACACGTCGATTCCTACAAGTTCGGCTGCATGATCCTCATGAAGGATCACAGTCAGACCGTTCCCCATTCGTGTGATGGACGCTTTGATTGGTTGTGAACACGCAGCCGAAGCGGCGAAGAGGAGGATGAAAAACGCTGTGGCGATCTTGTGCAAAACATTGGCTCCGCGCTCGGATATGAAATCGCTACTCCACAATACCCGGCCATATATATTATAATGGTTCAGGAAATCCGTAACAACCGCCGGGGTGCATCCCAACCGGCGCAAATGGGCTGAACATTGGACCGAAGGCTTCTTAAAAACTTCGATTTCGCGCTTTTCCTGGCCGCCGTAGCGATCGTGGCGTTCGGCTGCACGATGATCTACAGCGCCAGCAAGGGCGGTCACGCGGGCACCGGCTATGTCGAGCGGCAGCTCGTTTGGGCCGTGGTCGGGCTAGTGGCGGGAGCCGTGGTCGCGTCTGTCGATCACGGAGTCCTGCAAAGGATCTCCGGCAAGCTCTACGGAATCAACCTGGTCATGCTGATCGCCGTGCCGGTCCTGGGCGCTGCGTCAAAGGGTGCGCAGAGATGGATCGGCTATGGACCGGTCCGCATCCAGCCCTCGGAGTTCGCCAAAATCATCCTGATCATCGCGCTTGCCACGTTCCTGGTCAGGCGCATGGAGAGGATTCGCACGTTCGAGACCTTCGCGCTGTCGTTTCTGTATCTGTCCGTGCCCATGCTGCTCATATTCATGCAGCCCGATCTCGGGACGAGCCTCGTAATGATCGCAATATGGCTGACGATGCTCTTCGTGATGGGTACTGACATCAAGAACGTGCTGATCTTCGTCGCCACCTGCGCGGTGCTGGGCTTCGCTGTCTTCCACATCCACGGGGTGCTCAAAGACTACCAGAAAAATAGGCTTGTGAGCTTCGTCGATCCGGCGGCCGACCCAAGGGGGAGTGGCTATCATGTGACGCAATCGCGCATTGCTATCGGGTCCGGGCAGCTCGTCGGCAAGGGTTTCCTCAGAGGGACTCAGCGCGAGCTCAGGTTTATCCCCGAGCAGCACACCGACTTTATCTTTACAGTAGTCGGCGAGGAGCTTGGCTTCGTGGGATCGGTGACGCTGCTGTTGTTGTACTTTGTCCTGGTTTGGCGCGGGCTGCACATTATGTCGGCCACCGAAGACGCGTTAGCGCGCGCCGTCGCCGCTGGTGTTGTCGGCATGTTCCTCTTTCACATCGTGGTCAACATGGGCATGACTCTGGGTATTATGCCTGTCACGGGCGTGCCGCTGCCTATGTTCAGCTACGGGGGAAGCAGCCTGATGGCTAATTTGATGGCGGTGGGTTTACTCGAAGGGATCAGCATGCGCCGGCACCGCATCGCATTTTAGAGTTATGAATTTTGAATTATGAATTATGAATTGGAGACAGGGCCACCAGGCGACTGTCCCTTCATTCATAACTCATAATTCGTAATTCATAATTCTTTGCCAGCGTGCGTGAGAACCTCGGCGCCGGACTCCGTCACCAGCACATCATCCTCGATTCGGACTCCGCCCCAGCCTTCGATGTAGATTCCCGGTTCGACGGTCACGATCATACCCGGCTCAAGGATCACATCACTTGTGCGCGAGAGCGCGGGGCCGTCGTGGACGAGTATGCCGAGCGAATGCCCCAACCCGTGGCCAAAGTTATCTCCGTAACCCTTCGACGTGATGAAATCCCTCGCTACAGCGTCGATGTCCTTGCCCGCCTTGCCTGGGCCAATCGCATCGATGGCTCTGATCTGCGCGTCCAGGACAATGCCGTAGACCTCCTTCTGCTTGGCTGACGGCTGGCCGAGGCATACGGTGCGAGTGATGTCGGAGTTGTAGTGGCGATATCGGGCTCCGAAATCGAGCGCGAGCAGTGATCCGGGCTCAAGAAGCGCGTCGGTGGGGCTCGCATGGGGGCAGGCGGCGCGCGGACCGGACGCCGCTATCGTGTCGAACGCTTCTTTATCCGCGCCAAGCTTGCGAAGCGTCGAATCGACCAGCAGCGCGACATCTTTCTCCGACATGCCGCCCCTGATCTCACGGATGACGCAGCGAAATGCGCTGTCCGCGATACCGGCTGCCTTGCGGGTAAGCTCGATCTCACCGGGGTCTTTGACGCGACGCAGCGCCTCGACAAGTCCCCTGGTGGAGCGCAACGCGGTAGTTGAATCGGTGCGAGAGCGCAGGAGGCGGTAGAGCGAGACCGTCAGGTGATCCGCTTCGTATCCCAAGCGGCGCGGTTTCAGATCGTCCAGCAACTCGCCCACGGCCGCGACCGTTGACTTACCGGAATACTCAACGACGGTGCAGCGTGCGCACTCGGCTCTAGCTTGCACACTGTATCGCGGGTCGACCAGCACCCAGCAGGCCGTTTCGGTCACTATTGCGGCCGCGGTGGAGCCCGTAAACCCGGTCAGGTAGAAGACGTTGGATATGTCGCTGACCAGAACGGCATCCAGGTTCCCAGCGGCCATTTTTAGCCGAAGCCGCTCGATCCTGCGTTCAAGCATTCCGTATCAGCCCCACCACCGCGCGAAGCCCGAGCAGATAACTGTCAGCCCCGAAGCCGGATATCTGGCCTGCCGCGACGGGCGCGATCACGGATATGTGCCGAAACTCCTCTCGGGAGTAGATGTTCGACAGATGCACCTCGACTGCCGGGAGCTTGACCGCCGCGAGCGCGTCCCGAATCGCGTAGCTGTAGTGCGTATACGCGCCGGGGTTGATGACTATGCCCTTGGCGTCGTGACCGGCTCCCTGTATCAGGTCCACGATCTCGCCTTCTGAGTTCGATTGCCGGATCTCGATGCTGACGCCGAGTTCCTTAGCAAGAGCAGAGCACTGCTCATCAATCGCCTCCAAAGTCTCGTCTCCGTAGACAGCGGTCTCGCGCGAGCCGAGCAGGTTCAGGTTCGGACCGTGTATCACAAGTATCTTCACTGCGCTTCTCCTCCCGTGGCCTTCTCGACAATCATTATCGGAATGCCGTTCTCAATCGGATACGTTCTGCCGCAGAGCGTACAGCGTATTGCGCCATCAACCAGCTCCACGCTCGGCCTTGAATCACAGGCCGGGCAAGCGAGTATCTCCAGCAGTCTATCGGAAATTGGTTTCTCTTCCACTAGACGTTCTCCTTCGAAGCGTGCTCGATGTGTACAACACTGTTCAAGTATTGGGCGACAACCTGGACAGTATCCCCATCCGCCACCACTTCACCCGCGTTCATCCAGATCGCGCGAGACGCCACGTTCTTGGCCGCCTCCAGATCGTGCGTCACGAACACGATGGTACGCCCGGCGCGCTTAAAAGCATCGATGCGGTCGTAGCACTTTTCCTGAAACTCGGCATCGCCAACAGCCAGCACCTCGTCGATGAGCAATATGTCCGGGTCGGTCTCCACGGCAACGGAGAATCCAAGCCGCATCAGCATTCCGTCCGAGTAAGTCTTAACCGGCGAATCGATGAAATCGTTTAGCTCTGAAAAGTCGATTATGCGGTCGATCTTGGCCGCCATTTCAGCCGAGCCAAGGCCCATTATCGCGCCGTTGAAGTAGATGTTTTCCCGTCCGGTAAGCTCGGGATGGAACCCGGCCGCAAGCGCGAGCATTGTTGACATCCTGCCATTGGCCTGGACCGTCCCCGCAGTCGGGCGGTAGACTCGCCCGATGATTCGCAGCAGCGTGCTCTTCCCCGAGCCGTTTTTGCCCACGATCGCGACTGTCTCGCCGTGGGCAATCGACAAAGTGATACCCGACAGACCCAGTACCCGTTCAGGACGGTTTCGCCGCAGCGAAAGCAGAGCCGATTTCAGCGACGCGTGCTTCTCCCGCATCACAACAAACGACTTGCTAACATTGTTCAGGTTTATGGCGCAATCCATTACACACGCTCCGCGAACACCCACTTACGGGCGTTGAAGAATGCATAGCCAGTCACGGCGATTATCACGCACAGCGCTCCGGCCGCGGCGAGCGCCCCGTAGTCCAGAGGCAGGCTGTGTATTGGGGTCTCCTTGATGGTCAGTCCGCTGATAGGCGGCAGAAGCGTCTTTCGGTAAGCATCGGTAAGCGCGTTCATAGGCAGCAGCAGGTAGAGCCTGTAAAGCAGGGGAGAGTTGAGCTTGGCATACACAAGCTCGGCGGGGTACATGATGGGCGTCAGATAGAAGAAAACGTTGAGAAGCACCGTCAGCAGATACTTGACGTCCTCATAGAATACGTTCAGGCAGGAAATAAAGAACGCAAGCCCAATCACCAGCGCCGTCTGCAGCGCCATCAACACCGGCAGCCATAGAACAGTGATGCGAATGGGAGCCCCATGCAGGAACAGCCGGTAGAACAGCAGGTACGCGAAGAAAACCACCAGCGCCAGAACGTAGTGGATCAGATTCGCGGCTACCACGGACAGCGGCAGCACTTCCCGAGGGAAGTAGACCTTCCGCAGCAGATCGCGATGCGAAAGCACGACCTGGCTCGAGTCCAACAGCGCCATCTGGAAGAACATCCACGGCAGATACCCGACCAGCAGATAGGCTGAGTAGTTGGGGATTTCGAGCAGCATGACGTACTTGATGACCACAGTCATAGTCGCCACTTGCAGCAGGGGGTTGGCAAGCGACCAGAAGAAACCGAGGAATGAGTTCTTGTAGCGGACCTTAATGTCCCGCGCGACAAGCTGCGAGAGCAAGTATCGGTATCTGAAGAGTTCTCTCAGTTCGTTGACCATGCTGTCCGCTGGAAGCTTCCGTTGCAACAACTAGAAGTATAGGCTCAGGGTCGCGAAAAGTCAAACGTCCGTCGTCACCCAGCTATAGCATGTGATCGCCGAGGTATGCTATAATACTTTGAGGCTGAGTGGCCTCGATTTTATCGTACCTACATGCAGGGGCAACCCTTTTCGTTGGGAGGGACACAATGTCGGAAGTCAAAGTACCGTTTTACGGCCATGTCAGACAGTATCACAATCTGAAAGCTGACATCGACAAGGCCATCGTCGACGTGCTCGATAGCGGCAAGTACACGATGGGGCCAGCTATGACCAAGTTCGAAGGCGAACTCGCCAAGTATATGGGAATGAAGCACGCCATCGGCCTCAATTCGGGGACCGATGCGCTCTGGCTCGCGTTCCTGGCGATGGGGCTAGGCAAGGGTGATGAGATCATCACCACCTCGAACACATTCTTTGCCACCGCCGAAGCCATCTGGCTGATCGGCGCGACGCCGGTATTCGTGGACTGCGAAGCCGATACGCGCAACATCGACGTTACCAAGATCGAGGCCAAGATCACATCCAAGACCAGGGCCATCGTGCCGGTGCACCTCTACGGCCAACCGGCGAACATGACCGCGATCGCCGCAATCGCCAAAAAGCACAAGCTCCTTGTCATCGAGGACTGCGCGCAGGCGTTCGGTTCCAAGGGTGACACTTTCAAGATCGGTGAGCTTTCCGATGCCGTGGCTACGAGCTTCATCACCGCCAAGAACCTCGGCTGCTTCGGCGACGGCGGCGCGGTGTTCACAAATCGCGACGACATCGTCGAGCCTATCCTCAAGATGCGCAACCACGGTTCCAACAAGCGCTCGCACCACAGCGTGGGCTGGAACAGCCGCCTCGATGACATCCAAGCCGCAGTCCTGAGCGTGAAGCTCAAGCACATCGATGAGTATAACAACGCGCGCATCAAGTGGGCTAAGCTCTACGACAAGTGCCTCGCCGGCACAAAGATCAAGCTGCCCGTCGGCAAGCCCGGCTACAGGCACGTTTATCACCTCTACGTGATCGAGACCACCGGCCGCGACGATCTGCAGGAGTATCTGAAGGACAGGGGCATCATCGCGCTCACCAACTACCCAATCGCGATTCACGAGCAGGAGGGCTTCCCGTTCGGCTTGGGCGATCCGAAGCCGGTGCTGCCGGAGACGGAGAAGAACTCCGCCAACTGCCTCACCCTGCCGATCTACCCCGAGCTTACCGAGGACGAGGTCAAGTATGTCTCCGCCGCGGTGCTCGAATGGGAAAAAGGCCCGGGCGCGAAGTACGTCGCGTAGGGAAGTCATTAGTATTTAGTTCTTAGTAAACGAGGTGGCGGCACTAAGCTGCCACCTCGTGACACTGGTGACTAACGACTAATGACTAATAACTAACGACTTCACCGGAGGTTTCCAATGTCGCAAATCTACACCGTAGCAATCGCCGGGCTGGGCAAGCGCGGCAAGGTCCACGCTGATATCTTTCACAAGAACCCGCGCTTTAAGGTCGTGGGGATCGCCGATGTTGACGAAGGCCGAATCGCCGACGCGGCGGCGCTGTGCGGCAACCCCGAATCGTTCAACGATGCAGCCCCCATGCTAGCGGCGACCAAGCCCGACATCTTCTGCTTCTGCACCCCGCCCACCGTAAGACTGCCGCTGATCAAGCTCGGAGTCACCAACGGCGTCAAGCTGATCGCTTATGAAAAGCCCATGGCGACCAACATGACCGAGGCCATCGAGATCCACAAGCTGCTGCAATCATCTGGCGTCAAGTCGGTCCAGAGCCACCAGCGCAAGTATAACATCCAGTTCAAGCAGTGCAAAGAAGTCGTGGACAGCGGCGCTCTCGGGCGCGTTCACACGATCTACGGCACCGGCACGGGCTGGATGATGCACCTGGCCACCCACATCGCCGACTACGTTCGCTGGTTCAACGGTGATGCCGAGGCCGAGTGGGCGATTGGGCAGGCGCGAGGCAAAGAGAAGCTAACTGATAATCATCCATCCCCGGATTACATCGGCGGGTTCGTGCAGTTTGCCAACGGCGTGCGAGGGATCATCGAGGTAGGCGATCTCGCGCCGGACGTGCCGGAGGTCGAGTATTGGTGGCGGAAGGTGCGTTTCATCATCCAGGGAACCGAGGGCTTTGCGGAGGTCCACGTCGGCGGCGGCTGGCGCGCGGTGACCAAGAGCCGCGGGGCCGAGGGCAGTGACGAGGGCACCTGGGACACCGAGTCCGAGCAGATCCCATATATCGAGGACATCGCCCTTTGGCTGGATGGAACCAAGCATCACCCGTGCGACGGCGAGGGCGCGTTCAAGGACCAGGAGATCATGTGCGCGCTGATGCGGTCCGCCGCCCAGCGAACCAAGATCGACTTCCCGCTCGGCCCCGGCGAGCCGGAGCTCGAAGCGCTGGCGAAGGTGCTGCAGGACTAGCAGCCGCATTATTCATCAGCAAATGCCGACATATTGCCGATACTCGGGCGACAGGGCGTAACTCCGCGCGCGCTTGGAGGTATTCGCCACGATCAGCCAACCTGCCTCAACCCATTGCCGAACAAGCACGCGCGCCATGCGGTCGGACAGTCCCAATGCCTGAGCCACATCCGAAGCCGCGATTGTTTGCCGGCGGGTGAACAGCGCGATCACCACTCTTGCGCGGTGGTCCAGTTGGCGCAGTTCCTCCGGTTCGGCAGTGATCCCGCGCCGTGCGTATGCGATGGCCTCGTCTTGCGCGGCGCGGAACACCAAGGCTAAGGTGCCGGCGAAATACTCCAGCCAGCCCGTAAGGTCTGCCTCAGCCCGCCCCACGTAGTAGTTGTGGTGCTCGCCGACATCCAGCGCGCCGTAGTAGGCCCCCAAATCCCGCGAGTGGTATTCTTCGGCAGAGAAAAGCCCGTTCAGGCCGTAGCCGCTCCCGTGAAGGATCAGTGTCGCCAGCAATCTCGCCGTCCTGCCATTGCCATCATAGTAATGATGGATCGTGACAAACTGATAGTGCGCCAGGGCGGCGATAATCACCCCGGGGACCTGTTGGATCTCGGCGGCGTTGATCCATGCCACCAGGCTTCGCATCAGAGCGGGCACATCCCGCGCCTCGGGTGGCAGGTAGATGATGGCGCCGGTGACCGAATCGCGAACGACGTTCTGACCATCCCTATAGGCAGCGGGCTTTGCTCTGGAGCCGCTCATCACGATAGCATGGATGCGTCTGATAAAATCTTCCGTTATCGGCCTGGCTTTGAGCGCCCATTCCTCAACTCGGATGAGCGCGTTCCAATAGTTCTGGACCTCCGCCACGTCGCGCTCGCGACCGTGAAACCGCCTGCGCCTGTTGGAGATCACCTCTTCCGCCTCTTGCAGGGTCAGCCGGTTGCCCTCGATGCGAGTGGAAAAGTGGGTGGCGCGTATGCGCGCTTTGCGGGTCAGTTCGGCTTGAACCCTCAGCGGCAGAGCGGTGTTCTCGACAACCGCGCGAGCGGCCTCGATATCCATCAGATGCCGCGCGATGGATGGTGTGATCGCGTATCTCGGTTGCCACTGATCGCCCATAAGCCGGACACCATTGCCGATAACACTGCCGTTATATTGCCGTTAAATTATACCACTGTTGCCGAGAACGGGGCAATCGACGATCTCAACGGCAACACGAAAGGGGGGCCATCTCCCCCCTTTCGCGCTTTCGTGATGAGCATCGCGTGCGGTTCTAACGCGACCTCAGTCGTCAGATACTATATCC
>Ga0209226_10000120_pt1 | contig 52646 bp, 42 predicted proteins | sample BarGraNGADG00212_2_FD_184497 | JGI IMG/M metagenome (GOLD analysis project Ga0209226, IMG submission 184497) | Arctic peat soil microbial communities from Barrow, Alaska, USA - Barrow Graham LP Ref core NGADG0011-212 (SPAdes) (version 2) | ecosystem: Environmental > Terrestrial > Soil >...
TAGCCATGGATTTTTAGGTTTCTCACCAGTGAGTACGAAAATTTGTAATACCGGATCATTACGCCAATAGGCCGCACGTTGGTAAAAGCCTGTTTTTTTCCCTCCTGCAAGATCAATTTCGCCTGCCATACTACCTCGACCAGGAAAATTCCAAGCTTCTCCCAGATAGTCGATACCTGTCCATATAAAGTCACCAATAACGTAATCATTATCTCGAACGCCAAGCCAATTATGAAGTTGATGACTAGTTTCAGTTCCTAAAAAGAGACGGTGTGGAAAACGTTTATGCTCCGGGACATATGTGCTATCGCCGTATAGGCGGTCAATATAATTATATCCGGCTATGTCAAGCTGATCCATAAAGCCATTCCGCGATGAAACAAATGACTGGTCGCAGGCTGAAGTAGCCGGGCGTGTGGAATCCTCTTCGTGGCAAATTGTAATTAATTTTTTTGCAAGCTTCCAGCCATCATCATTAAACTGATCGGGAATTTCGTTACCAATACTGTATAATATTACGCTGGGATGATTTCTGTCGCGACGCAACATAGCACGAAGGTCGGTTTCATACCATTGGTTAAAATACAGGTGATAGCCATATTTTGCTTTGCCGCGTGTATTTTCAGTGTAATTGAGTGTCCAGTCGCGTGTCCACTCGTCAAAAGCTTCATCAAAAACGTAAAAGCCAAGCTGATCACACAAATCATAAAACTCCGGAGCAAATGGGTGATGGCTTGTACGAATGGCATTGCAGCCCATTTCCTTTAACAGACCAAGGCGATAAGCCCAAATTGCTCTGGGTACAGCATTACCGAATGACCCTCCATCCTGGCTTGCTGTTCCTGCTCAGAAAAGAAATTTGGATCTATAATGTAATCTGTTTTCACAACAGCTTTCTCGGCTAAAATCTCGGGCGTTGAGATGCTGATGCCTCCATCAAGATGAAAATGTGTATATCCCGTGGTAATTAGGCGTACATGCCTGTAAATACCTGAGCCGGCATACCAGCGAAGAGAGGGTTCGGATGAATCATCAACACGTACCGCTATAACATTTTGTGAACCATCTCTTTTGAGAAATTCAGTTATATCGTAGCGAAACCCGATGAAGCCATAAGGTTTTTGTCCGAGGAACTGGCCATTGATCCACACTTCACTATTCATGTAAACTGCATCGAACTCAATCACAACCTTCTTTAAGGTGTCGGGAGGTGAAGGAAAACTTTTTCGATACCAACCAATGCCGTGGATGAAGTAGCCACTGTTTTTATCACCGATAGGAGGCGGATTAACTGGACCTTCTATACTCCAGTCATGTGGTACATTAAGTATTTGCCAATGGGTGTCGTCGAAATTGGGCTGTTTTGCAGACTGGTTATCGCCTAACCAGAAATGCCAGCCTTCATCAAAAGGAATAATTTCTCGTGGGTTGTTGGTTTGAGCATTAACAAGAGAAATTGTGAATATGAATATCATGCAGGATAACATCAGGAATTGAAATTCCTTTACCCTTAAATATCTAAAATATTGCTCTTTATAATTCATAGGTTTTAATTTATTACACGAATTTAAGGGATCCTCCAAATACTATTATCTCGATGACGTTGTTTGAAACAAATATATTTATTAGTTTTCTAAAAACCTAATTTTACTCCCTCCCTTCAGATTTTATTTAATTAAATATCATGTACTTACAAAAGTTAGTCTTTCATGTCTGGACATACCTATACAATTAGTTCGGCATTGCTAAGTACAGTGTAAAATTAAAGATTATACTTTAATTTTAACTGACCTACTTTGGGGAAGCCGACAAATAGGTTAAATGAAAACTTTGCTTTATCAGAAAATGATTTTAATAATTTAGTTGATGAACTTACAAAAGATTTGCTCGGGGAATTTATCGATTTATCAGAGAGTGATCCTGATGAAATACAAGACGATTTACCTTTTTAAAATCTTAAAGAAAGAATGGTGTAAGTTACCTCCGACCCTCAAATAAATCAAGTTGCAGACTCATAAACCCCACCAAAAACCTGGCAAGAACCTAGCAAGAATTAAAAAACCACTCACAATAAATTTCGTAAGTGGTTGATTATCTGGTTGTACCGTCCCTGCTTCACTTCGTTTCGCAGGGCGAAGCAGGTTTCGAACCCGGACGACCGTTAAGAAATTGCCCGATGGGCAATTTTAGGGAGAAGCGTGACTGCAGGGGTGGCCTTCTGATCCAGAAGAATACGAGAATATAATATTCTTACCTTAACACATTGAATATCAATGGTGAATTATAAAGACAAAATCATTACATTTCCATTATTTAATACCTGTTATCCCCAAAACCTGGCAGGAAACCTAGCAAGATTTATAAATGTAAAAGTTGATACAACTAATTTTCAGTTAGTATTTGGAGTATCTTGTGTAATAATTTTTGGTATTGAATAAATTAGTTAGATTTGATAATAATTCAGGGTATGGTATAAGAAAAATCAGAAACAGTATGATGAAAAAGTTATTTACAATATCGTTGGCTATTGTAGTAAACACTTTAGTTTGTCTTTCCCAGGAGGGGGGGAAGACAAATTCTGAAATCGGAGTGACGACAATAACCAGTTTTGACAATCAATACTTAACAATCACTCATTGCTACATAGGGTCACCAGCAGCTATTGCAGGCCTGGAAGTTGGCAATCATATTTATCAGATAGATGATAAAAAAATAAGTGATTTAAAGGATCCTGCTAAATATCTTAGTGGTGCTCCAGGTACAAATGTGAAACTTTCCGTAAAACGGTTTGGTCAAACTGACTGTTTTGATATGAATATCACCAGGGTTTCAGATGGTACCTCCTTAATAATAAATAGTGCCAACTATGACTACAGGTATGTTACTGAAAAAAAGTTAATGTCCTACGATGACTCGTATGGTTGGAATATGGGAGTTACAACATGTCTGAATGATAATACTAAAGATCTTTTTAAATTCAGGACATATGATTTTGAATATACTTCTACTGAAGATCCGCTTCAGGAAAAGCTGATTTTTAATGAACTTGTAAGACAACTGAATTTGATGGGAATGACGAGAACTGAACAAAAACCTGACTTTCTGATTTTGATGAGCTTTTATTCCGGTAAAGAAGAACAATATATTCCCCCTCAGCAAATTGTGAGTACTAAAATAAAGAACGTTTATAATTGGTATTGGGGAGTAGTCCCTGTGGCAGTTACCAATACAACAACAACAGATGGCTATAAACAAGTGAAATACCTGGCAAATATTAATTTAAAATTCTTAGATGCTAATGAGATAGAGACGAGTAAGACACTCCCTGTGGTTTGGTCCGGTTCCATATCCAAAGTCTCAAAAGACCAAATATTTTTAACTGATAAAAGTAAGGACTTTTTTACAGTTATGCTTGATCAGTTCCCGGAGGTCAGTCAAATAAATTCAATTGTATATTTTATCCGTCACTATTATTATACTGGATTAGTATATGATAGAAGTGATATACAAATTATCGGTGGAGTTATTTCAGGATCACCCGCCGAGATGTCCGGAATAAAAAAAGGGGATAAAATATTAAGCATAAGCGGGCGAACTCTTCCATCCAAATATTTAAGTCTTGCTTTTGGTAAATCAGGAAGCAATAAAAGAGGAAGTGCTCTTAATTATATGTTTGTACATTATACCAATAACACTCCCGAAATCAATTTCGAAGTAGAACGAATTGGGGAAAAGAGGACAATTGTAGTTGCACCTATAGACAGATATATTGTTTTAACCCGTACACATTGATTCTTTATTTCCTAAACAGGCAAGGTCTTATTTCGATATGTTCCTCTAGAGATCCATTTACTTGCTTTCAAGTTCTCAGCTCTCGTGCCTTGATTTCCCAAGACAATTCAAAGTGATACTTGATTCCTGGAGGGAAAGGGGAGACGCGTTTTAAAAAAGCGGTGGTAGTTTCCACCGACCTTTGTTTTAATTCAAACAAATAATCATAAAATCCTACAAAAACCTAGCAAGAACCTAGCAACAAACAAAAAACCACCCACAAAATAAATTGTAAGTGATTTATTATCTGGTTGTCCCGTCAGGTTTCGAACCTGAACTCTTCTGATCCAGAATCAGACGTGTTGCCAATTACACTACGGGACAATTTTGCGGATGCAAATATAAAAAATATTCTGTAAAAAAGTTCTAACAAGAATAATTCAATAATTTTTAGTGAGTGGGTATGTGGTACGCGGTTTGCGGCGCGCGGTGACCAAACTCAAATCGCATGCCGCACGCCACATACCGCACGCCCCATTATTTATTAAGTTTCGCCCAGGTATCCTTAAGTTGCACAGTTCTATTGAAGACCAGTTTTGACGCAGTTGAGTCATAATCAACACAAAAATAGCCAAGCCTCTGGAACTGGAACTTCTCAAGCGGTTTTGCTGAACCAAGTGATGGCTCAACTTTACAGCCTGTAAGTATCTTTAATGAATCGGGATTCAGCAGTGTACGATAATCCTCACATTTACTTCCTGCCGGATCTTCATGGTTGAATAACCTGTCGTACAATCTTACTTCTGCATCAATAGCTTGTTGGGCCGACACCCAGTGAAGGGTTCCTTTGACCTTTTTATCTGATGTATTTCCCCCGCTTTTTGTATTAGGGTCATAAGTGCAATAAACTTCTTCAATAGCTCCGGAAATATGATTCTTTTTAAAACCCTCACATTTAATAATGTATGCTCCTTTCAGACGCACTTCGGTTCCGGGAGCAAGGCGGAAAAACTTTTGCGGTGGGGTCTCCATAAAGTCATCCTGTTCAATATAAACCTCACGGCTGAACGGAATAAGTCGTTTCCCCATAGTTTCGTCTTCGGGATTATTGATAAGTTCAACATTCTCAACCTTTCCCCCCGGATAATTTTTGATAATGACTTTCAAAGGATTCAACACGCCAAATACCCTGGGTGTTCGTAAGTTAAGATCTTCACGTATAGCATGTTCAAGCAGAGAGACATCATTGATGGCTTCGACTTTTGTATAGCCTATCAGGTCGATAAACCTTTTTATTGATTCGGATGTGTAACCTCGTCTCCTCAGACCACATAGTGTCGGCATTCTCGGATCGTCCCATCCTCTGACCTTCCCCTCCTGAACCAGCTCGAGCAGTTTTCTTTTACTCATCATAGTATAAGTCAGATTGAGACGGTTGAACTCAATCTGCCTTGGTCTGTATTCATCTATTCTGAGCTGATCGATAAACCAATCATAGAGAGGGCGATGCACTTCAAACTCAAGCGTGCAGAGTGAATGGGTAATCCCTTCAAAAAAGTCGCTCTGACCATGAGCAAAATCATACATCGGGTAAACCATCCACTTATTGCCGGTACGGTGATGGGGCGATTTTATGATCCTGTAAATGATAGGATCGCGCATATGCATATTTGGCGATGTCATATCAATTTTTGCCCTGAGAACACAGCTTCCTTCATCGAATTCACCTTTGTTCATTCTTCCGAAAAGATCAATATTCTCTTCAGCTGTACGGTTTCTGAACGGACTTTCAGTCCCTGGTTGAGAAGGTGTTCCTTTCTGGGAAGATATGAGATCAGCAGGCTGATCGTCAACATAGGCAAGACCTTTCTGTATAAGCTCCACGGCAAAATTGTACAAGTTGCCAAAATAATCAGATGCATAATATTCCCTGTCGTCCCAATCGAATCCAAGCCAATGGATATCCTCCTTAATTGAGTCGATATATTCAACTTCTTCTTTTACAGGGTTGGTGTCGTCGAACCGCAGATTGCATTTCCCGCCATGTTTCTGTGCCATGCCAAAATCGAGACAGATTGCTTTTGCATGGCCTATATGAAGATATCCGTTAGGTTCGGGAGGGAAACGTGTAATAACGTTACCTTCATTTTTACCGGCTTTGATATCCTCAACTATAAATTGTTCAATAAAACTTATTGAGGGTTTTGATTCTTCTTTTTCCCTGATAATCTCGTCGCTCATCCAATGTAATTTTAAGAATACAAAAATAGGATGAATTTGAGATCATCCTATTTCAAATAGAATATTATTTTTAATTACATTGTTTAAGAAAGTCCAGATTCTGTTTCTCACCCCAATGTGGTTTTAAACCAGATGTTTTATTCTCTTTATCGAATAATTCTTTAGCCTTCTCAAAATAAGGTCTGGCCTTTTCTTTGCCTCCTCCGTACATTTCAGGCTGATAAAAAAGCGAAGTCCCTTTAAGATAATATATTCTTGGGTTTTCGGGATTGATCTTTTCAGCCTTTGCTATATACTGATTAAAAATTCCACCATATTGCATACCCCTGTTCTGCCCGTCAACCGCAATACGTGCATTAGTGATTAAGGCAGCCAGAATCCATGTTTCATCGTTCTGGCTATCAATAGTTTTAATTTTTCCAAGGTATTTATCTGCTTCGTCAAGGAACAAATCTTTTTTATTATTGTCCTGTACTATAAATGAGGCAATTATTTTTGCATACGCAGCATAGTAATTACTGCTCCATTCATTTTCCCATTTGGCAGCTATCATATCAAATTGTGCAGAAACTCTCATCATATCGGAAAGGTTTTGCACGGAGTCCATCTTTACAAGAGTTTTATTCAAACTTTCTTCCAGAGTTTGCGCCTTCAGACTGATGGGAAAGACTACAAATAAAAACAGACCTAATGTTTTGACTAATCGTTTCATAATAATTGATTTAAATGTTTTATAATTCATCTTTATTAAATTTAGTAAGAGAAAGGTTGATTCCAAAAAATATTGTTCTGTAAGTGGCAGGAACCACGGGGTATCTGTTCGAACCATCCGGCGAATACCGATAACCTGATATGTTATGCCTGTCAGTAATATTGTCGACGCTTAAATAGATGACAGTAAACATTTTTCTTATGTTAGTGAGGTAGCTTATGCTCAGGGACAAATTTTGATAAACGGGAGCCTTATCCCCAAGAAAAACAACATTCGCAGGATTGTAGTAAGTTCTGCCGCTCGCATAATAATAACTTAAAGAAATGTTGGTTTGAATTTTATTTATGAAGTATTTTGTAATAACATTCAGGTTATGAGGAGATACAAAATCAGGAGTGGCCTTTACAGGATAGTTCAGGTAAAGACGTTTGGTATCTATAAAACTGTACGAAATCCAGTACTCAAAGTTCCTGATGCTCTTTTTATCGCGCAGGAAAATATCAAAGCCTTTAGCATATCCCCTGCCTGAATTGTCAACCGGGCTGAAATAGAACCTGTACTGGTTGGGATCATAAGCGATATTTTTTTCATGAATAAGCTGGTTATAACTTTTGTAGTAAGCTTCTATCCTGAAAGTCCTGTCGTTTTTAATTCTCTGAAAATTTATGATATAGTGAACAGCCTGCTGGAAGCCGGGCTTGTATCCCTGCAGGAGATACTGTGTTGGTGCAGCTTGAAAGAAGATGCCATATGCTGCAGATATCTGACTCTTCTCACCTGTTTTCAGAGCCAGGGAAATCCGGGGGGCAAGGTTTGTTTTTGATAATAAATCGCTGTATTCCCCCCTTATTCCTGTTTTAAGACCGAACCACCTTGCAGGTTTCCATTCGGTTTCAACGTAACCTGCAATTTGCGAATCGGTGAACCTGTTTGAAGTAGAGTCATTAATGACCTGGTCATAGCTTATGCGTTGTACTTCCATACCTGCAAGCAAATGAAATCGTCGTGTAAAGTCATAATTTAATTCGGCCCTGCCCTGAACACGGCTGTCGTGATAATATAAAGGGTAATTACCGAATTTAATATTATCTGTATTGTTGCTGAATGAAAAAGCTGAAAAGTATCGTAATTTATCGGTAGAGATATAGCTGTAAGACATGTCGAAAAAGGTATTTTCATTTTTGTTACTGAAGTTGATTTTAGTGCTGAAATCTTCAGGATCAGGAATAGTAACTCCCTGTTGGGTAATACTTTCACTAAAATTCATTTTAAACATTCCCTTGTCTTCCACTTTTGAAACCCATCGTGTTGAAAGGTACCCGCCCTGGGGATTCTTATAGTAATTAAAATTGGTTTTAGTTATTGCCATGTAAGGGGCCAGGTTAAGATATGAACCTGTATATTCAAAAGCATTATTGTTCATTAGTTTTGAACCAGACACAGAAATACCCGTTAAATTCATTCCGATATTAACTGTGCTCTCATCCGGAAGATCATTCGTCTGCAAATCAAGTACTGAAGAAAGGGCCTGACCATACCTGCTGCTGTAACCACCGCTGCTGAATGAGGTCCCCTTAAATTGAAAGGGATTAAAACGGCTCCGCTGAGATATTCCCGGAACGGTAGTTAAAAATGCATTTTGAGATGTGATGCCATCTATAATAACGGTGCTTTCACTTGCATCACCACCACGAACAAACAAGCCTGTCTGATCGCCTCCGTTCCGCTGTACTCCGGGCAACGTTTGAATTGCATTGACGATATCAGCTCCACCACCTGCAATTGTTACAATATCAAGTGGCTTCAATATGGCAACTTTCCTTTCGTTATTAGCCTCGATTGTACCTGCTGAAATGACAATTTCGTCAAGCATATTTAACGCTTCTTTTAAAGTAAAACTTAAGGAATATTCCTTATCCGCAAGGGTAACCGGATAAAAAATCTGTTCATAGCCTATAATTGATATATTAATTACCTGATTGCCCTGAAGCTTTGTTGTTATTATATACCGGCCCAAAGAATCAGTTATTGAACCGTCAGTAGAGTTCTTAATAAAAACATTTACATACTCTAAGGGTGTTCCTTTTACATCTTTAACTGTTCCTTTGATTACACTTTGTGCCGTGCAGGTAACAGGGGCAGTAAACAAGAAGCAAATCAGGATTTTTAAAAACAAGGAATATCTCCGGTTCATTATTGACGGATTGAGATTTATTAACATATTACTCCGGATTCAGGTAGTCTTTAAGTGAATGAACGTACTCGCTAAACTTCTGTTTTCCAAGAGATGTAATACTGCACATAGTTTGCGGATAGTTGTTCCTGAATTTTTTAGTAACCTCAATATATCCGGCTTCCTTAAGTCTGGTTATCTGGATGCTGAGGTTTCCCGCGGTTGCACCGGTCTGTTCCCTGATATAAGTGAATTCGGCCATTTCAGTTCCGACAAGCAGGGAAATTATTGCCAGACGCAACTGCGAATGCAGTATGGGATCGAGTTCCCTAAACCTTGTCATGATCAACTCTATTTTTTAACATATATCCGGGAATCAGGTATCCTATAAGCATTGCCAACGCTGTGCCTAAGGAATAAAATGACGGTCCGGCAAAATATATAACAAGAGCTATGATCCAGAAGCAAATACCTCCGGCAATAAGCGGTTTGAATTTAATCAGAAATCCCGAAATGAAAGTTGGAAACCCTGCTATCAGCAGAATGTACGGAGCAACCAGATCCATCCTTTTCGATTGTATTATAAAAAGTGCTGTTGCTGTAAAAAGAAATCCTATCCAGATCCACATGTATAGAGTTCCGGTATAGGTTCGTACCCTGGCTTTTCGTCCGGTTACAAATCCGTAGATCATAGATACAAATACGCCGGGGATTACAAGAAACCAAACATAATAAGAGTGTGTGATATCGGCAAATATCCGGAGAAGGTACTCTAACATGCTGCATGCAAAAATCAACCATCCCCAGAAAAGTAGATAAAAGCTTCCCTGACGGATGTCAAACTTTGTCTTGTTTATCATTTCTGTTATGATCCTGAGGCTTTCTTCGCCTGTCATCATTTTTTCCTCATTTTCCATAATAATGTTTATTTTTATGTTTCTGTTTAAATGAATATAAATATGTCACAAATATAAACTAGTTTATATTATAAACCAAATAAATATTGAATTATTTATAATAAAGTTATTTATAAAAGGAATCCATTGATTTTCTTCGTTTACCCCGACCCCAAGGGGAGCGAAGAAAATCAATTTACTCCCCCTGGGGTTGGGGTAAATAAATTGATTTTCAAGCGTCTTACTTATAAAAATCAGAATTTATGGGACTTATCCAGATCGAAAATATGGAGTTTTACTCTTTTCATGGTCATTTTAAAGAAGAGCGTATAGTCGGGAACAAATTCCTTGTAGATCTGACTATTAAGACCGACATGAAGCAACCAAAGGAGAGTGATAATCTTAAAGATGCTGTTAATTACCAGAGGGTGTATGAAATAGTAAAGTCCCAGATGGAGATGAAATCGCATCTTCTTGAGCATATTGCCGGGCGCATTCTTGATGCAATATATGCCGAAATGAAGGGAATAGAGAAGGTTACAGTTAAGGTCTCGAAGATGAATCCGCCAATGGGAGGGAAGATAGGGTCGGTAAGTGTGGTTATGGAAAAATCAAAGACTTAACCCTACCCCAACCCTTCCCTGTCATAACTTAACCCTACCCCAGTATCATTACAAGAGTTACAAGGGAATTACTCTATTGGCCAGGAATCTCCGGAAGAATCAGACAACATCAGAAAAATTGCTATAGGAGATTCTACGCAGGAAAAACCTGTCAGGTTACAAATTTCTCAGACAACATCCAATATTCTACAGTGTTAAAAACAAATGGGTGGAATTTTTCATTGCTGATTTTTATTGTGCAGGACTTAAGTTAATAATTGAATTAGACGGTAGAATTCATGAAAACAATAAGGAATATGATTCAGAAAGAGATTTAAAGTTGTTGAGCAAAGGTATTTATGTTGTAAGAATTAAGAATGAAGAACTCAACGATATGAATTCAGTTATTCTTATTCTGAATTCAATTATAGATAAGCGTATGTGTCAGATTGCTGGAAGTGAACAAAATAGCCCCCCTTCCCTTATTGTTTAAGGGAAGGGGCGGGGGGAAAGGGTTATGAAAATTTATGAGATGAAAGTGATCTATGTCTACAAATAACCCAAATTTTATTATTTTTGCACTCCAAAGTTACGGTCCGCCTTTGCTAAAGCTTCGGCGAACATGGTACACCTTCGCCGAGGCTATGGCGTACACGGTACACCTTCGCCAAGGCTACGGTGTACAAGGTCGGTTAACCGAGTGGCCAGGTAGCGGTCTGCAAAACCGTTTACCTCCTTCGCTATCCCTCGACAAGCTCGGGATTAGCAACGGAGGTCAAAGACGACGGTTCGAACCGACTGAACGGAGTGAAGGAGCTAGCGATCCCGCGAAGCGGGAGAGCAACCGACTGAACGAAGTGAGGGAGCTCGCGAGGCGTAAGCCGAGCAATCCGCCACCGAGAGAGTTGAGAGTTGTTTTTGTAAAGTTCTTTTAAAATAATGTAATATGGTCGGTTAACCGAGTGGCTAGGTAGCGGTCTGCAAAACCGTTTACGGCGGTTCGAATCCGCCACCGACCTCAACCAATCCCTGGCACGTAGTGCCAGGGATTTTTTGTTTTCAACCGAAGCCTGCTTGCAGTGCTGAGGATTGAAAACAAAAAAGACCGACTCCGCGTAGCGGAGAGGGATTGGTTGAAAGGTCCCCCCGAACCGGATCACCGCAGGTAATCCGCAATTTCCGAAGCCTGCTTGCAGTGCTGAGGATTGAAACCAAAAAAGACCTTTTCAATCTGTTCAAATAGATTACCGTGTATTTCGTCATGAAATTTCAGGTCATCATCTGTTTCAAAAAAGCCAATTTTGATGTATGCCTATTTCTGTAACTGATTCTATATCATTTGTTAAGTGCTTTTCTGTAGTACTACTATTAAAACCAGGATTAATATAGACATATAAACTTTTGCAATGTCTTTGTTTCAGCAGAATTAAAAAATTAAACTCTTGAACATTGACATTGTGTCTATCTTCATGTGTATGTTTTGTAATTTCAAGCGGAGTATCTTTTGTGATAGTTGGCTAGAATAATTCTCCTTTGAATTCGCTTAATGGCAAAGAGAAATCTATTACTTCAATGGAAAAGCCAATTATTTTAGTAATTGGCTTTATAATTTGGCCAAATGATTTACGGTCTTTTGTAATGTATCCCTCAATCTTACGATTGTATAATTGAGCAATTAATTTACAGTCATCTTTTACAACATTCCGATCAATATCCTGCGTTTTATTTTTTTGTTCCAGAAGAATCGAATGAAATTCTCCTGCGGTTTTACCATCAAAGAAATCAAAGGGAATGATCTTCATCATTTTCAACGGTAAATTAACAGGGTCATCTTTAACACTATACTCTGCAATGGCGATAGCAGAGATATATAATTCCGTTTTTTGTTCGAGAAAATATTGGAAATATTCAATAGCATTTTGTTGTAAGGGGTCATCCTTTTTTAAAAGCCGGATGCAAAAGGAAGTGTCAAGCAAAACACTACGCATAAGCTTCTCCTCTTAATTGGTTAAGCCATGCGTCAACATCTGTAATTTTGGACAGGTTAGGTGTAGCTCGTTCAATTAAAAGATCCAATTCTGCCCTATTAAATATAGGATTATATTCAATATAATTCAGAAGTTTTAAATCAGAAGGTTTCCCATCTAAAAGACTTTGTTTCCCAGAAACATGAATACCGTAAAACTTATATAGTCTTTTTTCCCCCTCAAGTAGTTGCTCAACAGTTGCACTAACAGTCAATCTACCATATTCTTTAGTCTCGATATGAAAATTTGGATTAACACCGCCTTCAGCGTCGATTTTTCCGTAAAGAATCAGCTCTGTTTCAATAAAATTAGCTGCAACACTAAAAAATTTAGTATCCTTATTAATTATCAGGGTTTTCGCTTCTGATAAAGAATTAGTAAAGGTGATCTCATAATTCTTTTCCAAAGCTTTCCTTTGAAACTTCTCTATAATTTCAGCTCTTTTGAAATCTAAAAAATCAATAGTGCCTCTTGAAGAAATTTCACCGGTTAATCCATTAAAAAGTAAAATTGCAGATATTGGTAAATGGAAAAAATGCTTTGCAGAACCTTCCTCAATTTTGTATGAGATGTGAGGTCTTTCAGCTTTTTCTGTTCTTCCTGGATATAGAAAACTCTCTACATCGCCAATAATTTCCTTTATTTCAGCAATATCTACATCTTCCGGCTTAAGAGGTTTATTGCCAATTTTCCCTTCGACCTTTACTTCTATATAGCCTCTTTCTTCCATTCAGTAAATATATCAAATTTATTTTTTAAATACTAAACACATAAAACCTCTATATATAAGATTAGTTCAATTTCGACATGACCAAAAGACAACTCAGCCAGGCTTAAACGAGACTTTTCATGGAACTTAAATAACGTTGGTAAGCGCACAGAATAAGGTCTGTTGACCTTTATATTATTAGCTGACTTTTATTCATTTCTTTATTTCGGAGCTGTCAATTATTATTTCATCTCCTGAGATATTTCTGATTTTCATTTTGAATTTGTCAGTTGTTAGTTTGTAAACAGCTTTGATCTTCTCTTTTACTCCTGCTTTATCCTCCAGATAAGGATTACTTGTCCAGACTCCATCTTTGCGAAGCGCTGTGTCGAATTGTACAGCTTCAATTAACTCCAGTCCGCTTTCGCTGATTTGAATTTTCGGTTTACTATTTGGCTTTTCTTCTTCATTACCATTTTCATTCTCACCATTTTCATCCAGAGTTTTTTGTTTTGGTTTTACTTTCTTGTTATTGAAGTCATCAATTTTATTTTTAAGATAACTGCTGAAATACTTTTTAATTTCCAAAATAAAGAGTCTCCCATCCTGTTTGATCTCAATAACAGCATTATCTGATGTGTAAAGCACATCAGCTTTTTGTGAAAGCAATTCATCTAATGAAACCAGCTCTGCCTTTATGCCCGACTTCTTAGTTTGCCTGATCGCTTTATTCATATAATCCTGATTCACCTCCTGTTGCTTATACGCGTAAATTATTTTTACGTCAGGGATTTTATTTTCTATTCCGGTATCCGTTTTAATTTCTTCCTGGTTGATTTCTTCAAGTCCTATGACTTCTTCAATAATCACATCGACTAATTCCTTCGTGAGTTTCCTGTCAATACCAATGAACTTTACCGGCGTAAATGTTCCTCTTTTGTTTATCATACCACCATCCCAAAATTCTCCCAGGCCCAATTCTGCCCTGTCTATATATCCATCGAGCAGACTGAAAAGTTTTGCAACAGTTTGAGCCGGGTTACGGAACAAACGAACTCCATCGTTAATTTTTAAAATATCAAACTCCGCCTTCACTTTTACAAGCCGGTCTCTTGTTGTTTGAATGGCATTGACTCCAATATCGCATGCAACAAATTTCTTCCCTAAATCATTCGCTATTTTTGGGGTTACACCGCTTCCACAAAAGAAATCGGCAACTACAAAATCACCTGTAGAACCACTAGTATTAATTATTCTTTCAAGCAAGTCCTCACTCTTTTCCGTGGAGTAATCGTTGCCGAATGAATAGGTAGGTATATCATCCCAGAGAGAATCACATAATGTTTCATCTGATGCAGGAATGAAATATTCCGGCTTAGTTGTCTTACTGTGTTTTCTGATAAAATCTTTTTTCTCTCCAGTTTCTTTCCAAAATTCAGTAAGCGTTTTTTTGTCCGAATAATTTTTTACCCAATCATCATAATTTTTAATGGCAGTTTTTGTTTTTTCTAATTCCCATCTCCAATGATTATTTGAAGCGGGATAAAAACCAAATAATTCATAATCCATTCCATTTCTAAATCCTGATGCTTCAAATGAATGCCATCTCTCATCCTTTTCCTCTTCCTTGGTTGGTGGCAAATATTTTATTTCATCGTGTATAGCATAAACGAATATCATATCGGTTGCGTTGTTCAGGGATTTAACCAACTCTCTTTCTCTAACATTCTTTTTAATTCTCTTTACGATAATCTCATTTCTAAAATTTTCTTCTCCGAAAACTTCATCCAACAACATTTTTACATAATGCCCTATGTGCCAGTCAAGATGCACATAGATGCTTGAATTTATACTCATTACATCTTTGATAGCAAGTAATCTTTCATAAAGCCAATTCAAATAATCTTCCTTTTGCCAAATATCACTGTACATTATTTCTTCACCTATTTCACTAGCACTATTCTCAAATGCAGCTTTGCCATTACCTGTTCTAAGGTTAATTTTCTTAGCATAGTTAGCTCCACTGGCAAACGGAGGGTCAATATAAACCAGATCAACTTTTATATTTTCACTTTTCAGGTAGGCACAAGCGCTCAGACAATCGCCATGAATAAGAAGATTTCGGAAATCGGCATTAAGTTCGGAATCAATTTGTAATTTCTTTTGTCCATTCTGCCGCACTTCTTCCGTTACAGTTGTATCAAATAACTCAATCTTATCAGGCAATCTTCGGCCCTGAAAATTCAGAAGGGCTTGTCCTTTTGCCGGTTCAATTGTATAGTTAACAGGTTTCTTCATCTTTGTATGGTATGTTTATGACTCTGGCTGTTTCCAATAATTCCTTAATTCGTTGTGTGGCAAATTTAAAGGTTCTTCCATCTTCTTCACAATATGCCGTTATTGGATATTTAGGCCTGGAAGTAATAAGCTTACTAATTGTAAAAACAGAACCATCTAAAAGAAACTCACTTCCAATGAAGTCGGGTGGTAATCCGTGTACCGATGCAAAAAATATTGCTTCGTTCTGCTCATAGGCTTCAGTATCCGGGTTATTTATCTTACCAATAATTTTTGCAGTGAAAGAAGATAAATCAAAACGGATATTGCCAAGTGAGAGTTGAGAAAGCCCGTACTTTGATTTGATCTCATCAAATGCTGATTGAATTTCTTTTCTTAAAATGGTTACCTCCCGGGGACCTAATTGGTTAATATTAATTCCCATAGTTATTGAGTTATATCAAACAACAATGTTTATACTTTTTCCCGCTGCCACAGGGACAAGGCTCGTTTCTCCCAATAGTTATTGTTTTGGTTATTGGTTTGGGTGGATCTAATAAACGTTCAACATCTGAAATATCTTCGGGTTTATCTGATTCAATGCCGACTATGACCTGCCAGTTATTTTCATTGCATAATTTCATAATCTCCTCTGCACGTTCCATTGTTTCTACGTGAACAATTGCAGGTTTTTCTTTTGATCCAGGTTTTGCCATATTAAAAAGCCTTTATCATTTTTTTTAGTTCAGCCAGATGTTTGCTAAAATCATTTCCCCCTTCGTCAACAAAACACAAATAATCAAAGTTCGGGTTGTATTTTTTGAAAGTAGTTTTTACAAATTGTTCTTTTTGCTGAAATTCCGGTGTGTAATAAGGTTTGCCTTTGGTTTCAATCATCAGCACCTTTTCAATAATTCCCTTTTGTTTATCTGATGCAAACTCATTTTGTGTTTTGTATGTTTTCCCTTTACGTTTCAGAATCAGAAAGTCGGGGGTATATTCGCCAACCGGAGTCATGATAGTAAAACTTTGAAGTAAATTATTGTCATTATAACCGTTGAAATACACTTCAAGGTTTTTCATTTCCCCAATCTGAAGCATTTCCAATAAAGCAATCCGTTCAAAATCGCTGTCAAACCGGTAAGGGATGTAGTTAAGTGAAATGTCCTGTGGATCAGGATCATTATGATCTTCAATATATTCTTCCCAACGCAGTTTTAATCTATCAGGTTTGCCGGAAACTTTGCGGACATCATTCTTTTCAACTGGAGGAAAAACAATGCCGCTTCCATAATAAATATTGGCAGGCAGGGTCCATTCCAGTAACTCAATCGTTGTATCATCTTCAACGATATAGGAAGTTGTTATTACTTCCATAGCAAAACATGCGGCAATATCTTTTACAAGATCAATAGTTTCAATATCAGGATGGTTACTTATCCATTCATTGTTTTCTACAATTTGCCGGTGAATAGCCTTTAATTCCCTGCTGTATTCTAATAGCAAATATGTTTCGGAAAATCTTCCATAAAGTTGTTTTGACAGATTGTAAAGGAAATTGTCAAACGAGTAAGTCATTGTTGAATACACAACAATATCTTCAGAAATTCCGCTAAGACCTGTCTTTCCTATTTCACCTTTTATTTTTCTGGCAGAATAAAGGTTCGTGGTTTTGAACTTTTCAATCTTATATTCCTGTAATTGCTTTTTGAAGTCAGTTGTTTCCTGTTTGATTTCAATTCTGAAATGTTTTTTAACCTGTTTAAATTTCAGTTGCCCGATTTGGGGTTTACGAACCACAACAGGTAATTCGTTTTCGTTTTTACCTTTTAAATCATCAATTGTGAGTTGATAGTTTTCTTTAAGTTGTCTGTTCAATGTTTCATAATTACCCTCGCCTAAAAAAATCATAGCCTTTTCGTTCTTCGCAACATCAACTTCACGGAGGCACCTGCAAGTGGTTTGCAAAACAAAATTCTTAGTTGTCTCATTTCTTGGTAAAACAACACCTGTTAAACTGCGGCAGTCCCAACCTTCTGTTCCGATTGCCACTAATATAATTACCCGTTTATCAGAATATGGTTTGTCTAAGTTGTGGAAGATGGCTTTATTTTCTTTCGGCAGAGGGTATTCTTTATCGGCTGTGTAGAATTTAAAAATCTCATTTTGTTTTCCTGAACGGTTATTTCCATACCAGTCGTTAATAACCGGCAAAATTTCTTCATGCAAGACTGTTTTACTTGGGCAATAAAATGCCACTTTGCTTTTAGTCCCGTTTGAATAAATGATATCGTAGTTAGCGAAAAACTCATTTAATGAATCTGAAATAAATTTCCCCTCCCGAACGCCTTCTACTTTCGTTACTTCTGGTTTTTTCAAAAATTTTCCAATACCGTCAGCAAGTGAATAATTATAAACGATGTCCTGAATTTGGCTGAGACGGATTTCTTCACTGCCTATTTTCACTTTGGTTTTTACAAAAGGAGTTCCGGATAGTCCCAATACCGAAACGACATTTTTATGTTGATTTAAAATGCTTACTGATTGCCTTAACTTTTTTTCCCCTTGTCCACTGCCCTCATAAGCGTGATGTACTTCATCAAGAATTACAGAGAGATTTGGAATTTGTGAAAGCTTCTCACGCAGTTCGTTTGTTTTTTTTATTTCTTCAACAATTTCCTGTCCGATTTTCAATTGTCCTGTTTTTAAAAAAACTAAATCCTTTTCATTATATCGTTCAAGTACAACTTTTTCGGCATTGGTAATAAACACAAGTCCAAAATTATTTATTTGTGTGAGTCGGTTAACTTTTTCCAGATTCGGATTATTGCCATGAAGTTTGTCCTTTCGCTTTGAGCTTAAACTGTCAAGGATTTCTATATGGATAATTTGTTTCAACACTTTTGCCTCATTAGGTGGCAAAATCCATTCGGCCCTAAAGTCTTTTATTGTTTGCAACGATGGAAGAATGGCAGTTTTTGCGGCATGAGGAGCAAACACTACAAAGTTATGAGCAAATCTTTTATCATTCAGGTCCACCCTGGCAAAGTATAAGTCAAGATAAATGAATGCTGCCATCAGATATGTTTTTCCTGCACCCATTGGCAAACTGAACAAGTAATTTGGGTAATCAAAATTGTGAAGTAATTCATTCAAGACCTCATTCCAGTTATGGATCAGGCCTTTAGGGTCATTTAATAATTCTTTCTGAAGGTTTTTAAGTTCGTTGTCCTGTGCAAAAGCATTTAGAAATTGCAGAGTATAATTATCTCCGAATACCTGATTATATTGATATTCTGCAACTTTGTTTGGATTAAACAATAAGCCTGAACGAATAATTTCGGAAAGCTCTTTATTCTGACCAACGAATTTTAACCAGAGATAAGTTTCAATTGATTTGAGTTGGGGTTCCCGAAGTTTGCCCTGCTTTTCAATATATTTTATGATATTCCCTATAGCCGACTGGTTATCTTCCCGCTGCTCCTTAATCCAGGTTTCTGTTTTATTTTCAATAAGATCAAATATTGTTAGCATTTCTTACTATTTCAAAAAATAATCTATCAAAAATACTATAATATTTCTGTCCTTTAAGTGCGATGGTAAAATTTGGTTTTTGATTTTACATTGTGGCTCGGCAAGTGCGTAAGGGCAAAAGCAAATGTAACAAATGCAGGATAATCAAATGGTCTAATAATTGAATATCCAAGAGGTTTCCGGCTTCTTTTATTTTTGCTGTTATTTTAGAATCAGATTCTGAAGGGTTAAGGTTTCCTGATGGGTGGTTATGTGCCAAGACCACACCGGAAGCAGAAGCCAAAACAGCATTTTTAAAAAGGATTCTGACATCTGTAACTGTCCCGGATATTCCACCTTTTGAAAGTGGAACTATTTTCAGGACCTTGTTTGAACGATACAAAAAGATGTAAAAAATTCTTTGTTGGTAAGATCAGTATAGAAGAGGAAAAATACCTTACTTGAATATCAAAAACTAAAAATTAATCCTCCATAAAATAATTCGCTTCCAACATTGAGATTATTATTGTTATAGTTCATAGTTGACCAAACTGTATTCCCACCCCAGATCTAAGATGACTTTTTCTCCTATGGGTATTTCTACGCCTAATAAAGCTGAGAATCCAAAAGAATTTGCTTTTTCAACTTCATCAAGTCCGGATTCTTTAAGGGTGATATATTTTAGACCTAATCCACCACATATATTTGGCCTCTTACTTCCAAAAGGATGCCAGGCATATTTTACAGATACCCCAAGCTGATCGTAGGTCATTGTAAGATCTTCTTTCTTTGTAGAACCAAAATCAACGTCTCCTCTAATCTTAAAATCTTCCGAGATCTGCTTTTCTATACCACCTCCTAATAAGAGACCGATTCCATAGTAATCCGAAATATCGGCGCTATTCCAAATCTGAAATGAAATTCTCCCAAAGACTCTCCATGGATAGTGAGAGATATTTAATACTTCTTGTGAAGTAGGTTGACTAGCAGCAATATTATTAATGGTAGGATTTGATACTTTCACATCTTCTATATCTCCGAATTTTTCTATTCTTCCACTTTCATGAATAATCTTAAGAACATTTGAGATTTGAATGCTCCTTGGAGGTTCTTCAGGATATTCAAAGAGTTTATACTTAATTGAAGTCTCTCCAATTTCAATTATTTTGGTTTTTATCTCAGTGTAATCTCTTTTTACTATAATGTCCTGAGAGAATATAGCATTAGTTACAAAAGTAACCAGAATTGCAACTAAAAAGTAAATTTTTGTTTTCATTATTTAAATCTACTATTCTATGATTTTTTAATTCAATTTTGAATTCCGGATAATTTCCAACATTTATTATATAAATAGAGCTAAAATGTAATTAGTACTATTCATTAGAAAGTGAGGTGATCTCTTGTTGTGTTAAGGCACGGTTATAGATTCTGAAATCATCCAAAACTCCGTCAAAAAAGTAATACGAATCACTTAACTGATATTTACTTATAAAAATATTGTTTGAATTTTGGATTAATAATCCGGTAGCAGCAATACTTTCTTTTAATGTACCATCTATATATAATCTCAAGTTTGATGCATCGTAAGTCATTACGATATGATAAAACCTGTCAAAGTCAAAATATAATGACCATAAACCCAAATCCCCTGCCGAAGTTGTAATTCCTGCATGAATATCACTTTCCCTTTGACCGATACCCCAGCAACCATATTTCCCAATAATATGGTATGGATAGTAATATGGTGCACTGGTCTCAAACTTTGCCCAAAATGAAATTGATATTTGTTGAGAAAGGTTTAGACTTGACGAATGGTTTATTTCAATGTAATTATCAACACCATTAAAAAGATAAGCCCTGTTCGAGATTCCATGCCTATCTGCAGTTAAAATAGCACCATGAACAGTTCCATTATTGTTATTACCACTTTGATCATTTGCATTCCCATTAAAAGGATAGTAAGCTACTAATCCATTTATTGGAATTGTCTCTTTAGTAGGCGTTTTAAAACTCACAGGATCTCCATATGCCGTTCCAACATTATTAATAGCATATGCTCTAATATAATAAATCTTATCAGGAGTTAAACCATCCAGAGTGGTAGAAAATATACCAGTTCCACTACCAATAGGAAGCTTTGTCCCTGTAGATACAGGATTAAAAGATGTACTCCAGTATATACCGTGTTCAGATACCGTTCCTCCTCCAGAAGATGTTACATTCCCACCTACTATGGCTGACTTTGGATTTGGATTAGAAATTTCATTTGTCGAAACTGTTGGAATATTAATAACAGTTATATAGTCAGTTTTTGTTTCGATATCACTACCATATCTGTTTGATGCTGTCAAGCTTACAGTAAATAGTCCTAGTTTGTTGTAAGTATGTAATGGATTTTGGAATGCACTTGTTTCACCATCTCCAAAATTATAAAGAGTGCTCGTAGGATTGTTTGTTGACTGATCTCTAAATTGTACACTTTGCCCTATTTTAATGATTCTTGGTGTACCAGTAAAATCTGCATTTGGTTTATACAACAAATCATAACTATCATCGACGGAATTATTATTTTTATCAGGATCAAGATTAATCATATCTGCTATTTCCCAAGGGTGGTCATCATATGTATTAACTTTATATAAATTAGTAACTCGTGAATATCTGTAATTATCATCTGCACCCTCTTGTACTCCTAAACTCCATGAAAGTTTAAGGTAGTATTTAATACCACTTCCATACAGTGGCACTATGCCAAAATCAATTATCAATGCCTTTCCTGAAAAAAAATCTTCAATTGTCTGTGAGGTTAGATTTGGAGAAACAAATTGGTTATCAGACCCATCAAAAATTTTTACATAAAATTCTGTGGTACTATTTCCGTTTTTCTGAACGGATATGTACTTCGAAGAGAGGGTTTTAGAACCCAACCAACCTCCAGTAAGCAAATCGACTCGGATCTTTGCCATTATTTTCACAGCCGGGTAAAACCTTGGTACGCTTCCTATAACTACTTGCCTAGCATTATTAGGATAGTTACTAAATAGTTGACTTACGGTACTAGTTTTTATGCTAAATAATCCTGAAGCACCGCCGAACTTCAAATTTGCTTTAATCGAATTACCTGGATTTTTATATAATTTTGCATCAAAAAACGCATAAGTTGCGTCTTCTATATAATATCTTGAAAAGTGATTTATTTCGGATGATATTAAGTTTTTAGCCTTGTTATATTCCACTATAGGGATTTGCTCAACTATATTGGAATCTGGATTAAAATAGAATAGTTTAGGATATTGGATTGAATTGTTGATAGGGATTTTTAAAGAAATGGGTTTGTTGAAAGTAAGTCCATCTGGTTCAAATTTTATCACCTCTGCTAAAGAATCACCTAAAGGACGTATTGAATTATCTATTTTGATGTTTATTCTATTTTCAGAATTTAAGGCTCCCTGGGGTATTTCAATAATTGTTCCATTCATTGATGAACCTGGAGCGGCTAGTGTAATCTGCCCGCCACCATTTCCAACTAATCCTTCATTCTTGTCATAAATCATGTAGTCGGACGCAGGGTTTAGGGTTTTATGACAGGTTGTCAAAAGCAACATGCAAAAAAATAAATTGGCATAAGCAAGTATTTTTAGTCTAAAATGTGTTTTCATAACTATTCTTAGTTTAAATGTTTTGTCAAGATATATAGGTCTTTTAATCTAATATGCTTTTATAAAATTCAATTGTTTGTAATATCCTATGTATTCAAGGGCAGCAGATTATATATTATTAACTGTGATAATGTATAATTTGAAACTAAACCTCTAGTAAAATCTGCATATCAAATTTCACCTAAATATAATCATCAGTCAATCACCACTCTTGAGTATAATCAGTACTTATTCCTGAGTACTTATAGAAGAAATAGCATTTGGACTAAAAGTTCTTAATGAGTTCAAAAAAAGGGGCTCCTGATACCGGGGAAAATAGGTAAGTATGAGATATTAACCAGATTACAGCTATATATCCTGTTATTTCTCCGAAAGGATCCGGAGATGGGGAAACAGGTACTTACTATCAGACGAGCACAGGAGCCTCAAAACCTATTCTGCCTTCAACTGACATGTCAGTTGCACCTGACAGATCGTTAAAATAAACCCTCATCAAATATCATTAATAGTGATAAATACATCAATCATTACTGTTGAGTATAATTAGTAATGTTTTTGAGTATATATTAATTTCTTTTATGAAGAATGGGATAATCAGGATTTGAGATTTTTCTGAGGGATTTCAATTATCGCTCTTGTTCCTGATATCGTGTTGCCAGGTCCGGCAATATTTTGAAGCTGGTAAATAATTTTTACTTTTTCCAGCTTGTAATATAATTCTATTAATTCATTCAATATCAACAAACCTTTGCCTGTTCCTTTGTCAGTGGATCCTGATGATTCCAGTCCCGGACCATTATCTTCAACGAGAATCTGATAGAAATGATCTTTTGCTGAAAGGGAGATCTTTAATAATCCGCCTTCAGATTTGCTTCTCATCGCATATTTTATTGCATTTTCAACAAATGTGTGTATCAGCATCCGGGGGATTTTGGTTTGCAGATCAATCTCATTGTCTACATCAATGGCATAGTCAAATGAATTGTCGCACCGGAACTTTTCCAGGTCAATATAATTCCTTACAAATTCCAGCTCCTCAGTCAGGGATATAATGATCTGATCGGAACTGACTACTGTTTGCCTTATCAGCCTGGCATACTTGCCAAATATATAATCTGCTTTGTCTCTGTTATTTTCAGTAGCATACAAGCTACCAATAGCATTCAGGATGTTAAGCGTGAAATGCGGATCGACCTGGTTCTTTACGGCCTTCAATTGCAGGGAAGCAATCTTCCTTTCTGTTTGAAGTTTAAGACTTAAACGGTACTGCTGAATACGTGCGATCAAACTTATAAAAAGAAATACAACCAGATAAAGCGCTGCATAAAAGGGAAACTTAAAGTAATAAAGCGGATTCCTGTAAAACTGGATGATACTGCAATAGTCATTAAATTGCAGGTAAAGCATCGGTTTACTGCCGGGCATAAATAATTGTGAGATTAAAGGTTCTCCCTGCGCCTCTTTATAATTAAAGCTAACAGCATGTTTAAAGTTATCCTGTGAAATGACAATAGACCTGTTCCCGATTCCCTGGAATAAATATTCTTTTTTCCCGTCAAGATCAACATCGAGACAGGCCAGGGGATGACCTGTTCCTACTCCTGGAATATCAAAAGTGTTTATTACCTGAAAACTCGTGTCGAGCTCATTTATCACTGCATTACGATTCTTTATAAAAAAGAAAGTTTTCTGTTTCTCATTACCATTACTTAAGATATAAGAATAAGGACTTTCAAAATCCATTATTGGTTTTTCCCTGATTTTATTCCCTAAAATGTCCAGCAATTTAAATGATGACCTTATGCTGTCTGTTCCGAAGTACTCATCAAAAGCAATCAGGCGAAATCTGTCTTTTATTTTTATTGGCATCACCATCAACCTGGACGGGTGCTCACTATATTTTACAGGAGGAAAAAGAAATTTCAACTTGTTATCCAAAACTATTAGCCATGAATACTTATCGGTATATGGGAAATCTTCATCATAGTTACCAGTTGCCTGAATACTTAAAATGAATTCAGGCAAGGAATCATCATTTATATCCACAATGGTGCATCTGGTTGGATTAGCGGCACTCCGGGGTGATTTCATCAGTGAATCTCCCGGGATGGAATATCGATACAAAGCTCTTGGTTGTTTACTATAACCGGTATTTATAAAGAAAATAAGATCTTTGAATTTTTTATTCTGGTTATCAATCATCCCAACCGTTTCAATATGAGGGATGTCTGCACTATGAGTTGCTTTCTTCCTGAAATCAATGAACCTGCCGGCAACAATTGTTTTCCGTGATATATAAGGATCAATTATATTCAGGAAGATTGAATCCTGATTCATTGTATAAACATACAATTCAAGGTACCCGTCTTTGTTATAATCACCTACATACACTGAATTGATGACAGCAGGCTGATATTTTAGGTTATATTGGTTAAGAATTTTGTTATTCTTACTGAAAATTATTTTGGTTTGTTCAACATCATTTAAATCGAAAGAAACTTTTTCGCTCAGTCTGTCATTATCATAATCTAAAAATAAGTTCCAGGTATTTTCTGTAGTGTATTCATCACGAATATGTTTTATTCTGTATTTAAGGAACACAGGTGGAATTAACAGGATTAGAATAGTCCATATAATGACGCTTATAAAAACCGGATGCGTAGCGTATTCTTTAAACCTCTCTTTAATCATGAACAGTCTGGTTGATTCTGAGGAGATCTACTATGGATCCGGCGCCGGTCTTTTTCAGAATATTACGTCGGTGTGTGTGGACAGTATTAACACAGATGAATAACAAGTCGGCTATTTCACAACTTGTCTTACCCTCCAGTACAAGCTTAAGTACCTCTGTTTCTCTGGAGCTGAGCATATTAAATTTTGCAAGAACCTGACTGGTTTTCAAAGACAGATGTTCAGAAAGGCGGTTGATCGAAGCTTTCAGTTCATCAATATCAACGGGTTTAATTATATAGTCAAACACTTCATTTTTAATTGCTTTGATTGAATATTGGGCAAACCCCGTGACCAGTATTATATGAGGACAATATAAATTTTTGTCAAGTTGTTTTATTAAATCAAATGCGGATATATTGTTCTCCAGTTCCACATCCAGAAATACCAGATCGGGTTTTTGTTTAATGATGCTTTCGAATCCTTTTTTGCTGTTTGTAAAGCAATCGATTACATTAATATCCGGAAAAGATGCAAGAAGTCTTTTTAATCTTTCGCAAGATGGTTTTTCGTCATCTATAATGATGGTTCTGAGAGTGTCCATCTAAATATGCATTGATTTATCTGAAAGGCATCAATTTAAATAATCCGATTATCTTCAACCAAATATAAAAAATTATACTTAATAATAAGGACTCATTGCTGCATTTACTTTATTATAGCACATGTAAAATCGACCACTATGGTCTGAAATCATTATTAAGTCAGGGTTATAGACCTTAATAATTTTGATTTTACTGATCCGACATTCTGAAATATGATCAAAAATCTAAATTCTTATCCTTTTATTTTAACTGTTTGTCAAAATAGATGTTTTTCCTGTTAATTGTAGAGCAGATTTTTATTATTCAGATAATCAGCGTTTTAAATTGTGAATTTTCTTTACAATCCTATTCCCTGGCAGATTTCTGATAAATTTTGAGGCAATTTTGACGAACAATACCCTTTCCTTATGTCAGGAATAGATTCATGTAAATAACGCACCATTTTTAAAAGATTAAGAGCTGTAAAACTTGCTTATTTCCCCACTAATTGGGCATTATCGATTAGCCAGAGTTCTTCGGATATATTACCTTTAACATGTAATTAAATCAAAAAAGTTTTGAAAGTACCCTGTAATTACTTGTTTTATTAATGAACTTCAAAAAATGGGAAATCTGTTTATTATTCCGGTAGTATTTGTAGCCATATGTGTATTCTGTCTGATAAGAGCTTTATTTCAAATGATTAAAAGAACCTGAGAACTAAGGTTTCAGACTCATAGAATATAATTTATCGAGACGGAATACAAAACGGATCCTCTCTTTGAATGATCCGGTTATTGCATTCAGATTGTCAGAAACAATAATCGGAAAATAAACTTCGAAAACATCCCAGATACCTGCCTTTAAACCTGCTTCAAAGAATAGAGTTGGTTTATCGCTTGTTCCGAAATCATGATCGTTCAGTAATAAGTTAACAAATGGTTTTACAGGTATCTTTGAAGCTTTCCCCGGCAAGCCACTCGTTAATGTGAGTGAACAGACCCACCGGCTGAATCCAAGAGTATCATTTACTGAAGATACAAGCCCGCCTTCAGACATGGTCATCTGTCGCGACCAGAAGGTTTTAGGGAACCTTGTAAAACGGTCGGGATATATCCCTTCATATAAATATTGATCACGTCCGCTTCTACCACTAGCTGAAAAAGAGTAGAATGGATCTGATGCCATATTATTCATCATTGTTCCGGCAAAAACCCTGAATTCCAGTCCGCTTTTCTTACCGCTATAGCTATATTTATAATTAAGCTCCATGGATGTTTTCTGATATGATTTACCTGATTCTAAAGTTACCGTCATATTGAAAGGATTAACAATGCCAGTTCTTTCCAAATGGTATCCAAACTGCGCGAATGAACGCATTTTTGCCTGCGTGAAAGATTCAATCTGATTAAGGTCCGATGCTGCAATATAGTACGCGAATACCTTCTGGCTGACATAATTAGTTACTTTATAGGATCTTAAATAAATGTCAAGTCCTATCTTTGCTTTATGGTAATCCTGATTTCCGGGGACTCCGAACTGCTCTCCCTCGAGGGTAAGCGAAGCAAGTCTTATAAAATTATCGTAAGGAATTTTATTGAATGAGATTTTCCCATAACCGGTAAGTGCCTGTTTACCGAAAGCGTAGAAAGGCATTACAAAATACTCAACAGGTTTAGGTATGAGTGACCCATTTTGTAGAGCCACACCTGCCATAAAGCCGTCGGAACGGGTCCAGTTAAAAGAAGGAAAAAAGATCAGATATCGTTTATCAGGATCTTCAATGGTATATAAGATCTGTAACTGAATAGGATCAGCTTTGCGGAAAATTCCGGTTGTCCGGATATTATTGTTAAGCCTGTATAATTCAGTCATTTTATGGGCGGGATCGATCCTGATCTGAGAATAATTACCTGGTAGCATATTTATCCATTTCCTGCCCTCAAACCCATCTTCCCATTTTTGTGAAATGATTGAATCCCCTTTAAATCCGGCTATCAGCAGTGGTGCCTTTAACTCGCCCTGGTTTTTTATAAGAACCTTTCCATTGCTGAAACGGGCTATCTTATAATCGAGCCTTTTGGTTGTTTCCAGAAAATCATTAAAAAACCATGAGAGATCTTTATCCGCATGAGATTCAAAAACTGCCTTCAGATCGTCAGGGTGGGGATGTTTGTTTTTCCATAAACGGTAGTAATCGTGCATTGTGGAATCATAGAGGGAATCTCCGAGATAGGCCCTGAGATAATTAAATCCCTGTGCAGCTTTACTATAAATTATGCTTTCATAATTATTGTTGCTGTATTCAGTAGCTGCAAGATTTATGCTTTGTTCCGTATTCTTTCGGGCAGGAACAAGCCAGTCGAGCTCCTGAATCCTTTGTACAGGCATTATATCTGCATGAAAGAAAACAGCCAGTTTCCTGTTTTTTATACTTAATTCCCAAAGCTTTTTCCCCGGATATCTTTCATCCATATATCTTGATTCATTGGCTGTTGTGATACTCTCATCCATATAAGGATACCTGCGTTCATCAGATCCTAAAGCACTGTAGAACCAGCTATGACATATTTCATGAGCTATCACATCATCGAGAAGATAAGGGTCACCTGTGAGACCGATTACAGTCAATCCGGGATATTCCATACCTGAACCGGCATTAAGAGCACTCTGAACAGCAGTGAAGTTTTTGTACGGATATTCACCATTCCATTTTGAAAAATGCAATAACGCGCTGTTTATATATGAGACAGCTTTTCTCCAGAGATATGCTTCTTCGTTAGTAAACATAGCCCATGTGGTGACTTCCCTCCCTGATACCGGAAGTTTGATGCTCCCTTTCAGAACATGAAATCTCTTGTCGGCAAACCATGCGAAATCGTGAATATTGTTTTCAGTATACCTTATAGTTTTCATCTGTCTGGATGAAGGAGGAAAATCAGCATTTATATAATCAGGTATCCTCATCCAGGCTGTATCTGAAGAAAGCCTGTCAAGCCAAACCTTTTCCTCAGTGGACTGAAGGTTTCCTGTTGCGCCCACCACATAATTATCAGGAAGAGTAATATCCACATCAAACCGGCCAAACTCCGAGTAGAATTCTCCCTGATCGAGGTATGGCATCTGATGCCAGCCTTTTCTGTCATATACCGCCGGCTTAGGATACCACTGGGAGATCTGGTATGATTGACCGATATGGCCCAGCCGCGAGGTTACTCCTTCGGGAATTTTCAGATGAAAAGGTGTGGTGATTTTAATTGTTTCACCAGGTTTAAGAGGCTGGTTAAGGATGAGTTGACAGATATCAGGATAACCTTCCTGGAAACTCCATATAATATTATGCCCATCAATTTCAAAATCCAAAGAATCCAGATATCCTCTTAACTCCTGTCTTTTGAATAGTTTTGACTTGCCATCTCTCTTGATCAGCTCTCTGGCTAATTGAGTATTATTATCGGAATAGGCATTAGGCCAAAGATGAAAGTACAGGAATTCAAGGGTTTCGGGAGAATTGTTCTTATAGTCAATAGTCTCGAAGCAACTTAATTCATGCCTGGTATCATTGAGCGTAACATGAATTTTATAATTTACCTCTTGCTGAAAATAATCCTGTGATGATGCTTCGGGAGAAAACCAGAATATGCCAAGGTTTAGAAACAGACAATATCTTAAAAAGTATTTATTAAGGAAAAATTGCAGACGGGTAACGGGTGAATAATTCATCAGGAAGGAGTAGGTCATTCTAAAATATCTCACAAAGTTACCCACCCTTTTTGAGATATCCAACTCTTCCTGACATATCTGAATATCAAAACGATCAGTCCCAGGGCAGATCCGCATATAAGAAATGTAACCCATCCCGGCAGGAGAGTAGTGAAGTATACAACTCCGGCTGTAATGAACATAAGTACCATGCTCAAAATTACCAGCAAGGAATTTGTCCCCTTTTGTTGCATATCGCGTGCCCGTGTGAACGGTAATTCCATTTTCTGAAATAAAACAGGAATCATTACAATCAATATATTCCCGAGACCACTAAGGATTAATTGTGGTATAACCGATATTCCCCAGAGTATTACACAAGGAATTGTCAGAAGAAGATACACAGGGAAATAAAACCGGGATAAAATTGCTTTTATAGCTCCGGTCATGATATGCCCGTACTTCTTCAGAGGAAGTGCTCTGTAGATCCATGCGGCCTCAGGAGAATCGGTATATGGCAATTGCATGATTGCCGCATTTCCTGAAAACCCGACAATCACAATGAACAGGTATTTACTGAATTGTCCCTTCTCCTGTAATGATACAGCCAGGTTGGTCAGGTCGGGTTTCAGAATGATAATTGCAAAAACTATCATTATTCCAAAGTAGGGGTAGACCGCCTGTTTGAATTTTCGGTCGCGCCTTGTAGTCGCAATTGCAAAATTCCAGCCTGCCTTTTCAATGTCGGATATGCAGAAGAAATTATTTATTTTATTAGCAAACCTGGTTTTTACTGGGCCTGTTTTTTGAGGTGTGGCACTCTCGGTTGAACCTTCTGCCAGGATATCTCCAAATCCTTTAGATAGGAATCTTACAAGAAAAAAGGCTCCTCCTGCCGGTACCAGTACCGCCAGGGAAGAAAGTACCAATAAGGGAGTTGTCCGGTCTGTGAATAAACTTAGCTTTACCAATGCAGCTAACCAGGCAGGCGGCAACAAATAAGTCCACCAGCTGTATGACATCGAAACATTTGTAAGTACATTTGAATCCATCAGCCTTGGAAGAAGTTGATAGCTTCCGAAAATGAGTACTGCGATCCCAATCTGTGTATATGTGACAAAATCTTTAAACCGTTCTCCATTGACTGCTTTAGAAATCAACAGGTATATGAAAGTTGTAAATATTAAAGTTATCCATATACTCAGACCGACTGCAAAAAAGTAAATGATCGTTGCTATTCCTTTATATTTTACTGCCACCATGATACCTGCAGGCAGAGATAAAGCGAGTGCAATAAAACCAATATAAAACTGAATATGTACCAGTCGAAGCATGAGAAGAGTCCGGTGACTGACGGGACGGGGAAGCAGTATATAGTTATCGCGCTGATCGAAAAGTACGCTTGTAAATTCGCTCAGAAGAGTCATTGTAAGCGATACCATGATAATAGAAAAGAATATAGTCAGGCTAAGTACCAGATCACCTATTGAGAATGCAGCAACCCCAAAGAGAAGTCCAATAATCGAGTATGTAAAGAGCTGATAAATAAAAGTACGTTTTTTTCTCGTCGAGGTTTGAAAACCTGTTGGAGAACTTCGAAAATCCATAGTCAGTTTTATAAGCATAAGGATCTCGAACTGAGGATAATCGACTCCCAGCCATTTAAGAGGAATTTTAAACAGTCTTACAATGAAAAGTGCAACTTGCAGCATGATTATTTCTCCTGGAAACCGTTAAGTAAATTTTCGGCACTTATCGTATTCTCATGTCGATCCGTTAACTGGGCAAACAGCATTTCAAGTGTATTGGCTTTTTCGGTTTTCAACTCTTCGAATGTCCCATCAGCAACAACGATACCATTATTTATCAGGATGATACGATCCGAGATCTTTTCAACAACATCCATGAGGTGCGAGCAATAAAAAATTGTCTTCCCGTCTTTTGCCAGATTGGTCAGCAGATCCTTAACCAGTATCACTGCATTGGCATCCAGTCCGGAAAGAGGCTCATCAAGAAAAATTATATCAGGATTATTGATAATTCCGGCTATGATCAGAATTTTTTGCTTCATTCCTTTAGAAAAAGTATCCATTCGCTGATCAGAATGTTTTTCCATACTAAAAAATGAAAGCAGATTTCCCGCCCGCGATTCAAGTTTATCACGATTAAGACCATATATTGTTCCGATAAAGTTCAGATACTCTCTTGGTGTAAGAAGATCATATAAGGCGCCTGTTTCAGGAACATAACCGATATGTTTTTTTATTTCGAGACTTTCTGTTTTCAGATCCTTGTCAAAGATGGTTACTTCTCCTTCAAACTCAGGCAGAATTCCGCATAAAATTTTGACAGTCGTGCTTTTCCCGGCACCATTCGGACCAATATATCCGATTATCTGACCGCGATGAATATCGAGATTTATTCCTTTCAGTACCTCATTCTTACTATCCCTTTTACCATATGATTTCTTCAGGTTCCGTATAGTAATTATTGGTTTTTCCATAGTAATCTTTTAAAATTTGTAAAACGAATAATAGGATTTGTCCAGTCAGCAAGACGGATATCAAATTTATCAAAATAATTTAAATGCTGCTTTGTTCAATAAAATATTCTATAAGATATTTTTCACTCAGCTAAAGAAATATGGGAGAGCATTAAAATAAAATAAAGGTTCTGTTTTTCCTTTGTGTTACTTTGTGTAAAACTTTGTGACTCTTTGTGGTTAAATGAATTGTTTTTAACACAAAGGGCACTAAGGATATCACAAAGGTTCACTAAGGACTTATTAAACAAGTTCAGTATCTACGGATGGCTATGGATGTATGATTGGAATATTGGGAAATTGAATAACTTTATCTTCAGTTTTTTCATTTACAAAATTTAAATCAACTTCCTTATGCGACAGATTCTTACAGTACTTCTGATATCTATAAGTTGTCTTTCCTTCTCACAGCAAACTGAAAATTCGAAACCCATTCCTGCCAATATACTTCCCATTCGTGGTTTTTGTATTGCAGCTCCACAATCAAAGGATCTCGATGAGTTCATTAAATTCATTGATGAGGAACTCGCCCCCAGGTCGGTTAATACTCTTATTCTGAGGGTGGATTTTAATTATCAGTACGAGAGTCATCCCGAGTTGAGGGACTCATCAGCTCTTTCAAAAAAGGAAGTAAAAAAACTCGTTGCAGTGTGTAAAAGGAACAGCATACAGATTGTACCTCAGGTAAATCTGCTTGGGCATCATTCATGGAAGAATACAACAGGTAATTTATTGAAGATCTATCCGCAATTTGATGAGACTCCACTTGTGAAGATTCCTAAAGATGTGGTAATATGCGACTGGCATTATGACCGTCCTTATCAGACACCGGTTTATTTTGCAATGAAGGGATTGAGTGTAATAACCTGCCCGTGGAGTGATATGGGAAATGCTGTTTTACAGGCACAGGATATAGTCAGGTTCAGGAACAGTTCCCCGCGTATAATGAAAGATCGTTATCTGGGTATGGTGCATACAGTCTGGTCTGATGCAGGGCAATTTCTCGACAATTACTATGGTAGGAAACCTGAAAATTCAGAGGGTTCCCCGGTAAATTGTTTTAAGGCATTATTTAGTGAAATTCAAAAAATTGCGGAATCAAAATAGTCTGAGTTGCCTTTGTGTAACTTTGTGCAACCCTTTCAGTGCGCCATTGTGCTGTTGCGCCGTTGTGTCTATTTTAACCCGAATCTGTAACTGAATTTAATCAGAAAGACATTATGCGGTTTATTGTCGCGTGCATTAAAAAGAGCGCCAAGATTATTAAAAAAATCAAGATTGCCTGAGTTATTGTTGTTACTGCGGGATTGACTCCATACCAGGTAAACAGATGATCCCGGGCTATATTCCCATCTTATTACAAGGTTGGAAAGAAACTCCTGTACATTAAAATCTGTTTTATCAAAACTATAATCGGTGGTTCCGTCAAAATGTTCATCAATATTATACTGATCACCATTGAGGCTGATCTGACTTTTAAAATATGTCCGGAAACGATCGTGGTAAGAATCAGCCATCGGGTTGATAATGAATTTGTGATCATAATACTTTCCGGTAGCAACAAATGGTTGTCCCCAGTATTGAAAAGTAAGATTGGGACTCAGATTCAGATTAATCCTGAACGATGTGCTGATAGTTTTCTGGTTGATACTTGCAAAGATATATCTGTCGTTGCCATTATATTCGAGCTGGGTAACATATTGAAGTTCTGAGAATGATTTACTGAAAGCAGGACTTACTGTGAAGGAAAGATAATTAATAGGCTTATAGTTTATATCTATTCCAATGTTAAAGTTTGAAGAGCTGTTTTCAAAACCTTTTGATCCGTTTGCATAGACACTGAAGACCAGTTTTTTACGATAATCTGTCGAGATGCCTATACGTGGATTTACGCTTCCGGGTAATTTCATCATAGGACCTCCGCGAAGCATGCCGGAGGAAAGCGATGCGCTGTTAAGGCTGCCTCCGGTCCATATATTCCAGTAATTTTTCAGATTTATATTTGCATTCCATTCATATCCTTTGCCAACCCAATCGCCTCCAAAATTATTAACGAAGTAAAAATCAGAATTCAGGTTGAAACTCTTATAGATCCCTTTTGGTTCCCATTGATTGTATCCTGCCCAAAGGACAGTCAAAAGCTGATCCGCTTCACGAATATATCCAAGGTCATTTGTTTCAAATCCGGGCGTTTTCCATAATGTAGCGTATATAAAATTCCAGTGCCCGTTTTGTTTCATTAATTGCACCCTGCCGCCCGATCCTGCAAGTGAAGTCCTGTTTGTATCGAGAACTGTGTAGTTATTATCAGGTCGCTGAAAGTAACGTGCAGAAGATTTCTGGGTATTCTCGATTGCCTTTTTTGAACCCTCCACAAGGCTAAACGCCCCATTGATATTGAACATCCAGTTTTTATTTTTAAAGTATTGAGTAAAGTCAATGCCACCGGTATAGGCAGCCTTATGCATAAAGTTACTCAGATTGGCATCGAGGTTTCTGTTGGTGCTTGTAAAAATTCCACCTATTAAAGTATTTCCGTTTTTAATATCCTTCTGCACGCGACCAACAAAGTAATTTGTAAGAGGTTCAACTGTCTCGTACTTTCTGCCGCCAATTGTATCAATTTGAGCTTTTTCTTCAGCCGTCACTACTTCGATAAAACCGAGTGAGAGTCCGTTTTTGGTTTTCCCGGTAAGCTTGGTTGCCCCAAGAATATTTGTACTTGTCGGGACATCGGCATACCATCCATCCTTTAGGTCAGGATCGCCTTGTGGCCGGCGACCTATCCTCCGGGAATAGAAGAGATTATCGTTTCCGACTCCGCCATCACCAATACCTATGCCAAAGTTTGTAATATTGTTGCCTTCGATGAAGAAGGGACGTTTTTCGCTTAAAAATGTTTCATAAGCAGAAAGATTTACTACAGAGGGATCAGACTCAACCTGGCCAAAATCCGGATTGATAGTCAGGTCCATTGTCATATTATTTGTGATACCTATCTTGGCATCTATACCTCCGTTCAATTTAGACAGTTTACCTTTTGCCAGGAACGGATTTTCAGGTTCGGCTTTAAAGGTTTCAGCTTTAGCTACTCCATATGGAGTAATATCAAATATTTTACGTGGTTTAATCTGATCCAGCCCTTTAAGTACTCCAAATAAATGAACAAGTCCGGGAGCTTCTCTGGGGATATGCTGCCAGAAAGCTGTTTCGTTCTTTCTGTATAAAACTCTCGCTACTTCCAGACCCCAGCCGTCAGCTGAACTCTTATCGAACCTAACCTGGCTGAATGGGATTTTCATTTCAGCAATCCACCCCTCTTTATTTACAGAAGTCCCTACCCACCAGTTTGGATCCCACGAAGAATCAGTATTCTGACCATCGTTAGAGTACATTTGATCGTACTTTACGCCAGATGAACTTACACCGAAGAGAAAAGCTGTACGAAGATCATGAAAACTATCGATAATAATACCTGCAAGATCACCGTCAGCCTCATCCCGTCTGGTTAAACGATTAACAATGCTGTCAGGGGATGTATCATAAGCCTTGATAGCTACGTAGAGGTTATTATCATCAAAAAGAATTTTGAATTCGGTTCTTTGAGTTTCCGTTCTGCCGCTATAGGGTTGATTTTGAATAAAACCACCTGCCCAGATACCTGACTGCCATGCCTCATCGAGGATTCCGTTAATGACAGGAGGATTAGTTATCCGTGTTGCAACATATTGCTTCTTCTCGGGGTCCTGTCCGGAAACCATCGGGAGAAGTACAAGTACAACCAGGATGGTTATAAAAAATCTTTTCATGCAGGTTTTGGTTATTACGGTATTCTGAGTAAGGACGTATAAGAAAGGATTTTGATGCAAAAAAAGTCTGTTTTTTATTTCTTTGTTTTACCTCACACCTACCCCTCTACATGGAGAGGTTTTAAGTCATTGATTATTATCCAGATATCTTTTATCTGAGAATGAGTTGAGAAAAGGATCTGAATTCAAATCCCCATTGGGGGATTATATATGACACGTTAATCTACCTTATACCCTATTCGTAAAGCCGGATAAATTCATAAGAATTGCCTGTATGTTCAAGGAATTTCAAAAAATCAGATTTCGAAATAACCAGTGAGGCGGTATTTATATTAGGATGAAAAGCAAGCCTGTCAAAATCCTTCAGTTTCTCATCAATGAAAAGGTGAACATGTTTTTCAGAGTCATTAATAAGGCCGAAAGGTGAAACAGAACCAGGTTCGACTCCAAGGTATTTTTTCAGTCGCTGGTCTGAAGCAAAAGTAAGTTTCCCCTGTTTTAACCTTTTCTCGAGATCTTTAATATTAAGTTGTCTCAGGTGTTCGAGGATAACTAAATAGTGTTTATCTCCTTTATGATTCCGGAAAAAGATGTTCTTGCATTTTCCTGAATTATAGTCTTTCCAATGAATCCTGGCATCTTCAATAGTCGCCAGGGGAGGATGTTCGTGATACTCAAATTGAATTGCCAGTCTCTCGAAAAGCCTGTAAAGGTCTGTCTGGCCCCTCATCATGAATTACTTTTCTTTGATATGTATGAAAATTCCATCCCGACGAGTAATGCGATATCAGATCCGGCTTCTTTGAGGTCAATATCTTCTTCCTCATAAAACCACTCAACAATAAAAGGTATCCCTGCTGAAGTGAGCCTGTTCAACTCTAAAAAGATATCATAGAGGAATTTTGCCGATGAAGAATTGAAGTATAGTAGTTCCGTCTCGAACCTTAAAGGGGAATCGGATGTATAATTTGTATTCTTATCCTCCAGAAGCTCATTAATGTATGATTTAAACCATTCAATAACGGGGTAGTACATTGCACGAACATCTTCCGGAGAAGATACTCCGCGTATGAGAAAAATTTTTTCCTGTGGTGAAAAGTGAACCTCAGGCGTTACATTCGTTGGAGCAATATAAAGTTTTTGCATATGAATTCCTTATTTTAAAATTGTCCCAATAATTCAATAAACGAAAACCAGTTATAAGCAATACGTAATTTACATTAAATTATTATTCTCCTTTTCATTCTCAGGGCAATAACCCTCATCATCGAGGAGTGGACCTCTTGTATAGGCATCCACTGCCAGCCGGTCGCATATCTCATTTTCAGCATTATTAGTATGACCTTTAATCCAGACAAACCTGACGTTATGTTTGCGGTATACCTTAAGAAACCTGATCCAGAGATCGGGATTTTTCTTCTTTTTAAATGCTTTGGATTCCCAATCGAATACCCACCCTTTTTCAACTGAATCTGCCACATATTTTGAATCGGTGTAAACAACTACCTTGCTACCCGCTATTTTCAGTGCCTCCAGCCCTTCAATCACTGCCATAAGTTCCATCCTGTTATTTGTTGTCAGTCTGAATCCTTCCGATTTTTCCAGCCGGTGCCTGCCCGAAATAAGTACTACGCCAAACCCTCCGGGACCTGGATTTCTGCTTGAAGCTCCGTCGGTATATATTGTGATTTCATTTGGCATGATGCAGAACTATACCTGTATTTGTAATGAAAAGCTTTATTGCAATTGATAACAGGATGACGCCGAAAACTTTTTTGAGGATCTGCAGCCCGCCTGCACCCAGTATTTTTTCAAATAATGAAGTTAATCGTAATACGAGATAAATTACTATCATGTTTAGAATAAGTGCAATAAAAATATTAATTGTTTGATATTCAGCTTTCAAAGAAAGTATCGTGGTAATTGACCCGGCACCGGCGATTAACGGAAATGCAATTGGGAATATTGATCCACCGCCATGTGAATCTTGTTTAAAGAGTTCTATACCGAGGATCATTTCCATGGCTATCAGAAAAATGATAAAAGAACCGGCAATTGCAAAAGATGATACGTCAATGCCGAAGATGCCAAGCAACGGGCTTCCAATGAATAAAAAAGCCAGCAATATTAAGAATGAGACAAACGTGACTTTAGTTGATTTTATATCTCCGGATTTAGCTTTAATATCAATGATTATCGGAATTGACCCCGGGATGTCAATAATTGCAAAAAGAACCATAAAAGCAGCAAGAATCTCTATCAGGCTAAAATGCATATTTCCTATTTTGATGCAAAGATAATTAATTTCACCTCACCCCAGCCCCTCTCCTTAATGAGAGAGGTTAAGTCATTATCATACAAATAAATACCCCCTTCTCCTTGAGGTATCTTTTACTGAACGATGGTCATCTCATCCACAAGATTTTTTGCACCCGCATAAACATCCATTATCCAGAGTACATAGCGGATATCGACAACTATAGTTCTTTGAAGTTCAGGTTCGTATGCGATGTCGCCGCTCATGGATTCCCAGTTACCATCAAAGGCCAATCCTATAAGTTCGCCGTTTCCGTTCATTACAGGGCTGCCTGAGTTGCCGCCGGTAATATCATTAGTGGTAAGGAAACAAACTGGCATATAACCTTTTGAGGAACCATATCTTCCATATTCTTTCTTATTGTTCAGATCAATAAGTCTTTTTGGCAGGTCAAATTCATAATCACCCGGTTGATATTTGTCAACAACGCCCTGTACTGTGGTATAATATTTATAGGTAACCGCATCCCTCGGGTCATAATCCTGAACAGTTCCATAAGAGAGGCGCATGGTTGAATTCGCATCGGGGTACCGTGTTTTTTCAGGAGCCATTTCCATTAATGCAGCAATCCAGAGTCTTTTTCCTGTTGCAAGTCCTGCATCAAACTGGCTTGATCCTTTTGATATATCTGTTCCGGTCTTATAGATCGAAGTGGCAGTAACGCAAACCGGATCATTTTCGATGGTTTTAAGGACCGGTTTAGCAAGGAAGGCATTCAGTTTTGCTTCACTGGAGAATACGGATTTAGCAAACAGGTCATCAACAAACTTGTCAATGTCGCCTTTAAATTTTTTATCAACAACATTAGTATAAAAATCGGGGAGGAATTTGGCCGGAACATCAGCTCTGTACAGCTTCATCATAGCTTTCATTGATTTAATATCCGTGGAAGGATTATAATCTTTATAAAAGTCAGTGCTGCTTTTTTTAACCTGATCGACTGCATCGGATATCTTCTGGTTATCTTTTGCTATGAGTGCCATAATAAGTCTGCCAACCACGGGGGTCATACTAAGAAGTTCACATCCCTGCATACACTCATTCAGATATTGAAGTGCATTGTAATTCTCTGCCCTTCCTTCAATCGACATCTTTATCATATTCAGGGCTTCCCCATATTTGGCTTTGCGGTCAGGTTCAGCAACAACCCATTTATTGAACTGGTTTTCAAGGTCCTCTTTCTTGGCTTTTACATTTAGTCTTTCAAGCCCTGCTTTCTGACCAATGGAATATTTCCAGTAGTTTGAAGATCCAAAATATTTTGCAGCATACTGAATATTAACCTTCTGGTCGGCCTTCATATCTTTCATCCAGATATCCTGTTTTATTCCACGTATTTTTATTCTGTCCGGATGAACGATCTGCAATTGTTCATTTATTTCAAAAGAGGTCATATACCTGTTTGTCCTTCCGGGATATCCAAGAATCATAGCAAAGTCGCCTTTATTAAGGTCTTTAATTGAAACAGGCAGATAATGTTTAGGTTTCAAAGGAACATTTTCTTTTGAATATGGAGCAGGTTTTCCATCTGGTCCGGAATAAACACGGAAAACACTGAAATCACCTGTATGACGAGGCCATTCCCAGTTATCGGTGTCTGAACCGAATTTGCCAATTGATGAGGGCGGTGCCCCTACCAAACGGACATCAGTATATCTTTCGTAAACAAGGAGATAAAAATAATTTCCACCATAAAAGCTTCCAACCTGTACCCTGTAATTATTCCCTTCAATGGCTTTTTTCTCAATTGCCTGTCTTGCATTACTGACTGCTGCAGAGCGATCTGTTTCACTCATACCCTGTTTTACGTCTGCAAGAACTTGATTGGTTACATCTTCAATTCTGATCAGGAATGTCACTGAAAGGTTTGGGTTTGTCAACTCTTCTTCTTTCGACATCGCCCAGAATCCGTCACGAAGATAGTCATGATCGACACTGCTGTGCGCCTGTATTGAACCATATCCGCAATGGTGATTCGTCAGGATAAGACCTTGTGAAGAGACAATCTCTGCAGTACATCCGCCGCCGAAAATAACGACAGCATCTTTAACACATACTTTATTGAGAGAGTAGATATCTTCAGCAGAGAGCTTCAGACCCAGTTCTGTCATTTTTCCCATGTTTAGTTTTTCAATAAGCGGCAAAAGCCACATTCCTTCATCAGCTTTTGCTCTGAATCCAAAACTGACAACAAGGATTACTAAAATTGCAAACAATTTTCTCATAAAATATAAATTATTTAGATTGATTTTAAATTATCCGGCAAAGATAACTTTTTTATTAATCAAGATTATATTATTCAAAATTCAAATTTCAGCTGTGTATCGAAAAGATTAAAGGATCTTCTGTGGTATGGGGTTATTCCATATTTCTTTATTGCATCTCTGTGGAAGGAAGTGGGATATCCTTTGTTAGTATTCCATCCGTACTCAGGATACTCGCTGTGAATTTTTTCCATGAACTCGTCTCTGAATGTTTTTGCCAGTACAGAGGCAGCTGCAATTGAGAAAAAAAGTCCATCGCCTTTAATAATTGTTTTATACTTAATGTCCTTATATGCGTAGAATCTGTTTCCGTCTATCAGAAGGAACTGGGGTACCTTTTCCAATCCTTCAATTGCGATATGCATAGCTTTAATGGAAGCCCTTAGAATATTCAATTCATCAATTTCGGTATTATCAACAAACGCAACCTTCCAGGCAATTGCCGAATTAATTATTTCATCCTTCAAAAGAGCTCTTTGTTTTGCCGATAGTTTCTTGGAATCGTTGAGAACCGGATGCTTAAAATTTTTTGGAAGGATAACTGCTGCTGCTGTGACAGGTCCTGCCAGACAACCCCTGCCGGCTTCATCGCAACCGGCTTCAGATAGATTGTGATATAAGAATGATTTAAGCATTAATAGGGCAAAACTGATCTTTTAAAACCTTAATAAATAAATAGAATAAGAAAAATGAAAGGAAGGGGCTTTAATATAAGATAAAATATTAAGCTGACTGGCAGGTTTTTAAGTAAGTTATTAACATATTTATTAACAAAGATTGTTAGTATTTCAAAAATACATTTATATTTGATCTTCCGGAATTCATATAATATGATCAAGGGGACGAAGGTTTTAATATTATTACTTTTTTCTTGGGCGAATGGTTTCTCCCAGCAGCTGTCGCATCAGGTATTAGTCCCCGCAGCCGGACTGAAAACTACGGGTGCACTAAGTTATTCACAAACTATAGGTGAAACAGCTACTGAAATAATAAGTAATTCGGGATTTGTTTTTACCCAGGGATTTCAACAGCCCGGGGTAAAGATCTCACCGGAAAATCTGCCCGAAGGGAATGGGGTTGACGTCTACCCTAATCCTGCAACAGATTTTATCAGTATTAAACTTTTCGGTGATGTTCCAAGGAAATTCAAAATTGACATAATTAATATTGCCGGGACAGTGGTTAGTTCCCTGACACTGAAATTTATTGATAAGTACTTTTTAATACAGCCGATGGAAGTTACAAAACTGAAGTACGGTTTTTATTTTGTAAGGGTAGCTAGTGATGATGGAATAATCAGCAGGACATTTAAAATTGAAAAAATGTAATCGGGATGAGAATAGCTTTTAAAGGTTTTATGAGGTATTTTGGGTTGTTGATATTTTTGTTTTCAGGTGTGACGACTTTTGGGCAGAATGTTCCCTTTGGGATTTTTTACCAGGCAGTTGCAAGAGATAATTTTGGTAAAGAACTGGTCAATAAAAACATCGATGTTAAATTTTCAATTATCTCAGGGAATCCTCTTGGGACGGTTGTCTACCAGGAACTTCATTCCGATGTTATAACTTCTAAATATGGTGTTTTTTCACTTATTATTGGTCAAGGTACACCTACTGGTGGTCTTTATGGTGAACTTTCCCAGATTCAATGGAACCAGGCTTATCATTATCTCAAAATAGAGGTAAAATTTGATAATGATTTTATCGATATGGGAACTATGCAGTTCCTTGCTGTACCATATGCACTATATGCTCAGAAATCTCTTGAACCAGGACCCCCGGGTCCAAAAGGTAATCCGGGACCGAAGGGAGATCCCGGAGATCCGGCTTCTGATAAACAGTCTCTTTCATTCAATGGCAATAACCTTACAATTTCGGGTGGGAATACAGTAAATCTTTCCACTCTTAATGTTCCTCATCAGCTTTCACTTCTGGGAGATACTCTTTCAATATTAGGTGGGAACAAGGTTGGTTTAACGAACCAGATACAGGATCTGCAGCTTGATATAAATAATAAATTGAAAATAACGAAAAATGCTTCTGCAACTGCAATTGATCTTGGTCCGTTTAAACAGAATCTTACATATGATAACACAAGCGGATTACTCAATATTAGCAACGGTACGGGTGCGGATCTTTCTGTTCTTAAAACCGCAGGCATTCAGGATATTCATCTGACGGGAAATCAGCTTACAATTGATAAGAATAGTTCCTCAACAGGTGTTGATTTGAGTAAATATTTAGATAATACAGATAACCAAACACTTAGCTATAATTCATCTAATAACTCTCTGACCATTTTAAATGGGAACACGGTTTCACTTGGAAGTATGGTTGCATTTAGAGCTGAAAAAGTCAATCCTGCAGGATCAACAGGAACTGAAGTTTCTTTGGTTTTTGAGGTAGTAAGATATAATGATGGACTAGCTTATAATAATACAACGGGTGAATTTGTAGCTCCATCTGATGGAATTTATACTTTCAATGTAAGATATGATGCCGCGATCGGAGCAAAAATATCGTTGTATATAAATGGACAACCTTATGAAATAATTGCTGATCTCCTCTCAAATAGCGGTGCTGTCTATAGAAGCATTACCTTAAAACTAGCTGTTAACAGTACAATTAAAGTTGTTGTGAGCACAGGTATTGCAACACAATCAGGGACTGGTTCATTTTCCGGCTTCAGGGTTAATTGATGGAACACCTCCGGTGTTCTAAACCTAATTAATTCATTTTTCTATGATTGATGAAACCGCTCTGCGGTATATTCAAATAGTATAACATAGCATAACGATTGGAGATTCCTCATTCCTCCGCCATTCGACGGATTCATTCGGAATGACAAGTCATGGACGTTTAGTAGTGTAGAGGAGGCGGTTCGCTTCGGCGAACCGCCTCCTCTACACTTGTTACCCCTAAAAATGATGTCATTCCGAGCGCAAGGAATCTCCAATGTGCTATGCCTGCCTCTGCTAGAAATCCTTTATAGTATATATGTCCGCCAGGAACAGGGCAGGATGCGAGCTCACCGAAGGTCATCTCCTTCTCTCATCACAGTACCAGATTATTACACCTTTTTCGTTTTATTCGCGATGGATCTGAATACGACAATTGTGAATATACTTGCAGCCACAATTCCGGTGATATTGCTCAATATGTCTTTTAGATTAAACGATCTTCCCGGTATCAGCTTCTGATGAAACTCATCCAGAACAGCAAAAATGATCAGACTCAAAATTATAAGGAAGTACTTCCTGAAATTGATCTTAAACTCATTTCCTGCAAATGAAAGAAAAGCGATGAATGTCAAAAGTCCATATTCACAAAAATGCATCAGATAATCGAGCCTGATCACAGCCCCGCCGTAAGTGTGGATCTTTAACGTTGGTACATTCGGGATCGACGACAGTATTATTATTATTAAAACCCAGGCAATTAAAAGATACCTGGCAAGTGGACGCAGAAAGATGATCAGTTTTAACATACCTGGTTTTAGGAATGCCAAAATTAAAGCTTTATGCCATATAGTTGTACGATAAAAGACTAAATTTGTCTAAAAGTTTTACAATGGTAACTAACGAACAGATAAAAGCTTTATCGGGACGCCGCGATGCGTTAAGGAGGTATCTTTGACATCGAAGGCAAACTGGAACTTATTGCAGAAAAAGAAAGCCTGTCACAACAGCCTGGTTTATGGAACGATCCCAAAAAAGCTGAAGATCTTCTCAAAGGTATTGCGCAGCTAAAGAGCTGGACAACAGCATTTGACAGAATTAATTCCGCACTTGATGATATCAGTGTAATAAATGATTTTTACCGGGAGGGTGAAGCCTCTGAGGAAGAAGTTGAAAATCAGTATAAAAACTGTCTGTCAATGATCGAGGACCTGGAGGTCAGGAATATGCTTCAGAAAGAGGAAGACCAGCTTGGTGCAATCCTGAAAATAAATTCAGGTGCGGGAGGTACCGAGAGCAACGACTGGGCTGCTATGCTAATGAGGATGTATCTCCGATGGGCAGAAAGAAACAACTATAAAGTTAAAGAACTTGATTATCAGTCTGGTGATGAGGCAGGTATTAAAACTGTGACATTAGAAATAGAAGGTGAACGGGCCTATGGCTATCTGAAAAGCGAAAACGGTGTACACCGGCTTGTAAGGATCTCCCCATTCAACGCTCAGGGAAAACGCCAGACAACTTTTGCATCTGTATTTATATCTCCTCTTGTAGATAACAATATCGAAATTGAAATTAATCCTGCTGATATTACGTGGGATACGTTCAGGTCAAGCGGTGCTGGAGGACAAAATGTTAACAAGGTTGAAACAGCTGTAAGGCTAAGACACAAACCTTCAGGACTGGTAATCGAAAACCAGGAGACACGTTCACAACTCAACAATAAAGAGAATGCTATCAGGATCCTTAAATCGCAGCTCTATGAACTGGAACTGAGAAAACAGAGGGAGGAGCAGGCAAAAATTGAAGGTGAAAAGAAAAAAATTGAATGGGGTTCACAGATTAGATCCTATGTTCTTCATCCATATAAAATGGTTAAGGATTTACGAACAAACCATGAGACCGGAAATGTTCAGGCAGTTCTGGATGGTGACCTGAACCCGTTTATAAAATCTTTCCTGATGGAATTTGCCGGAAAATAGTCAAAGATTCCACAATCGTCTGAATATGATAAATTTCATAAAACTATGATAGACAATTCATTTATTTTGCATCCGGTATTTCAACGATAATGATAATGGTGCAAAAGGAAAAATTATTTGGTAAGTTTCCCCCGGTAACAACAAAGGAGTGGCTGGATAAGATTGGTGCTGATTTGAAGGGAGCTGACTTTTATAAAAAGCTTGTCTGGAGAACAAATGAAGGATTTGAAGTAAAACCCTTTTACCGGACGGAAGATATTGAAGACCTTATGTATATCAACACTCTTCCGGGGGAATATCCGTATATCAGAGGAACAAAAACAGAAAATAACAACTGGCGCGTCAGGCAGAATATTGAAGTAACCAATTATTCAACAGCAAATCGTAAAGCCTTGACAATCCTTATGAAAGGGATTGATTCACTTGGTTTTATTATTGCTGACCCTGAATCAATTAATGAAAAGAATTTTGATTTACTCCTTGAAAGAATCTTCCTGGGAGGCGTCGAAATAAATTTTCTCTCCAATGGCAAAGCAAAGGAGATACTTGAGCTGATAATAAATTATATTCAAAAATCTCGTTCCGACCCGGACGAAATCAGAGGAGCCATTGAAGCTGATCCGTTAAGCAGACTAATGATCAACGGATCTTTATGTATTCCTACTGAACAGGGATTTGATTACCTGGCTTCAGTCGTAAAATCTTCAGCATCACTTCCTCATCTAAGGACAATCAATATCAATGCTTCAAATTTTAATAACGCTGGCGCTGATATTGTACAGGAACTGGCATTCGCAGTTTCAATGGGAAGCGAATACCTGGCCCAGCTTACCCGGCGGGGAATCAGGAGTGAAACAGCTGCTTCTAAAATAAGATTTAGTTTTGGAACGGGATCAAACTATTTCACTGAGATAGCCAAACTAAGGGCTGCCCGCCTTCTATGGTCTGTTGTAACAAATGGCTTTAATCCCGGAAATAACCGGGAAATTAAAATGGATATACATTGCGTTACAAGCAGGTGGAATAAGACTTTATACGATCCTTATGTAAATCTGCTCAGAACACAGACTGAAGCTATGTCAGCCATTCTTGGGGGAACGGATTCACTTACAGTAGAACCTTTTGACATTGTTTTCAGAAATCCTGATGAATTCTCAGAAAGGATTGCACGAAACCAGCAGCAGATATTAAAGGAAGAAGCCTATTTTGATAAGGTGGCAGATCCGGCAGCAGGTTCATATTATGTAGAAAATCTTACGAACCTGATTGCAGAGAACGCATGGAAAGTATTCCTTGAGATTGAAGACAAGGGAGGATTTCTCACCTGTCTGGAATCAGGATTGATACAGAATAAATTATCTGAAGTGGCATCACGAAGAAAGTTGGATATTGCAAATGGCAAAGAGATACTGCTTGGAACAAACAGATTTCCAGACATCAATGAAAAAGCTTCTGCCGGGATCGATCTGACAAGGGTATATAAATCACAAGAATTGGAAGGTGATCAGGAGATTGAGCCGATAAAACTTTTCAGAGGATCGGAGGAGTATGAAAAGCTGAGATTACAGGCTGATAAAAAAGTAAAAATGTAGATAATGAGACCAAAATTCAAATATAGCGACCTCAACACACTTTCCGTCACTGAAAAAGATTATCGTGAATGGGCAAAGGATAAAAACCTGGAAAAAGATTGGGAAACTCCCGAGATGATTCCCATCAAGAGTGTATATTCAAAGGAGGATCTGAAAGGAATGGAACATCTTAATTATGCCGCTGGATTGGCGCCGTTTTTGCGTGGACCATATTCCGGTATGTATGCAATGATGCCATGGACCATAAGACAATACGCAGGATTTTCGACAGCTGAAGAATCAAATGCATTTTACAGACGAAACCTTGCAGCTGGTCAGAAAGGTTTGTCTGTAGCATTCGACCTTGCCACACATCGGGGATATGATTCGGACCATGAACGGGTTGCAGGAGATGTAGGTAAAGCCGGAGTGGCAGTGGACTCGATCCTTGATATGAAATTGCTTTTCGACCAGATACCTCTCAATAAAATGTCTGTTTCGATGACAATGAACGGAGCCGTTCTTCCTATAATGGCTTTTTATATTGTTACAGCTCTTGAACAGGGAGCCAGCCTCGATGAATTAAGCGGGACAATTCAAAATGATATATTAAAGGAATTCATGGTAAGGAACACATATATTTATCCGCCTGAATTCTCAATGAAGATAATCGCAGATATTTTCCGGTATACTGCTGAAAAAATGCCAAAATTCAATTCAATAAGCATCTCGGGTTATCATATGCAGGAAGCAGGAGCAACTTGCGATATTGAACTTGCTTATACCCTTGCTGATGGTCTTGAATATCTCAGGACCGGAGTTAAAGCCGGGCTTGATATTGATGCTTTTGCACCACGGTTGTCATTTTTCTGGGCAATCGGGATGAATCATTTTATGGAAATAGCAAAGATGCGGGCAGCCCGGATGCTATGGTCAAAAATTGTCAGTGAATTCAATCCAAAGAATTCCAAATCACTTGCCCTTCGCACTCATTGCCAGACATCAGGCTGGAGTCTCACCGAGCAGGATCCATACAATAATGTAGGGCGTACGTGTATCGAAGCTATGGCTGCGGTATTGGGACACACACAGAGTCTTCATACAAATGCTCTTGATGAGGCAATAGCATTACCAACAGATTTTTCAGCTCGAATTGCCAGGAACACACAGATTTATATTCAGGAGGAGACTCAGGTATGTAAGGCAATTGATCCATGGGCCGGATCATATTACGTTGAGACACTTACACACAAGATAGCTCTACGGGCCTGGGATCATATTAAAGAAGTAGAAAGTCTTGGCGGAATGGCAAAGGCAGTTGAATCGGGTGTTCCAAAAATGAGGATTGAAGAGGCTGCAGCAAGGGCCCAGGCCAAGATTGATTCAGGAGTTCAGACAATAGTTGGTACAAACAAATACAGGCTGGAAAAAGAAGATCCGCTCGATACTCTGGAAGTTGATAATTCTGCTGTCCGTGAATCGCAGATAATCAGGCTCACAAAACTCCGCGCGGAAAGAAACGAATCAGAATGTCAGGTTGCACTTGATGCAATAACCAAATGTGTTCAGACAGGAGTGGGTAACCTACTTGAATTAGCTGTAGTGGCAGCATCAAAACGGGCAAGTCTGGGCGAAATATCTTATGCATGTGAAAAAATTGTAGGGAGGTACAGAGCAGTGATACGGACAATTTCAGGTGTTTATTCATCTGAGTACAAATCAGATGAAGATTTTAAAGAAGCACAGGCACTTGTTGCCAGGTTTGCAGAAAAAGAGGGCCGCCAGCCCAGGATAATGATCGCCAAGATGGGCCAGGATGGTCACGATCGTGGTGCAAAAGTTGTCTCAACCGGATATGCCGATATTGGCTTTGATGTGGATATCGGGCCACTATTCCAGACCCCTGCCGAAGCAGCAAAGCAGGCAGTTGAGAACGATGTTCATATTCTGGGCGTTTCAAGTCTTGCTGCCGGCCATAAAACCCTCGTTCCCCAGGTAATTAGTGAGCTGAAAAGACTTGGGAGGGAAGATATACTCGTAATTGCTGGCGGAGTGATCCCTCACCACGATTATCAGTTTCTCTATGACTCCGGAGTAGTGGCAATTTTCGGTCCGGGTACATCAGTATCAAAAGCAGCTAAACAGATTCTGGAGATACTACTGGATATCTATTGATAGTGTCACAACTCTCCTCCCGCTAAAGCGGGGGAAGAATTCTCAAACACACATGCATTGTTATTTATTTAACGGAAATAACTGATATTCAATATTAAGTGTTAATATATTAACAGAAAATTCTGATTCTTCCATCAGATGTTGACTTCATGATAATTTTTCAGAAAATCATATTTTGACATTATTTAGAATGGTTATAAATATCATTATATCAGATTAATAAATATCATTTTCTTTAATAATTATTGGAAGTAGTAATAATTTGGTCTCAATAATTAAGACTTTTATTATAAATATTCTTATTTAAATGAAGTTCTATATTCCACCTCAACTTCCCAGACTTGCACTTGCTTTTGCAATATTTATTTCTCTTTTTCTGGTAGCCCGGCATTTTCTCGTACCTGATACTTTTGGAGAATATGGTCATTACCGGGGAGCTTCTCTGATAGATAATGCAAAACCAGAAATTCATTATTCCGGGCAGCAGGCCTGTTTTAAATGCCATCAGGAAATTGAAGATAAAAAAGCGCAGGATGTTCACAGTGATATACATTGTGAAACCTGTCATGGTCCGGGTCAGAATCATGTTGTCAGCAGCAAGGCAGCGGATATATTAAAGCCCGGAGGCCGACAATTCTGTGGATCCTGTCATATTATGAATGCAGGAAAGCAAAAAAGCACAATAAATCAGATTGACTTAAATAAACATAATGTTGGTAAGAATTGTATTGAATGTCACAATCCACATCAACCATGGGAAATGAAAAAATAAAATCTTCAAGAAGAAAATTTCTGAAAACTGCAGTGACTCTGGCAGGTGCCACAATTGGATATACCTGGCTGAAATCTTCAAAGGTTCTGCTTTTTGCTGCAGAACCTAAAGATGAAAGTCTGCCATATTATGGAATTGTGATAGATATACAAAAATGCATCGGATGCGGGAATTGTGCCAAAGCCTGTAAAAAGGAAAATGATGTACCAGTTGAACCATTTTTCTTTCGTACCTGGGTGGAACAATACACAGTTAAGAATGATGGTACAGTAAATATCGTTTCTCCAAATGGAGGAATTGATGGTTTTACACAGACTGTCGCGGATGAAGATATATTCAAATCGTTTTTCGTTCCAAAGATGTGCAATCACTGTTCAAAATCACCTTGTACACAGGTTTGCCCGGTAGGTGCAACATATGAAAGTCCTGAAGGTGTGGTGCTTATCGATGAAAAGTACTGTATAGGCTGCAGGTATTGTGTACAGGCATGTCCATATGGATGCAGATTTATTCATCCAGTGAAGAAAGTTGCCAATAAATGCACACTTTGCTATCACAGGTTGAAAAAGGGTCTTGCGCCGGCCTGCATGGAAACCTGCCCCACCGGTGCCAGGATGTATGGCAATCTGAGGGACAAAAGCAGCGACCTGGTTAAATTTCTAAAAGAGCATACCACACAGGTACTGAGGCCTCACCTGAATACCGGATCAAAGCTTTATTATAACGCACTAAGTTCGGAGGTAAGATAATATGGAACCACATTACCAACATTTGTATGAAATTCTGGCTCATGCTCAGGGGTATATTTTTCCTAACGAAATAGATCTGCAGTGGGGAATTCTTATTGTTGTTTATCCTTTTATTACAGGACTTGTTGCCGGAGCTTTTATTCTTGCATCGCTCGAGAGGGTTTTCAAGGTTAAAATTCTTAAACCGACATATCAGATAGCACTTCTTACAGCCCTGTCATTTCTTCTTGTTGCTACCATGCCGCTGATAAGTCATCTCTCTCAGCCCCAAAGAGCCTATGAAATTATGATCACTCCCCATTCATCGTCAGCCATGGCTATTTTTGGCTTTGTGTACCTGTGGTATCTTGCAGTGGTGCTCTTACTTGAAATCTGGTTCGACTACCGCCATAGCATGGTTGTATGGTCGAATGAGAAGAAGGGTGTAATGAAATGGGTTTACAAAATACTTACACTTGGTGTAAATGATATCTCACCAAAAACAGTTCAGTGGGACAGGAAGCTCGGGCATATTATTACCATAGTCGGAATCCCGTCTGCCTTTATTTTACACGGTTATGTTGGTTTTATTTTCGGATCGCTGAAGGCCAACCCATGGTGGTCGTCGCCGTTAATACCGATTATTTTTCTCTTTTCAGCAATGGTATCAGGAATAGCATTGGTCATGTTGGTTTATATGATAGTTTCATTTATCCGGAAGAAAACCGTTGATTTGAATGTACTTGATACAATAGGGAAGTATCTCTTCTTCATTTTGATTCTTGACTTTACTCTTGAAAGTCTCGATCAGATACACAGGATATATGAAGCCGAAGAATCTTTTGAGATAATTAAACTGCTGGTTTCAGGTAAACTTTATCTTACGCTTTTTGTTGCTCAGGGTCTGGTTGGAACCATTATTCCGCTTATTACGCTTGTTTTTCTGCAGTTCTATAAACATAAGATAAAACTTCAAAAGACTATGTATTTCATTGTGAGCATACTGGTTTTGATTGGAGTATATTCTATGAGATGGAATGTTGTCATCGGAGGACAGTTATTCTCAAAAAGCTTTTCCGGTTTCACAAGTTTTAAAGTTGGATTGATTGGTCTCGATGGGACATTGATGGCTATATTCTGGCTTGTTCTGCCTATCGGGATTCTTGCATTTCTCTTGTGGCTGTTGCCCCCGTGGAAAATGGTGAAAGAGGAAGATTAGTAATAATTAATTGCCATGGCAGAGCAGGATGAAGAACTGGAAAAAATTCGTAAGAGTCTGCAATCTTTAGAGCTTAGGCTTAGCAGGCTGGAATCAGTTCTCGATATAACTGACAATGAACCACTTTCCGGATCTCCGGAGCAGTATAAGACATTAGAACCATCGCTGAATACTGGTACTTTAGAGGAGGATGAAAAAGGACTTGAGTCACAAATCGGACGATTCGGACTCGCCTGGTTAGGCAATATAGTATTGCTTTTTGGCATCATCTTCCTTACTCAGTATATGATGAATATGGGATACCGGTTTTTATCAGTCATGTTTGGTTATCTTATAGCTGCGGCAATATTCTTTCTGGCAAATTATATAAAGAAAACTAATGTTCACCTTGCATTTATTTTCAGAATGAATGCGCAGGTCCTTCTTTATTATATTACCGTCAGATTGCATTTTTTTTCAATTTCACCTATAATTGCCGGAAAGACAATATCCCTGATTCTCTTGTTGTTAATTGTCGGGTTACAAATATATTTTTCTATTCAGGATCGATCTCAGACATATGCTGCCCTGGCGGTGATTTTTGCCCTTGCTACAGCTACCCTCGGTGATGCCACACATTTCATGCTTCCAATTGTGATCGTGACCGGTGCAACAACAGTATTTTTTTATTACAGGTTTAAATGGGAACCGTTGTTGATGATTACTATCTTTCTTGCGTACATCTCTTTCCTGCTTTGGTTATTCGGGAACCCCCTTATGGGTCATCCTATGCAAATGATATCTGAACAAAGTTATGGTGTCGTGTATCTTTTAGGAATGGGTGCATGCTTCTCAATTATGTCATTATTCAGGAAAAGAGAAGCAGATACAGATGAGTTTTTAATTAGTGTGATAATAGTAAATGGATTACTCTTTACTATTCTTCTACTTTTTATTGTGTTAAGATTTTACAGTTCTGATTATGTGGTTTTATTTACTTTAATAACTGTATGTTGCCTTATATATTCAACTATACTGCACTCTAAATCTGACTGGAATTTTGCATCCGCTTTCT
>Ga0209226_10000122_pt1 | contig 52163 bp, 79 predicted proteins | sample BarGraNGADG00212_2_FD_184497 | JGI IMG/M metagenome (GOLD analysis project Ga0209226, IMG submission 184497) | Arctic peat soil microbial communities from Barrow, Alaska, USA - Barrow Graham LP Ref core NGADG0011-212 (SPAdes) (version 2) | ecosystem: Environmental > Terrestrial > Soil >...
TTCCTTTTTCGCCAGGTATCAGAAGTGATTGATCAACTTTCTTTAAGTTGATTGATGCTGTGATTAATTTACTCATAATCGTATTTGTGATATTGGTTTAATAATTCTTTTACCTGCGGAATTGCAATTCTTAATCTTTGTTCAAAAAACGTAAAGAGTTCTGGTTCAGGATAAACCCTGATGATAAAGGGTTTCATGTCTTCAACAAATGACATAAAGTCACAAAACTTTAATCCAGTTACAAACAATTGACCTTGCACCTGATAACGATATTCAGAAGGTAATTGGTTCCACATTATATACCCCATATGAGTTTTCATCAAAGGACATTTAATCTCAATCATGCCATCTTCTATTAATCCGTCGGGACTAATTCCGATCCAATCTTCAAATTCAGTATCTTCATCAGGTGAAATAAACCCGACTGTTTTAACTTTATTGCCGGTAATTTCTTCATAAAAAATACGGGCAATAGGTTCCATTTCTAATCCTTTCTCCATATTAGCATTAGAATATGTTTCTTCTGCTCTTTGAGTGATTATCTCACACGCTATATTGGTAAGTAAGTCTTTATATGTATCGGTAGTTTCCTTGGCTACAAGCGATTTAAAACGTGTTCCTGTGATACGTCCACAACGTACCTCGTGCCATGCCTCTGAGTGCTGATCAATATTATGTATAATCATTGCTCTAATGTTTTATCCATTTCAACCATAAGATCAAATAAGATCCATGCATAGTCAGAAAGTTCTGATAATTGCACCCGACCACCAACGACTAAATCTTTGGCATAACTGACAGCAAATCCTGAATACCTGGATTTCTCTTTATTCAGAGCCTTCCCGAAGTTTGACTGTCGGTTCTGCATTGGAGGCTTGATAACAATATAGTCACCCTTTGTTCCGGTTTTCGTTTCTTCAGTAAACTCAGACTCTTTGCCAATTACAAACTTTGTTTGGTCTTTTGATTTTGAATTATAGAATCCTGTTCTTCCGTCATACTGAACTTTGAATGAGTAAAGTGTTCCGAACTTCGATTCAAACTCTTTTAAGAATTTCACATCTTGAATTAATGCTTTCATTTTTCAGGTTTTAACAAGTTGATTCTTTATAGCAATCATCTTTAACATCTTTGATAACCGCTTTCAGGTCTGCAATGACTTCCGGTGTTTTCTCGTATGGAAGTACATTATAATAGGTTTCCAAGTGCATTATTGCACGTTCAATCGTATAGATTGATTCTTGTGTCAGGACTTGAATTGCTTTCATGATTTTATAAGTTCAGGGTTTTCGTAAATATTACCAATAATGGTTCTCCATTCCATATCTGAAGTTGAACCACCTCCAAAACTCCATTCTGCACTAATATCATCCCAATAAACCTTATGAATGTTTGTTTCATTATCTCCCCACTCTCTCGGATCGAAACGGATTATGTCCCCATCATAAATATCATCTCCATTACAATCAACTTTGCCAGTAAATTGCAATGGAATCCATCCATCCATTGTTAATAATGAAAGTCTATCACATTCCTTTTTTGCTGTTTCCCAATTAGCCATACGACTAATTTTTTCAATCCAAAACCTGAATTTTATTTCTCGTTTCATCTGTTTAGTTTTAAAATAAACGGTCTATAAGTTTCATGTATACGAATCCTTTGTTTTCGTTCAACTCGTTTAATTCCTCTTCTGTCATTGGAATACCTCCCATGTCAGCTGAAACGATATAGCTATTTGAGAAGTCTGGCCAGTCTTCATAGTCTATACCGTCAAACTCGATATTGCCAATCTTTTCGTAATTCAATCTTCGTGGGGCTTCGCTGTCATCTAAGTAATCAGGACATTGAAATCCAGAGTAGTTAGATTCGATATTTCCAATATCTTTAAATTCTATATTCATATTATTTAAAATTAAGGTTTGCAAATTCACCATGAAGTTCTTTAGCTTTTGTATCATAAGCACGAGCTGCCTCTTCTTCCGTCTTAAAACAACCTAAATAAATTAATTTCTTATTTGACTGAATAGCTGCTTGAATATATTTGAGTTTTTTATTTTTATATTTACCATGAATAAAAGAAACACCCAAATATTTAGATTCCCCATACGATCTTCTGTTTGTTTGGTTTTGTTGCATTGTACAGTTTCTAAGATTAGACTTTTGGTTATTCAGCCCATTATGATCAATGTGGTCAACTTCCATCCCTTTTGGGGTATTCATAATTGTTCTATGCATAGAAATTGATGTATGGGTAGAAACTAATTTAAGAGAGACGTTTCTTATTACATAATAAGTATTACAATTTTTGAATGCATGCCAATTAAACTGATTTAAGTATTCATAATCTTCATCATCGACCAATGCGACAAACTTATCTTTATACTTTCCCTTTTGGTTTAATTTTATTTCTTTCATTTTTGTGATTTTATCAGTTGTTACAATATTTCATTATAAGTTCAATAGTTTCAGATCCAACGAGCCATTTATCAAAGTCCGGTTTACTTAAATAGTACACTTCTTTTGTTTTCATGACTTTAGGAGTTCTGGATTTTCGTAAATGTTACCAATAACCTCAAATTCATTCCATGTTAAGAATGACAAGAAGTTTAATTCATCTTCAGTTGCTCCCATTGTGACAACTTGGTGAGGCGTATCAATTTCTCCGGTTATTGGTTCATTAGAATCGTCTTCCCATCTAATTATATCCCCTTCATAAATTTCCTTTCCGTTCTTATCTTTGAGTCCGGTGAACTGCATAAAACTAAGATCAGGATTGCTTGTTGTATTATGGCAGTGTTGCATCCATCTTGTAGTACCTAAATAAATATCAATAATCATTTTTTTATGATACGGCTCCCATGCTCTGAATTTAATTTCTCGTTTCATGATTATGTTCTTTTAGATCCAGGCATCCAATTGTTTTGACTTAAAATATTCTTCAATTCTCTCAATCTCATAACTCCTAAATGGCGTTTTACCTATTCTTCTACTTTTGAAAACACATTCATTCCAAAAACATAGGTTACAAATCTCCTCCATTGATTCTTGCCGTTTGTTATGTGGAAGGCTATCAAAGGCGTTTTTAAATCCTCCTGGTTTTACAATTTTTTTATATATCATATTATTCTTAGTTTTGGATTAATCGGTATTGCAATATGTTTACTCTCTTTCATAAATATTGCCGCTGATAGGTTATGCTCTATCAAAACCATAGTAACGCGTTTCATGATTGCCTTCTGGTTTTGACTAAATTCTTTTTCTGCTGTGCAGATTTTTATAGTTGCCTTCATAATTTTTAATTAGCGGTAACGGGTTTGAAGTTATCGCCCCCGACCGACTAAGGTTTCTTAATTGAAATTCCATTGTTCTGCCATTGCTCTGGCAATTCCTGGGAAAGTTTTACTTCTGTTAAATGAATCCCTAAATGCACCGTCTGTGAAATACCGTTTTTTCTGACGCTCGGTATTATCAATAGAAATCGGTTCGGGTTTTGGCATATGAGTATTTTGATAAAATAAATTATTGCCATTTACATGAATAAGTAATGGCAGGTTTTTAAGCCAGAGCCATGTAGTTTTCAAATCACTATTGCCAAAATAATAAGGTTGTATTTCTTGCGAATATTTCGCAATAACCGGACTGGCGCAACTTTTAGGGTTTTCTAGACATATCCTTTCAATCGGAGCCTCCCATAATAGTCTGAAAAATTCAAGCGCAGCTAGTCTTAATCGTATTCTTCCCGGATTGTTCCACGATGAAGTCCCTGCGTAACTTATATAAGTACATGGCGGATGACCAATCATTAAGTCATATTTTCCGGAATAAGCCTCATTAATGGCATCTCCTTGTAGATGCCATTCAGGATGACCGCCCGAACACTCTTGTAAATCACAGGAATAAGCCTCATGACCTCTTTCCCTGAAAGCAATACATACCGCTTGGCTTTCTTCACAGGCAATTAAGACTTTCATGACTTTGATTGAATAAAATTTACCTTGCCAGAGTCAATTCTTTTTCTAGCTTTTTCTTCGGAGTTATTTATTCCAATCTCAATTCCTCCCGGTTCATCAGTAATGTAGTCTGTTGAAGTACACCCCTTTAAACTATCATTTAAAAAGATATAAGATGTTCCATTAAATGTCTCAATTTTGAATCCTTTGTAGTTTGTTGTTTTCATCTTAGTCGGTTTTAAGTGAATATTCATATAAATAAAAAGAGCAAACCTATTAAAGTTTGCTCCCCTACTCTATTTGACAATAAATATTAATTATAGGAAAAACAAACCTGAACAAATTTAAATTATCCTTTCGAAACTGAATGTATAAAATATTGGAATAATTACGCCAAAACACAATTTATATTGATTCTAAATATTATTTCTTTATTATCAATACTTTAAGAAAAAAGCGGCCAGACCTGACACTGACCGCTTCTCGAATTTAAACCTCTGTGATTGGGTGAAGACCCGTGTAAATGCAAACCTGACAGGCTGCACTATTTTACTGTCGTGAAACTATACGTTACGTTAATCAATCCAAACCACTTCTTAATCCCGGTATCTCTTCCAATGCCTGCACTTATAATATTCCATCCCTTAAGTGCCAGAGCTGGCGAAATACTAAAAGGAGTTGCGCCACTCATATCCAAGGGAGTTAATGCGAGTGCATCAATAGAAAAGTTAGTCACCGTCCCGTTGTAAAACACAAAACTTACCCCTATGCCCCCGGATTGTAAAGAAGAAACATCCAGAGATTGACCGGGAATGTCTGATTTCATAACTTTAAGAGCATTCATGGTAAAGGCAGGACGGACAAGAACAACGGGTGCTGCGATAGCTTTTAAGCCCTCCTGTTGTGTTAAGAAGTCTTTGCTTACATTCACGTGCCAGAACCCTTTAAAATTGATCTGTGCATTTGTGGCGGCAAATAAGCCACAAGCAAAAAGAATGAGTGTGATTAGTTTTTTCATTTCTGTACTGGTTTTACTTGTTCTGGAGTTGCGTTTTTCTCAGTAACTAAGAACTGATTTTGTGAATTTGTAAAAAGGTTCTTAGCAATGTATGCTATAAAGGCACTCATAGCAGCTGTTCCAATTACCGGCAGGCTAGCTTTATCAAATAATACTCCGGTCTGTAATAATGTCGTTAAGGTTGCAAGCACAGCCGTCAAAACAGCCACAATTGCACCTTTCCCAAAGTCTTTCCAATTCAAGTTTAAAAAATTCGCTTTCATGTTTTAATTATTAGTTAATAAATTAAGTTTATTAAGTTTTTCTCTCTTGAATCTTTCTTTTTGTGCCAGACTCATTCTTTGTTTGCATTCTTCGGTATGGGTTTTACCAAAAAACGGATTATTAACGCCAATCCCTTTGCCTTTATGAGCTTCGCTTAAATGCCTTTTGTGTTCTTCTGATTTTACCCCTCTTAGTTTTTGCAAAGTTTCTTCAGTATGGTGTTTCCCAAACATATAATTTTTATTCCCTTTCACCTTTTCACTATGTTCTCTCTTCCATTCTTCTGTATGGACAAGCAAACCTTTCTTGCCCTTATTTGGAGATGGAATACCTTTCTTTTTTTCACTTGCCCTCTGCATACTTTCTTTTGTATGATGTTGCCCAAAAAAAGGATTTTTATCACCGATTAGCTTACCCTTTAGTGTGTTACTTATTTTTTGTTTAGTTTCTTCAGACCTAGAAACGCCGAGTTTTAATTGACTCATTTTGCTTTTATGTTCTTCAGTATGATGAAACATTCCTCTTTTACCTTTATTTCCAGATACCCTACCTATATAATCAGGAATGTATGATACTTTTAAAACACTGTTGAAATATGGCTTATAGAAATCAATAAAAAACTGCTCATTAGGAATGAGATTTTCTTTATCGCATCCTGTTAAAATAGAAAACTGAAAATCGTCTTTACCGTACTTATTAAAATGACTCTGAAGTTTACTAGAGTGATGTTTATTTTTTCCTAATAATCTTAAATGATCATTCCACCTTTTTGTAATATCCCTAGAAGACCCTATATAAATTCGAGTTGGTTTTATTTTACTTTGGATCTGGTATATGCCAATAATCTTCATGTATCAAATGTACAAGTTATTTTGGAATCTGAGTTAATATTTCCGCAATTTCGTCATCAATTAAAAGCCGGTCAAAATATAGTCCCTCATCTTGCCCGTCTTCTTCATCACCTGACTTATCATACGTGTAAGATCCATGACTCGAATTATGAATAACTAAAGTTTCATCTTCAAAGACTTTTCTATTGATCAGATATTCCGGTCCTTCGAGTTGAGGCGATTGATTGAAGTCTTTTGAAGGAAGGTACTTTCTTATTTCGTCAAACCATTGTTTATATGTCATTCCCATTTCGAGTGCCATAACCGCAAAAAACGTGAATGCACCTGCATATTTTGAATTGATATAAGCATCATTTGAATATTCATGATCAGTGCATCCGCTTATAAGAATGTGGTTCATGTTCTCATTTGAAAGCACTTTGTTTTTAATTGTCCGCGGTGGTAATCCAGGATTATAGAATCGATTCTTTGTCGGGTGCTTAATATCGATTAATCCCATACATGTTCCCGCGCGTGTGACCGTACCTGAGAAACAAGAGTCAGCCAGAAATAAAACAGTTGCACCGGGACTAAGTAACTGAATAGCGTTTTTTGCATCTTCTAAATACCTGTTAGCGGTAACGTCATAATCCTGAAGTTTCCTAATATCAAAATCAGAATACATCCCCTTCGCTTTATCGGACAAATTTAAAGAGTCATTCACGCATCCATTAAGATCATTTCCGCCTCCGTACTTATTACGTCCAAAGGTTAACAATCTTCTTTTTGTCGGTGCCACTATAACCGGCGGTTTTTTCTTAAAGCACATTAGCTTCTGAATTTAGGTGTATTGATTCCACTTAAATAGTGAAATACTCCGAAGGCCGATAATAGCCAAATAATAAGTAGTATGATAACCACTACATTAAGAATCTTTTTTACTCCTGCCTGCATTGGGATATACGAATTGACCAACCAGAGTAAAACTCCGACAATTACGATTACAATAAGAATTGTTAATATGTCCATTTTATTATTTATTAGGTTTCTCAAAAAATATTACTTTATCATTATAATTATTGTTGTAAAGATCCAGGTGAACCCAATTCACTGAATTTTCGAGTCTGATTGGATATGGCCACAAGTTTCTATTTTTAATTATATACTGCCTGACCTCTTCAGCAACTAATCCCTCTACAGAAAAATCCATTGCCTTCCCTAAAGCGTGCGGATCGGTAAATAATTCTCCACTTTTATAAACATCTTTCATTAACTGACATTGCACACAACGGAAACCCCTTTGGGTCATCTTCCCATGAACGGCATAGTCATTCACATAAATAACTTTATTTAGTCGCATCCGGATAGCCTCGAGAGTTATCGAGAGTCGCACATCTAAGAAGTTCCATGCAAACTCACCGTAATGTTTTACAACTTCAGGGCAGAATATTTCGTTTAGGGAAAAATAATCCTGGATCATTTCCTTGCCTTTATAGTTCTTAATGTTTGATTTTCAAGGGTGTCAATCTCTGCATCGGTCATTTTATAAGCTGTGCTTCCTCTTGTGATTGTTGAATAACCCTTTATCTGTTGTGTTTCAAGTTCTTTAGCCCATTCCTTATAAGATTGTTTATCATTTCTTAACTGTCCGAGATACCCATTTTTATGTAAAGTCAATACCACTAAAGCGGCAAGTATGGCCACTATCAGAATATAAATAGCTATTCGCCACCATGAAAACATTTTAACAATTTTATCTAAAATTGGTTTAACCTTATGTATCTCAATTGAATATTCTTCTATTGATTCCGGCTGCAACATTCTCATTTCTGATTCGAGACGTTCGATTCTTTTTTTCTTTGCATCGAGCCGCTTATCAATACCTTCAATCCGCTTTTCTTCTATCCCTACTTTCTCTTCTGTTGCAGAAAGCCTTTCTTTGATTTCAAAAATATCTTCAGCAATTTCAGTCTGACCATTTATTAACGTTTCAAGTTTTAACAATACAGGGGCATTGAACTCAGCAAGTTTCTCATAGACCTTATCGGCAATTGTATCAGTGAGGGTATCGCTCTGTAAAGTCTTAAGTATCTTTTCATCCACATTATCCATTATGGAATCCATATGGTCATCAAGAACATTACAGATCAGTTTATGATCGGCAATCTTCATTCCAAACTCTTTTTCCGAATCCGGTAAAGCAAAAGCCCTATCGACTAACGTAAGTTTTTTATTTTCGCTCACTTCTTCAAATCCTTAAAAAGTTTCTTAACTGCAAATAATATAGCAATCCCGCAACCGATGACAATCGCTATTCCTATGTATCCTTCAAAAACCAAACTATCTTTTAGTAGTATCATTTCTTTTTTGGTGCTAATTCATACTTGAAACTATGTTTATGCTTTGTTGTGTCGGGATTATCTGGTTGAAAAATTCGCTGTTTTTTTTTAACTGATCTTCCAAAAACTTATACCTCTCCTCAGTCCTGTTTGTCAGTCTAAAATGTCTATTCACAGCGGTATCAAGAACAATTATCCCATGTGATACTTGTATTTTAAAAATAGAGTCTTTTGCCATAAACCTGGTCCAATCCTGATTTTGTAATGACTGAGCCGTTTGAATACTTTTAATGTCTTTCTTCATATCGACTTGGTTTGTAAAAAGAGAATCCTGACTAATGCCTGATTTGTATTTATCAACAGCTTTCTTGCCGTTAATCAATAAGCCGTTTGTTACAAGACCAACAATGATAATCAGAGTGCCGATATTTGATTTTATCAGTACCCAAAGGCTTTTTCCTGTTATGTGATTTGTTTCTGCCATCTCCCCTAATCATAAGTTATAAGATAATTAATATCTGTATCTTCATTAGTTTTTACATATAGATAACCTCCTATCCAAAACCAATCATATAGAGCAACAACTTCTGCTCCTGTCGCTTTTTTAACCCCTTTTACTCCATTGAAATATACATTTGCTGGTTCGCTTGCAAGTGCAACACCATAACCAAATTCCATATCACCTGTAAGAGCGAAATCACCTATATTAAATGCTTGGTTTGTTGGCGCTGAAATTGGATCAGGAAATGCACCATAAGCCAATGAAAGATTCCCATGATTATTTGCCCCTCCTGCACCTCTTTGTGTATCGTAATTTATTGATGAAAAAAACGCAATCCAATAATCACCTGCATTTAATTGTGTCGGACTGATTATATTAAAAACAACCCACGAATTTGCGGGTATTGTTGACCATGCTTTTTCATCTGTCAGTTTCAATAAAGATGTAGGTGTATTGACATTATTTTGATAAAGAGCTGCTTTTATATTCCCAATTACACTATACCATTTAACAAATAGTCTTATAGTAGTAGGAGTTGATATTGCTGCAAGCGTCACTCTATATAAATATATATAATTAGCAGCCTTTGTAACTGGAGCACCAGCAGTTGTTGGCAATATTCCAAACCCCTGATTATAAACAAAAGGAGATATAGGAGTCCCGATGCTTACTTCTGGAATCATATATCTTTTTTTAGTTGATTGATTTTCATAATCACAAACCCATAACTTAATTACCTTATCTTTTACATCAGTCCCTGTTCTTAATAAGGCAGTTGATGCTGTTGAATGATTTGCAATTACATTGCCTTTTTTTGTCCATGTAATAAGATCTTTGGAAACAGCTAATCCCATTGCATGATTTGTGATGTCATTTCCCCAATACCACATATACCAAGCATTATACATTTTTACCGGATTAGAAGGACGAACATAATTTTTATCCCAATCAGACCCACTTCCAGAAGGAATTACAATTCCTAATTTTGTGAAATTAATCCCGTCTAATGAGGTAGCTAATCCTATATGTTTGACGAATAAAGTTGAATCTGTTGTATTAGCCCCACTATAATATAAATAATATGTTGTTCCGTTTTTTATACATACAGAATGATGAATAGAATTATCATCCCATTGACCTGAAACACCTTTATCTATGACTTTTCCGACTTGAGTCCAAGTTATTCCATCTGTTGAAGTTGCATATCCGACTGTCCAGTTAGCGTCAGATCCGGGAGTGGCATCATACCACATCTTCCAATCACCCGGCCCATCGTAAATAACTGTCGGATCAGCCTGCCCTCCTCTATCAAAAGTTCCTACATTTCCTCTTGCAAATAGCGGTCCAGATGCTGCCGACCATGTAATGCCGTCTGCCGAAGTCCTTACCCTTATTTCCCAAACTGTTGAAAAGTCCTCTTCATAACAATAGTAAACCCCCAAAATTAAAAGAACACATCTTAAATTTTGAACAGTACCCTCACTATCCCTTAATAGAGGATTTGCAGGATTCCATTGTGGAGTCCATGTAACACCTCCCCTTTTTTTACCAACCCAAAGTCCTATTCCTATTCCCGGCATATCCTTAATTTTAATAAGTTACTATATATTTCGCACGCGTGGTAACAACAATATCCGCTCCGTAACTCGTACCTGTGCTATTTGTTGCAAAAGCACGAACATGATAAGGAGTGTCTTTTGTTAATCCGGTTATCGTTGCAACAAAAACTCCCGTGCCTGTTCCGACCTGGATAACACTATTTGACGTTGTGGGGTTAGCAGAAGCACCGTAACAGAGTCCCCTATTAGTCACTGTCAGACCTCCATCTAACGTTACATTACCTCCCAGGGTCGCTGATATGGGTGTTACATCTGCCAGAATTGTTGTAATAACTACCGGATAGCCGGAGACAGCTTGATTAGATAGTGTTATGATTAAATCTCTATAAATACCCGATCCATCGTGTGCAACCGCACGTACTGTTACCGTTCCATTCGTTACAGCTGATAATAGACCCCCTGATGTTATGGTTCCTGATCCTGTACCATTGGTAACGGACCATGTAAATGTCTGATCAGTAGTATTTGAAGGTGTTATTGCGGATGTGTAAAACTGAAGTGTCCCGTGATACGTTGAAATTATTGTAGCACTGCCAGCACTACTTAAAGTAAAAGCAGTCATTGGTACCGTACCGGTAGAACCATATTCGTAAACTCCTCTCTCAGGGGGGTTGTTTACAACTGCCCTTGCATAATCGGTTGTATATCCTGCGTAAATACCCGCATTAATAGCAGGACTTCCAGCCTGTAAATGATAATCAGAGGTAGAAACAAATAAAGGATTAGATGTTAAACTACTTGCAGTTGTTAAACTGGAAGGCGTTAAACTTGAATAAACCGGTGCATTGCTATTACCATTACCATAAAATATATTGTTCTGTACAAATGCGGTTGTTATTGAGGCTCCCGGAGTATCGTTTTGATAGGTCCACATCGGTGCAAGGCCAAAGCCAATGATAATATTATTTCGCACATAGATACTCGAGGCGCTTCCAATATTAGGCATACTTATTCCCCAGCAGGTTGGCGCGCCCCCGACGTAACCTGAAAAAACATTATTATCAATAAAAATATTACTGATAGTGTTCACATTGTACGATGTCCCCTCCCAAAACATACCCCACCCTTTATTTGAACCGCCTGATCCAATACCTACGTTATCAATTATGTTATACCTGATAAAGATATTTTCAACATTATGGGTATGTCCCGCAGCGTATTCTGTAGGTGAGCAATATTGTGTGAAATAAATAGGGATGGCACAATTAGTTATGTGATTTCTTTCAATGATAACATCTTCAGTTGTTTCTTCAATTAAAATGCCATAAGAATTTTCATCATCAGTTATCGCAGGCCTGCCAATAGTATTATCATGAATCCAAACTGAGTAAGTAGATGATCCTTTAGTATTTGCATAACCACCAACATCAACCGATCCCCAAATATCATTATTGTAGATTTCGTTTCCACCAATATAATCCCAATGCTCAATAGCAAAATCCCAAGCTGTAGTGCCTAATACGTAAGTCTTATGAAGTGTATTGTCGTGGATTTTCATATTCTTATTATAGCCTTCAATCCCACCGATACAAACCCCATTAGCATCATCCGAGCGCGCAATTGTTATCGTGTTGTTATAGATTAAGATACCATCCTGACCATTTAGAAATAAAGAATAATAACTCGTACCGCCGGCGCCGCCTGTACAGAATCCGCAGTTAGTAACTGTATTATCATGGAATTTATTCCCAGTTGCGAAGGTTGTCGCAGGAGGCTCAGAATAAGAACCATTAAATCTCACGCCGTAATGGCTGAAATTAATAAATGTGCAGTTATATATCTCAACATTTTTACGACATTGTACAGCAATAGCACCATAGGCAGTATAACTATTACCATCCATTTTAATATTAGAGATATGTTGATTGCCATTTGTTCCTTCGGATGCACTGTACATCTCAATAGCAAAATTACTGCCAGAGACATAAGTTGTACTGATAATCGAAGTGATACCTGCTCCTTCAATGGAAACACCCAAGGGAAGGATGCATTGTGATGTTTCTGTAAACGTACCCACACCAACGTGAATTATGTCACTAGAGGAAGTATGAGCGCATGCATAGCTTAATGTGAGCCACGGGGCTGATAGTATTCCCGAATTACTATTACTTCCTCCATTTGCTGCTGTGGCAATATAGTAATTTGTCGCCTGAGCTGTTAGACTTATTATAAGAAATAGAAAAATGAGTAGTTTTTTCATTTTAGTTGAGTTTTATCCATCCACCACGGACGGCAGTTTTAGCGAAATAGAGTTTATTAGCCGAACTATCGAAATAGAAATCTCCAAACTTGGCAGGAGCAGGGTAATTAGAAGTATCTCCTGCAGCAGTGTAGGTCATTGTTACAATTGTCCTGATGTCTTTCTGATTTGCCACACCGTGAAGTAGATTCAACTCAATTGCAGTCGCTAATAAGTTTTCCAATGGAAGATTATCTAATAATGATAGGTAAACATTGACCTTCTCGAATGCGGTTCTGAGAGGGTCACCCGTTCCGGAATTGACACTAGTCCCTGTATAGGGATGCGGAAGACTTCGGGTCAACTGTTTCTGAGTTGAACAGGCCGAAAGTCCAATTATTAAAAGTAAGAAGATTAGTTTTTTCATATTAAGTATAAAAATTAAAGGGTGCTTTCACACCCTATACACCAACTGAAAAAGTTCCTGTTGTCCCGGTTTTATAAATTTTTAGCAACTTATATGGTAGGAAGAAACCTAAATTAGCAGTTGCTTGTGCCTGAGTGATAGTAAAATTTGTACCATCGGCAAGCTGAACTTTAATAGGCGCATCAGTCTCAATGCAAATCAAAAAGATTCCACCAGTTGGAAATACATAATCCCCCACATGGGTAGTCATGTTAATAACCTGATTACCTGTCCCTCCTAAAACAGGATCAGACCCCTCTATAAAAAAGGGGAGTGACCCGCCTCCTGGTCCTACCAAGCTGAGCGGAGTAGGAACCATATCACCACATCCGTAAGACATTAGATAGTTTTAACTTTTAAACCAAGATGACCGTTAGCGTCAACATCAAAAAAATCAGCCACTATTGATGCCTCAGGATCAGAGACATTATCTCCACATACAACAGATGGATCATCGTCTCCACCAACAACAGCTATGAGGTTAAGATATTTTACCCCAGCGACATTTACTCGTCCTGCACTTAAAAGAGCCTCTAAGAGGGTTGCAGGCATTACTCCACAATCTGCCATTTTATTATAATTTTAAATTTAAAACATTGGTGATAAATTCCTTAAAGGATCATTCTGTGATTTCCACTTTCCAGTGAAATTGATCTTCAGTACATCAGTACGCCCTTTTAAAAGCGGTTGATTGCCTTTTAAGGTAAGCTCAATACCTGTCTTTCCGCCGTAAAGCATCCCGTCTGACATCTCGGCCCATACCTTATATTTAAGATTACATTGAGTTTCGAGCATCAGAGCATAGTTAATGTCGTTTGTTTCATCAACTTCGAAATTCATTGTATAAGTCTTTGGACCGGTTATTGTCCTGTCACCTGAAACAGCGATCTCTGGCATGTCAGGTGCAGTTACCTCGCCAATACCTATCAAAGTACGAATATCATCAGCTCCATTGGTGGTATCTGATAACCTCGTAGTCCACTCTGCAATAAGATCGGGATTTGTAAAATCCGCAGCCGTTGCCTTCGCTACATAAAGTTTAGAGATTTCACCATAGTGAAATTCACCGGCGCAATCACTGAAACTTACTTCTCCTAATGACCCATTACAATCTGTAGGGCATGGATTTAAAATTAATACCGACATTTTTTCTCTTTTTTAAGTTAATACAAATTTAATTACTCTATATCTCTGTTTAATAAATTTTATGTTAGTAAGTTATTTTTGATCTATTGTCACATTGCCACTATCAATTGTTGTTGATGAGGGCTGGATCACATTCTCACAACATGCAGCAATAATCACAGTTTCGTCATAATCAAATGTCAAATCAATTTTAGCATAATGCTTATCATCAAAGAGCCACTCATGATCAACTTCAAGATTATAAACGTTATGAACATCACCAACTAAATCTGTTAATTGAACATTATCGTGTAGTTTCATGCGATTAAAAACATCAACCATATAATCCGGTAGTGCCATTGTTCGTATAGAGTATTTTTTTGTCTGCCTGGCAAATGTTCTTACAAATTGACCTTCTCCGTTTTTCTGACCTTCTTCTTCGGTTGTGAACGTAGATTCCATTGTCTCTGACTCTAAATAAAGAGTTTGAAGAAAACTATCGATATAGTTTATATCTCCCAGATTACAGGAATTAAAAAAATCAAATATCAAATACTTTTGTGAATAGTCTAAACGTGGCGGTAGTCCGGTATCAAATCCAAATACACAAGTTACCTGGAAATATTCTGAGTAATATACCTTGCCATTATCTGTTATGATTCTCAAGTAATAAACACCATCAGTAAGAAGTGTATTTAATGTCTCCCCGTTATATTGAAAATAACCATTTGAAATTACTGGTAAAATATTAAAATATGTTGTTATGTTTTGCGCACCCTGTATCTTTGTAATTGTTACTGTTGTAAGTGTAGTATCTATTGGGCCAATTCCTGCTATTGTTAATTGAGTCGTTCCGCTGTTAATAGCTGATAAAACTACATCGATAATACCATTAGGTATTGAAACGCCCCCTGTTTTCGCAGCAAGATCATGAGGATCACTATCCAAATAAGCATAAGGATAACCACTAACGGCGCCTGCTTGAAAGCCATAGATCCTTATTTCATCACCTGCATTGACATAAAACGGTGTACTTACAACCCCCCATGTACCGATTCCAACATTAACACCATGAAAGAATATACCATTGCTAAGATAACTTGTATCAAATAAGTGAGTTGCCCAGGACGAAAATAACGTTTCAGGAGCGCCGGCAATGCTATTCATTAATTCAACAGAAACAACCGACGTAGCACCATCACCGTCGTCTTTCCATTGAAATGAAGGGAGTCTATGGCGCGGACAAATAATTGGTATTATACCATTACCGGAATGTTTTGCTCTTTCATAACACTGTTTTGCAAACCTGTCATATATTGGAAGTGTAGTAACTATTGTTTTCATGGGCATTTACAGGTATTATCCAGTATCCAACTAACTGGCCAGTTGATAAAATCATATGTAGTGGAATTATAATATATACATCCTCCTGCAGGAATAGCATCACAAAGATCCAGGTTAAACGTACTGGTTGTCTCTCCTAAATGAATAACCCAGTCCTGTCCAATTGAGTCAGCACAATGTGTAACAAGTCCACCGGTCTCAAAAATTACATGCTTAATATTAATGGTTAATTCAGCATCAGCACCCTCACTAAGGATAGCAGAGAATTGACCACATCCATCTTCAAAGATAAGTATCCATTTTTCATCTGTTATTTGAGAAGGCACGTTATCTGGCGGACCATAAAGAAGTGATAACTTGATTTCTCCACTAGGTTTTAAGGATGATTGCTCAACCTTTGCCTTTGCTCCTGAAAAATATGTTTCACCTAGTTCCGTAGTTATATAATTACTTGGATCGTAATTATCCGCTGCGCAAATTATAGCAAAGCATTCTTGTTTTATAGTTTTTAATGCCGACCAGAATGTAGTAAGTGCCCCGTTCATATAGCCTTCGAGAAGAATCCTTCCGAACATAAAATAACTTCGGTAAAGATTAGCCCATGACAGATTCATATTAAGTCTTACATCAGGATGCAAGGCACCAAGCTCAAGTCTTACCCTGTAAACTGCCGGCGAGTATTCGTAATTACAAAGCATCACGAAACCTTCATCAGATATTTTTTCAGGATGATTTATAATATATTCCAAGTCTGTTGTTACACTAATACTGGTTTCTTTTTTGTTAGCCTTGGGGTCCTGGTTGACAATTTTCGAATCATACCAAATAGGCAAACCAAAGAAATTATCATTAAAAGCCTCCATGAAATGAGAGCTTTCATACTTAGGCATCATTTCTTTTACATAGGAAAATTTATTTGTAGCCTTGCAAATTACCTGAATCCGGAGATCCATCCCCGCGGATGAACTAAACCAGCTTTTATGTTCTATATCAATTGTATCATCAGAATTATACCTCCACTGGACCTCGAATATTCCCCAAAGAATATCCATTAACTTATTCCAACTTAACATCGCGTATCGTGAAGGTTCTGTACTGTTTGGTCTTATTATGTCAGACTTTTGCGCTAAAGTTAGTAGGGTAAGATGGTTCGTGTTTTGTGTTACATAGTTAGTAATATTGGTAAAGAAATGAGAAGAAACAGTGACCCCAGGTTTGATTTGACTAGCCAAATAATTAATTATATCTATTAACCAGTAATTTCTTTCATAAACCTGATCTATTACACCCTGAACCGCTCTCGTTGTTATCGGAACGAGTGCAGGGATTATATTGTATTCGTCATCAGCCTTATCTAAAATATCAGTATATCCGTCGTTAACTAACGGAGTTACTTCAAAGATACATCTATCATAATCCCACTTACCATCGGATGTAGAAAATTGACCGTTCCAGTAATTAATATTATTGCGTCTTATAGAAAGTAATATTTCAGTAGCGGGGTCAATCTCGTGAATAGTTTTAATAAGGTCATAATCTCCTCTTAGATTTGTAAATGTTAAAAGTCCTGAAAATTCTCTTCTATAAAAAACATTATCACCGTCATATGAATCATTAAGTGTTGTCTCAAGAAAATTCAAAGGATAACATTCAACCACTGATGAACCTATTGTTAAATAAAATCTAAAGGTCGATGCGTTACCTGATGTTAGACAAGACGAATTAGAAACTGAGGGTCCAACTGTTATAATTAAATCATCACAAAGTTTTGCAGCACTATCTGTATGCCCTGCCTGACTTATTATAAGTGTTGTATTTAATTGTCCGGTACCTATTGTAGAGTTTGTACCTGTAACAGGAACTCCGGTTATATTACTCCATGTTTGACTTATAGATTGGTCTATTGGGGCTGCCTCTAAGTAATTATCACCACTCTTATAGAAGATCAGCCCTCCAGCCGGACCGACATCCCTTACTGCATATGATGGAGATATTGAAGTAAATGCACGGCAAGCACGAACACAATTAAAATTTGTTTTTAAGCCATTATCCTGCGATCCATCACTAAAATCCTGTTCCTGCGCAAAAGTAGATGACAGTACAACATCTTCACTTGAACTCCAATAAATGCCAGTAGTAAACGATCCAACACTGTGAGCTGCAAGTTCAACATATATTGCATTTAACTCATTCTTTGATGGTAGAAAATAATCGCTAAATAATATTACACTCATCTTTTAATAGTTCTTATTGTTGAACCTTTTTTATAAATTGTCATCCCGTTCATAATTATAATTTCTTCTTTCCTTTCCTTTTTATTAAGCTGAATAAGTTCATCGAGCCTCTCGTTTGTCATCGAAGTGTCGAGTAAAATATTATTTATAACTCCCTGCTTTGGAATAGTCAAAGAATCTCTGTTAAATGAGTCTACCATTCTATAAAATGTACTTCCGTATTTGCGTGAAGCTCCCCGTGAAAGCACACCCCATTTTTCACCCTGCTCAACTTCAACATGATCCAGAAATCTTTCTCCGCCTTGTGAATGTAATCTGCCATCAACCTCGCCATGTCCACCAGATGCTAACCTAGTTGCATTAGCCGCCTGTGTTTTTGCTATTGCAAACGCTCCGAACATAGCAGCAATGGCGGCAATAGAAAGTATTTGTCCTATGATAGGCATAGTTGAAAAGCCCTTGAAAATGTTTGCAGTAGCGGTAAGCAAGCTACTTACCTGAGTGACAGTATCTAATGCTCTTTGCTTCTTTACTGCATCTGCTTCATTCCTTTGAGCAACATCTCTTTGAGCTTTGAGATCATCCAATTCTTTTTGCTTTGCTGCAACATTTGAAGCATAACCAGCTTTGTAAAGTTCTACTTCAGTATTTAATGCCGATTCTGCATCCGAGACTTTTGTATCAGCAAGCTCCCTTAATCTGGTTGCATCTTCAACCTTTGCTTTATAGATACTATCTAGTGTCTGAATTGTAGTATCATAAACTTTCTTAATTGCTTCGATCTCTTTTTTCCCATCATCCGTTTCAGGATCAATGCCTATTAACTGCCAGATAGATGATAATGGTTTTGATGGTATGACTGTATTTGTCGGCGCAAGTCCCTTTTTATTCAGATCTGCTAATGTTGGAACACTCGAAAGTAAAGCCTTTGAAATAGCATCTTTATCCTGAGGACTGAGTTTTGCCTCTTTCTCCATCCCCCGAATGAAAACCGCCTGAACATCATCAACCATTTTAAGGATCATATTCTGTTGACCTTCTGTAATAGGTCCAAAGCTGGTTAAATGAGTTTTTAATATATCTATTTCATTAATCGCAAAATCTCTCTGAGCCTTTAACTTATCAACTCCCGATAAAGATTCAATACCCAAAGAATTATATTTATCAATTAAAGCATTTACCGCTTTCTGATAATCTTCTTGCAGTTTTTTCTGTTCATCCAACCCTTTTTTAAGTATTTCTTTACGTTTATTAATTTCTTGTTCCTGTAAAGAGGTTCTAGTCATCTCAAGTCTTTTTGTCTGAGAAAATTCCTCTCCCCTCAGAGATTCTAATTCTGCTAGTTTTGCTGCCTCCGCATCAAGTAATTTTGTTTCTTTTGGTCTTGCTATTAACCCAAATTGGATTACAGTCAATTCATCCTGCGCAAGTGCTATTTGTTTTGCAACTAATACATTATGAGCAAGCATAGCCTGATCGAGTACTTGTATTCTCTGCTTGTCGGTTAAAAGATGGTTTGATGCTTCAAAATAAAGTTTATTATAAACAGTTTGTGCCTTTGCAATTTCAACAATTTCAGTCCTATGCCTTATTCTTTCTTCCTCGGCCATTTTATTAGCAGTAAGAGATAATGCTATTGATCTAACATTTGCCGCATTACCTGAAACCAAATCATATATTAATTGTTTAGTAATGGCACCTACAACATTGAATGTTCTTAATCCATCTTCTGTTGCTTGAAATCCTTCCTTTAAAAGCCTGACAGCCGTAGCAACAGATGCAAATCCTAATGCCCATTTCCCAATAGACTGCATCATTGAATCTCCTTGCTTCTGAACTGCTACCCCTGCCTTATTATATTCGTCTAATGATTGTTTTGCTTCCGCAATCTTTTGATTATATTTTGTTATATTCTCAACCGTCATTGCGTTTTTCTGAGCTGTCTGTAACCTGCCAAGTTCCTTCTCGATATCAGCAATTAAACCCACTTGCCTTTTTTGCGCCACTTCATTATTATCATATAGTTTTTTAGATTCTGTTGCAAGTTCACGAACAGAATTAACAGCACTTGACTGATTTGTAATAATTTTCAGCTCAACTTCTTTCATTTCCTAGTCTTATTTTCAACAAACGCAAAAAAATCGAATATATCAAACTTAACAACCTCTCTCATTTGTCCGGGATCACCTTTGCAAATCGTAAAAACCATATCGTTCCAATATTTATCAATCTCTTTCACTTCCTCTGCGATAGCTTTTAACTTCCCTTTAACTCCGGACTTAAACCATCTTGGATAAGCAATCTGTAGGCGGGCATCCAGCCGGGAACCAAAGACGCCGCCAAATAAAAAAAACTTGTTATATCCAACTCCTTTCCCCAGCAATCAATTTTAGATTTCATCATTGCCTCATTGTATTTTGTCGGGTCTTCGTCTGTCTCATTAATAAATAGTGCGCAAAGTCTCAGGGAAGGGTCGTCCTTATCTTCAATCGTTTTAATCCCCTCCTGAATCTTATAAATGACAATTGACATATCGAAATATTTATGCTGATTGTAAAAATCAACTGCCAATTTTAACTTGTTAAATATGTCCTCAAAAGTTGCTGAGAATCCGAACTCCAGACTTATTTTTTGTAGTTCCTTATAACGAGTAAATGACAAAGAGTCTGTAACTTCAAACTTCCTGCCGTCACATTCAAAGTTCTTATCAATATTAAAATCAAGTTTCCTTAACGTGTTCATATATATAATTATAAATGGTGGCTAAAAATATTCCTGCTGAAGCGAAAAATAAATGATCGATCAAATTATAAGAATGAAAATATTTAATCAGATAAAACCAAAAACAAACCTGCCCACTCCAACACCTCACACAGCCACCAAGAGGTTTCCAAACAACTTCGGGCAGGTTTGATATGAGTCTCTGGTACCAACCAAAGATCATTCCCGGCTCGCCAAGTGCGTAAAACATGAATGCAATAAGCGATATTTTAAGTAAGTCATATATCATTGTTATACTGTTTTATTGTCTAAACCGTTCCTGCATCTGTTATTGTCCACCCATGTCCGCCACTACCTGTTGCTAATACTAAATGTGCCCTTGCTGTTGCCGCACCCCCGCCACCAGTATATTTAGTAACCGGAACATTTAGAGTTACAGTATTTTGTACTGCCTGTGCCCCAAATGATATTAATAAAGCATCGTAATTAGCTGTTGAAAATGCTGTACAACTATTAAACATATTAGTCATAGTAGTTACGGATGTTACATCAAATCCTGCAACTGATTGGTTAAAATGTGTACACCCGTTAAACATACTAGACATAGAAGTTACTTTTGTAGTATTGAATCCTGCAACTGATTGGTTAAATGCAGCACAATTGACAAACATACTAGCAATGGTAGTCGCATTTGCAGTATTGAAATTAGCAACAGATTGATTGAATACCGTACATCCATTAAACATACTGGATAAATCTTCTATACTTGCAGTATTAAAACTAGCAACAGATTGGTTGAATGCAGCACATCCGTTAAACATACTATTTGTATTTACTACTTTTACAGTATTGAATGTTGCAACAGATTGATTAAATACCGTACAGGCAGTAAACATTAAAGACATATCTGTTACATTTTCAGTATTGAAATTAACAGCACTATTAAATGCAGTACATCCACGAAACATTTGGGCCATAGAAGTTGCTGATGCAGTATTTGGATAATCAGTATAAGTGCCAGTCAGGTTTGCACATCCATAAAAAGCATTCTGCATTGAACTCCAAACACCCGTTCCCCAATGAGCAACAGAAAGAAGTTTTAACTTATCTCCACCATTATTAAAATATATTCTTGGGAATGCACCCCTTATACTAATTGTTTTTACACCAGTTGTTGCATAGGTATGTGTTGTACTTGGTGCTGTTCCTGTTATATGTGCCTCTGCACTACCATCTCCCCAATCCGCATAAAAGTCATAACCTGCCCCGGTAGTGGGTATTACAATAACCTTAGTTGCTGATCCGGCATTTTCAGTATTCCATGTTGTTATGAATGATACTGAATTTGGTACTATTGCCGTAATTGGTGCTCCTAAGTTCGTCCATGCTTTCAATATCCAATGTGTAGCATCAATACAAGTAACCTCAAAAGAACTATTGGCAGGAATATCCGACTCCACATTGGTAGTTACTCCGTTAATATAAACAGTGATTGCTTGTGTATCTGGAACCCTTAATTCGCAACCATTAGCTGTCACTATTCCAGTTATTTTTGTTCCTATCGTTGTTGCACTTGCAGTGGGTAATGTAATTATATCGTATGCACTTGCTGATGTTACTGTTATGTTTTGGGAACCGGGGGTTATTAATCCTGTTGTTAAACCATCTGACGTTGCTGTTGCATGAGTCTGCCATAATCCGGTATTATTTAACCAACCAATTTTCCAACCAGAACCACTCGTTCCGGGTGCGTAATTATTCATATATATATTATTTATAGCAGTTGCAGCTTCCAATAATTCCTTTGTACCAGCATAAATCGTAGGAATATTTATAATATTATTTATTATTATATTATCAGTAGAGTGCCCTGCTAGCCATAAAGCGAAGTTATGTGTTTGTATAGTATTGCTTCTAATTATATTATTTGTGGCATATACTGCTCCCAAATCTTGCAGGTGTATACCGTAATCCATTGTTGAAAAAGAAATATTATTTTCTGAAATAACATCTGACTGACTCCCAGATAATTCTATTGCAACTCCCGGACTAATCCTTGTTATCTTATTATTATGAACTACAGTTCCTGAGTCTGAGTGCATAGATATGCCACTACACCAAGTTCCTCCTGTTATATTATCAATTGTATTATCTGATATTTCACAGTTTAATGAACCTGCCGCCAATCCAATCCCGGTAGTTATATTAGTCCCGGTTATTGTATTATGTATTGCCTTACATCTTGTAGCTACATTAGTAGCATCTCCTTCATCGACTTCAAATGCAAGTGCAAAGTTATCACGAAGATGACCTGTCATGTTACCAAATTCGTTGTCTCTAACAATATTATCATCTTCATAACAACTAACACTGACAGAATTACTTCCACTAAATTTATTTCTTTCAATCACGCTGCTAAACGCAAAGTTTGTAATATTGTTTTCATCATTATCTTTAACCTCGTTATCTCTAATTATAGACCCAAATAAATTGGTAAGATAAATTCCATACTGTGTAAAATCATGCACATAACAATTTTCAATCAATACCTTATCCGTACCATCTCCAAAACCAGTAATACCACAAATTCTCGCATTAACATTAGTAACCTCCCACGCCTTAGATTGATTGGACTTATTACCGTCTATCTGAAGATTACGAAATGTTGCATTATTCACGCCATAGGCAATCCAAAACATTGACATAGTGCTAGTTCTTCCTATATCCTTATTCGCCTTTATTTTTAAGCCACCACTGTATTTATCAGACCCTTCGATTGTTATGTTATTGTAACTGATTCTTATTGAATCACAGTTATCCCAAACAACACCCTTAAAATTCAAATATATTTTACCCCCTGAAGTAAGTTGACCAAGTGCCGAATTAATAACTGAAGAAGCACTCGCATTTGAATAAGCGGTAAGACTTCCCGATGGACGGGCATAATAAGTACTTGCAATTTTCTCAATGACATAATCAGCATTGATCTTTGCATCTAACTGTCCCTGTATAGATGAAGTAGCATCAGAATAAGTTAATCTTGAATCATTACCCTGAGTAAAGGTACCAGCTGATATACCAAAAGAGCTGACCGTCAGAACACCCGAAGTTGTAGTTATCACAGGTAAAGCAGCAGTCGATCCTATTGCTCCGACATTAGTTATATTCCCATGTGCGTGAGAAACGGGAGTACGTGCATCAGTTCCCTGTGCAGCGGTGGCAAAATATCCTACATCCTGAGCTGAAGCTGTTCCGAGAGTAGGTTTGCTACTCAATGAACTATATGCTTTTTCTTGTAAGGTACTTAAAGAATCATGATTATTTAATCGTCTGTAAATACTAAGGTCTCCTCCGGGAGCAACCCATGATCTAACTCCACCGGTTGTAGAAGATAATACATATCCCGTAACAAGTGGATTGCCTAATAATGGCTCTTTACCACCAAATTGAGCTTGTATAGGACTTGTAGCATCAAGATAACTAAGTATTGTAGGAGTAACCGAAGTATTATATAAAACATTCAAGTTAGCTGCTGTTGAAGCTAAGACAGTCCCCCCTAGAGTAAATGTCCCAGTAAAAGAGGAATTGGTAAACATTGTAGCCTTGCTCTCATTTGTTACATAACCCAGATTTAGGTCTGCTGCAGTAACTGTAACATTGCTTGAAAGTGGATGACCATTTACTGTCCGTGTTCCTGCAATGTACCCCGCAGAAGCATGATTGCCCCAACCGTAAGCTAAACCCCAATGTGTTATATCTGTTGATGTAATTGCATTGGCAGCGTGAGAAGTGGTCATTGTAGTCGAAACAGGAGCTTTCGCATTTAAGGCGCTTGTTAAATCATTTTGACTTGATAGTGTCCCTGTGATTGTTCCCCATGTTGAACCACTACTGCCAGGGATGGTTGCAAGTTCTGTTAATCCTGACCAGAAATGAATATATGTCCCATCAGAAGTGATGGCCGTAATCGTAACGCCTCCGGCAGATAGTTTTAGTTGTTCAAGAGTTGTTAATCCTGTTAGAGAGGCATTATTAATTGGTGCTCTTAATAAAATATTAGCAGTATTAAGATTTACCCTGTCAATAGCAGTATTAATAATTGGAAATGCTACATTAAGTTTAGTACCCACGTTCATGGGAACAGTCCCGACATCGCCAATAGTTCTTGTTTTAATCGGGTGCTTATTATCTTTTATAGACTTTCCAGAATCTACTGTAGCACAGGATATTAAAAAGCAAATTAAAAACCCAAATATTAAAATCTTTTTCATATCATTTATTTTAATCATCAACTGCAACTAAAGGATCATCAACAGATACCGTTGTGCTGTCAACATCTACACTTCCGGTAGGATGTAATAAACTTCCGGCATCAACACACGGTATCGTAAAGTCAATAGAAATATCTAACGCAAAAAAATCAAATGGATAAAGTAAATACTGAACCATAGTTTCTGAGTAAGTGTATTTTGAGAATATCGAAACATCTCTTTCAGCCTGTGTTATTAATGCAATAGATATGTTTACAAAGCCCGGTACGCTAAATGGCCTATTTGGTAATGATCTTATCACATCAATAACATAATCGCCTGAGGTGCCACAAGAATCAGAAATTAGGCATAAATTCAACCATGCAACTAAACGTAAATTAGATTTAAACGTTATTCTATTGCCATAACGGCTAACTTCTTGTATTCCGCGATCCTCAAAATAAACAACCGACTTCTTTTTTGAGTCAGGACAAAGATCCTGATACCCGCCTTTTTTACACGCATCGGCAGTTATGTTACATGAAACAGGATAGCTTTTTTGAACCGCTGTGTCTTTTCCACTCGGAACCATTACGACAACCGTTTGGACTAATCCTGAAATCTTATCGATCCAGGTTAAATCTTCAACGTACCCTTTAATGATATTGGCGATTTTGTTGTTCATACTATTAAACCCCTTCTCCTTAAAAGATTACTGAGCCATACTTCATAAAGTTCTGCAAGTCTGGATTCTTCTTTCTTTGACAATCCAAGTATCTCACCTCTTCTTTCCGTATTACCGGCAAGTTTCTTTTTTTGAATATCTTCAGTTGCTTTAATCACTGCAACCCCGTTATTAAGTTCTGAACGGTCAGAAACTAACTTAATATTTCCCCACATACGACCGGTTAATGTGAAATCAACAAACCCAGTTTGACGGCCCTGAACTTCACGAATCTTCTTATAACCTCCGGGAAGAACAGCAAGTTTATGACCTCCGATAGTTACCCATTCGAGTTGTTTCCTTTTCTCTTTACTTCCTAATAGACTATTTGCTGCGGCCTGTTGAACAAATGACTTCCTGCCTATTAATGTGTCTTTTGTGGAGTATGGTTTAAAGTTTTCACCCTGTGCGTTTTTCCCTTCTTCCTGAACTCTCTGTCTGTTTAAAGCAATAGCATCACTGGCAAGTTTAACCATGATATTTCCACGTTCTTCGCCTGCCATGTCATTAGCGAAACCCTGTAACTCTTTGGCTAGTTCAAGAAATGTTATTGCCATTATAATCGTTGTGATATTTTCCCAACCCCTAAACTTGCACGACATTTAAGACATTCATTCCGTGATGGTTCAATATTATTTGCAATGAAATTTATTAAAGCAACATAGTGATCATTATAGAATTGCATGTTTGCTCCCAAAACTTCATCATTGCCAATTAAGACATATCGATTGACCTCACCTGAATTACGAATCTCATAAGTAAGAAACTCAGCAGATTTATAAAGTATTGCCCATGCAATAGCTGAATCAATCTCGTTATTCTCAAAGTCCGAAGAATCAGAACAAAGCATCTGCATTGCATCACATTTAAACTCCCCATGAAGTCGTAATCCTTCAGTATATTGTGTAACGGCCCAATCTTCTAAGCCTAAAATGTCATCAGAATCAGGAGTTATTGCATTTCCATGAATGCCTCCGGCCATGCACCAAAGGGTCCAGTTATCGCGTGAAGTTTTGTAACAAGGTTTATCAGTATTAAAACACCAATGATAACCACCACATCCACAGGTCATTTTATTGTTATAAGGACTGCCGATAGGAGAGTAGATAAAATAATAATCCCCATTCAAATCCAGGTTGATAGGAGTTATTGAATTAAGATGTGGCTTACCTGCTGTTGAACTGATCGGGATGGTATGTAATAGTTCAAATTCATCGTATATCAGAAGATTAACGTTTTCAGTTGAATTAAGATTTAATGTAATGCCCCTTAATGTAAAAACACCACCCTGTATATTTGAATATATCCGCATCCCATGATAATTATGATGCGGTAAAATCTGATTGAACTTTCTGTGACCTATATCCCCGGCAAACTTCTCCCTTCGGTATTCATTATACTTCAGGAGTTCTGCAAAGATGTCTGTCTTAAAAGCATTAATTCCATTCTGTCTGGCACGTTCCATCATGCTCCAGATATTGTCCTTACCTCCGACATTATCAAGAATCCTCAGAGACATTCCTGGTAACTCATCCATATAATTACCTGAATCTGAAATAGCATAGTCAGGATCCCAATCATCCACGCAAACATCAGAGCTGCGTGAAAATCCAAAAATATGATCGTAACAAGTATTTTGCGACATATTAAGATATTTTTAATACCATTGTGTCAAAAAATAAGGGCATAGACAAATTTAATCATCCATGCCCTTTTATTAATAAATTTTATGTTAGTAAGATTAGCTACACTGAAATGCTAAAATTCCGGTGTTAGTATCAGAACATGGTGATGGATTAAGTGCTGCAACTCCATGAAGCTGAACTTTAAAAGCAGTATAATACTCATTAGCGACGCAAGTCCTCTGAGTGAATATATCATAACTTATACCAGGGAGGTTGTTTGAATTAAGGCTGTATGCCATTTCTCCAGGAATAAGTTCAACAGCATTAGCCCCTCCAAGTGGGTACCATGCTTTACCTATGAATGCAACAGCCGATTTATGAAGAAGAAAAGTGGCCCCTGGAGCAATTGATTCAACATTCTGAACGTCAAAGTAAAGACGGCTTCTAAGGTCACCCATTTTATTCACATTACCTTTGCCATCAGCATTTTGAAATTCTGCAAGCCTGTTATAGACAAGTTGAAAGAGGTTAACGCCAGAAATTGCATAGGGATTTGAGAACTGGTTCAACATTGAGGTAAGCGCCATATATCCCCAGATGTTATCATTCCAACCAAGAACTGGAATAGTTGTTAATCCTCCTGCGACGGTTCCCGGTCCGCCAGTATTAACGTTCGTCCCAGCATTAAGAGCAATGAAGGTAAGAATATACTGAGCGATCCATTCATCAAGAAGTTTCATTCTTTTTCCCAAAAGAAATGCAATGGATTTTTCAGAACTAATTGTTCTCTCCCTGTAAGCCCGATCACCTACCTTAAAAGATGATTCCTGCAAACAGACAACTTCATACTCCTTACATACAGGGGTTGAATCGCTACCATCAATAGTACAATCGTCAGAACATTCGTCAGTATCCGCGTCACAATCAGTCAGCCATTCGAGAGACACGACGCGCTTTTTATCTTTAGATTGTAATTCACCAAGATTTACGCTTTGGTTTTCAAGAACTGCCCTCGCTGTTTCTGCATGGGCAACAAGATCAATATTTGTTATAGGATCTGTCCACAACTCGGCAAGCATAGCCTGAACGGTTGCAAGGTATCCACAGTCAATATGTGCAATTTCACTCATAATAATAGTTTTGCGGCCATTAAGCAAAACCCGCTTTAACAGCCAGATTTTTAATTTCAATTCTTTCTTTTGAAGTTAAAGTCTGGTCTCCACTCATAGCGATATAATCGTCTTTGCTTTTAGGCTGTCTGACTTTTGGTCCAAGCTGAGTTTTTTTCTGTTCCTCGGTTAAACCGGCGGAACTTCTATCTTCAGCTTTTTTAAAGTCAAAATACGTATCGGCAATGTTTTTAATGTGAGAAGCAAATGTAACCGGATATCCTTTTTCGTCCATCGATAACGTACCGTCATCTTTCAGGACGGAATAACCGTCATTTCCTTTTTGATATTTTTGTTTTTTAACTTCTGCAATAAAAACATCTTTTAAAGCCTTGGCCTTTTTTGCATCTTCAGGGAGAATAGGATTAAGGTTATCAAACTCAGCAAGTGCAGCAGATTCAACCTCTTTAAAGAGATTGTTCTGATTTATTTCGTCCTCTTTTGCATGAAGTTTGTCTTCCCATTCTTTTGCAAGCGCCTTCTTCTCCTTTGAATGAGCATTAATGAGCTTTATCACTTCCGGATTCTTTAAAATATCCTCAGTTCCATCTCCTTTTACATCAGCGATCTTAGTCTCTACAACGTGATCAAACAATTCAACTCCGATTAAATCAGATTCAACTTCATACTTTTCTTTAATTGCTTTTTCCAGTTTCTCAGCTCCTTCTTTGAGTCCTCGATTATACTGGTTGGTTTTGTCCGTTGTCAGTTTAGAGATCCTTGCGGTATCTTTCTGATCAATTAATGAAAAATCGGTTAATTCTCCAGCTTCGTTGTAAAGGCCAGCTATCTCCTCAGTAGTCATTTTAAAGGTTTTGGCTACAAATGCCTCGAATGCTTGCGCATTAATATTTTTATCCATTTACTTTTTTAGTTTTTGTTTTTACTTCCGGTGGTATTAAAGGAATATTTTTAAGTTTGAGTTCCTTTATTTCTGAGACTGTAAAGCGTTTTTCAAAACCCTGTTCGATTATCTTCTCCCATTGTTCATCAGAGATAACCTCACTATGTCCTGTCTTCTTGGAAATGATCTCTTTCATTTCTTTGATTTTGATCTGACAGCGGGCTTCCGGGTTTTCTTTTCAGATAATTTTTTAACTGAATCCATCAAAGATGGTACTAAGTCCGCTGGTTTATTTACTTCATCACCAGGATATTCTATTTTCTCAGGATCTTTGAGTATAATCGCTCCATCAGTGATTATAGGAGGTTCAATCTTTTTAGTTCTTGTACCAATCTCTGTTGGCCTTTTGGCTTCAGTAACTTCTGCCCATCCCATATTACGAACGGCAATCTTACCGAGTTTCTCGGTAACTGTCTTTACTTCATTACCTTTTACAATTTTCATGAATATAAATTTTACCCAAAAATACAGGTACTGACGATAATCTAATCATAAAGTGTAAAAAGTTTTTACCATAAGTGTAAAAGTTTTTAACAGTACGTGAAAAAGTGTAAATTATTTTGACACAAAAAAAGGGGGTTGAACTTCTGGTTAAAGTTAACGACCCCCACGTTTAATCGCAAGAATATTATTGTTTTACACACCGGCAAGAACCAACCGTTGTTACTGTCAATGTCCCAAATATCCCATTTTGTTCATGTGTTATCACTGTTCCTGTTCTGGATGATTCATAAGTCAGAACATCAGCAGCAGATAAGTCGCAAGGTGTCGCGTTAATATGCGACTGTCTGATGATAGTAGTTCCGGAACCAGCATAACTGACAGAGTCAATCTTACAGACATAACAATTAGGATCATCCTTTTTACAGGAAAATGCTAATACAATAAACAAAATAAATGCTAATTTTTTCATGATGTATTATTTACTACTAAGTTACAAAATGTTTTTGAATAAAAGCCCCTGAAATTAATCAGGGGCTAAGTTGTACACAAAATATGGACAACTCAATTATTCCTTAACACAACCACACGTTGACGTTGTTGTAGCCGATATGCCCCCGGAGTTTACCGTTGCTGATACGCTGGACTCTTTGATAAAACTAGCAATCTCTTTATCTGTTACATTACATTTATTTACCGTTGTAGTTGTTGTTCCTGCATTAGAATTAGAAGCATAACCGCCGCCGGATGTTGAAGTGCGATAAGTCAATGTACAGGTATAACAGGATTCCTTTTGACAACTCAATAGGAACACAATAGCGAGTAAAAATAGAAGTTTTTTCATAGTTGTATTATTTATTGGTAAAGTTAAGAAATAATTTTGAATAAAAAGCCCCTGATAAGTTATAGGGAATAATTCATTTTCCCTCATTAATCTCATCAATAATTTTGTAGGGGGATTTTGACTCAATTACTTTCTTGCCTTGAAGAAAGTCAATGAGTTTTTCTTTTTGTCCTGTTGATATATTATAAAGTAATTCAACGGCCGCAGTCTTAATAATTTTACCAGCATGATTCGCTATTTCGGATGCCAGTGTTTTGTCAAGTTCACCTGATTCCATTTTTTTAATGTTATCGAGAAGTTTATCTCTAAGTTCTGTTACTGTTTTCATTTGCTAGTCTTTTAATTTTAATTATTAATCGTTTACATTCTATTAATTCGGGATGTTGTTGAATTACTCTTACAGAGATCCCTGTAAGTAACCTAATGTTATTTGCCACATATCTATCAGAAAGTAAAGCCGTGCATTTATTATCTATTTTTCTATGAAGAGCATTGCGTTTTGCTCTAAAAATAGGATCACTTTTCATTTTATTACTAATATACTGCAAACTTCTTTGATTTATCCTTTTTTTATGTTCGTTATAATAATTACGACACCCTTCATTTATCTGATTCTTATGATTTTTATAGAATTTCTTATTTGCGAGTTTTCCGTTCTTGTTCGCACATAATTTACATGAATAACGAACATATTTACTATTTGCCCTTTTTACAAACTCCTCAATCGGCTTTGTTTCTCCGCATTTCTTGCAAGTCCGTTCCATATCGTATTAGTTTAAAATCCCCCTCAAGTTCCGCGAGAAACAAGAGAGGGATTTATGGTTTCGCAACCTAATATCTTATTTGTACCTCGCGGAATACAACAGCAAATTAATTCTTATTTAATCTATTAATACGGATTTCCGTACGACAGTTTTTACCGTAAGTGCCTGAGTTATTAACAATATCATTGTTTTAATAATGCAAAAATTAACTTTTTCATATTGTAGGTTTTAAGTCAGGACGTAAAGATATAGCTAATTCGTCTGAAATCCATCCCAACATATGCCTACAATTATAACCCCCGCGATCAACTAACGGAGTGTAACCAGGATAGCTCATATATGAAGGATGATCACCCATGTCTTTTTGCTTAACCACATATCCAGCGGGATAATCACCCATCGAAGGAGTCCAATTAACCCATTCAACAGCTTCTTCTCTTGAAAATACTTTATTATTATGAGCTGCACAGAAATCTCTGGAATCCTTTATTAACCCACCCTGATAAATGAAATAGTTCATTTCAAACTCCTGAGCTAAAGTGGAATTATAAGCGGCATCAAATTGCTGGTACAAATCATAACCATATCTCTCGAACTGTTTCTCAAGTGCGCCTGTTTGAATTGTGAAACCGTTTTTATCAATGTGCGGAACACCTTTAACAAGATCAGTTAATCCACTAATAAAATCCTTTGTATCAATCTGACCTGTGACAGACTTAGCAATGTAGTTTTTAATCTGAGTGCCTAATGTCTGATCTTTAAGAAACGATTCAAGATAACCACCATGTACCATCTGACCACCGTCCAAACCGATACGGATATTCATTTTCTTTGCAGTCGCATCGACTACCTTATCAAACCTAAAGGCCAAATTATCAGCCATTGCAATAGTAAAATAACTCTTTCCTAAGTTTATTATTCCGGTTATTACTCCTGACATCTGATTGGAGATCAATGAAGATGACATATTCGTAAGGCCTTTATAGACCTTATCCATCTGACCTAATAACTGATAGTTACTTACCGTATCTGCTATTCTTCCCTCTTTTGTTATTTCTAATAAAGGTATTATTTCAAGAATAATTTTATCCGTCAAATCAGTTTGTAATTTCAGAACAGTTTTTTCTAATCTTCCTCTATGAAAATCAATGAATGCCTGTTTCTTTAAGAGGAGTTCTGATATCCTTTTAGGTATTTTCATTTGCCGTCTGTCTTAAACTGTATTTACCTGACTTCCATGCTTCTCTTATACATAAACTATGCTTTTGTTTAGATATTTCTGAATGTGGGGATCTTTTTATCCCGATTAATCCTTGAGATATCTTAATTTTAGTTTCTATCGTGTGCTTACGTCCGATATTTAATTCACTTAATCTTCTCTTTGTCTCTTCAGTATGGTGTTTACCCTTCATAGAAGATGGCTTACCGGTATTTGCTGTTGATATTTTATTTTTTGTGATTTCTATAACAATATGCGATCTTCCTGTGCTGGCAATTGATATTTTTCTTTTTGTTTCTTCTGAATGATTATGACCTAAAGCGTGCTTATTGCCTTTTAAAGATAATGATACTTTATCACGCATTTCTTTAGATTGTGTTCTTCCAAACATGTAATTTTTATTACCTTTTTTTGCTTCACTTATTTTTTTACATGACTCAATAGATCTCTTTGCGCCTAAATGATTGCCCGCTGTTGGTAGTATATTAAAAAACGGATTACAAGTGTCTATGAAATACTGTTCTCTTATTAATAAATTTACAGAATCATGTAGTTCTAAAATAGAAAATATTAAATCCTTTTCTCCATATTTGTTGTAATGATTTTGGAGTTTAATCGAGTGGTGTTTATAATTCCTTAAATCATGTAAATGACCATTCCATCTTTTCTTTATATCAACAGCACTACCAACATAACAGCGTTCTGGCTTTATTAAAGATTGTATTTTATATATGCCGGATGTTTTCATAATATAAAGATAATCATTAAATTAAATTTATGCCATCAATCCTATGAGGTAGTTTCATGATTTCTTTGTTTGATAAAACTCTTTCTGTAACCTGCAAAATGTCGTCATTGAACTTTCGATATTAAAATCTTCTTCCCCAATTGATTTGAAATAATTATACATAGCTTTCTCAACACTCATGGCCGGTACAATATCCCTTTGACCCATGACGTAGAAAAACATACCTAAGTCAGTGAAGTTCCTGCGATAGATTTTATGAATAAGTTTCTCCGATGTCTTTATCTGGCTCATATATTTTTTATTAAACCCATGGCGATCCTTCAGGATGTGTAAATTTGCTTTGAGTTGCCCTATCCATTCTTTTAAATGTTCTTGACTCTAAATGATCAACCTGAACTGAACAAATTAGAGCGTGCTTAATCCCTTTCTGTTTCAACTGATCGGCATAAGCATTATCAGAGAACCAGAATGTATGTCTTTCGTCCAGCTTCTTAATTTTATTCCAGAGTTTTTTCTGAGTGAAGATACACCAGCCGGCCATTTCAAGACCAATGCCATAGCCCTCGTAAGCAAGCATACCTTTCTTGAATCTTCTGTATTGAGTTGCATTACTCATTGCTGATGCCGATAAATATTCATTAACCTGCATTATCTCGCCAATCGTTGACCATCCTTTATGAAATATAATATCATTATTAGCAAGGATCTGAATATCTGATTTAGCATATTTCAAACCAAGATTTAAAGCCCTATTATAATTAAATGCTCCTTCATACATGACAATATTCTCTGCATCATAATTATGTTTAACTCCTGTTTCCACGACAATGATATTTAATTCAGCATTATCTTTTCTGGCTGACTTAATGCAATTTTGTGTCATCATTATTAGAGATAACTCTGAACTCTTTGATACTATGATAAGATCATAAGTCATTTATTTTCAAAATAATTCGTTAAATAAAGGAACGCCTGTTCTTTTGCCTCATATTCGTTACCAGCTTTACTCGCAAATAATTTTCCAGTTGTACCATCAAATAAAGGAATAGTAACTACCCATTCTTTTCCATTAAATTCTGCCGTACTTATATTAATAAATTCGCTCAATGTCATTTTTTCCACTTAATTTTTATATCAAAACATAACAAAATCAAAATGATTAAAACCAATACCCCGATCATAGTATATAATTATTTGTCATAACTCTTTAAATATTTCCAGATCATTAATATTTGAAACAACCGATGTATAAGGAATCAGTTTCTCATACTTGTATTGAAATTTATATAAAGGCAAGGTTTTCCCATATTCATAAGCCGGGTCGTGCGTGTCGTGAATAACTACAAACTGAGCATTGACGGCCTTCTCAATTTCAATATTTCGCCTTTCGCCTGGTGCATGATCCACAAATACAACTGCCCAGTCGGAATATCTTACTAATGAATCAAAGGCATCATAACTATCAGCACAAAGTATGATATGATTTGATGATGCAAAATGTTTGAATAATTCATACCATTCTTTATTTGTCTCAATTGTTACAAGTGTTCTGTCTTTACAAAGATTGTGTAATAATTCAGTTGATCCATATCCACAGCCTATCTCTAAAACCGGGCCTATTGAATTTTTTACTGCATATTCTAATACTGGTTGATGTGTTGCAAATGGATCCATTATCTATAATTTTTTGTAAAATCAGGTTTTATTGAATTATCCTGAACTATTTTGTCGTTGTATTTTAATACTAAAGGATGGAATATATCACCAAGTAACTCTGTCCATAACAAGGGATAACCGGCATTGTTTCCAAGCGTATTACCGGGATACTTTTTTAACAGATCATATTTATAAGTTAATAAGTCATCGGCCTCTCTCAACCATTCAGATGTAAAAAATGTATGAGGTTTGCAAATAAAAGCCCCGCATCCAATTAATTGATGCCAATTAGACTGTAGTGTTCTTTGCATCATTGGTTTATGAGTACAGATCGCAACAACTCCCGGACCAAGTTCTTTATAACCTAATACCCATGAATTACCAAGTTTATTAAAAGCGGACAACCACGAATGAACCCCGGGTTTAATATCTGAATAGCCACCTCCATGATAGTGCATGAAATAAGCCCTTAGATAGTCTGAGCGGTGAACCAATGACAGATATTCATAAGCAGGATGCAAGGGTTCTGTAATGTATTCAGGTAAATTTTCAGGAGTGATAAGAACCACATCACAACCAGACTTTAACTGAAGTTCATTTAACCCGTTTACCCTTGCTGGAGTAATTTCATTTGTACCGGTCCAGAAACAATAAATTTTATTCATGCTACCTTATTTCGTTTTATATAGCGATTTGTAAATCCATCTAATGGCTGAAAGTTTGAATAATGGTTTAATTTTATTATTTCCTCTTCGGATGTCGCAGAAGAAACAGGAATGATATGATCGAACTCCCATCCATATCCAATCGATCCGTCGTATTTGCCATAATTATCCCAATTCATCCAGTGTTCAAATTTGTTCTCAATATGTGTTTTAAACTCTTCAAATGTACATCCCAATATTTGATATGTTTTAGATTTCTTCGAGAACCCAGCTCTTTTAATAGATATTCTTAAAAGTTTTGGCACGTTTCTACTTAATTTAAATAAAGGATCAGACTTAAATCGTTTATTAGTATGCTCAAGATATTTTTTATTTATTACTTCCCTATTCTCTTTATTTCGTTGCTGAATAATTGGTTTTCTTCTGAGATATTTTAATCTATCCTTCTCTTTGTTTAGTTGCTTATTTTTATCTCTCCATAATTTATTAGATTTTCTCTTATTTTGTAGTATCTCTTCATCTGTTAAATTTTTCGCTGGTCTAATTTCTCTTAAAAAATATAATTCCTTCCATCTCTTCGATGATTCACGACATTTTATTTTATTGTTCTTATAATATTTTTGCGACGCTATTTTATGAGCTTCTTTTTGTTCGGCAGTTTTAATATGTTTTCTATTCTTAGCTAATATTCTTTCTTTATTAGCAGCATACCACTTTCTGGCATATTTATTTCTATGTGTATCACTAACAGTCATATACAGATGGTATGTGACAAACAAAGTATTCAGGTGTTTCAATCTTTGCACCTTTAAATCTGAGTAACTTCTGATTGAAATAGAAGTCATGAGCATATCCCGGTCTGTCCCATTTAAGGTTCAGGCTTCGTTTATAGCAGACATTTGATGTTCCACATCCTCCCATAGCTTTGATATTACAGGCACGTTCAATCCATTCGCCATTGAAAATAATGTCATTATACCAGACCCAGTCATGATCATTCAAATTCTTTTCGATAATTGCCAAATGATCTGGACCCCAATAATCATCAACATCAATGTAAATAATGTAATCGCCTTTCGCATTCTCAATACCTGTATTCCGGGGAAGGTTGTCAAATAATGCTTTGTGTTTGCATTCTAATAATATAACCTCTGGAAATAGTTTTGTAACTATGTTCTTTGTTTTAAGACAATCATCAGCAATAACAATCAACTCAAAATCTCTAAACGATTGATTTAGTACAGATTGAATTGCCCTGATGATTTTCTTTTCAGGAAATTGACAACTTCCTTTGTATGGAATGAGTCGCGAGGGCATTATGACACTAAAGCGCATTAGTTTAATGCTGGTTGAAATGGATTACTTAACGCTGCCCGTTTTGCTGCTAAATCTGCCGAGGCTTTCATCTCTGCCATGATCTCTAAAGTCTTTGCTTTGACTTTCTCATTAATCACCGCAGGATTCATGTTATAAATATCAGGAAACTCACCTTCAAGTTGATTGAACACAACCTCAAGGTTTGCCCATAGAGTAGCATAGTAATCAGTTGTCATGCCTTGTGAGATCAAAAGCCTGACATTTGCTTCAGAGTAACCCCTGAAAGGATTCATTTGAGACTTGACCTGAATCTTTTTAAGATCACCCGGACGGTCGGAGTAGAGTATTTCGTTTATATCATCTTCAACGGCTGATATAGTTGAAGTTGACGCTCCTGCATCTTTGAAAGCCTTTAACTCAGTTGCAAGTTCAAGAATGCCCTTCATTTTAAAGTCATTAGGGAACTCATGATGAAGTGTTAACCCTTCACCTAAATCCGTAAATGTTGCAACATCCTGAACAACAAACTCCCAAAGACTTGAATAATTACGTGCGAATGGGTAAAGAGTATCGTTCATATTATCGGTTCCGAAGTTCATCTCGGTTGCTGTTACCGCTGTCGCTGTCTCTGAACGTGTTGCGATCTCGTTATTAAACATCATTGTATGAACCAATACCCGAAGATAATCAATGTAATCCTTACTAAAAGTCAAGAGTTCGACAGGAGGGGCTTTATAAACGAGCATCTTTTCAAGATCAATCATTTCAGCCGGGTTTCGAGGAAGTGCAAGCGTAACAACATCCTTAACTCCACTATGTAAAGGTTGCATCCCCGTTCCGTTACATGTTCCGCAGATTGTTTTACCATCAAGAAGATGACCACCGGCACAATCAGGATTTGAACATTTATCAACATAAGCAAACCTCTGAGGGAAAGCAGTCATTGCTGTTGAAAGATCAAGTTCTGAGTCAGATTTCATTAACTTCTCAAGAAGTAGAATTATGCAATGAAATACAGATACGAATGTCCGTCCTTTTGTTTCCGGATCACGAAGATAACCAAATCTCTGAGCAGGGACTTTCGATGCCTTAGGCTCAAACTCCTGATATAAATAGAAATCTTCCTTGATCTTAATAACTGTTTCGCCACTCTGAATAGTGTAATCAGTTGCAACCTGAGTTAGCTGAATTGTGTCTGGACCTAAATACATTGTAAATTTAGAGCCATCGCGTTCAGTTTCTTTCTCCATAAACTTAATTGGGAGTCGGACAATAAGATACTGAAGTATTTCATTCTTAAATTCAAACATTATTGCATCCTCTGATGTAGCAACGAAAGGATAGGGTTTGGCTTTCTCAATATCAGAATTAAAAGCCTCAAACTCAGTAATCAGAAAGGCATTAGGATCAATGTAGTTATAGTCAATGATTGAGTATTCAAGATACTCCTCAATTGACTTCTCCCCCCAGTACTTACCGAGAATCAACTCAAGTTCTTTTTTATTATCTGATCCTTTGTAAAGTATTTCCCTCAGTAGTGGCTGTTTCCTGACTGCTTTCTGAAATGGCAGTTGTGTAGAATTAAGTATCGAAGGCACAACGGACTTTGAGATGTTCTCACGTTGTTCAAATTCTTCCTCTGTTTCCCTGGTTACAATCTTTACAAGAAGATCAGTAATATCATCACCGGTCTTCATCTTGTAGTATTTATCAGCAAGTTCAGTCACTCGCTCATAGTCCTGATGTTTTAATTCTTTATCAATTACCGTTTTCAGTAATTCTAACCCGTCAACTTTATCCATTTTCTTTTTGTTTATCTAATATTAAAAATCTGTCTATTGCGGTAGGCTCCTCATAAACATCACTATCACAATAACTATTTTTTACTAAATATTTCGTATAATCAGTTAATGTATTTTTTATTAACTCATTTATAAAAAATATTATTCTTTTTGCAGCTAATTCGTCGTCATCTGCATTTTTTATAATATCTAAAATATCCATGATAGTTATGCTTTGGTAAATCTCATGCCTTTAAATTGTTTAGGCATTTTTTTAGGGTTCTTTACGTATCCGACAAATGTGCCGACCCCTCCTGTTGGAGTAAATCTCAATCTATGTAATTTACCTTTTCCCCTTGTCCTGCCTGCTCCTTTTCCGTGTGATCCCGCTGCATTCCGATTTCCTCTAGGTGCTCCCATCTTAATTTCCTCCTTTTAATTTAATATTAATAATTACTCTTGTTTTGTTGTATATATTGAAAAATACATATCCTGCAACTAAAAGCAGGAACCCTGTAAAATTGTTATTTCCGTTTACAATCCATGCTATAAACAAACCAACTGTAATAAACCAGAAGAGCGTATCTACAATCAGGCTTCCGAATATGATCTTTAAAATTTTAACCATTAATTACCTTATTAACTTTCTTCCCACAATACGGACAAAATTTAAATACCTCAGTTTCTATACTATTTTCATCAAAATCAGGTATATGAAATTGTTTTTCACAAGTTGAACATCTGTACCAAATACCTACAGGACCATCATATTTAGTTCCCAATATTAAACTACAAGTGTTAACCATCATAATAGTTTTTAAATAGTTCAACGCATTGATACTCTATTAAATCTCCCATATGACCGTATTTTTGATACTTCTCTCCTGAGTCTTTATCGGTAACGATGTGCTTATCTTTCCCGCCATCCAGAGCCTGTTTAGTGTACATCATATCAGCAATCATCTTTTTACAGCTTTCATCAAAGAAGATCCTAATAGGTTTTTTCTCCTCAAAGATCAGATTCATAAAGTCTCGTCTTTTAACCAGTGAAGGATTACTGAAAAGAGTCCTGTCTGAATTGTTATTAAGATATTTCCTGAGTTCAAAAGCTACAATAGCATAATGATGCTGAAAGTCTTTATTCATCGTTGACCGGTTCTTCCCTGAAGCATCACCGTAATAAAACAATCCTGATTTATGATTCGGGTATCGCATTTTGAACTCCTCACAAACTTCCTGGGTAGAGTTACGGGGGTTTTCCAGTGCTATTTCATCTATAAACGTGCAATGCCAATCATTGCCAACCTTTTTAACCTGAGATATTCCGCATGAATTGTAAGGAACAGTATTTTGGTCAAATGATAAGTGCAATGGCAAATCAGGATCGTATTTCGCTTTGATTACATGTTTTAAACGATCAAATGATGAATAAAATTCTCCTCCAGTTACCGCGAAAGGATGGCCATATATCAAAGCCTTCCCCTTTTCTTTTGTATTATTGGCTAAAATATTATCAATGTAATTCTCCCCCACGTTACGAACATTATGATAAGTAGATGATATCGTTACAAATTTATTGCCAATTTGTTTTTTAAAATATGTCTTATCCGAGAAGATTAATGATGAAATCTCTATAATATATTTTTCTAGTTCAAACCATTCCGAAATCCACGGAGTTTTTGCTGGAGAAGTTGAGATATATAAAGGATTCCACTGTTGTGACTGATTTCCACGATTAAGTATTTCGCCATTTACCAAGTACATTCCGGGTTGACGAAGTCTCGTAAGTATAACTTCTTTTACGTCTTCTTCCTTAGAATCCTTTGTCTCGTCTAGCAAGCACCATGCCATTTCTTTTCCAGAATGCATAATGGCATTATCCAATGAACCCGTAAATATTAACCCCCCATTACAAAATGAAATAATATTATTAAAACGATCAAAATTGCGCTTGCATTTCTCCCAGTACGTTGGGGGTTCTTTTCCAGAAACATAAACCCCTGAAGGATTCTCTTTTGTCCATTCAGTCATTCCTGTACTGGACCAATATTCACGAATACGAAGAAGGGTTGCCGTATTTAATTGATCGTAGGTATTTGCAAATATTCCACCTTTGCATTCAGGAAATTCAGATATAAGTTGCTTGGATATTAAACCATCTAAATGTGTTTTACCCGATCCAGTCCCAGCCATAAATAAATTAATAGATGCCGTACTCTCAAATACATCCATTTGAGGATCACTAAATTCTTGTTCTAATATTTCAGTTAACATTTGAATGCCTTTTAATTGTCACAGCAGGAAGTATCGGAATTATTGGCTTATTGTCGCTTGTAACATCAGTTTTCTTCGGTAATACATAAGCAAATAATTTAGAGCAAGCATCTAAATAGCGAGATTGATCTTTAGTGTAAAGAGTATTTAAAGCAGCATTCATATTATCGAGCTGCCCAAACATTATAAACTCAAGAAACTCCCTTGACTGCTTAGTTGTCCTGTTTAAAGCACCTTTTGGTTTACCTTTCGCTTCGCCTTTCTTAAATGATCCACTTGTTTTTCCGCCTCTTGACATATTAAGACTTATTTTTAGCCATTTCTCTTTTTCTCTCGGTTAATCTTCCTGTACTTTTCTGATTCAAGTCTTTTAAACAAACTCTTTTCTTTAAAAGGCTTTAATTTTGCCTTTTTATTTGGTTTGCGTATCATATTGACCTTTTCACTAATTTCATTTGTCTTTAAAAAACCAGGGGGATTAACCATCATTTGTTTCTGGATCGCTCCCCTGGGAACCCTAAAACCTAAGTACTATGAAAAACGATGGCAATTTAGAATTGATTTCCTTATTTAGAAACATTATAGATAAGAAGTTTTTACCACGAATGATGTATTTTTCAACAAAAAAGGCCGGGATTACCGACCTTTGAGAGATTTTTCGTAAAGATTATTAATATATTTTCAATTGATATTTATCAACTTCTTTAATCCAATGATCCCAAACATCTTCGAGCATCCACGTCTTATCAGACATTCCTTTGCGGTAATATATTCGCGGCAGTGACTTGTCTGTCCCATTAAAAACTGTATCAAAGGGACTTTTAGGATCATCCAACCACAAGATAAAGGCTTTTGCTTTAGGATCTAGTTCTTCCATTTCTTCTGTTATTGATTATTCAAGTTGCTTATTTCATTTTACGTGCTATCTCATTTAGTGCCTTTGCAATATCATGCAACGCAGAAGAAATAAATATAGCAGCTATGATTATCCATATACACAAAATAATTATTGCACTTCCTGTTCCCATTTCCGTATTTTTAGTTATTTATTTGCTTTGGGGGATAACTGATCACGATACCACTTTGCACCAAATGTCCAATTAAATTTGTTTGCTGTGCCTATATATCCAGATCCAAAATTCATTGTATCGGCTATTTTTTCAATATCTTCATCTGTCAGTTCTCTTGGTTTCTCCGGCTGTGAGTGATTTGCAAATAGTCTTGATGTAGCAAATAACTTTCTACTTGTCTCTGAAAGTCCATATTGTATGGCTTCTCCACATACAGGACATTTGAATGGAATACCATGTTGAATTTCTTCTTCCGTTTTCTTCTCCTGCTCTTTCTGCTTGGACTGGGCAGCGTCTTTAAGTACATCTTTAATATCTTCAATATGTAGTATTGCTTTATCTCTGCATTTTTTCAAATAATTCTCATCATATACCTGTATAATAGCTCCCTTGTCACGTAACTCAGCCAGATTTGACCATTCTTCTTGTGTCATGCGAGCAGAATCGTTTTGTAATCGCTCAGTTAAATAAGCGAGTTCACCTTGTTCTGATTCGGTTAATGTTTCCCCTTTCTCTATTGGCTTCTCCGGCTGTGGCATTTCGGTTGCGCCTGACTTGTAGGCATTAAAAACAAGTTGACGTGTAAACTCATTCTGTGATGTTAATTCATCAACATAATTCGTTGCTGCATTATTAATATCTTCATCGCTCGGTTTCTGCTCAAAGGATTCAGATTGGAAATACAATTCTGTTATCTCTTTTGCTGCATCGCCAATATCTTTGTAATTAAATAAAGCATCTGTTTCTCCCTTACCGTAACAATATTGCCAAATTACTTCGTGAATAATGGCTTTCAATTCTTTATCGTTGCTCATATTGATCTTATTAAATCGCCCTTTTTAGTTATCTTAATCCCTAATTGCTTCCAGACTGCCGAACAATTTGGAATCATGTGTTTTTCTGTACCATCATAATTGGCGATAATAAACAATTTATCTGCCTTTTCTTCTGATAATGGCATATTGTCATCAGAATCATGATACCCCTTTTCAGGTATTTCATATGTTCCTGCACTTTCTTTTGAATAGCAATACCCTGCATTATTTGGACGCCAAAGAGTAATGTATTCGTCTCGTTTCTCTGTATGCTTTAAAGAAATAATGTAATATTCTTGTTTGCTCATATGTAGATTATTTAATTGTTTTAATTATAATAACTCCGATAGGAAGGCTTGTTCCTGATGCCTCATACATTGGAATTATCTTTATACTTTTAATTTCATTTGTCGTTGACATACTTTCTCTTTTACTTGTTAGCTTGCAGTTTTAGTAACCAGTTCCCTTTTGACCTCTTTGACAGTATAAGGCGATAAGTCCCTGAACTTATATTGCCAAGTTCGCCATAAAGACCGCTTTCTCCGTTTATCATGGTCATTCAGGCAATCAATCTCATCATATGCGTTGCTTATTTCAGCATAAGCCCCCTGAGTGACAGGGGAGTTCTTTATGAGATTCTCAAAGAGAATACAGTCGTTATTGAAACGAGCAGCTTTCATCTTTGACAGACCATAGGCGGCAACAACTAAAAACATTGCCAGACCTCCGAAACAAATGAAAAATGATAGTAGGCTCATGATATTTATAGTTTTTTAAATTCTATTACCCATACCCATGGATTTTTAATCCATGAGCCTGTGCCGTTAATTTTATCCCACAATTCAGCATAAATATCCGATGGTTCCTGATTAATGCCTCCATGGACATGATCATAAATCCCCTCTTTTTTTTCAATACCCTCGGCAACCGCATTATCTTCGCTTATGTCGCAAAGTTTTTCAACTCTAATATCAGTTATTTGAAGTTTGATCCGGCAGGCTCGTTTAGGCATGAAAATTGAGGGTTTCCATTTAGGGATATCAATGCCATCGGCTTTATAAATCCATCCTTTCGTTGAAGTGCACCATGCTTCACGCACCCATAGAACATCACCAACCCATCCATATTTACATTTCAGTTCTCTTCCATGCCAATCTTCAAAATGAACATTAGTACATCTTGTTCCCCTTGAATCGGGTTGTATCTTCATTATCCTTCTGGTCTGTGTTTTTCTCCCGTCTAGTATTGCCCGAACCATAGGAGTGCTGAATAAAATAGGATGCTCTTTCATGTTATTGATAGCTTGGTGAATAAGAATATGCTTTAACGGTGTTGACCTGACTCCTGAAAGACGGGTATTCATATGGTCGCTTGGCAGGTTTGTTTAATTTAATCTCTGGTAGGTTATCATAATTGGCGACATCATATTTTTTTGTATGAAGTTCCCATTTCTTTATTTTTGAGACAATCCTCACCTCCGGGGTTTTGCCATTGAAATAGACATCATACCTATCTGATAAATATTTAATATTATTTACCTGACTAACTCCGTGAAGGACGCTTGCGTGATCTCTGCCTACATATTTCCCGATGGTTTCAAGTGTTTCCCTTGTTCCCTCGCAGGCCCTTTTGAAAAATATATGCCGGGCCTCGACAACATCCCGCTTCCTGGTATTCAATTTTAATACCTCGACCGGTATCCCAGATAATTCAGATACCCTTGCAAGAATTGTAATCAAGTTAATTTCTTGATAAGCATTGTATTTCTTACAATACAGACTCCTGACATTCCAGTCGTTTTTAGGTTTAAAAATGTTTGGATGTATCATTCTATTTAAAATTTAAGTTTGCAAATTCACCAAAGTATTTTATAGATGCCCTATCTCTGGCACGAGCAGCATCTTCAGGAGTTTTATAATAACCTAGACTTATATTCTTTTTATTTACCCTTATAGATGCTTGAAATTGAGTATTTACCCTTTTGTTTTGAACATAAACTCCAATGTAACCAGTAGAGCTATGAGGTTTTTGATTCATTGCATTTTGACTACCGGTTGCTGGTCTTAAATTAAATCTCTGATTATTTAATCCATTACGATCTCCATGATCTGACTTGAGTCCAATTGGAGTATTGAGAATTAACCTGTGCATTAAAATTGTTTTCCTTTTCGGCTTATAAGATGCGCGTACAGCATAATATGTATTCCTATCTTTGTGTGCCTGCCATTTCCACTGATTTAACCATTCGTAATCAGAATCATCAACCTGTGTAAATTTACCCTGTGTGAGTTTAATAAGTTTCATGATAAAATATATAAAGCTCCGCAAGCAAATGAGCTATCAACTACACCCGAAGGGATAATTGCATTTGCTTTTGGAGCCGTTATAATTTCTGATTGATTCATGATGTAGTTAATAGCTGTAACAAAGATATGAAATATTTTGAATAAACAAACTAATGTTCAATTAAAATAAATTCTGCATTTAACATATTCTTTTTTCTGACATCCTGATACAACCATTTCAATAGATTGACCAAAATAGTCGGAAACTGTGCGAATTATTAGTTCTGGTGTGAGTGTCATATTATTAGGTTTTATTGATTAATTAATTCAAATACTGCTTTACGTTCACCTTCTCGTTTAATGGCTTTATAAGATTTCCAGATATCGGGATTCTTCTGAGCAAGTTTTAACATTTCTTCATAGGTCTTTGGTCTGGAATCTTTAAAATCTTTGTCTTTTGATGCCCACGTTGCAAGTCGCTTGCCTATTTCAAATGTCTGCTGGAGTTCAAATCTTAATTTAGTTCCGGATTTATTCATCTCGGTCCAATAGTTATAAAAACGTCTGAGCATGTCTTTTGGGTATTTCGCAAGCCACGGTTTGCAGTCATCATAAAACTTCTGTTTCTTATCCTTTAATAATTGATCAAGTTTTGCTTTATCAATTGCAATTTCCTCACAGGTTTTTTTATGCTTTCCAGATTTAACAGATTCGAGTTTCTTGTTATACCACAATTCATTTTCCTCAGTGAATTTGCTCTTTATTCTTGGCCAGCATTCTTCAAAATCTCCATTTAATATGTCTTTAATCATCTCCATTGATAAATGTCCTTTGCTGGCCTGATAACAAAGTAATTCAACATAACAACCCTTTTCCCTTTTGTTTAAAAAAGCGGTTCCGGCTAAATAGGCTTCAAATTCAAAGGCAAAAGATTTTTTCATAACTAAAATACTTCGCAACTTTCAGAACATCCATTTAATCTATCTTTTCGAGTAAATAAACTCAAATCTAATTCCGATAATTCAGCGAGTTTAAATATGTCTTTTGGTGATTTATTGCCTCGATAAAAGTTAAATGGTGGTTTGAGTTTTGAATTTCTGGGATTTAATGTTCCGTATTTATTTGTCATTTCCTGCCACCAGTTAAAAGTATCGGGATAATTCTTTGCGTTTCGTACAAGTCTTTTTAAATCTTTTTTCCAACAGTTATCGCAATTACCCAAGTCGGGGTCTATTTCTAAATCAAAAGATTGATTTTTCCACCATTCAGTTATCGTTTTTTTGATTGTTGGAATATTTGAAACTAACGGATATATAATTCGTTTCTCTTTATATTTTGGGTTTACTCTATCTATTTCATCAACTCTGATACCTATTGCTTTATGATATTTTTCCCATCCAATACTTTTCATAAACGCTTCAATAGCTTTTCTTTTTAACTGGTCAGAACAAAATGGAGCGTTTGTAGTCGGAATGCCTAATTTGGAAATCATTGCCTCAAATGGTTCGCCGTTGCGTGATTCCGTATTAAAATCAACCTCCTTAAAACCCACTTGCCAACCTTTTTCTGATATTGGGATTGCTTCAACTGTTCTAATATTTATATCCCATTTGATACTACAATCCAAAACAAACTTCAATGTCCCTTCGACTTCCTTTCCTGTATTCGCAAAAACAACAATCATCTGGTATTGATCAGATAAGTTTTCTAAACACCATTTCATCATATATGCTGATGTTCTGCCTCCTGAAAAACTAATTAATAATTTATCCATTAATCTTCTTTCTTAATTTGCGCTTCCGTTTTCTTATCCTGCTCAATTGAGGATTCAAGAGCGGTGAGTTCAGATTCAAGTTTCTTCATCGTTGCGGGATAGTATGTCCGAAGTCCAACTTTACAATCCCTTTCGTATTTTAATATTTCTTTCAATTTTTCGATAACCAGCTTTTGTGTTTTCATATTTTCACATTATTAGATAGTAACCCTTTTAACCCGTGAAGACTATTCTTTAAATAGCGTAATCAGTTTGAATGCCGGAATCATACCTCTTTTATTTAGAGTAATATCATGATATTTGCCAGAGGTGGGGTAATAGTCAATTTTGTGCCCTTCTTTAACAAACCGATACTGATAGTCATTTAACTTGAAAGATTCAATACCGGACTCTTTTAAATCAACTATGTGAGCAAATATTGACTTAACTCGATCTTCTCTCATTTGTTTGTTAACTTTCTGTTGACGTTCTCTCATTTGGTGAAAATATTCAGAATCTTCACTTCGGGAATTTTCATCATTTTTAGCCATTTTTCTACATTTTAAGGCACAATTTCCGTAAACCAGTAAACTTAACTCAGATCTTCAACTCTCAACTCTGGAATGACAGAGTAAAAGAACCCCCTTTCCCCCATAAAGTATTAATAATTAAATAGAAAAAAGAGTAAAAAGATTTTTTGAGTTTAATTATTCTCTGTCATTCCGTCGTCGGTCGTCGTTAGTCGTCGTCTCGTAGTAACATTCACATCTGCTTAAAAGCGTCCGTTTTAATGGTAATGTCGTTTGATATTCAGCTTTGACTTACTGAAGTAAATTAAGACTGTCAGTAAATATGAAGCCCCCGGAAAAAGAAAATGCAGGAAGGAACGTGTGACCGAAACCTTACCTGCAAATCTTCTACCCGGAGGCAGTATCTTAAATTAATGTCAAAATTAATTTTCATATCACACGTATTACGACACAAATATAAAAACTATTTATTTAACCTGCAAATTTATTATTCATTCCAAACCACAAATGCAATAGGAGGGGGAAATTAAAATAATTTTAATTGTAGTTTATAATTCTCAAACCGTTTTACTGAAGCATCAAAATACTCTTTATCAAGTTCAGTCCCGACAAAATCGAAGCCCCCCTCATAACATGCTATTCGACTAGAGCCAGAACCTAAATGAGAATCGAATATTGTATCACCTTCCTTTGCATAGTTCTTTAAAAGCCATTTATAAAGTTGTACGGGCTTCTGAGTGGGATGAATGCGGGTTTCTTTATCCTTCATGTTTTGCTGGAGTAATCCCTGCCATCTAAAAGTAAATTTCCTTAATCCTGTTTTAAACGAAGTATATGCAAGTTCACAATCACTCTGATCTGAGTCACCATTATCTTTATCCCATACAATCCATGCCATTGAAGGAGGTAAATAATTTACCATATAATTAGCACCCCATATAATCTGATTTTTTGAAATTCTAAACAATTCTGAAAAGTAATTTCCATTAGGAATATTATTATCAAATTCTCCACCTCCGTAATCTTTTGCTTTTACCCATTTTTTATTATCACCAAACCCAGTATAAGAACTTCGTGTTTTGTTTTTCTTATTCCCCTCTCCTATTCCATATGGCGGGTCGACTATTGCCAAATCAAAATATTTATCAGATATTTCTGACATATAATCCATGCAATCAATGTTAAGCAACTTTATCATTTATTCAATTTCGCCATTTCTTCTATCTTCATTAATAGCATCATGTATTTCATGATCTTCTAAATCATGAACATCGTCTATATTCATTTCTGTATGTGCTACGCTTTTATTTCTTTTAAAATAATCGCTTATTCTATCGGAAGGACTTAATTTATCCCATTCTTTCATCTTTTCATGATGAAATTCTTCTATTGCTTGAATTAAATCAGAAAGACAAAAATCCTCAGTAAATAAGTAAATTGGATTTCCTTCAAATTCCCCATCTTGAATAATTATTTTTCTTTTCAAAAGGATTTCTATTGTTGTTACCTCGGCTTTAAGTTCATCAATAATACCATTCCAATCAGGAGATAATTTCCCCCCTTCACAATAAAGTTCATTTGATTTCTCTTGTGTTTCCATATTTCAAATATTAAAAAGTGTAATTATTTCAAAATCCAGGCGAAGCAATTTTCCTTCCATTCGCCAGGTCTTTGAACAAATGGCTTTTTACTACCATCAATCCGCTCTTTACCGTCAAGTTTCTCCAAGTAATCCATCGTCGTTAAATCCGTCATAGCACGTTGAATGCTGCTTTTAGGCTGATTATTAATACCTAGAGCGCGCCTTTAGTAAATTATTTAAAATAATTTTTTCTGTTCATTATTGTTTTGTAGTTCCTGAATATCAGTGAGATTATTGATTCTTTTATCAGTTGTTTTTTGAAAGTTTTTTGGATTCAAAATAAAGCAAGCTACATGTCGTCCTGTTCCAGGCCCTCTTATTCCGTCCTCAGTAGAATACCAATGAACATCTTTTAAATTTCTGACTTTGGCCCCGGCCTCTAACATCTTTAAAACCCATTTATCAATAGGGTAAACAAAAACAACCCTTTTCCCTTTCTCAAATTCCTTTATTGCCTTATTTGCCCATGCCGTTGGACCTTTCTTTTTATTGTCTGTTTCGTCGGTATATGAACCAAAGGGAGGATTGACATAATTAGATTCACCCCAATCGCATTTCAATCCATCAAAATATTCAGGTTTAGGAAATGGACATGGATCGAAGTCAAAATCAAATTCAAGATTTAACTGTTCAAATAAATCAGGAGGAGTTAACCAGTAATGATTACCGTCTTTGCCGTTTCCTTTTTCAAATGACATACTACAATATTTTACTGCTTAAAAGAACTATTTTAAGTATTCGTCGATTAATCTTTTACAGGCGTCAAATCCAATCCCAAAGTCTGCTTTATATCCAGACTCCCTTAATTTGAATAGCATTTCAGATTGTTCTTTAATATGCGGTGTAAAATGAATACCATTTTTTCTATATATTTTTTCACCTTCTTTTTTAAGTTCAATAAACAATCCCTGCCAGACAACAGCTTCGTTATTACCTAAGTCTTCATATTTTAATTTAGCAATGAACAAGTCCGGCCAACCCCTGCTTCCCTGGATTGCTTTCATCATGCCAGCCTGAGCACGCGAAAGATTAAGTCCTGCCAAATCAAAATGAAATAGAACTTTCGGGTATTGCAGCCGCATGTAAATAGCAATGTCTTTACAGATAACATACTCTCGATTATTACGCATTTTTTATAAAATTAAGTTTTGCAAATTCTTTATGATATAATATTGCCGCCTTATCTCTTGCAATAGCAGCTTCAATTTCTGTATTAAAATAACCTAAATTTTTCGCTATCCCATTTATTCTTATTCTACCCGTCCATTTCTTATCTCTTTCAAACCAGGAAACACCTAGATATTTTGATTTTCCTCTTGGTGGTTGGTTCCATAAATTTTGTTGATGAGTGCAATTCATCATATTGCTTCTCTGACAATTTAATCCATTAAAATCCCAATGATTTACCTCTTTATCATCAGGCGTTTCCATAATAAAACGATGCATATATATTGTTTGTTTTCCAACTACCCTAACGGCATAATAAGTATTTTTATATTTATTAGCACACCATTTGAATTGATTCACCCTGTTAAAATCAGAATTATCTACCCGAGCGAATTTACCTTGCGTAAGTTTAATAAGTTTCATAACCAGTTTATTTTAATTTACCAGAACAAATGGAAGGAGAAAGGCGTTCTGGTTACCCTTTCATCAGGACATGACCCCTGACTATCTCCCTCCAAAGATAATAATAAATTTGATATTCCCGGTTGTTTCTCATTACCGTTTCTTTTTATTAAATTTCTTAATAGCATTTTTATCGTTAATTGCAAAACACTCAAATACCACATCAGTTTTAAGCATGTGATCTGTTGAATATTCACCTTCTATATTGAAGAAATAAAGTTTCATTCCTTTCGGTATTGGCTTTTGATGAGGTTCTAGCGGTCGTTTATTCTCTTCTTTTTCTCTCATTAAACGAACATCGTCATCACTCATTGAGCCTATCATTAGTGAAGTTGCTGCCATTAATGCCAGGATATTGCTTTTATTACTCATCTCAAAATATTGTATTCGTTATTACTCTGATTTCCTCAATGTTCTCCGGGGAAAATTCATTGTCGGGATCTTCCATAAGTAATTTTATACCGGATTGAAAATGTCCGTTACTCTGTTGTCCATAATCAAACAATACATCTGCAAGCCATTCATGGGGCGATTCTTTCTCTTTTCTGACTTTCGTGATAGTTGCTGGCTTATAATAACAAGAATTATCTCCAATGTCACCACAATGAAGCCACTCATCGCCATCAAATACTTTTACTCTATCATTCACTTTAAATGGAGATGGAATATGTCTAGGATCGTTTTTTGTACTCATTATAGTGATTTTGAAGCGTAATAAATTGCTGTTATCATCGGGCAAATTCTCTTTGCAATTCTCCGGATTGATTTTTTCAGTTTGCGAATCATAATAGTTTTATTGTAATCTCATTTGTTCTTTTTCATAGGATAGTAGACTTCGTAAACCATCAATCTGATGAGTACAAGTCCGGTTAATCCGTTCAAGCCAATCAACCATAAAAGCCTCTTCCTCACAAATAGAATCTAATAGTGCATTCTGAACCGTAGCAGACAGACAATTCTCTTTAGCGATTTTTAGTATTGTTTTACTGATCTCGGTAGTTTTTTTATTTCTTAATTCTCTTTTAGCTTTTGCAAGCATTTCGCCTGAACGTGACATATAAGTCATCAGTATAGAGATCCGACTAACCAATTCAGCCGGATCGCTTGAAACTGTTATATCCAAATAGTTCTGTATTTCCTGAGCCTCGGTTTTCATTTGAACATATCATCTTCGTTTTCTGGAATGACTGCATTTGGAACTGGTTGTTCACTCTGTTTGAACTGCCGACCATTACCCAGATAGATTTTGTCTCTGCCCTTTTCGACTCTCTGCTCAACAGTGACATCATTACCATATTTATCGGGTTCGTCATTGACCCAGATAGTGAGATTCAGATATTTTCCTTTTTCGCCAGGTATCAGAAGTGATTGATCAACTTTCTTTAAGTTGATTGATGCTGTGATTAATTTACTCATAATCGTATTTGTGATATTGGTTTAATAATTCTTTTACCTGCGGAATTGCAA
>Ga0209226_10000123_pt1 | contig 52099 bp, 57 predicted proteins | sample BarGraNGADG00212_2_FD_184497 | JGI IMG/M metagenome (GOLD analysis project Ga0209226, IMG submission 184497) | Arctic peat soil microbial communities from Barrow, Alaska, USA - Barrow Graham LP Ref core NGADG0011-212 (SPAdes) (version 2) | ecosystem: Environmental > Terrestrial > Soil >...
GTGCCGACATAAAGGTCGAGGCCTTCTCTTAGCCAGATTGTTTTGGCGATAAATGCTAGTCTATCCGTCTTCTGTGCCAGTTCAATAGTTGTTGCAGCAAGCTCAAGGGCGCGATCGAGTTCGGTTCGCTCTGGCGTCCTGTGGTCGGCGCGTATTTGAACTTTGCTTTCGTAATAACCGCCCGATATTCTGGAGCATCTGTCGCACGCCACTCGGTTCACACGAACATCTACGTCAAAACTTTCGTATGAACCTCCCGCCTCAGAGACGTTGATTTCGACATGCGCGTGTATGATTGTCGGGGAAATCTGATTTAAAACAATCGTAAACGCTGCTTTATCGGGATCAATCTTCAGAGCCTCTTCGACTGCCTTTGCGACTGCGCCATTTGTATCCTCGTTTATCCATCTGCCCTTGAAGAAGTGATCGGAGCACGTCGGACACACTTGTATGGAGAGGAAGCTAGGCATTGCCGGTATAGTGCGACCTCGGGCAAGACAGCGTTCACACACACCGTGCGAAGGTTCGCCACAGCTGGGACAAATGCTTTCGAGAGTCACATTGCCTCCTGTGATTTAGAAAACAACCATCTGCGCGTGCGGGACACCGCCAATCATAATGACGCAGTTCTCATCGACGACACCGCTGTCGATGCCGCAAGTAACAGATCGTTTGCCGACAAGATTTGCGATTGTGGCCTCTTTTAGTGCCTTTTTTACCTCGTATTCATCAGCCGGCTGACCTTTGAAGAAGTCTTCATTGACATGCAAGTGAAGCTCTCCTTCGCAAAATGTGCGCCCGATAAGTTCTGAATCGCACGCAGCAACTAGAACTTCCTTGTTAACGCTGTACGATTTCAGATATATGCTCGAAAGGGCGGTTATCTGTTTTTCCGGCATCTTATTGTTGTGTCAGCCTGTAGTTGCCGCTGTATCTGACGGGCTCAAATATTGCTGCTTCTTGCACTAATTTTGTAATCTCTGCCTCAACTTTGTCCTTGTCGAAGCCCAATTTTGAAGCTCTCTCTACTATTTTATCAAGAGGTGCAGATCCCGCTTCTCGCTCGAGCTCTCTGATAATATCCCTAATGCTTTTGATTCGTTCTTGTTGACTTTTGCTCTTTCCGACTGCAATTACATCGAAATCCCGCTTCCCTGTTTCAGGGTCAACACCTACCTCTTTGAGACAAGCTTCGACGATTTGAATGACGCGTTTCGCATCATCGAGCGTCACCCATTTGCTTAATCGCATGCGAGCGCTCGCTTCGGCTAGCCGCACGAGGGCTTCGAGCTGGCGCGCAGTGATGGGGATAGGTGACCCCTCACCGCCTTCTTTCCTCAAACCTACGTAGTAGTCGATGAACTGCTGCTTGGCGTCTTCAGTTAGAATTGGGTTGATCCTTTTTGCGTACCCAATGAATTTACGCAGCAGCTCAGATTCAATCACAGGACGTATGACGCTCATCGCGGCTTCTACCTCCTCGTTTGGGAAGCCAGAAGAGGCAAGTTCTCCCGCAAAATGCGCTTGGATTATGTGCTTTGCGATACCCGTATCGATATTCTCGTTCGGCACGTCGGTGAGCACGAAAATCAGGTCAAAGCGAGAAAGCAGCGTAGGCTGCATGTTAATTTGCTCAGCTATGGACTCGTAAGGGTCGAACCTCCCATATCGAGGATTCGCAGCTCCCAACAGGGCACAGCGACTCTTTAGGTTTGCCATAATTCCCGCTTTCGCCACGCTGACGGTTTGCTGCTCCATCGCTTCGTGCAGAGATGATCTATCTTCAGCTCGCATCTTGTCCATCTCGTCAACGGCCGCTATCCCCTGATCTGCCAGCACAAGGGCGCCGGCCTCTAAGGTCCATCTGCCGTCGCCAAATTCATCCTTAATCGCAGTCGCGGTCAACCCCGCGGAAGTTGAGCTCTTGCCACTCGTGTATATACCTCTCGGCGCTAACTGAACTACGTATCGCAACAGTTGCGATTTTGCTATGCCAGGATCGCCAACGAGCAAAATGTGAATGTCTCCCCGTATGTGTGAGCCATCAGGAAGAGTTTTCGGCACGCCTGAAAAAAGTTGGAGCGCTATTGCCTCTTTGACGCTTTCATAACCGAAAATTGATGGGGCTATCGAAGAAACGATAGCTTGGTCATTTCCTGCCCTCCCAGCAAGTTCGATTATTTTAACCTCATCTTCCGGCAATATCTCAATGTCCTGAAACTCTTTGTCTTGAATTTCGATTGAGTTTGTCTCTAGAAATAAATCGAACGTTGTGCTTTTTACGTTCTGATACTGCCGCTGTGCAACCCGCAGCAAGCCAGTCATAGCAACTCTGTCTCCAGGAAAGACCTTTCCAGCGAGCGTGGCCTCAACATTTGCATCGAGCATCTGTGGCTGTTCTCCGCCTTTTAGGCCTTCTGGGGCTTCTTGCAGCCGAATTTTTTGCGCATCAACGAATTTCGAATGAGTAAAATTCAACTTGAAGGGTCCTTTCTTCCGACAGACGCGGTGAGAGCATTCGGCTGGCTCTTTAAGTTTGGCATCGTCTTGTTCCACGGTTGTGATATTCCCACAGCTCAGACATTCGAAACCTGCTTCAGCAAGTTTTGGACGGACTTCAGTGGCTTTCCGGACGAGCCCCTCGATCGATATGAGCTTTCCTACGTGGTTGCTTCTTAGGTCCCTAATATTTGTTTTATCAGGAACGTTGATGATTCGTACTTCTACGTCAAGCTTGCATTCGATGGGTAAGTCATATTCAAGGAGTGCGTCATGTGCTGCTCGTAAGATCGGTAATGGGCCATCAAGGAGCGCATCTGCTAGAGCGATGTCAAAGTTTTGAAGAGCAGCATAGTCAACATCAATACTGTTTATTTCCGGATAGTCGCTCGCAAGATTCAGTATCTGCTTTTCGTAGTATCGAGTGAAAAAGGTGGCCCATTGTTCCTTGAAATCACTGCTCATATGAATTGAACTATACAAATCATCCTTCTTAAAACTAAGCGAAGCGCTTGCAGACTAATTAAGGCGCAAAATGGAGCTTTTTCAATGATTGACAAAAAACAGGGCTGTTCGAAGCCTAACGTCGGGCCCCTCGCTTATCTCTCGATAAACATCAGAGGATAGTCCGCATCCTCATCGTATTGCATCTTGACGAGCACTTTTGCCGATCCATAATTCACGACAAGTTCGACGTCGAGCATTTTGCCTTCAAGCTCAGTATAGCCAAATTTGTTTAGCTTAGACGAAACCCTCTCTTTGTCGATTCTAATTACAACATTCTCAACGTAAGGTTGCACGCGTATGCTTTCTTGGATTGCTTTTTCTAGTGCGGGAATGGTGTCTAAATCGAGTGGCGCGCCTACATATTGGTGATACAAGGCCCCGAGTTTTATACCCGCTTCGAAAAGCGCTTGTTCTCTGTCGTTTATCTAAGATACCCCCGATACAGTGGATTTATTACATAAACAATCGAAAGCAGCAGAAGGAGGAGAGCAACAATCGAATAGCTTGTTCCAATCACGTAAAGGATGAGAATAAGGATTAATAATGCGCCTACAACGGCTTGAGTAAGCATATTTCTGATTTTGGGATACTTGATCTCGCTAATCATCAGCCCTGCGAGAATAAGCGCCACAATCAACAAACCGGCGGGGGGCAGTCCCGCAAGAATATAGAGCGCGATTATCAGCCCTCCTGCAGTTATCGGTAGCCCATAGAAAGTCGTCTCTTGCGGGGCAATGTTATATCGTGCAAGTCGCAGCATCCCGCTGACTGTATAAATGAATGAGATAATGAAAATCAAGAAGAAAATGCTACGATTTCCTGTTGTTTCTCTTACCACGTAATAAACAAGAATTGAGGGTAATAAGCCAAAAGAAATTAGATCTGCAAGTGAATCGAGCTGGAACCCTAGGCTTTCTTGGCCTCTTGTTCGAGCTAAAATTCCATCGGCTCCGTCGGCTAAGACGCAAATAAGGATAAAAGCTGCAGCAATACTTGTGTTTTGTCTATAAGCTTCGACGAGAAAAAGGATGGCTAGAGTGCCAAATAGAAGGTTGACTATTGTGGCGACATCTTGCCATCTAATTTCAATATTGAATGGTAATCTCATAAGCACCGCTCACTTATTTGAGCAATTTAGCTATCGTTGTCTCTCCTGCTTTTACCTTTTGCCCGGGTGAAACGACAAACGAATAATTGAGGGGTAGTGCAACGTCGACACGTGAGCCAAATCGAATCATGCCTATCCTTTGACCTCGTGTGGCCATTTCATTTCGTTTAACATAGCATACAATTCGACGGATAACTGCACCAGAGATTTGCGTGACGATGACATTCCCAATTCGAGTGCGAATGGTAATCATATTTCGCTCGTTTCTATCTGAGTCTTTGTAAAATGCAGGGACTCTTCCTCCTTTATGATATTGAACGTCCACAACTTCGCCGTCGACTGGAGATCTGTTGACATGCACATTGTGTATGTTCATAAAAATGCTGAGCTTATTATCCTGTATTTTTAGTACCCTTCCATCTGCAGGGCTCACGACATCAGTGGAGTCATAGCTTTCTGACACCCGCTCAGGATCTCTGAAAAATAAAAGGAGGAAGATGGAAATCAAAATACCTACGTACAGATATGGGGTAAAAAAAGCGATAAACGCCGTCAGCGCGAAAGAGCTTAGGATCCAATATTCAGATCCCTTAGCTAGCACGTGTAATGCCTCCTTTTAGTAAATCGAATACCCCAACTACCATATCGAGGAGTTCTGGGAGCAGCTTAAATACCAGGTACGAGATTATTACGAGAGCCCCTAGCGATCCAAATTTCGCAATAATATTATGTGAAACATAGAAGCTGTCTTCAGGCAAACCAAACCATTGGTTGCCGGTGGCTGTTAGCACAAATGCATTACGCAGTATATTTAATACGTAAATCGTTGGAACGGAGACCAAGAATGCCGCTAATTTTCTGCGTGGTGGGGCAGGCACGCACGATATAACCCCGATGAACAGAGCTATGCTTTCGATCCCGGTACAACCTAGTATGATTTGCACTGGGTAGTTATTTAGGGTTAGAACATTCCATTCAGCCTGAATTGCAGCCACCCCGAAGAAATTTAACGTTATGACAGTCTGCGATGCTACAGCACCGATCAAAACGTGATTGAGAGTGGCTAACTCTGCAAAGGAGAAGTACAGTATGCCTCCTAAGGCTGCGGCTTTCGTCATAAGAAGAGTTAGGTCATCAGCTTTCTTCCACATTATAAAGGCGATATAGCCGCAAAAAACCGCAACCAAAATGGTCGCTATGACGTTGAAATAGTCGTCGACTGCTATGTAATGCACAGGTTGATAAGCCCAATGGAGGGAGAAAAAGATCCAACCGACGGCTCCGATCGGATATGCGATCTTACGTGGCGCAACTGTTGCAGTAATGAAAAGGCCAAGTGCAATCCATAATAAAATCTGCATGAATGGACCAATGGGTTGGAAGCCGCTAAACGAACTCAGAACGCCTTATAACGAAACTGGCATATAACTATTATGACTCGTCGTTTTGCGACTTCTAAGCCGCTAGCCGACAAGTTTAGTTTGGCTAGTTTATATTGGCTCCCTATGTATTTAAGGTACGAAAAACAAATCCTCTTTGAGAAGTACCTAGTGCTTAATCAGTAGCTGTGAGAAAGAATGGAATTCTGTCCTAAATGTAAGAGTATTATGGTTCCCAAAGAGGGTCTACTAGCGTGTCGAGCGTGTGGTTTTGAAAAAGAGAAGGGTCAGTTAGTGAAGAAAAAGCACGTCCACGAAACCTCTCGAAACGCACGAACGATGTTGGTAATAGAAAGTGAGTTGGACGAGGGAAAACCTACCATTAAAGCGCATTGCGCAGAATGCGGTCACGATAAAGCGTATTGGTGGCTTAGACAACTGCGTTCTGCGGACGAAAGCGAAGTAAGATTCTTTCGATGCGTCGCGTGTGGTTACACGTGGCGCGAATATGACTAGCAGCTTGAATGATTTCTGCGCACGAACCTATGAGGATCACTCGGGCTGATTGTCTCCTTCTACAGAAAACACGTTCTTTGATTCGTGTAGTCGCTTTTCAAGAGCTACAATGGATGTTGAAGTTGTTCTTGTAAATCCCATTTATGAGGGTAACGTGGGCTCAGTAGCTCGCGTGATGAAGAATTTTGGTTACTCCAAATTAGCTCTGATAGAGCCATGTGTACTGGGGTCGTTCGCAAGAGCGATGGCATCTCATGCCCAGGATGTGCTCGATTCTGCGCGGCTTACGACACTTGAAGGTGTTTTATACACATCAAACTTAGTGATAGGGACCACAGGAATTGTCGGATCCAGAGCGAACCTGAGGGCGCCGTACCCGCTTGCTAGACTTGGCGTCAAACTCTCGGGAATGCATGGCATCGCTTCGATATTGTTTGGCGCTGAAGATCAGGGACTTCCGAACGCAGTGTTACAGGAATGTGATATGATCGTCAACATTGAAACTAGCCTTGAATATCCTGTAATGAATATTTCGCATGCAGCAGCTATTGTATTGTATAGCATCGGTAGCACGGCAAGTGCCACTCCAAAACGAAAGGTTGCCTCGCATGCTGACCTCGATCGACTGCTGCAGCACGCAAGCGACGTGCTCGAACTGATCGACTTTCCGACGCACAAGCGTCAGCGCGTAAGTATGACCCTGAAACGCATCTTTAGCAGATCAGAACTAAGTGCGGCAGAAGTCAGGACGCTAAGAGGCGTATTGGGCAGGATAGAATACCGACTCAGACGGTAGGATCAACTAAGGTACTTGCCCACAAGCGGACGAAGCTTTTCAAGCGTTTCGTCTGTAACAATCTCTAGGCTAGTCACAAAGGCATCTTTAAGTGCATGTCTGCAAGCGCATCCGTCGTCTTTTTGAGGGAGGTAGGCCACAACTTCTTGGATTATTTTTTGCGTGCTTGCTGAGTTTTTCTTAACGTTGCTTATCACCGTTTCAATGGTGACCTCGTCTTCACGCCAAACGTCATAATCTGTTACTGTGCCTAACATGCTAAAGCACATTTCGGCCTCTCTTGCGAGTTTAGCCTCCGGCATTGCAGTCATTCCTATTATATCGAACCCCATATGTCGGTAAGCGTTTGATTCTGCACGTGTTGAAAACTGAGGGCCCTCTATGCAAACGTACGTTCCGCCTTTTTTGATGGAACACCCAACCCGTTGAGCGGCCTGCCACAATACATGCGACAGGTCCCCACAAAAGGGGTCGGCCATGCCTATATGAACACAAATATCGTCAAAAAAAGTATTAGAACGAAGCTTAGTTCTGTCAAAGATTTGATCCGGAATCACGATTGATAGTGGCTTGATATCTTCTTTAAGGCTGCCAACTGCTGAAATTGCGACAACATTTACGGCACCCAAAGTTTTTAGCGCGTAAATATTTGCACGATAATTTACGCGGCTTGGCGAAAAACGGTGCCCCGCTCCATGTCTTGCCAGAAAAGCACAAGTTGTCCCGTCAATCTGACCGAGGACTATATCGCTTGAGGGAGATCCAAACGGTGTTTTTACTTCAACCGTTGTTGGGTCTTCAAGGAGGTCAGGGTTGTAGAAACCCGAGCCACCGATGAATGCAACATCTGCGTTCATTTCAACGTCCAACCGCCCTCTTTCAGTTCTATAAGCTTTCTCCTTTGCATCTCGTTCAAGATCTCCGGGAGGCGTCCGGGCTGAGCGATGTCAAAGTGGATAGGATCGATCGAGAACGAATGATTTAGTCCAGCCTTGATTGACTTTTCGTTCCACGCATCTCTTCTCTCTTTAGCCATCAGTTTCACTATTAAGTCGATCATATCTTCGATAAAATTCCACGGGTACACGACCCACATCCAATCTTCGAGAAACTCTGCGTAATAGTCGGGTGTAATTTCTGAAGTGAAGAGCAGTTGTAAAACGCCTGTTTTGCAGTCAGTCGGTTTGAATTCTCTTACGTAATCTAAAGAGTGCTGAAGACTTTTTCCTGTGTCTGCGATGTCATCAACGATAAGCACCTGCTTACCTTTGACCATTTCTTCTGCGATGGGGTATCGTACTCGACACTCATCCGCTAGGCGAGCAGTTCCAACGTAGTGCTCGACCTTCAGGCTGATCAGGTCGGAAATACCGAGAAAGTCGCACACCATACGGCCAGCAAACCAGCCTCCGCGCGCCAACGCCACGATGACATCCGGCTCGTATCCCGACTGAACTACACTTGCTGACAGATCGCGGCACAGGTCGTAGATATAGTTCCAATTCGTCAGTGTACATTTGATCTTTTCAGGACCAGTCATTGATCATCCGTCGAGAAATGATAATATTTATTTCTACCTATTCTATGTTCTAATGGAGCGAAAAAGGAATATCATACAGCAAACGCTATTATGTAAGGTGGATTAAAGGAGTTTTCCTATGCGACTTGAACAAGAAGACCTCAACGCGATAGGTGAAATTGTAGTTAGTCGCTATTTCAAGAAGAGCGGCTTTAAGTATATCACGGTTAGTGATCCGAGGAGGATATTCAAAGCGTACCACGATGTCGACGAGCAGTACAAAGCATATCCTCACATGAGTCGCGACTGGTACGTCTCTAACTCGGTTGACAAAGATGCATACATAGCACGAACGTGGAAGGAATTGAAGAAACTCGTAGATTTGTTAAATGGCTTGAGTGACAAGAAGCTCTACAACTTTGTAGTCCAAGCGGACAACGAGCTCGTTTTAGCCAAAGTGGAAACTGAACGGTCAGAAGTCTCGAAAGAGGCTATCGCGATTGCGAGGAACCACGGTTATAAGCTCTACCTATTCACTGTAAAAGTCCCTAGCAACCTTGAATACGACGTAGATGTACTAAACGGCAAATGATCATCTGATCACGGCGCAAGAGACTGAAGCCGCTTTTGCATGACAACGTATGACGCTTTCAAATTCTGAAAGTTGTCAAAACTTGCTTTGAGCGTGTCAAGTCTAGCTTGATCACTTTCACCTTCAAAGTGCTTCGCTAAACCAATCAAATTTTTCATCGCGCGCGTAACTTCGTCAACGATTGTTACAGTACTAGTCACTGCCGTCCGAGAAAGCGGGTTTAGGTCGACAGTTAGAACGACTTTCCCGAGCTGAGTCAACGCTTGAGCCCTATCGCCGTCTTCTAAGGGGGCGAATACCACGTCTGCTTTGAATATGCCTTGCTTGTCAACTTTTGCTCTGTTGCTGGCTATATGGTCGAGCTTGATGATGTCAAAGCCGGTTAGGACATTAGCTACGCCGTACGCGTGTAAGTGATCTTCGATTCTCTTTATGCGCTCTTCAGATCTATGAAACAGATTCACCTCGACAGGAATACCAGTTATCGCGCAAAACTCTGCTATTTCTTCTGACACTAGAGCCGCGGTGTTCCCATTTACCGACAGAATCGGGTAGCGTGCAGTGAGCAGATAGGCGCACGCAACGTTAGTGGCGCTAAGCGCATTCTCACTCGTTTGTTCCCCTAACAAGTAATCGAATGCTTCCCCTCTTCCGTGCGCAATGAGACCGTGAGCACTCGTGATACCTTTTTCATAGCCGTCCACCAGCTTATTGCGCAGCGCGAGTGATTTATAACGAGGATGCTTTTCCGAAACCAATATGTGCTTCACCCTGGGTCGTTTTGTCTGACATAGCGCGCTTCGCAACCCTTTATATATAAATCTTCAGGGACAAACATGTCTATCGTGAGGGCCGCATCGGGAGACTTAAGCCGGAAGGAGCTCCTCTTAAACTCTTTTAAGCTCGGTAAATTAGACAAGGATCTATTTGGCCCGACGCCACCTTCGGCGTTTGTCGGAAGATTCGGTTACCCTGAGGTTCTTGCGGGACCGTTGGTTTCACCCGTGCGTGAAGAGGTCTTAATTAGTGACACGCCAGAAAAATGGCTTCATTTGAGCAGGGAAGAGATAATTGGGTTTAGATCGAACCTAGTTCGGTCTAATTTCAAGTTGAATGTTAAAGACGCGCGCGATCCTGGCCGACTGCTTAAGGAGACGCAGGAGCTTGCAATGGCTGCGCTTCCTGTCGACGTTGAGGTGAAGTTCTTAAAACCGCCAAGACGAATTCTTCAGTATGACGGCATCCTTACGCCTATGGGCCCGTCCGGAACCGTGACTGATATAGAGATAGTTGAGAACCCACAAGTCCCCAAGAAAGTAGACGCGCTTGCCGATGATCGGGACATAAAAGCAACAGAGGCAGCAGTCCTTTTGTACGAAGCTTCGATATCTCCGTATCAGATCAGTCGGCTTCTGTCGGTCGGCATATTGGGCAAGAAACGCTTGATTGTCCCGACGCGTTGGTCGATCACAGCAACTGACTCCATGCTAGGCGATAATCTACTTAAACAGGTGCGGAACTATCCAGAGAACGCAGATGTTCAACTCTTTGTCTCGGAAGCGTTTGGAAACCACTTCGAGATACTTCTTATCCCTCGAGCCTTTGCTTTTGGATGGACGGAAATGTGGGTATCGCAGGAGGGCAAGATCGAGATAGGCGATTTGTACGAAGATGCGATGAATAAGCCAGCCTATATGGACGGCGGCTACTACGCGGCGCGATTTTCAGCGCTCGAGTTTCTGGAACGCGTTAGAAGGCAGGCGTCTATCTACGTTGTGCGTGAAGTAAAACCGACGTACGATATACCTCTTGGAAGCTGGGTTATTCGAGAGCTCGTTAGGGACGCGTTCTCTCGGCAACCACTGATATTTGCAAGCGCGACGGATGCCCTCAGGAGTGTGCGAACGCGCATCAAGGTTCCAGCAAACACCCTTTTTTTGAAAAAGCATCTATTGCAGACAAGGCTAATGCAGTTCGATTGAAAGCTAGCGCATGGCTAAAGTGCTACTGCAAAGCAACGACGATGCAAGAGGAAACCCAAAACTTATTACTTGTGGAGTGGATCTTATGCTTTAAGATCGGCACTAAACCGGTCTCGGCGAAGCGAACTGGAACGAGGGGTGTAAATGGCCGTAAAAGTAGCAATTAATGGTTATGGAAACATTGGTAAGCGGGTTGCAGATGCAGTAGCTAAGCAGGACGACATGGAATTAGTAGGGGTAGCAAAAACGCGGCCAAATTTTGAAGCTTTTGTCGCTAATCAGAAGGGCTACCGCATTTATGCATCTGAAGAGGATAAGATAGCAGCTTTTGATGCCGCGGGCTTGGAAGTCGCCGGTACGACAATGGATATGCTAGCCGAAGCCGACGTTGTGGTTGATGCGACGCCGGAAGGGATGGGTGCGCAGAATCTAGAAGCGACCTACAAAAAGCTTGGGATTAAGGCCATATTTGAAGGTGGAGAGAAACATGACGCCATAGGCGCCTCATTCAACGCATATTGCAACTATCAAGACACTGTAGGTAAGGATTATGTTCGGGTCGTGTCGTGCAACACGACCGGACTGTGCCGCTCGCTATCCGCTATTGATAGTGTAGCGGGCATTAAGAAGGCTCGAGTAGTACTAGTGCGAAGGGGCGGAGACCCGGTTCAAATCAAGAAAGGACCGATCAACGCCATTATTCCAAATCCACCGACCGTTCCCTCGCATCACGGTCCAGACGTCAATACCGTGATGCCAAAGTGGAACGTGGCGACGATGGCCGTGCTTGTCCCGACGACACTTATGCATCAACATAATATTATGATCGAAGTCGAAAATGACGTCTCTCGTGAGGACGTACTTAAGGAATTTTACAGTCACATGCGGTTAATGCTAGTGAGGGCTGGAGACGGTCTAGGTTCTACTGCGGAGATTATCGAGTTAAGCAGAGATCTGGGGCGACCACGCTATGACCTTTGGGAGATTCCGATCTGGGAAGAGAGTGTTAACGTCGTAGACAAAGAGGTATTCTACATGCAGGGTGTCCATCAAGAGGCCGACATAATCTTAGATAACATTGATTGCATTAGGGCGGTCACTGGGGCTGAAAAAGACGCAAAAGCATCTATTCGGAAAACTGACAAAGCGATGGGGGTTATGGGTTCCTTTAGGCCACCACAATGCCTTCAAGATAACCCTGAGGAGCTTCGAGAAATTCACAGCAAGGCGTGGGGGATCGAGTAACTTAACGCACAGTGTAGCCGCGTAAAAAATCTAAACCGGCAAAACACTTATCTGAGATGTGTCCGGAACGTGCCAGGCTTTCGTTAATATGCTAGATTTTCTCACTCTTGACGATGTGGAACTTAAAAGCAAGACCGTACTTCTTCGTGTGGATATCAACGTACCCGTTGATCAGACGAGTCTGCGAATCTCCGAATCAAAGCGTATTGAGGCGGTAAGGAACACAGTTGAGGAACTCGTTGATCGGGAAGCAAAAGTAGTTTTGATTGCTCATCAAGGCAGGGTTGGCGATTATGACTTTTTGCCGCTAGACCAACACGCAGCCGTGCTGAGCAGCACGTTTGGCGAGGCGTTCGACTACGTTGATGATACCATTGGCGTCGCAGCGCGTGAGCGTGTTAAGGAAATGAAACCCCGAGATGTGCTTTTGCTGCAAAACGTTAGATTCTTGGCCGAAGAAACGCTTGATCGGACTCCCGAAGAGCACGCGAAAACTATTCTTGTGCAAAGGTTGGGCTCGCTCGCTGACGTGTTCGTTAATGACGCATTTTCAGCCGCGCATCGGTCGCACGCATCGCTCGTGGGCTTCACGCGAACATTACCGTCTGTCGCGGGCAGAAACATGGAAAGGGAACTCCGTTTCGATCAGCAAGTGTTTGTTAACCCAGAGCGCCCGCTCGTTTATTGTTTAGGCGGTAGTAAGCCTGATGACATCCTTGAGGTAATGAAGTATGTTTTGGAAAAGGGCGTCGTTGACGATGTGCTTACCTGCGGGGTGCTTGGTCAGTTGCTTCTGCTGGCTAGGGGGGTGCAGCTTGGCGAAAAGACTGTCAATTGGCTGACAGAAAGGCACTATCTTGATTACGTTGATGACGTCAAGGACCTGCTCAGCAGGTTTGGCGCTTGGATACGCGTCCCCGTAGATCTTGCCTATAACGACGAAGGAAAGCGGACTGAGGTTAGCGTGCAGAACCTGCCAGGATCTGGAATCGTTGCTGATATAGGCAAAAATACGATAACCGCTTATAAGTCGATCATAAGCAAATCAAAGACCGTGGTGACGAAGGGCCCTGCAGGTGTCTATGAGGTTCCTGAGTTTGCGACCGGAACTAAGGCACTTCTAGAAGCAATCGGTTCTTCTCGGGCATTCTCACTTGTTGGAGGGGGTCACATGCTCTCGGCTATACGCGAGCTTGGAATCGACGAGACCAGTTTTTCTTACGTGAGTTTAGGCGGAGGTGCACTAATCAATTATCTCTCTGGCAAAGGGCTTCCAGCGTATGATGCGTTGAGACAAGCTGCTGCACGCGCTAAAGAGCTTGAAATCGAGCGTGTTTGAGCTTTCGTGTCTGTCACTTCCTTTAAAATCATCTAATGCTGTGGTGTAATAGGGTGAAAAAAATGAAACATACCCAGATGGATATCGCACCGACCATCAGCACGTTGTTGGGGTTTGAGATACCTGAAAAAGATGGAAGCGAGATAAACGAGATTATCGAATTCTGCGCTAAAAAGAGCTTTGATCAAATATTGCTGATTATTGTAGACGGTATAGGGGCGGCACTATATAGGAAACTGAACGGTTCTTTAGCACACCTTCAAGCCCTAGCTGAAGATGGTTTGTTTTTTGAGATCCATTCGTTACCGCCTAGGATCACCACGCCAAATATCGGTACTATCTTGACCGGATATGCGCCAGAACACCATCTTCTCTATGAAACAGCTGACACTTTTTACACTCCGATTAGGTCGATTCTTGAGCTTGCAAGCGAGAAGGGGATCAAATCTGGAATAGTGATAGAAAAAGCCGGTGCTCAGGCGATGCTGAATCGAGTGGATCTAGCCATTGGCGTCGAGAATCTTCACGGGATCGTTGACTACGATAAACGGATCGCCGACTTAGCATTGAAGGCGTTCAGTTTAGAAGGCATAAAACTACTTATGATACATTTACGGGCAATTGACAACTGTGCACATCATTACGCGAAGGGGTGGGATGACATCTCCTTCTCAGCAAGGACCATCGATAAGAACTGCGAGCGGCTTTGTTATGGGCTGCAAAAGCCCACATTGGTTCTAGTGACCTCTGACCACCCGATACACGTCGAAAAATGGGCCCACCTTGAGGATAATAATCAAGATGTGCCGTTAGTGGTCGGCTACGTGAGCGGAACGAGTCCAAGCAAGAAGCAATAAATGAGGGTCCTAGAATTGCCCCAAAGCGCAATGATTTAAGTTGTTATTCTCTGATCAACAAGAGGTGGACGATGAAGGATAGACACGTCTTAGAAGCGTTAGGAAAAGCTTACGTCGTGGTCGAAGACGGGCACGTAGTAGAGGTGGGGGAGCCTCTAATCGAACGTTGTCCAATTTTCGCAAAAGCGCGTGGCATTCAACAGATCAATAAAGAGATTGTCAAAGAGAACATTGAATTCCGAATTCGCGATTTTGGAATGTGCACCGGCGACCGGGCCATAGAGATGGAAGTCTTCGTTGGGTTTGGCGCATCCGAAGTAATGATGACTGCACTCCGGCGAGGCCTCATTGATGCCACTGTCACAGTTTGTGAAGGTGTTGGAACCATTATTACTTCTAATCCGAACCTTGCTCAAGGAATAGGTGCTCGGATTTCGGGCGTAATAGAGACAACCCTAATTCCAAAGTTGAAGAATCGAGTGGAGGAAAAAGGCGGGACACTACTTGATGGTAACAAAGCAGTTATTAACCAGCCTTTGGGCGTCGCTCGCGCTTTAGAGATGGGGTACAAACGGGTAGCTGTAACAGTCGCGACGTTAGAGGATAGTCGACAATGTCGTGAAATCGAGCGAGAGACCGGCGCCGACGTCATCATCATCGGCGTTCACGTCACTGGAATGACAGAAGAGGTCGCGCGCGCTTTTGTCGATACGGTGGATATTACCACGGGGTGTGCTTCTCGCTTCATCAGAGAAGCCGTCAGCGGTAAAGCGCTCGCCCAAGTTGGCACTGGCGTGCCACTTTTCGCCTTGTCGCAAAAAGGGAAAGAGTTGTTGCTCGAAAGGGCTAAGGAAGTAACGACACCTATTCTCGTTAACACTATGAAATTGCCGGTGCTACCAGAAGAAAAACAGCCGAAGCCATTGATGTGAAGGCGAGCTTGTGAACTTTGAATATGGGATTAACACTAAATTAGTGCACGCAGGCGAACATACATATCCCGATGTTGCAGCGCTTACGTCGCCCATCTATCAAACGTCTAGCTTTGTGATCGACGAGCTACTGCCATCGGGAATTCCACATGGGAAATATGTTTACTCCCGGATTTCAAATCCTACGCTTACAGCACTTGAGCTAAAAATGGCTGCTCTTGAAGGGGGTGACGCTGCTGTTAGCTTTGCTTCGGGGATGGCAGCGATTTCGGCAATCTTGCTGACGCTACTCAAATGTGGCGATCATCTAATTGCTGATAGGGTGCTTTACGGCAGTACGTATGAGCTCCTAACCAAAGGAGCGCCACGTCTGGGGTTTGAAGTGAGTTTTGTTGACACGTCTGATCCTGAGTGTGTAGCTGAAGCCGTAAGAGACAACACAAAGGTTGTTTTTTTTGAAACCCCGGCAAATCCAACGTTGAAGCTTGTGGATATACGAAAGGTCGCTGCAGTCGCGTCGGAAAATGGCGCTAAAACAATTGTTGATAACACATTTCTAACCCCTTACTATCAAAAACCCCTCGAATTTGGGGCTGACGTCGTGGTGTATAGTGCGACGAAATACTTGAACGGACACGGCGACGCGCTAGGGGGGGTAGTAGTCGCATCTTATGAGGATGCAGACAATTTAAGAAAAGGGGTTTTACGTGATGTTGGCGCCGCGCTTAGCCCTTTTAACGCTTTTCTAATTTTGCGTGGGCTACGTACCCTTGCCCTAAGAATGGAGCGACATACCCAGAATGCGACCGAACTTGCTACTTTTCTGAAAGCACAGAAGCTCGTCAAGCGGGTTTTATACCCTAAATTTGATGGAAACCTCAAAATGAATCCTGATCTAGATGCACAAATGTCTGGTTATGGGGGGATGCTAGCTTTTGAGATTCACGGAGGTGTGGACGATGCTATCAGGTTTTTGAACAACCTCAAGCTTTGCAAAGTCGCCGTAAGTCTTGGTGATCCAGCGACATTGGTCGAGCATCCAGGTCTAATGACTCACGCAGTAGTGCCGAAGAACGAGAGGGAAAAGCTTGGGATCACGGAAAACCTCATACGGGTGTCAGTAGGGCTTGAAGACGTTGCGGACATTAAAGCGGATATTGAACAAGCTTTCGATGCTGTTTAGCGACACGGGTACGGTTTTAATGAACGTCGATAGCAGCATCTTTGAAACGTGCGATCACGAATTTGGGATTCAATGAGGTCAAAAACCAGCCTGCCCGAGGTCCAGATGTTTTTGCGAGCAGCGATATATATATTGCTTTGAACGCGTCTTTCGAGTCGATCCCAACTTCTTCACTTATTGTATAGACCTCGTTATGTAACCACTCAGGATCGCTGCTATTAGTCTCAAGCGCTATTGCAAGCTTTGCTAATGCTTTCCTTTGCCCGCTGTTAAGCGTTTTGACTTGCACGGGAAGAGAACTTTGGACTTGAAACTTGACGAATTCAGGAGCAAAACGATCGAGCCAGTTTCTGACGTTGCGCGCCCTTTTTTTAAGTGCGCTCATGTCTGTTGTTTCATAACCGCTGCGTTGAAGAACATGGACAAGTTCGTCGCAACTATTTGCGATTTGAATTGCGGTTACCATGTGTTTGAACGGAACGTCGCATCTTTGTTCAGAAATTCGTGAGAGTTCAAAAGCGCGGCCTGAGCCGTGGTCAAATTCATCAACAAGCGTGAGGAGCCCCAAGCCGGGATCGAAATCGATGAGCTTTTCAGGCTTCGTTTTAATTATCATGTAACGCAACACATCGGCAGGCGCACTCTCAAGCATTTCGCTGATGGTGATTGTAACGCCTTTAGAGCTTGACATTTTACCGCGTCCCTTGAGATGTATATGACCATATGGGACTGGAGTTGGGGGGGTGTATCCATATACTTCCCTTGAGATGCGTTGACCCGTATCATATGACCCTCCCGCAACCGCGTGATCTTTGCCAAAGGGTTCAATAGTGACGCCTAAAATCTTCCATCGTGCTGGCCAATCGACCCGCCACGCAAGTTTGCCCTGCCCTTTAGAATAATCTGCCGTTCCTTCTGCGCCACATTGGCATATGTACTTGACAGAATTACGCGCGGCTATGTGCTCTACAATACGTGCGGCACTGATTCTCTGGCATTGCTCACAAAGTGGGTTGAATGGACTCCACCAAGTCGGTAGCTCTCTCTTTGAAACAGTCTCAATTATCTCAGCAATCGCGTCGCGTTGTTCAAGGGCGACTTTCGTCGCCTCCGTATACTGGCCTTTTTTGTACATCTGGTCTGCGCGGTACACTTCAAGATCAATGTCCAGTTGACTCAGCGAGTCCGAGAAAGGTATTAGGTAGTGCTCCGCGTAGCTTGCACAACAGCCAAATGGATCAGGTATCTCAGACAACGGCATGCCCACGTATTTCTTATACGCTGCGGGCAAGAACGGGTATACCGTACGCAGCGGGTCAAAAGTATCAGCCACGTATATAAGGCGAGCAGCATTGCGTTCCTTAATTGCCCTAAATATTGCGTCAGCGGTGACTACTTCCCGCATGTTGCCGACGTGGATGTTGCCGGAGGGGGTAATTCCGGTGGCTATTACTTGCTGCCCTTCAGCGGTACGTGCTATCACATCTGCCCAGTGAATGCGTGTTTCTTCCATCCCCACCATCCTTCAGTGTCACCAGTTTAGCATTTTAAGCTTTTAGCCGCTCGGAACCTTGCGTCCACGGAGGCCAATCTTGGATCTTTCCAGCAACGAGAGATTGCAGACATACCCCTGCTGTAGATGTGCCGGTGTAGGGCATCCTTACTTCGCCGTCAAAGCGTCTCTTCGCAAATCCAATCAAGATACGGCGGCCATCCAGACGCTATTGTGAAGGATATAATGCACGGGGTTTCGTAGCTGTGGAGCTCCTTTACTCTGGCAGTTACCTTGTCAACTAACTCAGTTTTAGTTTTTATCGACAATGCGTACTCCTCGTCCTCTTCGATGGTTCCTTGCCAGCTATACAATGACTTGATAGGATGTATATTCGCGCAAGCCCCTAATTTTTCTTCAATTATTGCGCGCGCTATAAGCGTTGCCTCTTCTAAATTTGATGCAGTTACGTATATGTCAGAGTACATCATGTTACCATTTGCGGTGAAAGCCAGTTGGATTATTTAACTCTTGCATTAGTTATCTTCGCTGTTTATTGGCTTTTTGTCATTTTTTTGAACAGTCGAGGTACTCTTGAACGATATGGCATTAGCGCTTACGGCCCGCTTCTAATGCTAAGAACCACACGCGGGTTGCGTCTGTTAGACAAGCTCGCAAATCCAAAAAAGTTCTGGCGGGTCTTCGCGGACATTGGAATCCCCCTAACCGTTTTTGGTATGTTCTTTATGCTTGCGATACTACTGATAGGTGACTACAGATTACTAGTTACGCAGCCCGCGCCCACCGCTCTGAATGCACCGCAAAACGTGCTGTTAATACCGGGGATAAACCAGTTCATTCCGTTGACGTGGGGACTCATCGGCTTAATAGTCACGCTCGTGGTTCACGAACTGTCGCACGGGATTCTAAGCAGAGTCGCAGATATAAAAGTAAAATCATTAGGTCTTTTAATCGCGCTCGTGCCCATCGGTGCTTTTGCAGAGCCTGATGAATCGCAGTTGTTAGGAACGGACGCCAAACCGGGCGACAAAATTGCGACACGACCAGAGCGGCTGCGGGTATTCAGTGCAGGTATTACGGCAAATTTCGCGGTTGCATTAATAGCATTTTTGTTGTTCTTTGGGCCTGTTCTATCCTCTATCACGTCAGTCGACGGATTAGGTATTGCAGGCGTCGTGTCGGGGTCTCCTGCGGAAAAAGCAGGTTTACGGCCGGGAATGGTAGTTAATCAAATCGATAGCGTCAAGATCTCTAATACGGACGAATTTCAAACGTTTATGAATGCGACTTACCAAGGACAGACAATTAACATAATAGCTTCAGATCAAGGGGTTTCGAGAACTTTTGTCGTTGTTCTAGACAAAAACCCAAACTATGACAAAGGTTTCCTTGGCATTCAAGGGAGGTCCGCGTCGGACCTTCTAGGTTTCTTGAAGTCAGTCCCATCTAACCTTAACAGCTTCCAGGGATGGGCCGTTCTTGCCGCCCTGCCTTTTCTCTTCGGTGGCTTCACCGGAGATATCGCTCACCTTTACCAGCCAGCAGGGTGGGGGGCTTCACTTGGGCCCGCCTTTTTTTGGATAGCTAATACCCTTCTTTGGGTCGGCTGGATCAACTTCTGGGTTGGGCTCTTTAATTGTCTCCCTGCAGTTCCTTTGGATGGTGGACACATCTTTAGGGAGCTCTTCAAGTCGCTAGCTGAAAAACTCCTTCGAAACACCGAAGATCAAGAGCGTGTTACGAGCGTTCTGGTGACAACTTTAGGGGTGGTAATACTCGCTTCCTTTTTGATTTTGCTCGTCGGTCCCTATATCTTCGGCTTGTTTTAAGATCGTTTAGGAACGCTCAAGTTCTTGTTAAGTAACGTTGTGACTATTGTCGTTGCTGTCTTACATAGAGATTAAAAGAATGAAGAGAATTCCTACTGCAATTGCTATTGATTCAATGTAGCTATTGTTAAGGTCTAGGCGAATAAAAACCGTTAGAGGCGCTAGATGCTACGCGTAGAAGTATGTTAACCTAAGAGCTCATAAGCGTCGGCTATTTCCTGCCCCGTCACGAAATCGAGTCCATTTCTCTTAGCAAACTTTATCGAATCTTGCTTAGTTAGGGCTTTGCCGCTTCGTGCGTCAAGCATTTCACACATGGCCATTGCCGGTGTAATTTCAGCCATTTCAGCTAAGGCTATAGAGAGCTCTGTTTGTCCTTTACGCTCTGAAATTAGTCCTTGAGCTGCTCGAAGCAACGGAACGTGACCTGGCGAGCGAAAAGCTTCACCGAAGTCAAATTTATGGAACTGTGTTATTTCTTCGACGGCTTTCCCAAGCTGGGTTATCGTCAATGCGCGATCTATGTCAGTTATTCCGGTCCCGACGTTTCTATGATTCACAGCGATCGAAAAGGAGGATTGCTTATCATAAGTAAGATCGCCAGGCTTCTCGCAGACTGAATTAAGCTTTAAATCGCATCCATTAGAACTTACGAATTTTAAGATGTCTACCATAAAGGGCAAACATAGTTTTTCAGCAGCTTTCGGAGAAATGGCGACGCAGATGAGCCCTCCGGCTTCGATGCGCATTCTCGCCACCTGTTTAGGCGTCGTTGAGATGGCCGGGATCACCATATCCGTTTCGCCCTCTCTGTCTTCCGAGTCGTAAATTAGTACCATTTCTCCCTTCTTTACGGCTCTAATAGCCTCTGTTACGGTCATATCACCACTACCTTAATCGAATCCCCATTATCAATTTTGAGGGTTTCTTTGATTGAAACAGGAGCAATAGTCTCGATTATATCGTTATGATAATGGGTGCGGTCAGGGACGATTATTGCACCGTCGATCCCCCCAATCGAAGCCACATAGGCTTTGATACCGCCATAAGTTCGGTTGCTAGTCTTGAAGCTTGAGATATTGATTGGCGTTAGGTTGTTTAATCTCACTCGAGCGGAGGCGCTTTTATTATCTAACTTAATGTTTAACGTGCCTGGATACGGGGTGAAGCCGAGCAGTTCTTCAAATTGTTTGGTGTAGCCACGTATCGAAAGGTAGTACCTACCCTCTCCTAAACCTGATACGATGGTCCCTTCCAATTCGATCGCTTGTTTTGCTTCAAAAATTGATTTATAAGCTAAATATTGCTCCTTTAGTGTGTTGGATCCCTTATTTGTAATGACAATCGCTTGAGACCTTCCTGCGAGCGTTCGAGCAATCAATCCTCCATCTTCAAGCTCTTTGAGTCGTCTCGAAGCGGTCATAGGACTCGTTCGGAGTCTTTTTGCAAATTCTACTGCTGACAGTTGAATTGGTTGCCGTGCCGCGTTAATAAGCGCTAGCTCAAGAAGCGGATCTTTCATAGAACTTTCAACACCAGTATTGATATGCCTATCAATATTGAGTTGCTATTATAAGAAGATGTTTATACGGTCCATGTAGAAGTGAAAATATGAACTCATGAATTGATGGTGAGTTGCCTTTTTTTTCAACCTTTGAAGAAGCTACGGTGCCTACACACGAAAAGAGCAGACAAGCACACTATGGGCGCGCTTTAGAGGAGGTTCGATGTCTGTTCTTTATCAACTCTAGCTGTCTGTATGTAAGTCCGAGCTAGACGAATTGATGAACTAGGCCGGTCAACTTAAGCAGCTTGCATACGGACCGTTGTGAAAACTGGGCCACGCAAGTCAATCCGTTTGTTGTGGCTTGTTATATATCTCGTCGCGACCGGGTCTAAATTTAGGTTAATGTCGTTGGGTGATCGAGCTATTCGTACTCGTACTTCGAGCTTGTTTTTGCCCATTTTTAAGGCTTGCTCGATCGCATATGCAGCTTCAGCTGCGAAAGCTTCGATATACGTAATACCCGTCGAAACGCCTTTGGGCTTTATAGCCCCTATAATACTCCCATCTTTGACGAAAACCTCATTAAGGAAAGCCGGTCCGCAAAGCTTAGTGTTTTCTTCGGGCTCTGCCACGCTGATGCGTACGAACTTGTCTAGCAGTTCTCCTTCCCAAGCTAGAAATTCAACAGGACTCTTATCGGCGCCGTGGGTTTTACATATATTGATGATTGCGCGTTGGATCTCTTTTCCTTGCGGGGTTGTCGGGGTTTTTTTCAGCGTGATGAGGTTGATAAGCTGATCGTCGGTCAAAACGAATTCTTCATAAAACTGTGGATACACAAGCGTCCTAATGTCTTTGTATCCGTGCATGAGCATGGCGATCCTTTCAACACCAATGCCGCAGTTGACCACGGGGAATTCGATACCATAGTTAGCGAGTGTAAGCGGGCTATATAGTCCGAAATCGGCTACTTCGAGCCATCCAGCGTCTTCGTTTGTGACTTCTTCAAAATCGGGGTGAAATGCGAAAGCTTCAAAGTGCTTGCCAGGGGCATAGTAGGTGTCGGTGCCAGTGGCAACTTGTCTGAATTGAAAATCTTCAAATCCGAAAGGCCGTAAGAACTCCTGTAATATCCATTTCCCAAGGTCGATGGATACATCCTCGTCCATCACAACACATGAAGCGGAATCGTGCACACGAAGATGCGTTGCATCCTCGCGTTGCTCTCTTCTGTAACGAGGGCCAATTGAGAACAATTTTACTGGAACGTGGGTGTTTTTTTGGATAGTGGCGAGTGTGTCGAACCAAGCAGCAGTCATATGCGATCGAAGCGTAAGATTAGAAGGGATCGGTTTCAAGTCTTTAAACTCGTCAAACACCTTTTCGAAGACCTCTACTGCACAGTCATCGGCGATATCCAACTCTTTTCCAATCTCTCTGATTAACTCGTCGCTTTCGAGTTCACCTGTCTTAAGTTTATGAAGCGTCAGCTGAAGCGCGGCCACTTTTTCAGGAGGCAGGGCGATATTAAAGCTCCTTATCGCTGCTTGTTTCTGCGAACTCAAACCGACGTCGGGTCGCGGTAGGGCTGCTAGATAGTAGCAGCGATCGAGTATGGCGTAACCGGTCGGCCCCCATTGTTTCAGAACGTCCTCTTGTGGAAAAATGGTCTCATTAATTATCTCGTCGAAGCCTAGCTGCAGTAGACGTTGTCGCATCCTTTCGATGAGTTCGTTTAGCGCATGCGGCTGTCCCGGCGAGGCTACGTCAGCAATCCGGTGTAAGTCATAGATGCTTCTATCATTGAGCAATTCGCCCCCATATTTCCATGCGGCTTCGAAGCTTTTTTGTTTGATTTCGAGTATTTCGTCTATTGGAATCTTTTTCAAATTGCAGCCTCCAATCAAGTCCAAGCTGCTTTTGTTTAAGTCGTGTCTATAGACCGGAGTTATAAAGCCGTTAACACGATCATACTTAAGTTTTTACGTAATGAGAGGACACGTATGGCATCAAAGTGTTACGTTTGGATTCTATGTCAAATTATTGACCAACGAATCTGATGAGTTGAAATCGTTAACGATGGGCTGAGTGCAATGGGGATCGGACATAGCAAAGGATGCGAGTTATGTCAGCTTGGCGCTAAGATGGTACTTTTTGTCACCGGTTTATGTCACAGGGGCTGTTACTATTGCCCTTTGTCTGACACTAGGAAGGGAAAAGACGTCGCATATGCTAACGAGCGACTTGTAAGAAACGATGTTGATATTTTAGAAGAAGCACGGTCAATGGAAGCCCTTGGCACGGGTATCACGGGAGGGGAACCTTTGTTGAAACTCGATCGAGTTCAACATTATATCATGCTTCTTAAAAGTGAGTTCGGATCAGCGCATCACATCCATCTTTACAGTTCTTTTGCCCCCTCTGAGCGCACTCTCGACGTGCTAGCTTGCGCTGGGTTGGATGAAATAAGACTTCATCCCCCGATAGAAGAGTGGGATGACTTCTCGTCATCTCGCTATTGCGAAGCGCTCGAATATGCTGGGAAACTTGGCCTGCATGCAGGAGTTGAGATTCCAGCGATTAAACCTGTCCCTGCGATTATCGAAGCTCTTAAGGGGATTGGCGGATTCCTCAATCTTAACGAACTTGAATTTTCAGAGACAAACTATGATGCTATGATCGCAAGAGGGTTTGTTCAGATCAAATCAGGTTATGCAGCTCTCGGCAGCCGAGAGATTGCCTCAGAGATTGATAGCGATGAGCTGCCGGTTTATTTCTGTTCTTCATCGTCAAAAGACAGGATTCAGCTCAGAGAGCGACTAAAGCGTAAAGCGCGACGTTTAGCTCGGCCATTCGACGAAGTGACCGACGACGGAACCCTCGTTTTCGGCGTGTTGGAAACTGTGCCGAGTTTCGAGCACCTTAAAGGCATTTCGAGCAAGGAATATGCGGTTGTAAACGGAGAGTTTATTACTTCCTGGCAATTGGCATTGCAGCTAGTGAAAAAATACCCACAGCTAAAACAGAAAGCGCGCGTCGTTGAGACGTATCCAGATGGTATGGTGGTAGAAATCACCCCATTAGGCGATTGCTTTAAACAGAAAACGTAAATACCTCGTTGGTGATTTATTATCGCCTCGGATGTGATTGAGCTGAATGACCGAAATGTAGAGGACCGCTTGAAGAATTATCTTGAAAGAGATGGGCTAGGAGTACGACGGGCGGTGCTCGAACTGTTTCTTAAAAAGCATATCTTTACGACTGAAGAGGTGTACCAACAATTGAAAGATAGCGGCTACGAAGTGAGTTATCGCGGAGTTTCCGCAATGGTAGGGCTTATGAATACTCGGTTGGGGATATTTAGGATAGACGTTACCAAGAATCATAACGTCTATTCTTTGAAGGACTCCTACAAAGAAGTCGTTCGGTCGCTCCTCACCGAAGAACAAGGGATTATCCCTCTAACTAAGGAAATCGTGTTTTAGGGGCTTTATGTCGTGGATCAGACAAAACGCTCATAATTCCTTATATAAAGCTTACGAACGGCTTTTGGTCAGAGAAGTAAAGGCTGCACCCATTCCGAAACACGTAGCTATCATACAAGATGGTAACCGACGATATGCAGACAAGATTGGTGAACCCCGGGCACATGGCCACGTTTACGGGGCGTTGACGACGGAGCGGGTTTTATGGTGGTGTCTGGATCTTGGAATAAAGGAACTGACGCTCTATTCATTTTCAACTGAAAACAGCGGGCGGCCCGAGCAAGAGCTCGAGTCCTTGTTTTTACTAATCGAACAGAGATTTGCGGATTTGTACAACGAAGAACAAATTTACAAAAAGGAGGTTCGAGTTCGAATGATCGGCGACCGGAGTTTGTTGCCAGACGGCGTCCTTCGGTCAGTAGAGCGTGTCGAAGAAGCCACCCGTCTATTCGAAAAACACTCCTTAAACTTCGCTTTGGCCTACGGGGGAAGAAAGGAGATCGTGGACGTTTTGCGCTCCATCGCAAAGTTAGTAGAAAACAATGTAATAACTGTTGATGAAATTGATGAAAACGTCCTTGCAGAGCTTTTTTACAGCAACAATGCACTCGCTGACGTTGACCTTATAATCAGGTCAGGTGGTGAAGAACGTACGTCCAACTTTCTGCCTTGGCAGGCGAGCGGAAACGAGTGTTGTTCCTATTTCTGTGCCCCTTATTGGCCAGAGTTTCGAAGAATTGACCTTCTAAGAGCTGTACGTACTTATCAAAAGCGAGAGCAGGAACGCAGGGTCAATATTGTTCAGCGCGCTTTTCTGTTTCTTAACGAGATAGGCAAAGTCGAAGTTGAAGAGGTCTTCAACCTATCAAGAAGAGCCTGCGTTATAACGCACGAAGAGGTTAAAGAGATTCTCCGAGATTTTGTCCCTGGAATTAAAGCTCAAAACGATTAATGAGAACTGCTATAGTCCTGGCGGGAGGCAAGGGTTCCAGACTGAATTATGTAGAAAAGGCATTGCTTAAGCTGCGTGGGGAACCTATACTGAACCATATTGTCGAAACACTGTCTGGTTGTGTTGATGAGATAGTTGTTGTCGCCCGAGACGAGGAGCAGCAGAAGAAGTTACACCTCGCTGGAGTCAGGATTGTTCGAGATGAGGTCCAAGGCTTTGGTCCTGTGGCAGGCATTTGCAGCGGACTAAAAGCGTCTAGTTTTGAATATTCGTTCGTTGCAGCTTGTGATATGCCTTTTATAAAAGCAGACGTCGTAGACTTGCTTTTTCGGAAGGCCGTGGGATATGACGTGGCTATTCCTTATCCGCTGGAACCCTTGCACGCGGTGTATCGGCGCGAGACGACGATTCGCGCTGCGAAAGCGGCAATTCGAAGGCGTAAAGGTGCGATTATGTACGTTGTTGACCAGTTGCAGGCTAACTACGTGCAAAAAGAAGAGATTCGTGCCATCGACCCGGAATTATGCACTTTTGTTAACATCAACGACTTTGAAGACATCGAATTATTGAACAAAAAGACGCTCTGTGACTAACTAACTTGGGTAGCTTCGGTTTTGGGTTCAGCTAACGGCGCTTCGCTTACGCGTGGTGGCCTTTTACGCGTCACGAAGAGCAATAAGAGTACAAAGCCTACGATCCCACAGAATAACACGGTGCCCGCGACGTCGCCGCCTCCGGTATAACCATGCAACCCCGTGCTGACACTCACATAGGTTTCGAGAAATGGAAGGACATACCCTACGCCCAAAAATGTGCAAATAACGGAAATAAATCCAAACGAAGCGATGTAAGCTGCAAGCGAAGCACTCCAATTCTGCGTTTTTGCGTGCAAATAGATCAAAAAGACAAACCACGTGATCAGCGACCACGTCTCTTTTGGATCCCAGCTCCAGTAGCTTCCCCAGGCAGCTTCAGCCCATATCGCTCCGGTTACAATTCCAATAGTGAGGAGGGGAAATCCAACTGCGACGCTTCTGTACGCTAGGTCATCCAACTGGTCTAAACTTAACTTATCAAGAACGCTTGTAGTTTCCTGCGAAATTGCATGCGTGGCGTTCGCGGCCCTTTTTCTCGGCAGACTGTTGTCCTCCAAAGGACGTCGCTCTTTCAGCTGTTTATCTTTAAATAAATAGAGAATGCTTGCCACGAACGCGATAAAGAGAGCGCAATAAGATACCACGACGATGGGGACGTGTATAAGCAGCCAGACGCTCTGAAGTGCAGGGATGAGGGGTGTCGGGTTTGAAGGCTGTAATGAGGCGAAGCCAAGCGTAGCGAACGCGAGCGGCGCGACGAGTGTTCCGGTACTTTTATAGTCAGTTCTGACGTTAAGTGCGAGATATGCACCTACAATGGTCCACGCAAAAAACGACATGACTTCATAGGTGTTCACCCACGGCGGGTGGCCCGCATAAAACCATCTTGTTATAAGTGCAAGGGTTTGAAACGCGAATCCGAAGCCTATAAGGGTAAATCCCATATCTGCAAGGCGTCGTTTTTTTGTTGACAAGTAGAGGATAAAAAGGATTGATGATATGAGGTAAACACCAAGTGCAATTTCGAATCCTAAATGTTCAAGAGTTGCGATGTCCATAGGTCGTTTTTCAGTTCAACGAAACATCATTTCTTTTTTTTAATCCGATCTTAGGGCTTAAGAATGATCCTCGAGCTTTGCACACAAATTATCAATCTCTCTTAAAAATCGCGCTGAGTTTTTGTTGCTTATCGCTCCAAGTGTAATATGCTCTTTATACAATTTTATCCAAATCCTCTTATGTGACACATAAAGAGACAACATTATTCCAATAAGCGTAACTGCAGCCCCTGTCCAAACTAGGGCAATTCCAGCATCGTTTTTTATTTGAAATGCAACCCAGTTTGCTTTTCCAGATTCTAACACCCCATTAGAATCATAACCGTATAGCAAGAAAGTCAGCCCTTTGTAATTTATTGGCCCATTTATAGTAATGTCGCGAGTTTGCACTTGATTGCCATCTATTATTGTGACAGTCGCTCGGTATTCCCGCACAGCACCGTTATCATAATAGCTCACGTTAAAGCCATCGAGTCGCAGAGCGAAGCCATCAATTTGCTGTGAACCACCAACTGGAATCACCATAATCTTATCGCTGTAGGGGTTTGTTTGACCATAAGCCGCTCCGATAACGACTCCCAACAAGAGAATTAACACGCCAAAGTGCGCGATATGGGGTCCGAATCTGCCAATTCTTCCTTTTTGTGCAAATATGAAAGTGGTTTCGGAACTAATCGATTCGTACCATTTGTATCCTCTTAGATGGGCTTTGAATTGTGAAACCGCAACTCTCGTGAGATTTGCGTGGTATGGAAGCTTTTGTATAAATTGATCGTCGACTTCTAACGTGGGATGCGTAACGGCGTGCCATAAGGGGAGGATCCTTGTCAAGCTGCAACTTGCGGTTGATAATGCAAGCAGTCCAATGAAGAAAAGGAAAAGCCAGGACCCAAAAATTGCGTCGCCCCCAGGGTACACTGTGCTGACAGCTGCTAAGATGATAATCACGGCGATTATGGCGATTGTGAATTTAGTTGAAGTAAGCAGTTTAATTGCGATATTCATTTGATTACTTTGAACTGAATGTGTCGTTGGTGTGTTGAACGCTCAAACGGCTTGCCGCTCAAGCTTTGTCATCCGTCTGAAGCACAATCGCGCGTATTTAGGAGTATTTATTTATGATCAGAGACCGTGCCGCTGTTTTCTTTTCTGATAGTCGCGTATAGCCCTTAACAAATCCATTCTCCGGAAATTTGCCCAGTTCACTTCAGTGAAGTATAGTTCTGAGTAAACAGCTTGCCATATCAAAAAATCAGTCAGCCTATTCTCACCCGTTCGTATTACCAGTTCAGGCTCCTCTTTGAATATAAGATGTGAACTTACAGTTTCTTCAGATATTTCATTAGCTCGTAGCTCCTTATCCTTGACCTTCTGTGCTATCGATCGAATAGCATTGACAAGCTCTTTCTTTCCACCATACCCAATTGAGAAACTCACATCAGGGGCTGGATCGCTGCTTGTGGGGTCTTTGGCGTCTGGAGAATAGATGGTAGCTGCAACTGATGAAGATTGAAGATTATCCGATATTCGTTGGATTATCTGTGATCGCAACTTTTGGTTGACTTCCTCTCCTAGACGTAGCATGTTTATGTAAACTGTAACGCGACTTATCCCAATGTCGCGGCACCATGACGTGAAGGCACCTAACTTTTTATACGCTTCAACAGTATTGAGGTCTTTTTCAGCGACGACGAGCGCAACGTGTCGCGGTACTTCTTGAATCTGATTGAGAAGCCTTCGTTCGTACAGGTTTGAAATCATGTATCGTTTAGTCTTGCCTTTTAGCCTATTTAGCAACTGGAGCTGTCGTAAACGTAAAGTACTTCGAGCTTGAACTAGAACGGGATTAGCGTGAATGTGGTTACAGCACGTAGGCTGATAGTTCGCGCGAGTTTTGGTTTGGTTGCCTTGGTTGTCCCTTTTTTAGGGAGCACGGGCTCGCTTTTTCTCTTTTTGTTTTTGTCTTTGCTTATAGCGCTCATAAACCCCAAGATGCATGTGTTCATGTTGCTGGCAACTGTTGCTGACCGAAAAAGCGAAGTGCTTATAAAACCGCTGGCCCTCACACTGTCTTTGACTGCGCTTTGCATCTTTAGTGTGGTATCAGGCTTACCGTTGTATATAGTCAGCAACGTTATTATAATTGTAACGTTAGCAGAAGTTCTTGCCGTTTTGTTTGAGTCTTATGGTAGCTTCACAAGCAGCCTGATCTTCGTGTTATCTGGAGGCTTCTTCGGTTTTCTGGTCGGAGGGGCGGCTGCGTCTTTTACGAACGTTAGTACTTCAGCCGACTTTTTGCTTTTCGTTGCTATGATTGGCGCACTCGTGGGGGCGCTGTTGAGGACTATTTTGCATGAAATAGAGGAGAATGTAGTCGTCCCGCTCAGCATTGGCTTAGCTATGTGGCTTTTCGTCGGTTTCGATTACTCAGTGCCGGTGCTACGACTTCTTTTAACGTTGCTTTTCATGATCTTTTTAGGGTATGTTCTTGGGAGGGTCCGACTGGCGGACGTTTCAGGCGTTCTCAGCGGCATCTTAATGGGTTTCTTGATCGTTTCATTTACGGACTTTCGGTGGTTCGTGCTTATCCTCTCATTTTTCGTCATTGGTGGGATCTTTACAAAATACAAGTACGATTACAAACGTGCTATTGGCATTGCGCAAGAAGGGGGCGGCGCGAGGGGATATCGGAATGTCTTCGGAAACGGACTTATAGCTCTAGTTTGCGCCATTGCTTTCGGGATCACAGGCAACGCTCTCCTAATCATTGCATTTATCGGTGCAGTAGCGACGGCTACTGGTGATACCTTAGCGAGTGAAATTGGACAGACCTACAGGAAGCTGCCGCGATTGATTACTGATCTGAGGCTAGTAACGCACGGCACTGACGGGGGCATCACTATGCTGGGCGAGTACTCCGCGGTAGCAGGAGCTGGAGCAATAGCAATCATAGCGATCTTACTTGGAGTCGGAGCATTCAACACGATGGTTCCTGTCATCCTAGGTGGCTTTTTCGGGGCTAACGTCGACAGCGTTTTGGGGGCGGTATTAGAGCGGAGACATTACTTAACGAACAGCTCAGTAAATTTGCTCGCAACTGTTGCTGGTGCCTTAGCGGCAGTCGTTATTTTTTTGCTGCTTCAGTAAGAGAGAAATTTTTGTTTGTTTCTGCACGCGATCTGATGGATTTTTAACGCAGACGTTTAGTAGCTAGGTCTTCGTGATTACTTCAGAGTCACGTTTTCGCTCAAAAGTCGAAGAACGATTTTCTCTTTAAGACGGCTTACGGAGTCAAATGGTGAACCCTCCAATCTAAATATAAGCGAAAACGTAACCCCTTGTTCATCAGTTTTTAATAAAAAAACTTCAATCGTGTCTTGCTCAACCTCAGCGGATTTCTGCGCTTCTTGTTGGATAATTTGTTTTGTTAAGCGTAAATCCGAGTCGTAAGAAACGCGAACGTCTACGCGGGCTGCTATATTGTGATCTGAGTGGTTATACACCACCTCGCTAGTAATCGCTGAATTCGGCATGATCATGTGAGCATCGAGAAGACGAATGACCGTATGTCTAAAGGTGATGTCCTCTACAAAACCCGATTCGCCGCGTACGGTCACAAAATCGCCAACGCCAAAGGGCTTGAATATGACAATTGCTATGCCTGCGATGACATTTGAAATAGTGCTCTGAGCAGCAATACCGATAATGATACCGATAATGCTGACGCTTGCAAAAATGGCGATGGAGAGCGATTGCAGCTGCGGGGTTGAATAGATGAGAATGATAACGCCCGTTACGTAGACCGCAGCAACAATGAGCCGCCGAAGCACGAGATACTTTGTGGGGCTAACTTTTAACCGTATCGAAGCTTGTCGCAAGTATCGTTCGAGTAATGTCTCAATCACCTGTGCTGTGATGATGGTGACAGCTCCAAAGAGCAAAATTCTCAACAAGATGCCTGCAGTCGAGCTCAAATCGTATAGGTCATTTGGAAACGCCATATCCTTACGAAACCTCTAGAGAAGGTGGGCTATTGCTCTGGATAGTAGTACTCTCCCTCATCGCGTTGTTTCCGATCCTTCTTGGAACCTATTTTATTCACTCGTGGGCGGTGGCTGTCTTCATCCCGCCTGAAAGTTATTCCTATGTGTTTCAAAAAGCGATTCATTCCGATGTGCATATCAAAAGGACCTTCAGCTGTTCCGTTTGCGCCAGGTTTCCCTGTAAAAACCATTAATCGCTCACTGGCGAGGTCAATCATATAGATATCATGGTCAACGAGAAGCGTACCCACCTTCTTATTTTCGGTGAAACGCCTGATAAGACTAGTAGCTAACGCCCTTTGTTCTACATCGAGGTGTGCGCTCGGCTCATCAAGCATAAAAAGGTCAGCGCTGCGGCTGAGGCAAGCAGCGATGGCCACCCGCTGGAGCTCGCCCCCGCTCAGTTTCTCGAGTGACCTGTCTAATATACGTTCCAGTTGCAATGGTCTTAGGATTTCGGTTCGGTAATAGCTTGAATCATATGAGTCTGTAATCGAAGCTAGAAGCGAGCCGACGCTTTCGTCTGCGTTGTCGTTTCCGGTCAAGTACTGCGGCTTGTAAGAGGTCTTTACCTCTACGTCGACACTGCCTTCGTCAGGTTTGATAACGCCTGCGAGTAACTTGACGAACGTTGTTTTCCCAGTACCGTTTGCGCCCATAATGCCGATCACACCTTTCGTAAGGTCTCCACTGGCTGCTTCGAACTTGAACGAATTGTAACTCTTCTTTAGGTGTTCGACGTGTGCTAAGGTGCGCGTATCTATGTCAAGACGCGGGGCATGGAGCTCAAACTTAATCGCCTCTGCTCTAATTCGAACATTCTCTTCTCGAAGATACCCTGTGAGATACTCATTTATCCCTACTCTAACCGCTTTTGGATTTGTAATAACGCCATAAGTTCCTGGCTCGCCGTAAGCAACATGCACAACATCTGCGAGCAAATCAAGTATGGCGAGATCGTGCTCGACGACGAGCACTGTCTTTCGCTTGGCAAGCTCTCTAATTGTGTGTGCAACGTTAACACGTTGATATATATCGAGGTAGGGTGTCAGTTCGTCGAAAAAGTAGAAATCGGCGTCGCGAGCGATGGTAGCTGCAATAGCGAGGCGTTGTAATTCACCTCCGCTTAAATGTCGTACCTCCCGCTCTTCGACGTTATCCAGCTCAAGTTGATTGAACAGCGTGCTCCGTATCCCACGTTCGTCGGCTTTTTCTATAAGATCGATGACCTTACCAGTGTATGCGCGAGGTATGAGGTCAACGTACTGAGGCTTGCTGGCAGTTTTGATTTTGCCGTCATAAACATTCTTCAAATAATCGTGTACGTCGGTGCCTGCGTAGTACGCAAGAACATCCTCCTCTCTAACGTTGTCTCGGCCAAAGTTAGGTTTAGTCTCACCGGTCAAGATATTGATTATAGTTGTTTTACCGATGCCATTTGGCCCTAAGATACCTGTGACGCGGCCACCGCGTGGAATGGCGAGTCCGTATAAAGCAAAACCATTAACGCCGTAACGATGGGTCGGTTTCTCAAGTTCTGCAGGTAAACTGACTATTGTTATTGCACCGAATGGACATTTTTTTATACAGATTCCGCACCCGACACAAAGCTCTTCTGAAATGACGGGTTTACCATTTGCTCCGATAACGATCGTTTCGTCGCCTGTTCTGACAGGAGGACAAAAACGTAGACACTCTGTACCGCATTTCTTACTGCGACAGCTGTCTTTTTTCAGCACTGCTATTCTCATCGGAATGTGCTCGTGTTAGCTTGGTCATGCTGGATTGAGCAATACCGTCCAGCTGACAAACCAGAACGCGACGGTCATGAACGCAAGGAAAAACCAGTCCGTCGCGCGATATTCTTTAACGTCAATACCGATACGAGGCAGAATAATCCTTTGACTGTACACAATTACAACAAGGATGAAAAAGCTATAAGCAGGCAGATAGAACGAAGCCACTCCCCCGGCAATACCGAGTATCGATGAAAGTGCCGTCTTTTTGATGCCTTCGACATGCTTTACTTGTCTGCCTGGCTCTTGCTTTTCATCGGTTTTTGCCAAGCCCTTTTTTTCAGCCTTTCGCGAGGCATCTTTTTTTTCAGTTTTAGGGGCGCGTTTTCCTTTGGTTTTTGCCATGCTTCGACATCAACTAACATTCAATTGTGCTTATATGTTTTGCGGCTTCACAACTGTAAAATTAGACTCGTTAAAGTCAAACGTAAACCAGCGCTTTAATTAATATTGTAAAAAGACCGTAGATATGTTAGACAGAGACTTTCTGCAAAATGGAGGTTTTATGTTTCTGTCAAACGACGCGTGATAGGTTTCAGTCTAATTAGCTGACGAGCAGCGAGATGAGGGACGATCGTTTGAAGACGGTAATGACGAGCGTAGACGTGGCAGCGTTGTTGCCAGAATTTGATAGCCTTATCGGAGCAAAGCTAGAAAAGGCGTATCAACTCACGCCTGTAGAACTTCGTTTAAAACTTGTGACAAAAACTGGGAAACGTGACCTCATAATTGAGGCGGGGAAGCGGTTACACCTCACGAACGCTCCCGCTGCAGCACCCGCCCTTCCGCCAAGCTTTCCGATGCTGCTCAGAAAAGAACTCAAGGGCGGGCGGATCAGCACAATTGAGCAGTTTGATTTTGACCGCGTTGTCGAAATACGTTTTGTGCGGAGCGACGATGAACGCTACTTGATATGTGAGCTCTTTTCAAAAGGGAACGTCATCCTTACTGACGAATCTAAGCGCATAATTTTGCCATTGCGAGGCATGAGGTCAGCTTCGCGACAGGTCATACGAGGTCAACTTTACGAGTATCCTTCGACGCAACTAAGTCCCGTTGACCTGCCTTACAATGAATTTGAAGCGGCCCTAACCTCTATTTCACGCGATGTTGTTAGAACGCTCGCGACGCGTTTCAATATGGGGGGTTTGTACGCTGAAGAAGTATGTTTGAGAGCTGGAGTCGAAAAAAAAAGCGCACAGCTCACCCAAGAAGAGGTTCAACGGCTTTTTGCTGCGTTGAGAGCAGTTTTTGAACCATTGCGATCGAACACGTTGAGCCCGCACATCGTATTTAAAAGTGAATCAGCGCCTATCGACGTCCTTCCATTTGAGATGGCACAGTTCGACAGATGTGAAAAACGCTTTTTTCCAAGTTTCAACCAAGCACTCGACGAATATTACAGGCTGAAAATTGACGAATTAACAACCACTCCTGCAACCTACACGCGAATTCAAAAGATTGTCGATAGGCAAAAGGAGGCAATTCAACAGTTCAAGAATCAAGAACGCGAGTATAAGTCGAAAGGAGATTTGCTGTTCGAAAAGTATCACGAGATCGATCGAGTAATTAAAACGGTAAGAGAGGCGCGGAGATTAAAAACTTGGGCCGAAGTCAGTAGTGAGCTAAGCTCTCTCTCATTCTTCAAGCAGGTCGATCAAAGTACGGGAACAATTACCATGGAAGTTAATGGGGTTTTGATCGACATCGTTGTTGATGAAGATGTCCCGCAAAACGCTCAGAAGTACTACCACAAGGCAAAAGTGATGAAAGCAAAGGCTGAGGGTGCGGAACGCGCGTTGGATCGTTCATTGACAAAAATGAACGAAGAACAAGGACTTGAGTTAAAACAGGGCCCTGAAAAGCGTCGTGCCAAGAAAAAGAAGCCTCGCTGGTACGAGCGCTATCGTTGGTTTTTTTCCACAGAGGGGTTTTTGGTAATCGGGGGTAGGGATGCAGATACGAATGAGGAATTGGTGAAGAAGTATCTAGAACCACGCGATGTCTTTCTTCACGCTGACGTTTACGGCGCACCAGCTGTGATCGTGAAATCTCAAGGCAAGGAACTATCAGAAGCAACCTTAAGCGAGGCTGCACAATTCGCTGTTTCTTATTCCTCGATTTGGAAACAAGGCCTCAGTTCTGGTCGTTGCTACTGGGTATATCCCAAACAAGTGTCGAAAACCCCTGAATCTGGAGAACACGTGCCTAAAGGAGCTTTTGTTATTCGGGGTGAGCGGCATTATCTGGAATCAGCAGCCCGACTCGCCATTGGCGTCCACGACGAAAAAATCGTTGGAGGGCCGGTCTCTGCCATAGCAAATGTTGCTCCCCGCTTTCTAGTCATCGAGCCTGGAAAATACAACCAAAGTGATCTAGCAAAGATGATTTTAAGAGAGCTTCTCGCTACAACACCAGAAGATCAAAAGAAGAGCTTAAGAAGAATCATTGCTGTGGATGAGGTGGCTAAGTTCCTGCCATCTGGATATTCTGAAATAAGCAGGGTGTAATCACGATGAGATAGCCTTAACGAAGCCAATGAGTTCTGCGGTTGAAACGCGCTATCGAAAAAGCATTTATAGCTAACCATATAAACTGAAGACACCAACAGGACATCGCAAGCGGCTATTGACGAGAATAAGCTTGGTCGATACGGCTTTTTAAGTTCCTATTAGAGCACCTATATCGATGAATGATGACAGGATTCGCTATTGCATTCGGATCCTGAAAGAGGTATGTGAGTATGGCAAAACCAATGTTTGTGAAGTTTGATATTCCAGATGAGATCGAAAACAAGTCCTTAGAAGCGTTAGAGAGCGCCCGCGATACCGGGAAAATAAAGAAGGGTACGAACGAAGTCACGAAAGCGATCGAGCGAGGAATAGTCCAACTCGTATTAATTAGTGTAGACGTCCAACCTGAAGAAATCGTAGCACACATTCCCCCACTTTGCGACGAGAAAGGGATATCGTACTTGTATGTAAAACGACAGATCGATCTCGGAGCTGCGGCAGGACTTGACGTTGGCTCAGCAGCAGCTGCAATCATCGATGCTGGGAAGAGTAAAGCTCTCGTCGACGAAGTCGTCGAGCAACTTAAAACGATTCGCTCAGGCTAGCCTTGTAGTACCAATCGTGGAGGATAGACGGTGGCAGAATATAACGACGCAACCCCTGCAGAGATAATCGAAATAGTGGGAAACACTGGAATGCACGGAGAGGCGAAACAGGTGAAGTGCCGCGTCCTCGAAGGCCTAAACAAGGGAAGGATAATAACGCGAAATTGTGTAGGCCCCGTACAAATCGGAGACATACTTATGCTTCGCGAAACGGCACACGAAGCCAAGAAACTAATGACACGGTGAGATGATGGAAAAGCGAACGTGCGTCTTCTGCGGCAGCTCCATCGAACTTGGCACCGGCAAGATGTTCGTAAAGCGAGATGGGACGGTACACAATTTTTGCTCATCTAAATGTGAGAAGAACTTCAAGCTTGGTCGTCTTGCGCGAAGAGTTGCTTGGACAGAATCCGGTCGATCAGCGCGCAAGAAAGCGTGAGGGGGCCTAAATGGAGTCTGAAGATCACATTGAATCTACTTTCGTGATGATTAAGCCAGATGGGGTTAAAAGGGGGCTTATTGGCGAGATCATTTCGCGGCTAGAGGAGAAAGGCCTGGAACTTCGAGCCCTGAAATTCAAGAATTTAGATATTGAGACGGCCAAAAAACACTATGTTGAACACATGGGCAAGCCATTTTACGACCATTTAGTTTACTACGTCACCTCTGGACCAATTATCATAATGGCTGTAGAGGGATTCAACGCAGTGCGAGCGGTTCGTCAACTTGTCGGGTCCACAAATCCGATTGAAGCGATGCCAGGGAGTCTGCGCGGGGACTTTTGCCTTGAGCAGGTGAGAAACTTGGTGCACGCTGCCGATTCGTTGGAGTCTGCTTCGCGTGAGTTGGCGCTCCATTTTAATAAGGAAGATTTTGTAAGTGAACTGCCGGTCGGCGAGATTGCCGAGTAATTCTGCGGAAACGGTAGTTGAGATGCCTCATATTATCATTGATCAGGAAAAGTGCGATGGCGTCGGAAAATGTGCTAAGGTTTGTCCAAAGGGCGAGCGAATCTACGGTGTTGCCGTCATTGACGGCAAGAGAAAATGCGTCGTTAAGGATTCCAGATTCTGCCTAGGCTGTACGACGTGCATTGGAAGCTGTCCCAAGGGCGCTATTCGAATCGACTTCTCTGCGCCAAAAGAGAAGCGTTAACGTTCCTCGCAGATTTTGATGAAGTTTAGTAGAAGAGTGTTTCCCTCTTCAGTATGCGCTACTTCAGGATGCCACTGAACGCCATAAATAGGCTTGTCGCGGTTTTTCATTGCTTCCACTTCACAAATCTCAGAACGCGCAAGTATCGTAAAATCTTTCGGCAAGCGATTTACTTCGTCTGCGTGTGATGCCCACGTCTTAATTATTGGCCCCATGTCGATGAGAATATCATCTTGTTCGATGATTTCTACAGTGACGTGCGCGTATCCGCCTGAGACGCCTTTACTGACGGTGCCACCAAAAGTTTCGGCTATTAGCTGATGGCCTAAACAAATCCCTAAGATAGGCAAGTTTGTCTCTCTGACGTAAAGCTTGCAGTTTCCGATGCGATCCATGCTCGGACCACCGCTCAAAATCAAACCGTCTGGGTCTCGTCTTAATAATTCGTCAACGTCGAGCGTGTTTTTCACGAGCTCGCAATCAACGTCGAGATCACGAACAGCGCGATGAATCAGGTGGGCAAATTGGCCGAAGTTATTTACGACTAAGATCGAAGTCAATGGCTCACCGAAGCTTTTTTTAAAAAAAGACAGTCATTAAGCTTCTTTTGCGGTATACACGCGCCACGTCGTCCCGTGACTATAGCTCCATTTCTCAATAACGATATCTTCGGAGTTGTCGACTAACATGCTTATGTTTGTACCGACTTCATTGGTACTTAAACCAAGCTCTCGCGCGATAGATTTGCTTTTAAAGAATTGTTTACCTCGTGTAACCCCTTTTTTTAGATAATCTAGTATCTTCGTTTGGTTAACGTTGGTATCCGACATCTTTCATCTCCAATATAAATTGACGGCTTTTGTTATATATACTCGTCAGATGTGCTTTTTCACATCTTTGCCGAGCTGCTGTTTTGTTGGCAGGGGACGTTTTAAACATAGTTAGATAAAAATTGTTGGCCTTTTTCGAGCGGCATAGCTTCAATGCCGAGGCGATCGCGAACAAGACGCGCAAACCGCTTTGCATTGCCGTGACACGTATAGACGAGCTCTGGGTTGCAGCGGTCAATAAAGGTCAAAAGGTCTTGAAAATCAGCGTGGTCTGACAATGCAAATGCGTGGTCTACGCCCCGGTAGTATTTGAAACCACGATTAATCGCCCACCCTGAAACTGCAATTGTGCGCTTTTTTTCACACGGCAGTTCGTTAAGATCTCCATGCTGCTTTGCGCTCCCGCTCGAAATGAATACAAAAGGCTCTCGTGATTCTTTAACGGATGAAGCGTTGAATAGCTGGTGGTGAAACTTATAGCCAAAATTCTCCAGCTCTTCATTAATCTTGAAAATGCTGCTATCAACAAATGGAACATAATCTCGAAGGATATGTGTAAGCTCTTGCGCCTTTCCAAAAGGGTAGGCAAGAACGATCACCGATTCATCGTGCTCTATACATGAAGTGACACATTCTTGAATTTGCTCGGCGATTTTTGTTGTTTCTGGAAAAACATACTGTTCGCTTCCGAATGTGGACTCGATAACCAAAACGTCGACATTGACGGGCTGTGCGCCGTGCGAAAAGAACTTCTCTTTGGTGCAAAAGTCGCCTGTGTAGAGCACAGTGGTATTGCCTTCCAGCAAAAACATGTGCGATCCAATAACGTGACCCGCGTCAAGCGCGCTTACTGACCCGTGACTTAATATATCGGCGGTGGCGTTTTTTCTGAATTTCAGCAACTTTTGTGTGACTTCCGACATCACGATGCTTTTGCCGTTGCAGCGTGTTGGTAAGTGATCGGAGTGTCCGTGTGAGACTAAATTAATTTCGTTGGGTGAGTACGTCCGCGGATCCAGTCTAAATTTAGCCCCGTCGTCAAAACTGACGGATATCCCGTTATTCTGATAGATCATATTGGCGCGGGTTCTTGTCTTCGCATAGGGCTGCTAGGGCTACGGCAGGTTGCCTTCCCCACTCAGGCCGTGCTGCATTTCCAAGTTCATCGCAATAAGAATCTCAAAAATTGCTTTCACTGAACCAGCATCTATATTTCGCTCGGTAGCAAGGTCAACTGCCCTGCTGAGCACTCGCTCGTTTTGCTTCTCGTCGTTGATCTTAGTGAAACCGTCCGCTCTTTTTGCGTGCAACACCTGCGAAGCTAAGTCTGTTCTTTGTGCTATTAATTCGACGATGTCCGCGTCGATCGCTTCTATTTTACTTCGCACCTCTTCTATCATCTAGCTTGAGTATATGTTCCTCGCATTAGAAGAATGTTGGCTTGTGAGCAAGTAAATCTTTAAAGTGCTTTTGTCGTCGCTCCCTTGTTTGACGTTTTCGTTTCAATGATGAGTCCTTCAAGCTGCTCCCACTCTTTTTTTACCGGTTGTGCAGACGCGCGGTCGACGAGCGCTATATATGACGGTCCCGTTCCTGACAGCGTAGCAGCTTTTGCTCCGGCAGCCAACGCGGACAGTATAGGTTCCGTACTAAATCTAAAAGCGTTGCAGTAGAGCACGCCGTTTAAAACCATTGCCTTTTCGAAGGCTCCATTGCTCGCTAGATCAAATGCTATATCAACCCACGGTGCGAGAAGTTTTGCTCGTGCTACGTCCGCTTTCGCGGAGTATGCTTTTTCGTGCGGCACGAGGATCAGAACGTCGGCATTCCACTCAACGCGCTTTAACAGCAAGTCGTGCTCATTGTCGGTAATTACAAGTCCGCCGAAAAACGACGCGCACGCATCGTCGAAAGCACCAGTGATCGTTACCCCCGTTCTTCTCGCAGCAAGGACGCCTAGTTTAACGATATCGATGGGCTCCATTTCTATTTCGAGCGCTTCAATGAGTCCAAGCATCGTTGCATTGGCTGCTGCGCTGCTGCTTTTTAGTCCGCCTGCGATTGGTATCTCGCTTCTCGTCGTAATCCGCGCACCAACATTTGGGGCAAATCGTTTCAGCACTAAGCGCGCACATTCAACTATAAGCGCGGTATCTGCTGTGGGATTGTCAGCAATTTCGCATTTGATGCCATTGTCAACGATCTCAACCTCAGAATAAGTCTTTAGGTTTATGGCAAATGCAGAACCTTTGAGCGTTGCGATAGCATTAATGACGGTGCCTGCACCTTGTGCTGACGCGGTTATCATAGCAAGTCTCCGATTGTTTGCAGGCTAGTCAGATTTGCGACCTTTACCAACAACGTAAACGTACAACAGAGTTGCACCAACTTTCCTGACACTCTTCTTACGCTAGGCAAATAGATCGCTCTCCGATGTTAAACTCACTTTATGACTTTGATCTTTTCTAAGACGCGAATATCCCGAATCTTTGTCACGGGGTAGTTGCCAGTGGCGTCCTTTTCAATGCTTTTCACCATATCCCATATCGTTAAAAGTGCCACGCTTACACCAGTTATCGCTTCCATTTCAACTCCTGTCTTCCCTTCAGACTTAACTTCAACGGTTGCCTTGATCGTTGAGTCTTGCAGTGAATAGTTCACTTGGATGCTTGTTAGAGGGATTGGATGACACAGCGGAATAATTTGCGAGGTCTGTTTGACAGCAAGCACAGCAGCAACTGTCGCTGTGTTTAGTACGTTTCCTTTTTCTATCGAACCTTGTTTTATCGCTCCTACTGTTTCTGGTTTGAGCTCAATAGTCCCTTCAGCGAGAGCGCGCCTCGAAGCTACCGGTTTATTGGAGATATCCACCTGCTGTGCTTTGCCGTTCTTAATATGCGTAAACTCCATGAATAACCCACCGTCGTGAAATAACTCTCTATAAGTTACAACGTCGTCATAAAAAAGGGTGATGTCTGATTTTTACCGAAATCCATTAGATAGCGGCTTGAGTGGGTAATGCAAAGCGCTGGTACTCTAAAATAACCATACATAAGGCCCTTTAGATTGAGGTGCCCTGCTGGCCGGAAAAAGGGGCTTTTGCAGAGCTACAAGACGAACCGATTGAAATATCGGCCATCAATCAGTCAGACATAAATCGAGGACTTTATCGCAGTGGCTAAATCGCGAATTTAATGCAGAATGTTGTTCAAAGCGTGGACAAGTTTTTTGTTAAGCTGTTAGTAACAGGCTTCTATGGCAATTATCAAGAGGTTAGAGGGAAAACGTGTCCTTATTTTGCTAGCGTCAGAATTTGATGACTCTGAGTTTCGAGACGTTGCGGGCGCACTTTTGCTAGAAGGCGCTGAAATAACCGTTGCGAGCACCGTGAAAGACGTGCTCAAAGGGCTACACGGCGACGAGGCGGTAATTCCCGACGAGCTTGTGCGCGACGTCAACGCTAACGGCTTTACTGGCCTCTACATACCAGGAGGAAAAGCACCGTCAAAAATAAGAGCCGATCAGGACGTCCAAAAAGTTGTTAGAGAGGCCTACAAGCGAGGATTGCAGATCGGCGCGGTTTGTCACGGCCCACAAGTGCTCATTTCAGCTGGAATCGTCAAGAATAAAACGTTGACGTCGCACCCCACCGTTGGACGAGAATTGCAGGAGGCAGGGGCAAACTATTCGGGCAGACCAGTGGAGCGAGATGGGAGTATAATTACGGCTACCGATCCTCGTGCTTTAGCAGAGTTTAACACGGTATTTATTAGAGAGATCGCTTGCTGTGAGTTGTTCGGTCCGTAAACTTCGCGCACGATCGTGCGAAGTGAGCAGCAAGATCGGGGTACGAGAGTGGATGTAAGTGAGTGAATGAGGCTAGGGTTTGTCCCACTTGTACGCCATCGCAACCGTCTGAAATGCCCGCACCTTTTTGAAGCTGAAACGCAAATTTAGGCTTGCTACCTAGATCGGTAAGTTCAGAATAGTGAAATTCGTGGCCTCGAAACTTGGTTCCTTTGCGTCCAATGACGTTATCACGAATAGTTGTACCAGCAACATAACCAATTACACGCTTATTGACCATATTGGCGTTAGCGGGAATGACGCCTACCATCCTTGAGCTTCGTCCGCCGTACTTCAACGATTCGGTCAGATACATGAGGCCGCCGCACTCTGCGAACACAGGCAAGTCTTCTTGAGCGTGTGACGCGATCGAATCGCGCATTGAACAGTTACGTTCCAGTTCATCGGCAAAGAGCTCAGGGTACCCTCCACCGATATAGAGACCATCAACGTCAGGAATCGTCTCATCATGCAAAGGACTGAATGAGATGGTTTTTGTGCCATTGAGGGCTAAAAGATCGAATAAATCGCGGTAGTAAAAGTTGAAAGCCTCATCGCAAGCGACGCCAATACGCACGCCCCTCTTATGCGGAATACCTTCTTTATTCGAAGAAACAAACGCCTTGGGCTTAACTTTTGGCAGCTTACCAGCGCTTTTTGCGATTTGAAGTACCTTGTCAACGTCGATATTGTGAATTGCGTTCTCAATGTTGTCGAGTTGTTTTCTAAAATTAACGTCTCTTTTGAGCCCTTCAGAAGCAGGAACGAGACCCAAGTGGCGCGTCGTCAGGTGCAGCGAATCCTTGCGCGGGATCTGTCCTATGACTTCTATCCCGGTGTAATGTTCAATAGCTTTTTTTGCCTTAGCTGCATGCGTTAGGCTGCCAATTTTGTTGAGTATGACCCCTCTTATGTCAATTCGCCTATCAAATGAACGATAACCCTTAACGAGAGCCGCTGTGCTTCGTGTTATGCTTCGTGCGTCGATGATGAGTATGACCGGGCAGTGGAGCATCTTAGCGATTTGCGCTGTACTTCCAACGTCACTTAAGCTTTCCAAACCTTCGTAAAGACCTCTTACACCTTCTATGATCCCAATATCGGCGCCGCGCATGGCGTGGTAGAATACCTCAATGATCGAATGCCGGTTCATTAAATAGCCGTCGAGGTTACGGGAAAAGCGTCCTGTAACCTCTGAGTGATAGCTCGGGTCTATATAGTCTAATCCGACTTTGAACGGCTGGACGACGTGTCCTTCCTTGGACAAAACAGACATGAGCCCTGTTGTAATCGTCGTTTTTCCCGCAGAGCTCCGGTCAGCTGCGATAAGTATTCGAGGTACGCTGTTATCTGTTTGTTCCATTGTCTATTGGTGCGGGATGCAAAAAGCAGGGGCGCTTTGATTTCACTCTGTTTGTGTGGTTCTTTCGCGCTCTTCTAAAAACACTGCACGTAAAGTGTCTCCAAGTTCTGACGGCACGATGTGACTTACACCGAGCGTCTTTGGATGTAGGTCTATCTCGACCGTTACGTGCGCGTGACCAAGTTGTTTTAGGGGCTCCACTTGTCGAGGTCCATTGGTGACTGAAAAAATGGTTTTTTGACCTAAACTCTTCATTGGAACGGCGTGCGGAACGCCTAGCAGGACTGCAAAGTCATAGTCGCTGTAGTGCTCTTCAATTAAGCGTCCGGCACGAACCCCCGTGACGGGATACTCGTCCAATCCACCTGTGATGTAGTCGATTGAAACGTCGCTTGCTGCCAAGTCGTTTAAAATGTTCTCTGCGTGCTTTCTTAGTCTCGGTAATCCAACGTCAACGTCTAGATTGGCAAAAGTTTTGAGGTATTTATTACCTACATCGTGTGCAACGGTTGAGAGCGCGACAAGAACGTCAACAAATTGATAAGCGGTTTCTTTTTTAGCATTTAAAACGATAAGCCCTTTCTTTTTTTGTTCTAAAAGCTCCAGCAACTTCTTGGCAGTAACGTATTTGATATCACCGCGCGAAGGGGAGATGTACTCTTTGCTTGCCACTCCAGCCATTTTTTCAAGATTGGTCGCTTCGACGAGTAGTTCTTTTTGTCGTTGATATTCAGCATGATCGATCACCCCTGCTTGAACCGCTGCGGCAAGTGTCGCGATGGCGCCATAAGTATTGTCTCGGTAACCAGCGTGAATCTCAACTTCTATTACAGGGCAGGGGGGGAGTGCGTCTAGCACAGCCTGATGGATATCTTCGCCAATTATCATGCTTGCACACGAGCCGATTACGCCTAAAAGGTTTGGATCGAACAGCTCCACTGCTCGCGTAATCACCCTTGCAAGTATTTTGTCGCCGCCGAACACGAAATTGGTCTCATCCATTGCTGTCGTGATAACGCGAATCCCGTCCTCCTCGAGGAGTCTGCTATGCTTGAAGCAACAGCCTGATGGTCCGTGTATGATCACGACATCGGCTTCCAGGTCTCTTAGCGTATAAAGCGCGGCGACGATTGAGCTCGGTCGAGGATGGATTACCTGCTCAGCAATTGTGTCTGCTCCGCGCGTTTTTGATGACACTTTTTGCTACCTCCACATTTTTACACACGAAATAATGACGTCACTGGCATTGGTCAGCTCGAGAGCCTTACGTAGCGCACTCTCTAAGTTGTTCGTTTGGACGACACCCTTCCTTAAAGTTTGTACTTGATCGCTAACGAAGACGACGTCGTCGAGTATATCACTTTCAGTTAGTGATAAGAGAACCTCTGAAGGTAATCCTTCGCAGACGTTTGCCTCCATGCCGATGATTAAGACGATTTTATGCCCAGCTTTCTTGAATGTAAGTCCGAATTTTATTGCCCGTTTAATGGATCGCTCGTCGAGGCCAGAATTTGAGTTATCGATGAGGAATCGTCCGTTGAATTTCGCGGTTGACATCCTCCCCAATACTCCCTTGAAGTACGATAACTGGCTGCTAATTGTTTCAGGACTAAGGTTCGCCGACAGTGCTGCAGCCGTAAAACACAATAGGGCGTTTTCATAACTCTTAAAGTCAAAGTAGCCGGAAAGTGTAAAGTGTATTTCCCCCGATGTCAGGCTTCCACCCATTCGCTCTAAATCAGAGTACGCTATCGTCGCCTCATTGCTTCTTTTGTTCTCGTATCGTACGTTTGCCTCATCATCGCCGAAGGTATTGAGGCAGTAGCTCTGTTTTATGAGGGGTGCTGCTTTAATTGGAGCGATCAGGCACGAACTCGCCTTAGCATTAGTTGTCATCTCTAATTTTGCTGACGTAGAAGTCTTTGTGTGTTGCGCAATGTCGTACTCCGGCAACAACGTCGTAATGACGTTTATATCGGCAAGTCCAGTTCCACCAAGCGACACCTCAAAGATGTACACCTCTGGATCAAAGTCAAACTCCTTGGCAAGGTCTATAGCAGTCAATATGCTTGCGGGGGTGATGCTCAGCCGTTTCTTTGCGATATATCTCTCATTTTCAGAAACTTCGAGTCCGAGGCTCGTTAGCGTAAGCAACTTTCGATCCGCGTATGCGTTACTTAAAAGCGCTGCGGTCGACGTCTTTCCTTTGACACCGGTCACTTCAAACACGAGAGCGTCGTTTAATAATCCAGATTGTCGTACGAGCTGACCCACAGCTTGGTGGTGCGTTAACACCGGGATATCCAAAGCTTCAGCGCGCGCTACAAGCGCAGTGTGGGCGTGAACGGGTGTTATAACCACGTCAAAGGAGTCGATCGCGTCAGGCGTCGGCGTGTTGTGATAAATATTAATCGCAACTGCGGCTGCCCCAATTTCGCGCAGTTTTTTGCAGATCTCGCGCGCGCCGTGAATTGTATCTAAAACGGCTACGTTTTTGCCGCTAAAGTCCATGAGGGATTTAAGCCTCGTTAAGCCTTTTAAGCGCCAAATCAGCGATGCAGGGGTCGACGCCAAGTGGCTCTGCATAGATAACCTCGATACTTCTATCGTCGAACGAATGCGTGGTTCGGCGTTGGCCGTCTGTCAATCCGAGAATCTCAGGGATATCCTTTAAGGTGTGGGTCCCGTGAGCGAGAAAGAGCGGAAGCACGTAAAGCGTTTTGACGCCGGTAGAAGCAAAACTTTCGATCCCTTCCTCAACGGTTGGGCTATCCATATTGAGATATGCGGTTTTTATGATTGCGTCGGTCATTTTCTCTGCTAGCATGTTTGCCACGGCTTCTACGGTACTTTTGTTATGAGTTAGCTTGCTCCCGTGACCCAGCACGAGTACCCCAAAGTTCTCTTCCATGATATTCCTCCGACTAGTGTGTGCGAATTGTTTTTTTGATATTTAACGGTGCAGTTCACCTAACTTAGCGCGATTGAGCTCGAATACGCCGGTTAGGTCAGTTTTTGGAGTGCGTCAGCCAATTTGGGGAGGATCTTCATAGGAATGCCGACGATCAGTTCATCTTCGCTGACCTTTGCGTATTTTCGAGAACCTGAGCAGCCGAGCGTGAAGTTTACGGTACCTCTCATTAGGGGCGCAGCGACTGCATCGCCACATATCGATTGAATTCCCGAAAAATCGGCAGTATTTCGCGAATGTAATTCGTAAACGTTCGCTTGCGCGATCATCATCGCTTGGGAGGGGGTAACAACGAGCACGACCACGTCAGGGTCAAAAGGGGTCTCAGCGAGTGGCGAGTAAGCTGTCGCATAGCTTTTGAAATCGACGCGCGGAATACCTTGCATGGTCTCTGCCGCGTGTTCAATTGAAGAGAATCTTCCTAGTTTGTAGTAAAATTCGCCGGATTTGATGTTCTCTGGTATATCGATTACTCCGAGCATCCCGGCGCCGCCCTTGCATGCGTGCTGTTCGACTGTTGCGTAGAATTTAAAACCGCGTCTCGCCTTCTGCACCATTTCGCAATGGCGCAGCACCTCATTTGTGTGACTAAGCCCTTTTGGAAGGCTCGATTCCGTTCGGATAAGTTTGATCGCCACGGGTGAGCCTTTTAGGCCTAAAACACTCGTGAGCTTGTCTGACAGAGCTGCGTAGTCTATACTCATATCATAAACATGGCAGCGTGAAACGTAATAGTTTTCTAGGCGATACTGATGTCAGCTAGCTTTTTTTAGGGGACGTCATGATTGTCTCGCGAGGTCCATTAGAGCCCTGACATTTTCGACCTGTATCGTTCCGGTTAAACGGTCGCCGTGTGAACAAGCTGCGCCTCGAATTCCGATGATGTCAGCACCTATGCGTTTTAATATGGGAATCTCAGGCAGTTTGATGGATCCTGCAAGGGCAACGTCCAAGTCTTTTGTGTGCCCCTTATCGATAAAGCGCTTGCAAGCAGCTTCGTCCATGAAATCAAACAGGCTTTTTCCATCCTTGATGAATGTATCGACCATCACGACGTCACAGTCAGCACTGCGGGCAACTTCAGGCAGCAGAAAGGGATCGAGAGTCGCTGCTCTATGATAGTCTGCGTAACCTGCGAGAACGACTTTGGTTTTAATGTCGTATTCCTTCACTGTTCTCGTTACGTGCTGCATTAAAAAAATTGCTTCGTCTCGTGTTTTTGACCCCTTCAGTCCTACTTTGACGTAATTAGCGCCAGACACAGCTGCGCCTAGTGCAGCTAACGAGGCAGAGCCAGGGAGATGCGGAAAATCACCGATTGTTGCGCTTACCTCTATGGAGGGAGGCACAAGGCTCCGAATCTGTCGTATTACCCACGGAAAGTTGGCGCCGAGTGATCCTTCATCGGGGTTTTTAACGTCTATGATGTCTGCGCCCCCATTGACTGCCGCTTTCGCCTCAAATTCGTCTTTGGGACTTATTAATACCTTCATACGCAAAGGCGAGAATAAGATTGGTTACATATATAACTTTTGAGTGATTGGGGCCGTTGCGCTTATAAAGCGGTAGCTGCAGGATTTTTATAAAAAAAATAAAATAAAATTTTTGACGGGGTTTTTTCCAAAAATATTCGCAAAAAATATTTCTTTGTTTCGATCCGCTTTTTATCAGCACAAGCTTAATAAACTATAAAATTGATTTGTAGATAAACCCGGGGTACGCTCCATGCTAGGTGAAACATACAACTTGTTATCTTTTTTTCGATCAAGTTGTATTCAGTGATTTTTCAGTCCTGGTTTACAGCATACAGAGTTGTTCGTGTGGTAGTAACCCCGCGGAGGAATAGAATGCCAAAATTTGAAGACAAAGTCGATTTACATAACGACAGAGGTCAAAAGGTTGGTTCCAACATACCACTCGAGGCGCTCAGCCCGATGGTGAACCCGGCTATCAAGAAGATTATCAACACCACCTTAAGAACGGTGGCCGTTAATCTTGAGGGTACCCAAAACGCTTTGAAGACCGGCAAAATGGGCGGCAAGGGTAGACAGATACTCGGTCGCGAGTTGAACCTGGATCTCGTGGGCAACGCCGACGCTCTTGCTAAGAAGGTCAAGGACCTCATAATGGTAAGTGCGGGCGACGACACGGTCGTCAAGCCCCTTGGCGGCGGAAAGCAGCTTATGGTTCAAATACCGACAGCACGTCTCGAAGCTGGAGCCACCTATGTCGCGGGAACCACTGCAACAAGCAGCGCACTAACACAGGCGATTATCGACATGTTCAAGGTGGACATGTTCCAAGCGCCGATGGTTAAGGCGGCCATTTGGGGAGAGTACCCACAGACTCTCGACGCCGTGGGCGGTATGGTGAAATCCATGCTCGAGACCCCGCAGAAAGATGAAGGGTACGGTTACTCACTGCGAAATGTAGCGGTTAACCACGTTGCAGCTGCCACTGGCAAGCGGACGATGAACGCGTCTGCGCTGTCATCGATATTCGAACAGGCGGGTGTCTGGGAGATGGGTGACGCTATTGGCTGGAACGAGCGTTTGCAGCTCTGCGGACTTGCGATGCAGGGGTTCAACGCGAACAACGTGCTCTACTCTCTCGTTAAAGAGAACGGAAAAGACGGCACAATCGGTTCTGTAGTTGCGTCGACCGTTGAAAAGGCAAAAGCAGCAGGTGTCATTAAAGAAGATACGACCTGGCCTTCTGGCTTTAAGGCGATGAAGACTGGCGACGTCGCATCCTGGAACGCCTATTGCGCCGCTTGCACACTCGCCGCGACCATTGTGAACTGTGGTGCGGCTCGAGGCGCACAAGCGGTTTCGTCAACGCTGCTTTACGCAAATGACTTGATCGAGCACGAGACGGGACTCCCCGGCTGTGACTTCGGTAAGGTTATGGGTACAGCGGTCGGGTTCTCGTTCTTCAGCCACTCGATCTACGGCGGAGGCGGACCTGGTGTGTTCAATGGGAACCACATCGTGACGAGACACTCCAAGGGCTTTGCGATTCCATGCGTTGCAGCAGCCGTGTCAATTGACGCGGGGACACAGATGTTCTCTGTCGAGGCAACGTCAAAGCTCATCGGCATAGTGTACGGCGAGATACCAGAATTCAAAGACCCAATCACTGCTGTTGCCAAAGCAGCGGAGGGAATGTAATTACGTAAATTGCGCGGAGGTTTACGATACATAATGGATACGAATATCCCCGACACGAACATCCCCGACACGAACATCCCTGTTCAAATAGAGGTGTTCACTGAACGACTGCTTAGCCCGGACATGGTTGAGAAGTTGCTTACAGAATTTGCCAAGATCGATGGTATAACGCGCTTGATATTGCATGGACCCCGGCTCGCTTCCACTGTGCCGACAGGGCCAGCTAAGGGAACGCCGAACGTGCACGCAGCGCGCAAACACATTCAAGTGGGGCAACAGGATGTAGAGCTCGGGGTACAGGTTGGTAGGATTTGGCTTGAACTTGAGGATGAGGACGTAATCGAACAGGTCGAGGAGGCGTGCAGACGCACCCTTCCGTGCGGCTTCCAAATAAACCGTGGCTTGTTTATGAGAACACGTCCGACACAGACCGATTACGCTAAATGGGGCGTAATCAGGGACACGAAAGCGCTTGGCATGACAGATCCGAAGTCAAAATCTCAGATCTGCTCGATCTATCCCCGTGAGAGGTGACTATTATAGTCAGTCGCGCCACACACATTGTTGATTGCCGCGAATCAATGGGCCTGGGCAAAGGCGGAGGCCTTGCCCAACGAGGCACCATTTCCGAGACAGGAATACCGGATATCGTGGCGATCGGAATGTCCCCCGGCAGACGGCACATAACGAAGCCCATCTGCGAGATTACGCACGGCCTTCGAAACGAAGGTTTTCAGGTCGGTGTGCTGGTTTTGAACGCCGGAAGCGGCGTCCCAGCAGACGCGCCTGAAAGTGCACGTGGTCTCGGGCCGAAGTTTGGCCTTGCTGCAAAGGAGGTGCAACAAATTGCTCGCCACAAGCTTGCAATTATCCACCTTGGGGGTGTGAAGACTCACATCATTTACAAAGCGCGGAATATCCTGCGCTTTGTCGCCATTCCGGCGATTACAGTGAGTCAAACGCAGGTTGACTACGAAGATTTCGCCCGGATCGGGGTAAAGACGCGCATTGTGATGCCGAAGCCCGAAAACGTTCAAACCGACGGTACTATCGTAGGAATCGTAACCAACGTGACTCGCGGTGAGACTATCACGCGTGATAAGCTCAACGAGGTCATTAAATGTATCAATCACTATAAACGCGCAGAACGAAGGAGTTGAAAAAAAGATGCCACAATTTGTTCCCGGTACTTCAAAGGTAGCGGCAAACAGAAGGAGACAGCTGGACCCGACGAAGACGCTGGACAAAGTCCGTGACGTTTCAGATGATAGCGTCGTGGCAATTCTAGGTCACCGCACGCCTGGGGCAGCTTATCCATCGACTCACCCACCACTATCAGAGATGGGAGAGCCCGAAGACCCAATGAGAGAGCTTGTGAAGCCTACCGACGGAGCGGCCGCAGGGGATCGTATTAGGTACATTCAGTTTACTGACTCGATGTACTTCGCCCCTTCCGTACCGTACGTAAGATCTTGGATGGCCGCAACCCGATTTAGGGGGGTTGACCCAGGTACGCTCTCAGGCCGACAAATCATCGAAGCTCGTGAGCGAGATCTTGACAAGATCAGCAAGATGCTGCTCGAGAGTGAGATGTTTGATACGGCGCGATCAGGCGTCAGAGGTTGTACTGTGCACGGTCACTCATTGAGACTTGACACGAACGGTATGATGTTTGACATGCTGCAAAGATCGGTCATGAACCCTGACGGTACAGTCAGCATTGTGAAAGACCAGGTAGGAAGGCCTCTCGACAAGGCAGTCCCCATGGGCAAACCAATGGCTGATGATGAGCTGAAGAAAAGAACGACGATCTATCGAGTCGACGGCGAAGCAGCACGCGCTGACAAAGAGATGGTCACATACATCCAGCGGATTCACACGCTGAGATCTAAGTGGGGATTCAAGCCAATAGCGTAAGAGAGGTATAACAATATGGCTACTGAAAAAACACAAAAAATGTTCCTCGATGCGATGAAGAAGAAGTTCGCAGAGGATCCTACTTCAAATAAGACGGCGTATAAGCGCGAGGGCTACACACAGTCCAAGGACAAGCGCGAGTTCCAGGAATGGGGCGCAAAGATCGCCAAGGACCGAGGAATTCCCGCGTACAACGTCAACGTGCACCTCGGTGGTATGACGCTTGGTCAGCGGCAACTTATGCCGTACAACGTCTCCGGGACTGACGTCATGTGTGAAGGCGATGACCTCCACTACGTCAACAACCCCGCAATGCAACAGATGTGGGATGAGATCAGGCGTACAGTTATCGTCGGTCTTGATCAAGCACACGAGACGCTGACCAGAAGACTCGGTAAGGAAGTTACCCCTGAGACCATCAACGGCTATCTTGAGGCGCTGAACCACACCATGCCTGGTGCGGCCATTGTCCAAGAACACATGGTGGAGACTCACC
>Ga0209226_10000125_pt1 | contig 51639 bp, 45 predicted proteins | sample BarGraNGADG00212_2_FD_184497 | JGI IMG/M metagenome (GOLD analysis project Ga0209226, IMG submission 184497) | Arctic peat soil microbial communities from Barrow, Alaska, USA - Barrow Graham LP Ref core NGADG0011-212 (SPAdes) (version 2) | ecosystem: Environmental > Terrestrial > Soil >...
CCCAGGAAGCAAAAGACTACGGGATGATTGATGAGATTCTTCAGAAAAATCAAAAATAGTGACAATGGATAAATGTTCATTTTGCGGCAGGACCAAGAAAGAGGCCAATATGCTTATTGCCGGTCTTGAGGGTCATATCTGTGATCACTGTATTGAGCAGGCCCACAGCATAATGAACGAAGAACTTGGAAGCAAAAAGAATGTACCGTTTGATACTATCAATCTTCTTAAACCGGCAGAAATAAAAAATTTCCTCGACCAGTATGTGATTGGTCAGGATATGGCTAAGAAGATAATCGCTGTGGCGGTATACAACCACTACAAGAGGCTAATGCAAAAGCCTGATTCTGACGATATTGAAATAGAAAAATCAAATATAATTCTTGTAGGCGAAACAGGCACAGGCAAGACACTTCTTGCAAGAACAGTTGCGAAAATGCTACACGTTCCCTTTACAATAGTCGATGCAACTGTACTTACTGAAGCAGGTTATGTTGGTGAAGATATTGAAAGCCTTCTTACCCGACTTCTGCAAAATGCAGACTATGATGTTAAAGCCGCTGAAAAAGGTATTGTTTTTATCGATGAAATAGACAAAATTGCACGAAAAGGCGACAATCCTTCAATAACCCGCGATGTATCGGGAGAAGGCGTTCAGCAGGGACTCCTGAAATTGCTTGAAGGATCGATAGTAAATGTTCCTCCTCAGGGTGGTCGTAAACATCCCGAACAAAAAATGATCCCTGTAGATACAAAAAATATCCTATTTATCTGTGGAGGGGCCTTTGAAGGTATCGAAAAGAAAATTGCACAGCGACTTAATACCCAGATCGTTGGCTTCGGCGCTTCAAAAATCAGGGAAAAAGTGGATAAAGATAACCTGCTACAATATATTGCACCACAGGATCTCCGGTCTTACGGGCTTATCCCGGAAATAATTGGCAGGTTGCCTGTGCTTACGCATCTAAATCCCCTTGACAAGGAAGCTCTCAGAGCAATATTAACCGAACCAAAAAACGCTTTGGTGAAACAGTATATCAAACTGTTCAGGATGGACAATATTGACCTCACTTTTGCTGATGGAGTTCTTGATTATATCGTTGATAAAGCAATTGAATTCAAACTGGGGGCTCGCGGATTGAGATCAATATGTGAGTCCATCATGCTGGATGCTATGTTCGAAATGCCATCTGTTGATACAAATGAGCTTGAAGTTACAATTGACTACGCCAACCGGAAACTGGAAAGAATAAACCTTAAGGTTCTGAAAGCGTCATAAAATCCATTTATATTACTAAAGGCTGAGGTTAAGGTTAAGGTTGAGTTCTAAACCTCAGACTCAACCTCAACCTTTAGAGTCATTATCCGTTATCGGTTTTTTCTTTCGTAGACAGTATAGGTATATGGGATACTGTTGTTTTCACTGGCTCTGAACTCTTCTTTTTCTACTACTTCCCAGATGCTAAGGTCAATTTCAGGAAAATAGATATCAGCAGGTGCCTGTTTATGAACATGAGTAATAAATAGTCTGTCTGCGAGTGGCATGAACTGCCGGTATATGCTACCTCCTCCCATAATAAATATTTCTTCATCCTTTGTACATTTGCTTAAAGCATCCTCTATAGAATATGCAGTAACACAGAATTCGATGCGTTCCTGAGGATCATCTGTAAGAACAATATTCTTCCGTCCTGTGAGTGGCCTCCGTGGCAATGATTCCCAGGTTTTTTTCCCCATAATAACAGTGTTACCCTGGGTTAACTTTTTAAATCTCTTCAAATCCTCTGAAATGTGCCATAAAAGCTCATTATCCTTTCCTATTCCCCAGTCCTCTGAAACAGCAACTATGATTGATATCATACATTAAATTTTATACAGAAATATCACCTTTTATATGAGGATGTGAAACATAATCCTCAAGAGTAAAATCATCGTATCTGAAATTAAGGATATCAGTTACTCCGGTATTGATTACCATTTTAGGCAATTTAAATGGTTCCCTTGAAAGTTGAAGCTTTAACTGATCAATATGGTTGAGGTAAATATGTGCATCGCCAAGCGTATGAACAAAATCCCCTGGCTTGAGGCCGGTTGCCTGTGCAACCATATGTGTTAAAAGGGAATATGATGCAATATTGAATGGTACTCCAATAAAAATATCAGCACTGCGCTGATATAGCTGGCATGATAATTTTCCTTCCGCAACGTAAAACTGGAACATAATGTGACATGGAGGAAGAGCCATTTTTTCTAATTCACCAACATTCCAGGCGCTGACTATATGGCGACGCGAGTCGGGTGATTTTTTTATTGAACTGATAACGTTTTCCAGCTGATCTATTTTTCTCCCTTCTCCTGATGGCCATGAGCGCCACTGATACCCGTAAATCGGGCCCAGGTTGCCATCTTTATCCGCCCACTCGTTCCATATTCTTACTCCATTGTCATTCAGGTATTTAGTATTTGTATCTCCTGAAATAAACCATAACAACTCATGGATAATTGATTTAAGATGGAGCTTTTTTGTTGTCAGAAGAGGAAATCCTTCCTCAAGATCAAATCTCATCTGATAGCCAAAAACACTTATCGTTCCGGTACCGGTTCTGTCCTTCTTTTCAATTCCGGTATTCAGTACATGATCAAGTAAATCAAGATATTGCCTCATTATTGTTACATGGATTTACTTTCCGGGTGTAATTCTTGCTGCCCATCCTCCTCCGGGAGCAAGATGAATTTTCATCTTATCGCCCGACATTATATTAGTTTTCAGATGTTTATAATCGCCGGCATATCTGTCAGCATTAATGCCATCCTGAAAAATATCCATAGAATACTTACCTGCCGGAAGGAAAGAAAGGTCCAGATCCAGATCCCTGCTGTTCCAATTTGTAAGTGCACCTACAAACCACTCTTTTCCCGATCTTCTTGCAAGCAACACGTATTCACCTATTTTACCATCTATCCCGATAATATCGTCCCATACAACAGGAATATTTACAATGTAATCTGTTGACTCTTGTTCTTTCATATAGTTGGAGGGGCTATCTGCAAGCATTTGTAACGGACTTTCAAAAATAATATACAATGCTACCTGGTGTGCTCTTGTTCCCTGGCTCTCCGGTCGTGTAAAATTCGGAGTAAAATTACGCTTGTCCATATTTACCATTGCTCCGGGAGTATAATCCATCGGACCTGCCACCATTCTTGTAAAAGGGAGTGTTACATCATGTACTGGACTAATATCGTTGCTCCATTTGGAGTTTTCCAATCCTTTTACTCCTTCGCGGGTAAGTGCATTTGGCCATGTACGTCCAAGACCATCAGGTTTGTACGCCCCATGAAAATCAATCAGGAGATGATGATCAGCAGTTTTCCTTGCAGCTTCAAGATAAAAATTAACTACTTTCTGATCATCCCTCTGCATGAAATCAACCTTAACTCCCTTAACTCCCCACTTTTCATATAAAGCAACTGCTTCATCAATCTTGTCCCAGAATGTTTTCCATACAACCCATAGGACAATGCCAACATGTTTGCTTTCAGCATATCTGCAGAGCTCCGGAATATCAATGTCAGGTACTGATTCAAGAACTGTGCCAGACTTGTACCAGCCCTCATCTAGAATAATATATTCAATCCTGTTTTTTGAAGCAAAATCAATATAATATTTATAAGTATCCGTATTAATTCCGGCTCTGAAATCTACACCATAAATATTATTTGCATTCCACCAGTCCCATGCAACCTTTCCGGGTTTGATCCATTTTGTATCTTCTATTTTATTTGGAGGAGCAAGTTTAAATACCAGGTCGCTTTCAATCAGTTTGATATCATTTGGGGAGATTATAAATGCTCTCCATGGGAACGTACGTCTACCTTTTGTTTTTGCGATATAGTCTTTAGTACTGGTTATAAATAGATTACGGTCACCGACAAGTTTCTCGTTTTCCGGATATTTTGACCAGGTACCAGATATTTTCCCAGATCCGGCACCAACCAGCCACATTCCAGGGTAATCCTCAATGTCTGATTCGGTGACCAGTACATCAACTCCGTTTACCACGAAAAGCGTGGGAAGGCTTGCAAGATGCTTAGCGGCTATTGTGTCGAGTGAAGAATAGATGAATGTCCTTTCGTTATGCGACATAAAACCGGATTCCCGTGGAAACCATGAATGAGTACCTGCAGGGAATTGAATTTCTGAAATTTCATTCTTAATGGTAATATCGTCTTTAAAAGAGGTCTCAAATCTGTATGCTACTCCATCATTATAGGCTCTGAACTGGAGTGAAAAGCCTGAACTGAAAGAAATTGACAGAATATTACAATTATCCGTAATTTCTGATTTTTTATTAGCCACTACCGGTTTGATTATTTCATTCAACTTGCTGAATGTTACCTTTTTAACCTTTTCATTTTCACCCAGTAACTTCCCATTTTCAATAATCATTGCGATTTTTGAATTGTTAATTATCTCTTTACCGTCGATTGTGGCAGACCATTTTAATTCTGTTCCCACATTTACTATCATTACTATTTTACCATTTGGGGAACTGACCTTATACTCTTTTGAAAATGAATGATATGCAGTAAATACCGATAAAAGAGCTAATAATATTGTTCTCTTCATTATGATTTTTTTATGGTTAGTATTCCAAAATTGCAATCAGAATGGCTTAGCCCTTCTTTTTCTTCCTTTTCTCGATTTCATCCCTTACAGCTGCGGCACGTTCATAATCTTCAGTCTTAACTGCCTCATCAATAATTTTATAGAGCTCCTCATCAGAATAGGTGTCATATTTAGTTTTTTCAGGTTCAAAAAAACTGTCAACCTCATTTACTGAAGATATTTCACTGTCAGTCGGACTAACTGTTATGCCTGCCTTTTTAAGGATATCTTCAGTAATAAATATCGGACAGCCGAATCTCAAAGCTATTGCCACAGCGTCGGATGTTCTACTGTCAATCGAGTATTCCTTTTCTCCATTGTTGCAAACAAGCTTTGAGAAAAATACACCTTCCTCAAGTTTATAAATCATTACTTCGATAACAGAGATGTTAAACTCATCGGCAAATTTTTTGAAAAGGTCATGAGTGAGAGGGCGCGGAGGGTCAAGATTTTCAAGTTTTATTACAATTGCTTGTGCTTCAAAGCCCCCGATAATAATAGGTATCCGTCTGTCACCGTTTTCTTCAATCAATATCAATGCATAAGCTCCTGACTGAGTCTGACTATAAGAGATACCCATTACTTTTAGCTTTATTCTCTTCATATCAATTGTTTACGCGCCAAAGAAATAACCGGGTTTTATATTGATTCTGACAAATATAAAGATATTAGCAGTAACACTTGGAGTGGGGATATTGTTTTTTATTAACATCCCGTCAACTATATCTTCATCTGTGCAAATTCGTCGACACAGAAAACCAGCAGACCGGACTATATGCCTGATGAATTACAAATAACAATAAAATATTCATCTTATTGGTTTGCAAATAATCTTATTTTTATATCTTTGCAGTCCAATTTTGGATAAATCCGCCGGGGCAACTGAAAGTTATATGATCAAATGATTGTATACGCCTCACGGAGTAACGTAAAAAATTTATAAGATGTACGCAATCGTAGAAATTGCAGGTCAGCAGTTTAAAGTTGAGCAAGGAAAGAAGATTTTTGTTCACCGGCTTGAAGTTGAAGAAGAAAAAGAAATTGAATTTGACAAGGTTCTTTTGATTGAAGACGAAGGAGTAATTACCATTGGAGAACCTACTGTTAAAGGTGCTGTTGTCGGTGGAAAGATTCTCGACCATGTTAGAGGTGATAAGGTAATTGTTTTCAAGAAAAAGAGGAAAAAGGGTTACAGGGTCAAAAACGGACACCGTCAGAATTTTACTCAGGTTGAGATAGTAAGTATAAACGGTAAAAGTTTGCCGAAAAAAGCAGCTCCAAAAAAAGAAGAAGTAAAGTTAGTTGAAGTTAACGTTACTGAAAAAACTACTAAGGAGAAGAAAGCGGTTAAGAAAACTGTTGCTAAAAAAGAAGCAGCACCTGCAAAGAAAACAGCTGCTAAAAAAGTTGCAGAGAAGAAACCAGCTGAGAAAAAGACTGCTGAGAAGAAAACCAGCAAAGGGAAAAAATAATTAATTGAAATTTCAAGGAAATAATAATATACAGTTATGGCACATAAGAAAGGAGCAGGTAGTTCACGTAACGGTCGCGATTCTGAAAGTAAACGATTGGGAGTGAAACTCTTCGGCGGCCAGTCAGCCAAAGCAGGCAACATTATAGTTCGCCAGAGAGGAACAAAACATAATCCGGGTATCAACGTTGGCCTCGGAAAAGACCACACTCTTTTTGCACTCACTGATGGAGAAGTTGAGTTCAAAAGGAAAAAGGATAATAAAACTTACGTATCGGTTAAGCCGGTTGCTGAATAAACGATTATCTTAAAAGAATCAGGCTCCCGAAATTCTTTTCTTTTACAGGAAAGCATTATCGGGAGTTTTTTAATATTTTTACAGCAGGCACCATCGCCTGCTTTTTTAATTAATTCATAACTGAATATGTTAACGTTAAACCTTATCCGTGAAAAGAAGGATTTTATTATCGAAAGGCTGAAAGTTAAAAACTTTGAAGCAGAAGAATTAGTTAACAGAATTCTTGCGCTTGATTCGTTACGAAGGGAGATACAATCCAAGACCGATTCTATGCAGGGAGAGATGAACCGGATTTCAAAAGAAATTGGCATTCTGATGAAGAATGGCAAAAGAGATGATGCTGAAGCAGCCAAGAAAAAAACATATTCGCTTAAAGAAGAGATAAAGTCTCTTTCCGACAAACTGATACCTATAGATAATGATCTTCATAATGAAATCATCAGGCTTCCAAATCTCCCGCACGAATCTGTACAAAGAGGGCATGGAGCTGACGATAATGTTAAAATCCGCGAGGGTGGTGCTATGTTTGTTTTGTCTGAAAATGCTCTTCCTCACTGGGATCTGATCAAGAAATATGATATTATTGATTTTGAACTGGGTATTAAACTTACAGGAGCAGGATTCCCGGTTTATAAAGGGAAAGGTGCAAAACTGCAAAGAGCCCTTATCAGCTTCTTCCTCGATGAAGGAGAAAAAGCTGGTTACCAGGAGGTGATACCACCACTACTGGTTAATGAAGATTCCGGATTTGGTACGGGTCAGTTACCTGATAAAGAGGGACAAATGTATCATGCAACACTTGATAATTTTTATCTGATACCAACTGCTGAAGTCCCTGTTACAAATATCTACAGAGATGTGATACTTAATGGGGAGATCCTTCCCATTAAAAATATTGCGTATACTCCATGTTTCAGGAGGGAAGCAGGTTCATGGGGAGCTCATGTAAGAGGACTCAACCGGTTACACCAGTTTGATAAAGTTGAAATAGTCAGGATTGCCCACCCTGATCATTCTTATAAGTCTCTTGAAGAGATGGTAACCCATGTAGAGGGTCTCGTTGCAAAACTTGATCTGCCATACCGTATACTCAGGCTTTGTGGAGGTGACATGTCATTTACCTCAGCCCTTACATACGATTTTGAAGTCTGGTCAGGCGCTCAGAAGCGTTGGCTTGAAGTAAGTTCTGTATCAAATTTTGAATCATTCCAGGCTAACAGATTGAAATGCAGATTTAAGGAAAAAGGAGACAAACAGACCCGGCTCGTTCATACACTCAATGGTAGTGCTCTCGCCCTTCCAAGAATTGTTGCTGCAATACTTGAAAATAACCAGACCGACGCAGGTATTAAGGTACCAAAGGTGCTGGTACCCTATACCGGATTTGATTTGATCAATTAAAATGAGTGTACTTTTACTGAAGTACGAAGTAAGAACAAACGAACAGCGAATTAAGAAGTAAAAATATATTCTGCATTCAACATTCGAATGTTCGTTGTTCTTACTTCAAAAATATTATGGACAAAAACCAACAATCATACATTTACGCTGGTTTAGCAATCTTGTTCTGGTCAACCGTTCCCACAGCATTTAAGATCTGTCTGGGTGAACTGGACATTCTTACGATGCTTACTATTGCATCACTTTCTTCAACATTAATATTACTCATTGTTGTTTTAGCCGGCAGGAAAGCACATCTCCTCAGAATGACAACTCCGAAAGAGCTTTTAAACTCTGCAATTCTGGGGTGCATCAATCCTTTACTTTATTATCTTATTCTTCTTAAAGCTTATCAGTTACTTCCTGCTCAGGTCGCCCAGCCTCTTAATATGATCTGGCCTATTATCCTTGTATTTCTTTCTGTACCGGTACTGAAACAAAAAATAGAAACTAAAAGCTTCATTGCTCTCCTCATAAGCTTTACAGGGGTCTATATAATTTCATCCCAGGGCAGGCTTTTTAAACCCGGACATTCAGATCTTACAGGAGTGCTTCTCGCCACCGGCAGCTCAATTTTCTGGGCTGTCTATTTTATCCTGAATGTTAAAGACAAAAGGGATGAAGGAATTAAGCTTCTGCTAAACTTTGCTTTTGGGTCAATCTATCTTATTGCCATAATGATTATTACGGGGAAATGGCATACTATTGTTGGATTAAAAGGAGCAGCTGCAGCAGTATATATCGGCTTATTTGAGATGGGAATAACGTTCCTTTTCTGGCTGAAAGCACTCAGGATGGCGTCTACAACCGCAAAAGTAAGTAATCTTGTCTATATTGCTCCATTCCTTTCTCTGGTTTTTATACACTTTATTCTTCACGAACCCGTTTATTATACCACGCCGGTTGGATTAATGCTTATCATTTCCGGAATTTTTATTCAGAACCGGTGATCAAAAATCATGGTTTAATTGTTATATGACAATATAATATTAACGGAAATATGAAAAAGTTATTAATTATCCTTTTTTTGGCAACAGGTGGATTCTTGTCGTGTAAAAAAGATATTCCCCCCGCGATAGTTGCTCCCACGGTAGATGAGAAGGCAAGAGATTATCTGTATGATGCAATGAATCAAGACTATCTCTGGTATAACCTTATGCCTGTTGTAGTTAAAACGAATTACAAAGATCCATACGAACTTTTAGATGCAATGATGTATAAGACTCTTGACAGATGGAGTTTTGTACAGACCTATAATCAATACCAGGCTCAGAGCCAGGGAAGTTTTGTCGGACATGGGATCAGTATGGGTCTTGATCTGACAAAAACAGCCGTCAGAATTGCCCAGATTTACAAGAGATCGCCTTTGTACAAAAAAGGAGTACGCAGGGGATGGATTATAAAAAAACTCAATGGGACCCCTCTGGCGCAGGTTTTTATTTATAAAGACAGTGCTACATATAATCGTCTTATTGGTAAGTCACAGGCAGGTATAACCAATACCTTTCTATTTCAGACACCCAGTGGAAAAGATTCCACAATTACTTCTACAAAAGCCTCTTTTACTTTAAATACAGTTATTCTTTGTGATACTTTACATCTGAAATCAGGAATTACAGGACATCTTGTATTTGACCAGTTTATTCCACCGTCAAACCGTGAACTGGACTCTGCATTTACCTTTTTTAAACAGAATAGTATTACTGATCTTATTGTAGATTTAAGATATAACGGTGGCGGAGATATGAGCGTACTAACAAATATGGCAAGCTATATTGCAGGTGCAGCCAGATTTAATACGACATTTCTTAAGTCAACCTTTAATGACAAAAATACGATATCTGATAAATCATTTAAGTTCAATACAGTATCTTCCCCTCTGATTCTAAAAAAAGTGGTTGTGATCACCACAAGGGGAACAGCCTCAGCCAGTGAAGATCTTATTAATGGATTAAAACCTGTTCTTGATGTCCGATGTATCGGCGACACAACAAACGGGAAACCTGTTGGAATGATCGGTATTCAGTATAAAACAGACTACATGTTTTTCCCAATTACCTTCTCATTAGTTAATTCCACAAATCAAGGTGGATTTTATGCCGGATTTGTTCCTGATAAATATGTCCCTGATGATATTACTCATGACTGGAAAGACAGAAATGAGTCCTGCTTATCGGAAGCTATCTATTATATGGAGCATGGAAATGTGTCGACAAAAGGATTATATATAGGTCAGAAGCAGCCTTCAGTCATATTTTCTGAAAAACCCCAAAATAATAATGCATATATAATAAATAAATAAATTGCTGTTGAAATAATCCTTTGTGAAACTTAGTGGATCGTTTATGTACCTTTGTGTTGATTAATACTCATCATCAACAGGAAAAATAAAGTGAAGGTCAAACCAAAGGAGAGGATTATTCTGGGTATCGATCCCGGTACCAGTATCACAGGTTATGGAGTCATTAAAACCACAGGTACCACTCCCGAACTTATAACCATTGGATCAATCGATCTTTCAAAGTACGAAGATCACTACGTCAAATTGAAGCATATCTTTGACAGAACGATTGGGATAATCGATGAGTATCATCCCGATGAACTGGCTATAGAGGCGCCTTTCTTTGGAAAAAATGTTCAGTCGATGCTTAAACTGGGCAGGGCACAGGGAGCAGCAATCGCTGCGGCGCTTACCCGCTCGTTACCAATATTTGAGTATGCACCCAGGAAAATTAAAATGTCAATCACCGGACAGGGTGCAGCATCTAAGGAGCAGGTTGCCGCCATGCTTATGAATATCCTGAAATTCAATCTGTCAGAAATAAAATTAGACGCCACAGACGGGCTGGCAGCTGCTTTATGCCATTTTTACCAGACAAATAACCCTGTGCAGGAAAAAGCCTATAACAGCTGGAAAGATTTTATGAATAAAAATCCTAAAAGAGTAAAATCAAAGGAAAAATGAACCTGTCATACTACTGCATAGGCCAGGGCTACTACACTTACTTTTACTCCGCTAATTCTAAGAAGTTCATTTGTACAGGATTCGATTGTCGATCCTGTTGTAATAACGTCATCCACAAGTAAAATATGCCTCCCTTTAATCGTTTGAGAATCAATGACCTGAAAAATACCCTCAACATTTGTCCATCTTTCGTACCTCGACCGTTTTGTCTGGGTTGCCGATATAGTATTTCTACAAAGGGATTTTGAATCAACAGGCAGGCCTGTCACATCTGCAATTCCCATTGATATAATTTCACTCTGATTGAAGCCCCTGATATGCTTTTTCGCAGGATGAAGCGGTACCGGAATTATCAGGTCCATATCAGTTGTAAAACCGGATGATTTAAGGGATAAGCCATATATTCTACCTAACTCATATCCTATCTCTTTGATTCCCTTATACTTCATATTATGAATCAGGTTTTTTATCCGGCTTCCTTTATTATAATAAGAAAAAGCTGCGGCTCTTTCTATCAGACATCTTCCCCAAAAGAGCTGCGCTACCGGATTATCCTCTTCAAGATGATAATTAGTACGGGGAATAACGACATAACATTCGGTACAGATAAGGGTTTCGTTCCTCATCAGATGGTTACCACACGCATAGCACAGCCGTGGAAATAAAAGACTGATTAAATCGTCCCAGAAATCATATAAATAACTCATGCAGCGAATTCAATCTTCTCTTCTAAAGAATGACCTGATGGCTAATTTTAGCAGCGATCTCTTTAAATTCCTCAGGAGAGAATTTAAGTTTTGGGTTTCTGAAATTAATATCCTCCATTGTATCCATAGGAACGAGGTGAATATGGGCATGAGCAACCTCAAGACCTAAAATTGCTACCCCGATCCTGTTGCACGGAATTGCACTTTTAATTGCAGCAGCAACTTTTTTTGAAAAAATAATCATTCCTCCTAAATAATCATCATCGAGATCAAAAATATAATCCGTCTCTCTTTTAGGTACAACCAGGGTATGCCCTGCCCTCAAAGGATTGATGTCGAGAAAGGCAAAATAATTATCATCCTCTGCAATCTTATAACAGGGGATCTCGCCATTAATGATTTTTGTAAAAATAGTGGCCATGATGGCTTATGAAATATGTTATTATACTGAAATTGAAATAATTTCAAAAGGAATAGTTCCTGAAGGTACTTTAATCTGTACAATATCACCTACTTTCTTGCCTATAAGACCCTGGGCAATAGGAGAACTGACAGCGATCTTTCCTTGTTTAAAATTTGCTTCGCTTTCCGGAACAATAAGGTATTCCATAACTGAATTATTTGTCTTATTCAGGATCTTTACTTTGTTAAGCAATCTGACCGATGAGATATCAATTTTTGATTCGTCCAGAATTCTTGATCGTGTCACAATATCCTCCAGCTTTGATATCCTTAGCTCAAGCATACCCTGTGCCTCTTTGGCAGCAGCATACTCTGCATTTTCAGAAAGGTCACCTTTATCTCTTGCATCAGCGATCTGCCTTGAGATCGAAGGTCTCTCAACATTTCTTAACTGATCGAGTTCTTCTTTCAGTTTCAGAAGACCTTCTGCCGTCACATATATAACGTCTGACATTTTCTCTATTATATTAAAAAAATAAGAAGAATTCCGGGGTTGCCGGAACTCTTCAAAAACAAATATATGATTTTTTTTAATTATTTACAAAAAAAATATCCTGTGAACAGGTGTTTTACAAGTAATTATCTTCAAATTATTACCTTATTTATATTTTTTACCTGCTTTTTGTGAGTTAGCCTTCACTTTTTTCTTTTTTTCTTTTCCCCGAACTATAGTATCTTTTTTATTTTGCTTCATACGCGCCTGTACTTCAGGTGTCTGGATATCTATTGTTCTTTTTTGGGACTTTCTTACAGATTTCTCATAATTCTTTTCAAGCCTCCGATCGTTAGCTTCCTGTTTCCTTTTAGCTTTCAGAACAGACCTGGGTTCTTTAACCTTTACCTCTTTATTGTTTCTATGAGCTTTACCAAATAATTGTTTCTCAGGATTCTTATGAAATATCTGAGCATTGCCCGAGCCTGTTGCCAAAGATAAAACAAAAAGGAAAAGAAAAAGCTTTGTTAGGGATAATTTATTCATTTTCAGATACTACAATAAATACTTGTCAATTCCGTTAAATTTCCGGTGGTAATAGTAATTTTACATTATTAATTATTTCCTGATGGCATCAGATTCAAAAATAAGATTTTTTTTAATTACAGTTGCTCTTGTCCTCACCTTTAGTTCGTGCAATAATAAGAACGATGTGATCCCTGATACTTATGTGAATTTCACACTCAACCTGAACGACCCTCAGTTTGTTAGCCTGACTGGATTTGGAAGTTCTGTCGCAGTTGATGCCCATACAAATAACTGGGGCACGGCTGCAGCAGGTTATGATGGTAACGGTATTATTATTTGTTCCGGAAACGAGGAGTTCTATGCTTATGACCGTACCTGTCCACACGATTATACTGTAAATAGTCTGAGTATTAAGGTAAATATTGACCCGTCAAATTCCACAATTGCTATCTGCCCGAAATGCGGAACCAAATATGGTCTTACGGTTGGAGGCACTCCTGCTTCCGGGATAGGGAGGTATCCTCTTAAGAACTATAGAACAAGTTTGCTGGGGAACTATGTCACAGTCTGGAACTGATAAGGACCTCTCCCCATACCCCTCCCCCAAGAGGGAGGGGTTAATTCATTGAATAATACCTGATTACCCCCTTCTCTCTTGGGAGAAGGGGGCAGGAGGATGAGGTAATTAATATTAATATCTGTAATGATCTGCTTTATATGGTCCCACTTCAGGTACTCCGATATAATTTGATTGCTCATTTGTAAGTTTTGTAAGTTTTACACCCAGCTGATCGAGATGCAGTCGGGCAACCTCTTCATCGAGATATTTTGGAAGCCTGTAAACGCCTATTTCATATTTGTTTTTCCAGAGATCGATCTGAGCCAGTGTCTGGTTACTGAAAGAGTTACTCATTACAAATGAAGGATGGCCGGTGGCACAGCCAAGGTTAACCAGTCTTCCCTCAGCAAGAATAAAAATTGCATGTCCGTCAGGGAAAAGGTACTTATCAACCTGTGGTTTTATATTGATCTTTACAATTCCTTTATGTTCATTCAGATTATCAACCTGTATCTCATTATCAAAATGTCCGATATTACAAACAATTGCCTGATCTTTCATCTTTAGCATGTGATCAAGGGTAATAATATCTCTGTTACCGGTTGCGGTTACATAAATATTCCCCTCATCTAGTGTATCCTCAACTGTTTTTACTTCAAAACCTTCCATTGATGCCTGCAAAGCACATATCGGGTCGATTTCCGTTATAATAACCCTGGCTCCGTAAGATTTCATCGATTTTGCACATCCCTTTCCAACGTCACCGTAGCCACAGACTACAACTACTTTTCCTGCCAGCATTACATCGGTAGCTCTTTTAATACCGTCGGCAAGCGACTCACGACATCCGTACAGGTTGTCGAATTTTGATTTTGTAACAGAATCGTTAACATTAATTGCAGGTACCAGCAATTCACCGTTTTCCATCATCTGATACAATCTGTGCACACCTGTGGTGGTCTCCTCTGATATTCCTTTTAGTTCACTTACCGTACGGTGCCATTTCCCCGGTTCTTTTACCAGTATATCCTTAAGAGCAGCCAGAATAATTGCCTCTTCCTTGCTATCGGGTTTTTTATTAAGGATCTCCGGTGTCTTTTCCGCTTTATATCCGAGATGAACCATCAGTGAGGCATCTCCTCCATCGTCGACCAGAAGATTTGGACCTTTCCCTCCGGGGAATGAAAGAGCCTGTGCAGTGCACCACCAATATTCCTCAAGTGTTTCACCTTTCCAGGCAAACACGGGGATACCTGTTGCAGCTATAGCAGCAGCAGCATGATCCTGTGTTGAGAAAATATTACAGCTTGCCCATCTTACCTCTGCGCCAAGTTCAGCAAGAGTCTCAATAAGGACAGCCGTCTGAATTGTCATGTGCAATGATCCTGTGATCCGTGCTCCTTTTAAAGGTTTTTCCAAGGAATATTTCTTCCTGATTGCCAGTAAACCCGGCATCTCTTTTTCCGCAATTTCGATCTCTTTTCTGCCAAAATCAGCAAGTGATATATCTTTTACCTGGTATTGCATTGTATCATTTATTACATTTATAAACCTGATGATTTTTGAGAGGTCAAAGTTAACAAAACATTTGTTATTTTTCAGGAAAAAAATCGAAGCGTATCCTGTTTATCCAGCTCCATCTGTTGTGTGAGCTTTTTTAAATTGTCAAATTTTTTTTCATCTCTCAGCCTTTTCCTGAAAATAACTGTGATATTTCTTCCGTAGAGATCCTTATTAAAATTAAGAATATGAACTTCAATACTCTTTAATGCCGAATCAGAGTTTACAGTTGGATTGGAACCGATGCTCAGCATACCAGGATAAGCTTTTTTGTCCAGTTTAACTTCAACAGCATATACTCCATCACCGGGAATTAATTTATGCTGATTTTCAGGTACAATATTTGCAGTCGGAAATCCAATAGACCTGCCAATCTTCCGTCCTTCAACTATTGAACCACTCATGGAATATGAATATCCCAGCCACCTGTTTGCGTCATCGAGATTCCCTTTTAATAAAGCTTTACGAATTGAGGATGAACTTATTACTCCCTCGTCTGTATGAAAGCCCTGCACCTGTTCAACCCTGAATGCAAGCGATTCTGAACATTGCTTTATAGTATTAAAATCGCCTTCGCCACTTTTTCCGAAGTGGTGATTATATCCAATTATCAAATGCTTTGTTCCTATCTTTCTGACAAGTATATCTTTAATAAAATCACATGCCTGGATCCTGCTGAACTCTATATTGAATTCAATGATAATGAGATGGTCAATATTTGCTTTTTCGAGAAGGACTTTCTTTTCTTCTATGGTTGACAGGAATGACAGATTAATATTGTTTTTCTCCAATACTAATCTCGGATGTGGAAAGAATGTTATTACAACTGATTCTCTCTGAGCCTCTTTAGCGCGGGTAACCAGGCATTCGAGAAGAGCCCTGTGCCCCCGATGCACTCCGTCAAAAATGCCAAGAGTCACCACCGGAGCAACCAGACTAAGATTTTCATATCCCTCATGAATAACCATGGCAGAAATTTATATCTGCAAAATTAATAAAGCCTGTGGAAATCAAGCAAATTAATGATTTAGTTTTTGTACTTTTATGGTAAGATCTCCAATTTTGCCAATCATCATGAATACAACCAGTTTCTATAAATCCGACCCATGGTTGAATCCCTTTACGGAAGTTATTGACAGACGTATTACCAAATGTCTTTCAAAGGAAAAACTGCTGGTCGGGAAGGGTACACTTTGTGATTTCGCAATGGGTCATTATTACTACGGACTTCACAGGAATAACGATTCCTGGATTTTCAGGGAATGGGCTCCGAATGCAAAAAGTATTTTTGTCATCGGCGAATTTACCGATTGGATGGAGAAAAAGGAATTCATGATGAAGACGATTAATCCAATGGGTGATTGGGAAATTATCCTGTCACCCGGAATACTTAAACATGGAGACCTTTATAAACTTTCAGTTCACTGGGATGGAGGAAAGGGAGATCGTATTCCGTCGTATGCAAACCGTGTTGTTCAGGATGAAAAGACAAAGATATTCAATGCACAGGTATGGCAACCCGATAAAAACTATATCTGGAGCTCTGAAAACTTTAATGCTCCCGTCACTGCTCCTGTCATATATGAAGCCCATATCGGAATGGCCACATCGGAAGAGAAAATCGGATCTTATCTTGAATTTACTGAAAAGGTTATTCCTGTAATAATCAATTCGGGCTACAATACAATACAGTTGATGGCTATCCAGGAACATCCATTTTATGGTTCGTTCGGATACCATGTCTCAAGTTTTTTTGCGGCTTCATCAAGATTCGGAACGCCTGAAGATCTTAAGCAACTGATTGATAAGGCTCATATGGCAGGTTTAAGAGTTATAATGGACCTTGTCCACTCGCACTCGGTCAAAAATGTCAATGAAGGACTTGGCCTGTTCGATGGATCGTTAGGGCAGTATTTTCATTCAAATGAAAGAAGAAATCACAGAGCGTGGGATTCATTGTGTTTCGACTATGGGAAGGACAACGTTATTCACTTCCTGCTGTCCAATTGCCGTTACTGGCTTGAAGAGTACAAATTCGACGGTTTCCGGTTCGATGGTATTACCAGTATGATCTATTATGACCATGGGCTCGAAAAGAATTTTACATCATATAATGAATATTTCGATGGTAATCAGGATGAAGATGCACTTGTCTATCTCTTTCTTGCCAATAAAATGATCCATAAATATAAGTCTAAAGCCCTGACAATAGCTGAAGAGATGAGTGGTATGCCTGGAATAGCGTCCGATACCGAGAAGATGGGCTATGGTTTCGATTACAGGTTGTCGATGGGAGTTCCGGATTTCTGGATAAAACTGGTTAAAGAAACTTTTGATGAGAACTGGGATATGGGAAAGTTGTTCTATGAACTTACACAACACCGCCCGGAGGAAAAGATAATATCATACTGTGAATCTCATGACCAGGCTCTTGTAGGAGATAAAACACTTATATTCAGAATGATAGATGCGGAGATGTATTCCGGAATGAATAAGTCATATCACAGTGTCGTAGTTGACCGTGGCATTGCACTTCACAAGATGATCCGACTCATCACCTTCAGCACATCGGGAGGTGGTTACCTGAACTTTATGGGAAATGAATTTGGCCATCCGGAATGGATTGACTTTCCACGTGAAGGAAACAACTGGAGCTATAAGTATGCACGACGTCAATGGCAACTTGCAGAGAATAAAGATCTTAAATACTTCTGCCTGACAAAATTCGACAGGAAGATGGTAAAGCTGAATATTGATTACAGAATACTTGATGATCTCTCTGTTAATAGGATATACGAAAATAATTCCGATAAGGTTATCGCTTATATGAGAGGGGAATTATTGTTCGTTTTCAACTTTCATCCTTCTGTCTCATTTACTGATTATGGAATACCGGTTACCGGGAAATTCAGAATTGTACTTGATACGGATGATCCGGCATTTGGCGGTTTCAATAGAATAGACAGGAAGACTCCCTACCTTTCAATAAAAAAAGCAGAAAGGAACATTATTAATGCTCCTTTGTATCTTTATCTGTATCTGCCTTCAAGAACTGCCCTTGTATTTAAGAAAGAACCTGTACGACGGGCGACAGATATTTAATCAATCCAGCGGAGCAGATAAAAATCCTGCTTATGCGGAAGATCTTTATGTTTCGGGTAAATTCGAATTCCATAGAAGAAAGATCCGGCTTTTTCAGGAACAAGACTGGCCCTGTACAGACATTTGCCGCTTTTACAGCTTACAAGTCTGAACTCTTCACTTGCAACGAATTCATGTTCACCCTTTTTGCTCATATGTGTGATAATAAATTCCACTCCGACGTTTTCTTTCGGAATTTTCTTTACATCAAGTGCAATTTCCGCCCTGTAATCATGACCTGAACGGTAAACATTATCTCCTGCCTTTTCAAAACTATAATTTAAAACTTCAATATTATCCCACTCTTCTCTCATGGTCTTTTTCCAGGCAGCAATCTCTTTTGCCTTCTCAAAATTATTTTCGATGAGATATTTATTACGTGTGAAAAGTTTATTATAATATTTTTCATAATAGTCGTCAATCATTCTTTTCATAGTAAATTCAGGAGCAATCTTCACCATGGTGTTTTTAATAAGGCTAACCCATTCTACAGGTATGTGCTGTTCATTAAAAGAATAATAGGCCGGAACTATTTCATATTCAAGCATATTATAAATAGTTTCAGCATCAATATCATCCTGTAAATCCTGATTTTCGTATGTTCTTTTCTTGGGCAACGCCCAGCCTGCAAATGCCCTGTATCCTTCAACCCACCATCCATCAAGAACACTGAAGTGGATTGTCCCGTTCATAACTGCTTTTTCACCGCTGGTCCCTGAGGCTTCAAGTAGTCTTGTAGGTGTATTAAGCCAGATGTCGACTCCTCTCACAAGGTATTTTGCCAGCTCAATATCGTAATTCTCGAGGAATAAGACTTTACCGGCAAACTGGGGAAGTTGTGAGATATCAAAAACTTTTTTTATCAGTTCCTGTCCTCCTCCATCATTAGGATGTGCTTTCCCGGCAAAAATAAACTGGACAGGTTTCTCCGGATTATTAACTATACGTGCAAGTCGGTCAATGTCCCGGAAAAGAAGCGATGCCCGTTTATAAGTGGCAAACCGTCTGGCAAATCCAATTGTCAGAGCTTTTTCATCAAGATGACTGCTGATATTTAATAGAGTCCGGGGACTGACGTGCTTCTCAATCATATCTGCCTGAAGCCTCTTCCTGATATTTGAAAACAGACTCTTTTTAAGACCGGTTTTTACCTCATAAATCTTTTTATCATCCAGACTATAAAGTTTTTCCCAGGCGTTTCTGTCGGTCTGGTCAAAATTTATATTCCCCGTCAACTGCTTGTAAACCTCCCTCCATTCCGGAGCAGTCCATGTCGGATGATGAACACCATTGGTGACATAGCCGATGAAAAGTTCTTCCTTAAGGTATCCCGGCCAAAGCTTATTGAACATTCCCTGGCTGACTTCACCATGCAGTTTACTGACACCATTTACCTCCTGTGACATTCTTGTAGCGAGATAACTCATATTGAATTTTTTATCAAAATCTCCCTCGCATTGTCCCAGGGCCATAAGTTCTCCCCAAGTTATCGTTAACCGGCTATGATAATGAGATATGTATTTGCGGAGAAGGTCCTCTTCAAATGCATCATGCCCTGCCGGAACAGGGGTATGTGTGGTAAAAAGAGTTGATGACCTCACTGCTTCAAGCGCCTGATTAAACGTAAGATGGTTATCATTTATCAAACCTCTCAGTCTTTCCAGGCTTATAAATGCAGAATGCCCTTCATTGCTATGATAGATATCAGGTTTTAAGCCCATATCCACAAGGGCTCTGATACCACCTATACCGAGTATGAGTTCCTGCCGGAGCCTGTTTTCTATATCTCCGCCATACAAATAATGAGTTACTGTCCGGTCTTCCGGCAGATTATCATCAAAATCGGTATCAAGAAGAATAAGCCGGACTTTTCCCACCATTGCTTCCCATACTCGTATTTTTACAGTTCTTCCAGGCCACACAAGACTTACATTCAAATGGTTACCTTTTGAATCTTTAACAGGGTTTATAGGAAGACGTGAAAATTCTTCAGCTTCATATATTGGAAGCTGCTCTCCCCTGGGCCCAAGTTTTTGTTTGAAATAACCATATCTGTAAAGCAATCCTACCCCGATAATATTCAGATTCGAGTCGCTGGCTTCCTTCAGATAATCCCCCGCGAGGATCCCCAGGCCCCCCGAATAAATCTTGAGACAGGGGTGTATGCCAAACTCCATACTGAAATAAGCAATTGAAGGTAAGCTGGGATCATCAGGCCGATCCTTATAGGATTTAAATATTTCATTAACCTCTTTCAGATCGGCTACAAAATCATCATCATCTTCAAGTACAAGTAATCTTTTATAATCGATCTTTTCAAGAAGCAGCTTAGGATTATGATGTACATCCTCCCACAGAGACGGGTCCATTCTTCTAAACAGTGACTCAGCTTCAGAGTTCCATGACCACCAGAGATTATTTGCCAGATCTTTTAGTGAGGCCAGCTTTTCGGGGACATCACTCTGTACATAAATATCTTTCCAAACAGGTATCTGATGAGGTTTGCGGACATTCACTCCGGGAGCTTCGAGGAACTTAATAAATTCCCTGGGCTCTTCTCTCCTTTCACTGCTTTGTAAAAGCGCCTGCTGGTATGCAGTGAAATAATGTTCAACAAGGTTATCCCATAATGCTATTCTGGAAACCGCATGAGCTTTTTCTCTTGCAGATTTGATTTCTTCATCATTCAAACTGATAAACCGTGTCATGACATCCCCGATGTCAGCGATGACCTTGATCTCGTTATCATCAGTCCTTTCAATTATTGAGATCCCGTTACCCGGATCCTGAAAATATGTCTTGACCCATAGACCAAAACCTGAAAGTGAGGTAGTTACAGTAGGAATATACAGCATCAGACTTTCAAGTGGAGTGTATCCCCATGGTTCATAATAAGATGGAAATACTGATAGGTCAAATCCTATCAGCAAATCGAAGTAAAGCATATTAAAAATACCATCATTACCATTCAGATAACAGGGCACAAAAATGATCTTAACTTTCGATTTTTGATCATTGTTCAGGTTATTTGCTTTTACTCTCTGTAAAAGAGGATCTGTTGAAGGGTAATGCAGACTATGTGTAAGGTATTTATCGCCACCGTTTCCAGGACCATTATTATAAAGTATATCTACTATATCCTGACGTGGTCCTTTATGATAAGCAGGAATCAGGAAAAATGCAATACCTTCTTTCTTTATGGCAGCTTTCTCCTGCATCTGGCTGAGAGAATCAATAAAAATATCAACTCCCTTATTCCGGAATTCATATCTTCCGCTGTTTACCATTAAAACACAATCTTTAGAAACTGAATAACCAAGCACTGCCTCAGCCACACTGATCAGTTTTTCTCTGGCTAATTGTCTTCTTTCTTCAAATATTTCTTTAGCAGGAACAAACGAATCTTCGAAACCATTTGGTGTAACAATGTCAACCTTCTTACCAAGAAAGTGTTGACATTCTCTTGAAGTAATTTCACTTACAGTTGTAAAAACATCTGCTTCCGTGGCAGAAATTTTTTCGAGAGATTGCTTAGCCTCAACATGAAACTCCCGGGCGATTTGGGCAGGATTATATTCCTCCATTTTACCATATAGAGGACGATTATTACCGGCGATAGATCTGCCGAGCACGGTTGCATGAGTTGTGAATGAAGTGGCAACCCAGGGGGCATACTTTTTCAGATATAATATACCAGTACCGGTCATCCATTCATGGAACTGAGCAACAATATTATGATGCTCGTGATAGAATGTTGTAAAGCTTTCAATCAGTTTACCGGCGGCATATCCAAAGAGTGCCGGCTCCACATAATCCCATTGCCCTGTAATACTATCCAGTTTATAAGTTTCCCAAAAAATGGCAAATATCTCATTTTGCTGCCCGAAATATGGAGTAAAATCGATCAGAATTACAATTGGTTCACCAGCAATGTTCCACCTGCCGGTCTTAACTCTTAACCCTTCGGATGCAGCTCTGGCTTTCCATTCGACAAATAACGATTCGTCAGGAATAAACTCCGGATTTTTAACTTCTTCCCTCCATACGTCTGGACCGATCAGGATGTAATTATCTTTAAGTTCATTGACAATTTTAAGCGCTTTTGTTGAGATTACCGTATGTATACCTCCAACCTTGTTGCAAACTTCCCAACTGGTTTCAAAAATAAATTCAACCTTCATCTTCAGAAATTATTTGTTTTAGCCTGTAATTCTTACTTTTTGATCCGTTTTGCTTTGTTAATAGTTTTTAGAGGACTACTTTTTTTTGTTGTTCTGGTTTTAGCTTTTGATTTTCCGGGAGCAATTTTAGTAACAATTTCTTTGGATGAAACTAAAGTCTGCTTTTTTTCAGAAGGTTTTACCTCCTTTTTGAGTCCCTCTTTTGCCGGAGTCTTATTTATATTTTTCAATGATTTATTTAATGTTGGCTTTGCAGCCGGTTTTGCTTTAGCAATTTTCCTGGTCAGTTTTGCAATTTCAAATACCTGTTTTTCAATGATCATATCTTTTTCAATGACCTGGGCGCCAAGTTTAAATATCTGATCCTGTTCCGCAGTATCAGGGAACAATTGCCGAAGTCTGATTTCAAAGTCACTGAGTACATTCATATAATTCATGAAGGCATCATATGGTGTTTCATAAGGATTGAAGTAGGCATGAACTGCTCCGTCGGAGAAAAACTTTGTCGCCATATAATAAAAATGGTCGCTCGACTGGAGATATTCCCAGTCTTTTTTTATCAGTTCATCTTCGCATTTGTTTACTTTCCCTGCAAGGCTGTATAGCTTATCAAGTGCGGCAACCTGCATTTCATTTCCGAGCCATGCCGTTATGTCGCGCTCTTCATCTGCCCATGAGATTGGTGAAGGAATACTGATTGCAGATACCGGTTGCAAAACATCAGCAATCTCTGTAGGTGTCATAAACCTGAAAGGTGTTTTTTTGAGAACTGCACCCGGCATATAATTCAGAAAGTCAAAAATACCTGTCTCTTTCCAGTTGTGTTCTCCAAAAGTCTCATAGTCGAGAAAAATATTTATCAGTTCACTTTTAGGAGCAAGTTTGTTTATCCATGAAGCATATTTCTCAGCTGTTAACGGCCAGGAATTCCAGTCCCTGTTTGAGAACCTGAAAGCAATATCATCGCTCAGTACAAAGTTCCTCAACAATACTTTTAACCGGGGATTTAATGAGTTACAATAGAGAAAGTTCGGGCTTTTCCATCCTAAAACATGTTTGGCACCTTCAGTAAGTATCGACTTAAATCCCATGTCAGCTACCCAGGTTCCGATTGTGTCGGAATAAATTAATTCAGTGTTACGGAATGATGTAGCTTCAATTCCGAGATGTGTCTTTAACATTTCTTTGTGTTTGGTAACCTGCCGTTCAAACTCACTTCTGCTTCTTAGAGAAACAAGTGAATGAGAGTTGGTCTCAGCAAGAAATTCAACCATACCTGTTTCGGCTAACTTCCTGAAGGAATCAAGAACTTCAGGGGCATAAAGCCGGAACTGGCTGATTGCAAGCCCTGAGAGAGAAAAGGTAACCTTAAATTTTCCTTTGTGTTTCTGGATAAGATCCAGAATAATCTTATTTGCAGGCAGATAACATTTCTCTGCCACTTTTCTCATGATAGATTCATTCGAGAAATCATCATAATAGTAATGATCATGTCCCAGGTCAAAAAACCTGTATCTCTTGAGCCTGAAAGGTTGATGAACCTGAAAATAGAAGCAAATCGCTTTTTTTCCTGATATACTCATATCCTAGAACTTTTTATTTTCAATCACTCTGTAATAGATATCCCGCACATGCCTGGCTGAGTTATCCCATTTAAGCCGGATAACTTCTTCCTTCCCGTTTTTAATGAACATATTCGACAGGGCAGGATAGTTGAGGATACCATAAATTGCATCAGCCATTGCATCAATGTCCCAGAAATCAGTCTTTACTGCATGTGTAAGTATCTCAGCGACACCCGACTGCTTACTGATAATTACGGGCACGTTCGACTGCATAGCCTCAAGAGGCGAAATACCAAAGGGTTCTGATACAGATGGCATAATATAAACATCGCTCATATCGAGCATGGAAAAAACATCTGTCCCTTTAAGAAATCCGGTAAAATGGAACCGGTCAGTTATTTTAAGCGCGGCAGCTCTTCGCATCATTCTTTCCATCATATCGCCCGATCCTGCCATTACAAATCTTACATTATCCATAACCTGCAACACTTTGTATGCTGCTTCGATAAAATATTCAGGACCTTTCTGCATGGTTATCCTGCCAAGAAATGTGACCACCTTTTCGTCAAAACCTTTTTTAATGATATAGTTTTCTGCAATCTTCACCGGTTCAACAGCGTTATAAACTGTTTCAACTTTATCGGGGTTGATGTTATACTTATTTATTACGATGTCTCTTGTGAGATTACTGACCGTAATTATTTTAGATGCAGCATCCATTCCATTTTTTTCTATGCGGTAAACATCGGGATTTACACTTCCGCCGCTACGGTCAAAGTCAGTTGCGTGCACATGGATTACAAGGGGTTTCCCAGATACCTCCATTGCTGCAATGCCCGCAGGATAAGCTAGCCAGTCATGGGCATGGATGATATCAAACTCATTTTCCTCAGCTATCACCGCGGCTACAACAGAATATTTATATATCTCATCCATAAGGGTGTGATCGTATTTTCCTGAAAAATCAACCTTGCCTTTGTTGTTTGTCTGAACGAAAAAACTATATCCCGATACTTCAGATCTCATCAATTTCCAATAATCTTCCGGATCGGTATAAGGCACAATTTTTGAAGACACTTCAATTCTTTCTACAGGACGTCTGAATCCTTTATAAAAAACCTGCTTATATGCAACGGGTACCTGGTTTGCACCGACAAGTCTGACCATAGTCTGATCCTCATCGCCCCAAGTTTTAGGTACAATAAATATCACTTCCAGATCATCGAGGGTAGCCATGCCTTTTGTAAGGCCATAACTGGCAGTACCTAATCCTCCTGAGATATGTGGGGGAAATTCCCATCCGAACATTAACACACGCATATCGTGCCTCTGTTATTGATTTGCAAATTTTGTTTCAAGAATGGCGATTATCCTCAGTACCTCTCCAACACTCCAGGCTTGTGAAATAGCTCCCCTGGGGGAATGCGGAGGATCGCCGTCATAAATCTCTGAAATTGTACTGATCCCATGTTCACTCATCACCGCTTCAAGACCCCAAATCAGTTTTTTAACTTTCTGTACACCCTGTTGTCCGTACACTTTCAGCCATCCTTCACAGAAAGGTCCATATAGCCATGGCCAGACAGTACCCTGATGATATGCATTATCCCTTTCTTTCTGATTCCCTTCACATACTCCCTGGTATAATTCATTACGCGGTGACAGGGTTCTTAATCCTCTGACCGTAACAAGGTCTCTATCCGCAACATCCAGTACCTTTTTCATCTGGTCCTTATCAAGCATCGAATAAGGAAGAGAAACAGCAATAACCATGTTGGGCCTGATAAAAACATTTGTCCCCTCATCATCATTGACATAATCAGCCAGGTACCCGGTTTTCTCGTCCCAGAATATCTCAAGAAAGGATTTCTTTATCAGGTCTGGAAGCTTTTCATACTCCTTAATAAACTTCTTATCATTTCCTGACCTGGCCATCTCAAGTGAAAAGCTCACAGCATTATACCAGAGTGCATTTATCTCAACATCGTAGCCCCTACGCTGTGTTACCGGAATCCCATTTACGACAGCATCCATCCAGGTCAGGGCTTTCCCCGGGGCATCAGCATATATAAGACCATTTTCTCTCATGTGAATATTAAATGCAGTACCATTTTTAAACGCGTTCAGTACTGATTTTGCTGCAGAGCCATATCGTTCCCAGGCGTCAGTTCCTCCATGTTCAAAATATTGCTGAACCGACCAGAAGAACCAGAGAGGAGCATCAACTGAATTAAAAGCAGGATTATTTGAGTCATTCATATTGGGAAACAGACCATCCTTCATCCTGTCAATCTGTGTGTCGAGGACTTCACGGTAGAGTACCAGGTTGTGCCGCGCCAGAGCCAGACCGGGCAACGAGATAAAGGTATCCCTGCCCCAGGCACCAAACCATGGGTAACCGGCAATAATAAGAGTTTTCCCACCCCTTTTTTCAACAAATTGCTGGGCAGCATTTTTCAGACAATTTATAAAGCTGTCTCTTGGGATTTTACCCGAGACTGTCTTTGTAAACTTCTGCTTAAGTCCGGCTGTCTTTTCCTCTTTCGTTGAAGCAGAAAAAACAATTATGTCTCCCTTCTTTGCATTAAGCTCAAAAAACCCCGGGGTAAAAAGGTCTTCTGAATAATCATATCCGCGTTTTTGTTCTTCAGGATATTCGACCCCGAGATACCAATCCGGTACTGAAATAAACTCAACCTTGGTGGAAAACTGTAGTTTTAGTGATGGGAATCCATCATACATCTTTGATTTGGTGCCATTTTCTATATAATCTACTTTTGTATTTGCAACCATATTGGCATGTGTCAGCTCATGTATACTTCGAAAAACAAGAAACGGGCGGAACTGTAGTTTCATAGGTTCCGGGGCTTCAAGTATAGTAAACCGTATAAGAAGCTGTTCCTCATAATGCACCAGAAGTCTTTCCTGGCTAAGAATTACACCACCAACCCTGTAAATTCTTGTAGGAATGTTATCAACGTCGTAGTCTTCAACATATTTATGACCCTTCGGACTAAAATGATCTCCCTTATATTTCCTTATACCGGTATTAAAACTTTTATCATTATTTACAACTATAACATCGAGCGCAGATAGAAGTACAAACCTTTCACCTCCTAATTCATCAACAGGACAGATAAGTAATCCATGGTATTTTCGGGTATTACAGCCGGCGAGGGTAGTTGAAGAATATGACCCCGCCCTGTTTGTTCTGATCATCTCTCGTGCCAGTGAATATTCAAGATTTACCACCTGACTTTTTTCGAACTTTATGTAACTCATACAATTAGAGTGTGTAGAAAATAAAATAATCTATGTAAGATAACCATAAAAAATGAACCTTGCAAACCATCCTGATCATGTCATAAAAAATTAATAAAATTTCTTAAAAGTGTTGCCGGATTAAAAAAAGAATAACTTTGCATTTCAATATCTGAAAATAATTATCAATTAACATTTTACTTGATGAATAAGAAGCTTTTTCTATGCCTGTTTGCAGTTATGATTTTTGTTGCATGTAAAAATAATACTGTCAAAATAACAGGTACACTTGTTACTCCAGTCAGCGGAGAATATATTTATCTTGATGAGCTGAAGTCGAATGAACTAAAAACAGTTGATTCTGTAATAATAACAAATGATGGTGTCTTTAAGTTTAAAAAGGATGTAAAATTTCCTTCATTTTATCTTCTTAAAAAGAATAATAATAATTTCCTCACTATGCTGGTAAAGCCAGGAGAGAAAATCACGCTTAAAGCACAAAACGATTCATTAAATTACCCGATATCCTTAAAGGGATCGATTGGTACTGAATCGATGGCAGAATATAACAAAATGCTCAGGATAACAATAAAAAAAATGACGGAGTTAAACAACATTTATAGGCAAAATGTTGATAAACCGGAGTTGCCCAGAGTGATCGAATCGCTCGATAGTACGGCACAGGTTTACCTGAGTGAGATTAATACTTACACAAAAAAATACATTGATGATAATCTCACATCTCTTGTCAGTCTTGTGGCACTCTATCAGCAGGTTGCACCAAGTGTTTATGTCATGAATCCCACAAAAGATCTGAAGTTTTTCATAAAGGTTGACTCATCAATGTTTAGCCTTTATCCTGATTATGAGCCGGTTATGGCTCTGCATGAACAGGTTAAGGAAATAGTTGCAAAAGTAAATGGTGAAACAACTGCTTCTCCAGGTACAGCATCCGGAACTGAAGCTCCAGAGATATCGCTTCCCACACCTGAAGGAGATACCCTTAAGCTGTCATCAACCAGAGGGTCGGTAGTTCTGCTGGATTTCTGGGCATCCTGGTGTGCTCCATGCAGACAGGAGAATCCTAATCTTTTAAAAGCTTATACTGAGTATCATAAGAAAGGATTTCAGATATTCCAGGTGTCGCTTGATAAAACTAAAGAGGCCTGGATGAAAGGTATACAGGATGATCATTTAGAGAAATGGATACACGTCAGTGACATAAAATACTGGAATTCAATAGTTGTACCACTCTATAAGATCGAATCAATACCGTACAATTTTCTACTTGATAGAGAAGGACGTATAATTGCCTCAAACCTGAGAGGTGAAAGATTGCAGACTAAACTGGCTGAATTATTTAAATAAGAGAATATATATAATCTGGTAATCCGACTTTTAATGAAACGAATACTATTTCTCCTGACTCTGGTTCTTCTTTTTTCCGGATGCAAAGACAACAGCAAATTCTCTGTCAATGGGGTATTAAAAGATACCAAAGAAAAGTATATTTACATCAACAGGCTGGATGTCGATACTCCGGTACTTATAGACTCGGCAAAAATAAACAGGAAAGGTATTTTCAGGCTAAAGGTTAAGGCTTCCGTACCTGATTTTTACCAGCTTGGCTATTCATCATCAAATTTTATTACTCTGTTGGCCGAACCCGGTGAAAAGATAAAGCTTTTGTTTAATGACAAAAATCTGTTTGAGCACTTTACTGTAAACGGATCAGTGGGATCCGAAAAGTTACAGACATTGGATCTCAATCTTTCTGAAACAAAAAGAAAACTTGATTCCCTTAGTACCTTGTATACCAAAAGCTCTGGAGAGACTGGATTTGAAGTTAAAGGCCCTTTGCTTCAGGCAGAATTTCAGGTACTGATTAAGGCGCAACGTAAAAAGAACATTGAATTCATTATTACTAACGTAAACTCTCTTGCTTCCATAAAAGCACTTTATCAGAGGATCAATCCTGAGACATATGTTCTTTATGACCCTCACGATCTTCAATATCTTAAAATAGTTACTGATTCGCTTACCCGTCATTATCCGAATTCGAAACAGGTGCAGGCTATGGCAAGGGATTTTGAAAAAGAGATGAATCAGATGTATGTCAGCAAGATAGAACAGATGACTAAAAACAAGCCTCCGACAAAACTCGATCCGGATTTAAAGAATATTGCAGGTAATAGAATTGTACTCTCATCCCTGAGAGGCAAATATGTACTTCTCACATTCTGGTCCGTAACTTCAAAAGATTGCATTGAAGAAAACCTTCAGTTAAAGGAGTTTTACAAACTTTACAATAAGAAAGGATTTGAGATTTATCAGATTAATCTCGACGAAAACGAATCAGCCTGGAAAGCAGCTGTCAGATTTGATGAATTGCCATGGATAAGTACAAGGGAAGATGATCCTAAAAATCCCAGAAATGCAATATTATTCAATGTGAAGAGTCTCCCTTCAAATTATATGTTTGACAAAGAAAATAAAATCATTGCTGTAAACATTCACGGCAAAACTCTGCAACTGAAACTCGAGCAGTTATTTAACAAATAGTCAATATTTTGACAGAAACAGGAAAAATATATTTTGCTTCTGATTTTCACCTTGGATTGCCAACAGGATCACCTCCTGTAGAAAGGGAAAAGAAGGTAGTAAGCTGGTTAAATTCTGTCGCTCATGATGCTAAAGAGATCTACCTACTTGGTGATATTTTCGATTTCTGGTGGGAATATAAGCTTGTTATTCCACGAGGGTTTACCAGGTTTCTAGGAACTGTTTCTGCAATGACGGATTCAGGAATACCTGTTCATTTTTTTACCGGGAACCATGACATGTGGGCCGGTGATTATCTCTCAAATGAATGCGGTATCACTATTCATACTGCCCCATTGACAACACAATTTAACGGAAAGAAATTCCACCTTGCACATGGTGAAGGGTTAGGAACAAAAAGTACCGGATATAAAATACTTCTTTCAATCTTCAGAAACAAACCGTTACAGGTGATGTATTCGGCCCTCCATCCTTCAATTGGGATTGGGATCGGACACAGATGGTCCTTGAATTCCCGACTCGGTAAAGGGATAGCACTTGAATTTCTAGGCGAGGAGGGTGAGGATCTGATAAGGTATGCCAGGTCAGTCCTTGTGGATGAAAAAATCGATTATTTTATTTTTGGACACCGGCACCTGGCAATGACGTACAAGCTTCAATCAGATTCGGAAATTTTGTTTCTTGGTGACTGGATTAAGAACGGCAGCTATGCAGAATGGGATGGCAATGTACTTACCTTCAAAACATTGACTTAATCTTTTCTGTCCTCAACCTTCACAGTCAGAACATAATAAGAATATAGTTCATTTATCTGTTCAAACTGGTACACTAATTTGCTTCCGGATTTCCTGGCCATATCAATCAGGCCCATATTCCCTGTGCTGTCTGAAGTTATCGTCTGCCCGGATAAAGATTTCCTAAAGAGTTCTTTTAGTCCTACTTTATCATACTTGTTTATAGTATCGAGTTTCCTTTGCAGATCCTCTACATTTTCATTAAGAATAAGGTTACCGGTAGTGAGAGAATATACATCATCCTCCAGCATTATCATTGCTACCGGCATTCCGAATTTTTCCTCCGGTCCCTTTCCGGGACTATACTTTGCCACATTTTCAAGAATCTCGACAAGAACGCTGAAGATTCTTCTCCTGAGATTTAATTCGATATCTTCCTCAGCAAGTTTTGTTTCAGTAAAAGAGAGCACTTCTTTCTCAACATCAGTTGAAATATGTCCCGACCAGAGGAGGTAGACATTGTTTTCCGCCATTAGTCTTTCAAGCTGTGAAACGGACTTACCACGAAAGGGATGTTCTTCCCCTTCAGAATGTGCTCCGACACCGACGGAATTAACCGTTTTGCTTAAAATAAAATATGAATACTCATTATCCAGCGGAACAAAATCATAATCGAGCTTGTTGCCCGTTTTTTTTGCCATTTCTAACAGGCCAAGTCCTGCACCTCCCTTATTACTGAATTCGCTGCTGCTTAACATCTGTCTGTATACGTTTCTGATTTCTGCCGGTTGAAGATGATTGATCTCTTCTAATTTTAGTTTCAGATCGACAATACTTGCTGATGGCAGAACATTTCCTGTAGTAACTGTGTAACCATTATCTGTTTTAGAGTAAACAACAAGAGACATGTCGGCATGCTGACTGTGGTCACTATGTCTTGAAACATTCTGAAGACTCTCAAGAACAAACATAAAAAGTCTTTTCCTCCCGACAAATCCAAACTCCGAATTCTCCATCTCCTTTTCAAGCAGCATCAGAAGAGGTACAGAATTCTCATTTGTTACAACACCTCTGTAGACAAACATAAGGCGTTCTTTCATCATTTTATCCCGGATCCTACGAGTAAGTTCCATATAAGAAAGATATGGCAGTTTATTAAACCGTTAAAAATAGTATAATTTGATTATTTCACAAAAAAATCTCCGGAAAGGAGATTGGGGTCAGGCTTCGACTTCGCTCAGCCTGACTCTGTATTGAGTTAATGACTTGTTTCATTTTTGCATCGCTCAGCCTGACTCTGTATTGAGTTTATGACTTGTTTCATTTTTGCATTCGGCCAATTCATGTAATAACTTAAGATCATTCTTAATAAGAGCCACCTTTTTAGCTTTTGACCATCCTTTTAATTGCTTTTCATATTCAATAGCTTTAATAGGTCTGGTGAATTGTCTGCAAAAAACAAGTTTTAAGGGTCTTCTACTGAATGTATATGATTTCTCATGAAGACCTGTCTGGTGCTCAATAAATCTTCTGCCTACATCATTTGTTACTCCAACATACAATGAATCATCAGAGCATTCAAGTATATATACATAAAGAGTTTTCAATAAATAAGTTCCAGCTTATGGAAATTGTAATTTTTAATTCAAGAAGGCAAATCTTAAAGAACAAGGCTTTGCAAAATAAATAACGCCGGGCAGAGTGAGCGGAGCCGGCTGGGGTGAGCGGAGCCGACTGGGGTGAGCGGAGCCGACTGGGGTGAGCGGAGCCGAACCCTAGCCGGCCCAACCCTCCCTGTCGAGATTGCGGTAATTAATTGCTTCTGAGATATGTTCGGCTGTAATGTTCTCAGATTCACCCAGATCTGCAATAGTTCTGGCAACTTTCAATATCCTGTCGTAAGCCCTTGCTGAAAGTCCCCTGATATCCATTGCTGTTTTAAGCAGCTTTCCGCCTGATTCATCGAGCTGACAATATCTTCGTTGCATCGATGAAGACATCTGTGAATTTGAGTAAACACCTTTTACATTTTCAAATCGTTTTGCCTGAATAGCCCTTGCTCTTACAACCCTGCCGCGCACGTCAGAGGAATGTTCCACTTTCCTGGAATCTGAAAGCTTGTCATAATTAACAGGCACAACTTCTATGTGTATATCAATACGATCGAGCAGCGGCCCTGATATACGGTTAAGATATTTCTGTACCATTCCGGGTGAGCACATACACTCCTTTTCGGGGTGATTATGAAAGCCGCAGGGGCACGGATTCATACTTGCCACCAGCATAAAACTGGCAGGATAGTCAACAGTCGATTTTGCCCTGGAAATTGTAATGACTCTGTCTTCCAGAGGCTGCCGCATAACTTCCAGGACAGTCCGTTTGAATTCCGGAAGTTCATCGAGAAATAACACTCCATTATGACTAAGGGAGATCTCTCCCGGTTGAGGAAAGGTACCTCCACCTACGAGTGCGACATCAGAAATTGTGTGGTGCGGACTTCGGAACGGACGCTTTGTCATAAGTGCCGTATGGTCATCTATCTTGCCTGCCACCGAATGAATTTTCGTTGTCTCGAGAGCTTCTTCTAAAGTCAGAGGCGGTATAATTGTCGGCAATCTCTTGGCCAGCATTGTCTTTCCGGCTCCGGGAGGGCCGATCATAATAATGTTATGCCCTCCTGCTGCAGCTACCTCAAGTGACCTTTTAACATTCTCCTGTCCGCGGACATCTGAAAAATCCACATCATACTTGTTTGCATCACTGGCAAAAAGCTCAAGAAGGTCTACTTTGACCGGATTGAACTTTTGGGTGCCATTAAAGAAATGAACCACTTCACCCAGGTTTTCCATTCCATAGACATCGAGACCTCCGACAACTGCCGCCTCCCTCGCATTTTTAACAGGTACAATAACCCCCTTAAATCCTTCTTCCCTGGCACGAAGCGCTATCGGCAGGACTCCCTTTACCGGTTGAAGCGTTCCGTCGAGGGACAGCTCTCCCATCAAAACAAATGACTCAATCTCCCCTTTTGAGACTTTTTCATCGGCAGCAAGAATACCCATTGCCAGCGGAAGATCATACGCTGATCCTTCCTTCCTGATGTCGGCTGGTGCCATATTTATTACTATTTGCTTTCCTGGCCAATGATAATCCAGTGTACCCAGTGCTGATGCAATTCTGTGTTGACTTTCTTTAACAGCACTATCGGGTAATCCAACAAGAAAAAATTGTACGCCACGTGACTCGTTAACTTCAATAGTTACGGTCACCGCGTCAATACCAGTGACTGCACTGGCAAATGTTCTGACTAACATAATTTTAAGTTTACTAGCACATTAGGAAACCAATATCAAATATAGGAAAATATAAGATAAAAGACAAAAGGAAAAAGATAAAAGTTAAAAGTTAATGGGGAGATGGGGTGAGTGAGAGAAAGGAGAATGGGCAACTCTGCTGCTTTAATTGTCCTAAAGTGATCATCAAACAATTAGTACATTAAACTATCGGGTAAGTTAAACGTTCCTAGTAAGAATAGAATTCTTGTAGGTTGTATTAAGAAAAAATGAAAATACTAATTTGTGAGGATGACAAGCTGACAATGAATATCCTTTCTTTCATTATGGAAAAGGAAGGGTATAAATCAGATACTGCAGAAGATGGCAATAAAGCCTTTACCTTTTTGCAAAAAACTGTTTATGATTTAATTTTGGTGGATATCCATCTGCCTTTTCACAGTGGATTGGAAGTGATCAAATATCTCAGATCTGATCTTAAAATGAACACACCAGTGCTGGTACTTACCGCCTTCAGTGATCTCCAGATGCAACGTCAGGCAGGGGAGTTAGGAATCAGTGGTTATATTGTTAAGCCATTTGATCCATCTGATCTTATCCGGCAAATCTGTTCTATTCTCAAAAAGTAACCCATGAACAGATATCTCGTTCTTATTGTATTAGTTGCTGGACTTTTGAATACCCTACAAGTATTTTCGCAGGATGCTATTAATCCGGAATCGGAATATCATAGGATTAAAACAATAGCCTTTGATGGTGATTATGCCACTGCCGCTGCCGCTGCACGTAAACTTGTCAACATGTATCCCTCATATGGCGATGCACGTATACTGCTGGGCCGCATACTTGCCTGGCAGAAGGATTATATTAATGCCGGAGCCGTTATAGATACTCTTCTTTTAAAGGAACCTGGCAATGAAGATGCTCTTTCTGCCAGAAGTGATATAGTCATGTGGTCAAGAGAAAATACACCGGTATCAACTGATTTAAGAGCCGGGTACTCTTTCGACAGTTTCAGTGACCCTTATTCACGATTTTGGCAAGTATTTAGTGCCGGTGCGGGACACAGATTTAAATGGGGACCGGCATATGCCGGACTGAATATTGGTAACATCAGAATTGGTGAACCATCTCCTTCTAAAGCTGCTGAATTGCAGATAGAAGCTGAAGCCTGGCCCAAGATAACAAGCAAAAATTATGCGGATCTGGCCTACGCTTACAGCCCCGGTACGCATTTCCCCCGACACAGGGCGGCAGCTGAAGTATGGCAGGTTTTGCCTGCAGGCTGGGCCATCTCTGCCGGATTAAACTACTATTATTTTGACCGGAGTGCTTTCATTGCATTAGCATCAGTTGAAAAGTATGTTGGCAAATACTGGTTGTCTCTGAAAGGATTTGTCTATTTTAAGGATATTGGTACCAGAGCCTCAATAGTCCTGAATACAAGAAGATATTTCAATGATAAGGATTACTTCCAGATTACTCTGGGCACAGGAGCTGCACCTGACGAACCTTTTGATATCCAGGTAAATCTTATGCGACTATATTCCAACACTTTAAGGCTGGCGTATAATATGTCGGTGACTCACAAATTGGTAATGCGCATAGGAGCAGGTTACTCTCGCGAGGAGTATAGAGAAACAATCTGGCGAAACAGGTTTGAAGGTAATGTCAATTTCATCTATGCCATCAAAATGAAATGATAAAGCTGTTGCTAATAATATCACTTTTATCAGCCGATTCTGGGCGGGGATACCCATCAGGCACAACTTATAAGACTTATGGGTTCAGCGATCAGGTAGTGATGAAATCAACAGTTGAGAAAGCTTCAAGTGCCGTCCCCTTAATTTTATTCATCAAGGGCGACAGTAGCTGGATAAGTAGAATAAATTATTCCAAAAAATCATTAGTACTAGTTAATTTCCTGATTGCAGCTATTATAATATTTATTGTTACAATGATAATTTTACTGATTATCATTCTTCTGAACAGAAAAAAGATGGAAAAAGAAGAGCACCTGCACCAGTATTTGCTGGAGAAATATCAAAGCCATATCATTAACTATTTATTTGGCTCCGCCAGTGCTGAAGAATTCCGTTTAATTGCCTCAGATACTTATAGACGTCAGGTTCTTATAGACCAGATGATAGATGTAAGCATCAATCTTAAGGGAGAGGAGAGTAAAAAACTTACTAGCCTTTATAAGCTTCTTAGCCTGGACAAAGATTCGATAACCAAAGCTTATAGCCGCCGCTGGCATATTAAGATAAAAGGAATCCGGGAGCTGGCATTTATGAATATTAAAGATGCTAATGCTGTTATATATAAAGCTCTTAACTCATCGAATGAAATACTTAGAATGGAGGCCCAGATTGCTCTTGTCAGACTCAGTGATGATAATCCCTTTGAGTTTCTGTCACATCTCACTTCTCATTTCTCTTTATGGGAACAGATAACTCTTCATGAGCTTATCGTTCACCATAATATTCCTCACCCATCCTTTCAGAAGTGGCTCACTTCGCCTAATCCAACCGTGGTTACATTTGCACTCAGGATGATCAGGGAGTTTAAACAGAAAGAATCAGAAGACAATATCCTGGAGACACTTTTTCATCAGGATCCTTCAGTCAGATACCTTGCAGTACAAGTAGCCGGGGATCTTGATATGCGCTCGACACTTGAGACAATGAAGCATATGTACAAATATCAGGAATACAAAATATGTCTTGAGATAATAAAATCGATGGGTAAAATGCCCGATGTTTCGATGATAGTGTTCCTGATACTGGTTCTTGACAAAGAAAACGATGTGCAATTGCAGATCGAAGCGACTAAAGCAATAAGAAACAATGGAGAAGAGGGGCATAAAGCACTTGTCAAAGTAATGGAATCAGAGTACAAAAATTACAGTATTATTATAAAACATGTTCTGGATAAAAGAATATTTTAAAAGCAATGGAATCTGTTTTTTTAAATATGTTCTTTATAATTACGCTGGTTCTCTCAGGATCATATCTGATTCTGGGTATATTCTCCGCTATGGCACTTCGTAAGTACCTGCGAAAAAACAGTTATGTCAATTATAACTCCCTGGTATTATCTCCTTTGAGCCCTGAAGTTTCAATTATTGCTCCCGCATTTAATGAAAGTAAAACTATTATTGATAATGTCCGAACTCTTCTTTCACTCTATTATAACAATTTTGAAGTTATTCTGATAAATGATGGCTCTACTGACAATACCCTTGAAAAGATTAAGGAGGAATATGAACTTACAAAGGTTCATTACTACTTCGATTACCACCTACCCTGTGAAAGAATAAGAGGAGTATATAAGTCAAAAAACCCTTCCTTTAAAAGGTTAACTGTAATCGACAAAAAAAATGGAGGGAAAGCTGACTCATTAAATGCAGGTATTAATGTTTGCCAGAGCAGTCTTTTTATTTCTATCGATGCTGATTCTATCATCGAAACTGACTCGATTCTTAAACTTGTAAAACCATTTCTTGAAGAAAAAGATCGGAAGGTAATAGGAGCTGGCGGAGTAATAAGAATAGTTAATTCGTGTGATGTTGAAGGTGGTCATATTCGTGAAATCCATCTTCCTGGCCAGATGCTGCCTCGTCTTCAGGTTCTTGAATATACAAGGGCTTTTCTTCTTGGAAGGATGGCATGGAGCCAACTTGATGGATTAATGCTTATCTCCGGAGCTATGGGTATCTTCGATCGTGAAACGGTAATAAAAGGTGGTGGCTACAGTATCAAGACGGTAGGGGAAGATATGGAACTTGTTGTTCGTATGAGACGGCGCATGGCTGAAGAAGGAGTGAAGTACGAAGTGACATATATACCCGATCCTCTCTGCTGGACACAAGTGCCGTCTGATATTAAATCATTGCAGACCCAACGCACCCGATGGACCCGTGGGCTTGTCGAATCTCTTTGGACGCATCGTAAAATATTTTTCAATAAAACCTATGGCCGTTTGGGACTTCTTGGATACCCCTACTGGTTTTTCTTTGAATGGTTAGCACCATTGATAGCCTTTTCAGGTTTTATTTATTCCATTTTTCTTGTCGTAACTAATTCGATTAACTGGCCGTTTTACCTTCTCCTCTTCCTTTTTGTTTACACCTTTGCAGTATCTGTTTCAATATGGGCAATCCTTTTTGAAGAGATTACTTACCATAAGTACAAGAAAAAAAGAGATGTTTTGAAACTCCTGACTGCTGCACTTTTAGAACCCTTCTTTTATCCAATGTATACATATTTTGCTGTAAGGGGGAATCTTGAGGCATTGAGAGGGAAAAAAGGATGGGGCAAAGCAGATAGAAAAGGCTTTGAAAAGAAAAAGAAACGAGTACCTTAATATTCTAATTTTCTGTAACTTTTAAAATTTTCAATCCAAGTACTCCCCTGGCAACAAATACATAATTTGCATTACTCTCAACAAAATTAACTGATGCCCCAAGGTTAATATTACCCATCCATGTTAACTTACCATCAGAATCTATTTTAGCAATATCCAAACCACCAGCGCCATTTGCTATGTAGACCCAGCCATTATCGGAGACTGACACTCCATTTGTAACATAATCCGAGGGTGATTCACCTTCAGGAACTGCTGGTCTAGGTAATGCTGAAATTACGGCGGAAGGCATATTAGAAGATACATCATAACATTTTAAACCTTCTTCACCTAGGGCAACAAGAGCAAATTTATTGTATAATCTTAATATGGATTTTGCTTCAGGATCAGCAGAACCACCAATTTCTTTATCCCAAATACCAGGATTATATAAATGACCGGGATTTCCACCAAGTGCTATTTCAAAATCTTTATTAACATCAACTGAACGGGCATTTTCCATATTCATAAAACTTACTTCTTTCATTTGATTGTCTAATATAGTCAGTCCTCCACCGGTGCCAGATGTAACATAAACTTTGTCATTGTAAAATCTTACATCAGTACCGACATAACCTTTTAGAGAGAAATTTACAGATTGGCCTGATTCAAATTGATTGGATGAATTCAGTTCATATCTTTCTGCAAATGCGCTATCACGAGTTTCATCAGCTCCGGTAATCCAGAGAAAAGTATTACTCGTTGCAGAAGGCGAAAATTTAACATCCACTGAACTTACATCTTTGCCTTTATTAGTTTCTTTATTTATGAAAACAACACTAGATACCAATTCAGGATTATTTGGATAGCTTATATCAACAATATCAACTCCTCCCAGATATCTTGGACCTTGTGTGTTGTAAGATACATAAGCATAATGATCCACTATACGTACATGTGAGGCTTGTAAAACTTCACCGTTATATTCCGGGGGATATAAAGCTGCAATCAGCTGAATGGTTACTGAAGGAGCCACTGCTCCTTTACCACTTTTCATTGATTTTTTTGCAGTATCGCCAAAAACATAAGCATTGTTATTTTCAGTTAAAGAAATTCTTTCATTTAATGAATTAAGATTGTTATTGATTAACATATTTTCCCATACTGTTTTATCGGATGAATTGTTAATATTCTTATTATCGTTTTTTTTACAACTTATTGCAATCAGTGCAAATGCAAAACATAAAATCAATAATTTTTTCATAATGATTTGTTTTTTTTAGAATTTTAAGCGAAGTCTGACTGACCAAATCCGGTGTCAAACCTTTCGGCATTTACTTCAATACCATTCATCTTTTATTAAAAACCCAACTATCGATTACTATGTTCAGATGGATAGTATCCATATTCATTAACTTAATAGAGCAAACTGAACAGTTAAATGCGCTATTTTTTATGATTTCCACGATACAAAAATAGGACTATTGGCACCTGAATGTGTTATAAACTTTTAGAAATAAATTACATAATTCACATATTCAAGCTAGATGTATCATGTATTCCTGAGATGCTTGAAATGAGAAAGGATTAATCAGAATACGATATAGTTAACATGGCAATTATATATAAGTTTACACAAGATTTTATTAATTTTCTTGTTTTTAATTTGCATCTGCAAAGTCGGATATGGCAGCGGGTGTTTTAGTGGCAAAATCATAATAACTCCCGAAATACAAATATCTACTTTTTTTAAAAATATCCTTATAACTGACTTTAAGGATAAAGAACAAAAATTGCTTACCAGTTTTTATATTCTCAAAAAATTGTTTATTCATAGAAAAGTCTGCAAAGAATTTTTGTTCTGCACTTTCATCCCCAGAACCAATTATGAGAATATTAAAACCCTGTCTATCAATCAAATCATGTGTGGGCTTTATATCGGTGATAGTAAGCATTGCATAAGTACTAACATTATATGCCGGAGTCTTTCCTACATTTTTTATTTTAAAAATAATTCCAGGTTTTGTACTATCCGAAAAATTCAAAAATGCTACACTAGGAGGGATAACGCAATATGCTCGCAAATCCATTTCAGTATTTCTTTCTCTTGCCAAAGTATCTTTTTGAATAAAAATATCATTAATAGAATCAGAATGAATGGTATACGCAAGGGTCTTATTGGAGAGGTCAATAGCTTTTCTAGTATAAAAATTTGCAGTATCGGCTTTGCTAATCACCTCCTTTGTTTGGGCAAATTGTTTATAGCTAAAATATATATAGCTAAGGAGCGTAAAGAATGTAAAACAGGCAAGGATTATTTGTATCCAATTTTGAAGGCCAAGATTAAACCATCTCCTTTTAAAGCCCATCTCATTTTCTTCTGTGGGTGGCTTATTGGAGTTATTGGATCCTTTATCGGGGCTATGGGTTTTTTTGTTAGAAGAAGAATCAATAAGATTCTTTGTGTCTTTACCGGTATTCTTATTATTGTTGTCGGGATGTTCGTGATCAGTCATGGGTTCGTATATTTATAGGCATTATCAACCTATAAATATATGAGATTCAGTTACTAAATGCAATAGGAAAATTTTCTTTATTTTGGATTATATTCTTTGCTTTTTGAGGTTTTTTTTAATCTGATAATCCATAAGAATATTTAATTTAACAATATTTTAACATTTATAATGCAGCTTTTTATTAATCAAACCAGTCTTATGTATAAAAAATATTATTTACGCAATAAATTTTTAAAATAATTTTGACTATAGTATGTAATATAAATTTCTTAACTTTACTCTTGCCTGAAAAACAAATGACTGTATATCTTGTTTTGTAATAAAAAGAATATTATTTTTGTAGTTTTTTCGAAATTTATACTTGAAAGATATATTATAAAAAATAATGTATTTAATGTTTTCAAATATAATTATTAGTCAATTAATACTTGCAGTAATGACAACCCAAAACTGGCTAACTTTTGCGGGTTTAGTTCTTACTGTCTTTGCTATTATATTTGCGGGGGGTAGGTTATTTGAAAGAATAGGCAACATCAAAAATGAAATAGATGATTTGAAACCAGATGTAAAAATGATTCCCTTAATTAAAGAAAGAGTTGATGTTTTATGGGCTTCAAGATATACACAACCGGGATCACCAATGGTTTTAACAGAGGCAGGAAAGAAAATTCTTTTGGATTCTAAGATTGAAAATTTTACTACTGAATATTATAATGAAATACTTAATCGAGTAAAGGGGGAAAATTTATTGAATGCATACCAAGCTCAAGAAGCATTGATTGATATTGTTAGGAGTTTCAAGAATGATGATGCATGCAAAAATAAACTTGAGAATGCTGCATTTACTGCTGGAGTAGATGTAGATACTGTATTATTAGTGGGTGCTGTTAATATTAGAAATAAGATTATTGGAGACCTTAATATGAATGTTGAGGATATTGATAAATTTGATCCCCACAAAACACAAACAACTTGATTATTACATGATTATTATATTTCTCTTGGCCTAAAATCTATTGCTTTTTTAAGTTTCTTATTAAAATCAGACAATTCGGTTTTCTCATATAATGGTTCTTTAGTATGCCCCTTTTCATCAAAATTAAATGGTAATTGTAATTGTCCAGCCTCTCTATCTTTTACCTTTTTAAAATTGCTCCACATTTGTTCCATATTGTCTGAAAGTTGAAATATTGTGATTACTTTATTTAACTGGGCAGATAGATTAGGTTCTCCGATGTCAAGTGTAAGATGTTGATGGAATTTTGCTAAATAATTACCAGACTCACTTTTGGGAGTTAGTATTTTCAATTCTTCTAGTACTCCTTTTGGCAATCTTTCATAAACTAAAGTATTTGTCCACTTGCCAATAACGCCAGGTCTCTTTTTAATACCATGTACAGTGAAATCCCATCCATTTAGTCTAAATAGTTCTTTATAATAAATATCAGGGAATCTTTTTTGCCAAGGCAAAAGCTCTTCTGCAATATAGGCTTTTAATATTTTTTGAAGTTCATCTTTTTCACGGTCATATTGATATCCAGTAGCTTCATCAACAAGAGCGATTATACCAATTTTTGATAATCCCAATAACAGTATTTCACTTGCTCTAGCTAATGGTAATTGTTGTGTTTTAAGAACCTTGTCTTGTCGAGCATCTAGATAAACTTTACAGAGTTTTGGTAATATTAAAGCATTATAGCCACTCGATTCTGATTTTCCATTTTTATCAATATAATCTATTTGATTGAGCACACCAAGCAAGTCCCCATCTATAAAAGGTTGTAGGTTATTTGCATCTATAAAAGAGGGCATATTGGGCACCCGGACTTCTTCCTTTCCTCGACCTCTTTTTGTTCTGCCGAATGCTTTAAAAATTGCATTACGTGAGATTATTCTTGTTCCATCCTCTAAGACAGCGCAACTCAATTCAAGTTCGCCTATTTTTAGTTTACCTTCATGGGTTGCTTTTAGTAATTTAATTTTATCCATTTATTAATTCTTTATAAGTTAAACGAAATTCAGTATTACTTAACATTGCATTAAATCTATTTGATGTCCCTGAGTCTCTAGTATTATATCTGAATGCAAATTCATTAACATACTTTTGTAAGTGTTTCTGGCTAGTAAAATGGTAAATTCCAAATATCCCTCTTTTTAATAAACTCCAAAAGTTTTCGATATGATTAGTACTAAATGCTCCATTGGTATATTCATTGTTTTGATGATTAACTACAATGTGTTTCTTAAAATGATTGTCAATCCCATTATATGCCCCAAAACCATCAGTAACTACAACAGCCGATTTGTTTATATTTTGTTTTAAGATCGGTTTAATGGTTTCTCCATAAGCCTTATTAAGTACAAAACCCTTGACATTGCCATTTCTCTCTAATATGCCCAATACAGGAGTTTTGTCATTCATTCCAGTTTGTCTCCCCCTGCTATGAAATTCGGCTCTTTTCTCAGTGCTTCTATTTTTAACTTCACCTCCTACATAAGTTTCATCTATCTCAACTTCATTCTCTGATTTAATAGATTCGTCAAATCCAAAACAGTTTCTAATTCTCTGTAACATAAACCACGCTGTCTTCTGAGTTACATCAATATCTTTCGATAATTGTAAAGAACTAATTCCTTTTTTATGGGAAGTTACAATATATATAGCTAAAAACCACTTCCTTAATTCGACTTTCGTGTTATCGAATAATGTAGCGGTTCTTACATTAAAATATTTGCCGGTATTTTTGCACCTGTATTTATTATCTTTACACACATAAACCTTAGAATTAGAATCGAAAGGAGAAATAATATTCCCGTTCCATCTTAATTCAGTTAAATGGTTAATGCAGGTTTGTTCATCTGGGAAGGCTGCCAGAAGTTCAATGACTGATTTGAAGTGGTTGTTAATCATGGTTGTGTAATTTTCTTCTGTAAAGATAAGAAGTTAATTACACAAAAACAAATTTATTTGGTGTAAAGTTATATATAATTGCCCGTCTTTGGTCATTGTGCCTGTTGCAATAAAGGAACTGCAAGACTCTTTCACAGGATCCGGAGTATTTACCCCAATGGAATCCTTTAACAGGGGCAACAAATACTCAAATAGTTCTGAAAAGCCAATAAGAGAAACCATTTCATCCAGGGTAGTCGAGACTCCGGCCGCCTTCATCCCTTCAACCATGCCATCAATTTCTGCAAGATTTTCAGGATCGGTTTTTGGTGCCAGAATATCATGTCCCCTGTCAACATACCAGCTCCACTTCATCGCTGTCTGGTATTTCCATATTTCAGAGAAGATATGGATAGATTCTTTGATTTCTTTGGAAAGCAAATAACCATGTTGAAATCCACGTTCCTTCGCACTCCCTTCAATATGAAGGTAGATCCAGCCGTTTTTTTCATGGCGGTTGGCTTTGATGAGCCATTTTTGTTGATCCTGACTTAAGGGAATAACAGGTTCAGGAAGCTTGTATGGAACCGATACGTCTGCTTTCTTTGAAGATTTTGCATCTTCGCCAGCATTCTGGTTTTTAGTCTTAAAGGCAGTAATGATCACTACCGCAATAAACAGGAAGTAATAAATTTTTTTCATATTGAATTATGGTTCATTAATAATTGCCCTTTGAAAGTGTATCACATCCAGCAACATCAAAAATTTGAGAAACAGTATTTATTTGTTTGAAGTATTTTCCCGGATAGCCTTGAATTCCGAACCCTGTTTCCATTTTGGCCATGTGGTTTCAAATGCGAGCCTTTTACCCAGGAGGAAGAAAAGTTGAATATCTTCCATTGTACCATCAAGTTTCCAGCGTACAGGATCAAATTCATCAGACGGATGGTGATAATATTTCTCGTTGTATTCATCAGCCAGCTTTAAACCGGTTTCTTTTCCACCTTCAACCAGGTCAATGCCACCCCCGACATTTAAAGCAGGAATGCCGACCTTTGCAAAATTGAAGTGATCTGAGCGGAAATAATAACCTGCTTCCGGGTGTGTTTCAGGGGCAATATACCTGCCCTGACCCTCTGCTTCCTTTTTAAGATAATCTTCCAGATCCGATTGTCCTGCGCCATCGATTACAACATCTTTTGTTTTACCATTGACTTTAAAACCGTCCATGTTTATATTGGCTACAGTATTCCTGACTGGATATATCGGGTGATGTACATAATAGTCTGAACCCAATAATCCCTGTTCTTCACCTGTCACAGAAAGAAAAATAATGGTTCGTTCAGGTTTATTTTTAAGGCTTTTAAAAGCACGGGCAATTTCAAGCATAGCAGCTGTTCCGCTGGCATTGTCTACTGCACCGTTATAAATTGAATCTCCTGTTTCATCGGGTTTCCCAATACCAAAATGATCCCAATGGGCTGTGTATATAATATATTCATCCGGTCTTCTATTTCCTGTGATTTTAGCAATCACGTTTTTGGATTTATTATACACTGATGTTACTCTCATTGAAGTTTTAACTTTCAGGTTTAGAGGGATTGCCCGAAAACCTTTGTGATGGGCAGTTAACAAAAGACTGGTATCCGAGGAGGAGGCCATAAAGAGTTTTTTGGCCGCATCTTCTGTTATCCATCCTTCAATCGGACAGCGATATTCACTTTTATCGTTCCTTGTATCAAGGATAAGATGAACTCCTCCAAAGCCGTTTTGAACAACACTAAATGGGTATGAAGCCGCTTTTGTATTGTGAATAACCAAACATGCTTTTGCACCCTGCCTTGCGGCTTCTTCAAACTTATAGGTCCATCGGCCATAATAGGTCATGGTATTGCCTTTAAATAATGTGGAGTCCCCTGAGCCATAACCCGGGTCATTGACCATCACTAAAACGACTTTGCCTTTGACATCACATCCGGCATAATCGTTCCAATTATACTCAGGTGCAACAATGCCGAAACCCGCAAATACAACTTCATCACTTGAAAGAGAAATTAACGGATCAGTGTTTTCAGTCCGGATCACGTAATTATCCATTTTTTTCAAAAGAAATTTTCCCCGGGGTGATTGAACTTCCATAGTTGGATCGCAATCGGAAGTAATTTCAACCATAGGTACATCCTGAAAATAGCTGTTATCATTTCCGGGTTCTATTCCCATGCCGGCAAAGGATTGCCTAAGATAATTCACTGTTCTTATTTCACCTTCGGTAAATGGCCGCCGTCCCTGAAACGAATCAGACGAAAGCACAATAATATGCCGGGTAAGACTATCAAGGTTTAGAGATGAGAGTCCGTCTTTAACCTCAACCTGTTTACTGGTTTGATTGCAAGCTGATAACAATACTGCACTAAAAAACAACAGGCAGTTTAACAGCAGTTTGGTTTTATTGAATACTAAATGCTTCATAAAAATATAATTTTAATTTTAAAAGTATAATGGAACCCATATGTTGATGATATATAAATTATTTCAATACTGATCGAATTTTACGGTCCTGGATAAAAAACTCAATTTAAAATTTCAAGTCTGTTAGCTGCACGCTTATCTGATGAAGATTTTGATTTTACGACATTATTCCCGATTGGAGGCAAAGATTTCAAATAATTATAAATTGAAGCTAAATCTGCAGTATCCATTTTCGCATACATTGTCCATGGCATCAATGTGTTAATGTCTCCTTTTTCAACATTTGCCGGCACATATGTTATTATATCATAACTTTTAAATACATGAATAAACTTATCTTTATCCCATTCTCCAATTCCTGTCTTTTTGTCGAATGTGATATTAGTTGAAACTATGGTTCCACCTCCTTCCATTGGAAATTCTCTTCCTCCTGAATACCCTTTTACCATTATTAGATTTCCTTTATTATCGACCGGAGTATGACAATCCAAACAAGCGGCAGCTGTTGTGATATACTTACCATATTTTAAAGAATCCTGCTGCGAAGGCCTTTTAGAAGGATGTCCCTCTTTCGCCATTGTATTAATTAAAAAGCTTACTGGAAAATCTGATTTTGAGGCAGGAACGTCATTTTTTATTGGAGGAATTGTTCGCAAATACGCAATTACACAGTAAATATCTTCGTCATCAAGCGTTCCATATGATTCAACAGGCATAATGGGGAATATAGTATTATTTCTTTTCCCGACCCCGGAAGTAATGGCACGATAGATTTCCCCGTCACTCCAGCTTGCTAAAAAATACGGAGTTATATTTGATGATATATACTTGCCTGGTAAACCCATTTTTTGATCAAAGATCTCACCTCCCATCCCTTCAGTGCCGGGGACAATCGGTCCGGAGTATTTTGACCAATCTCGTTTAGAATGACAATCAACGCAAACCATTACATGATTGGCAAGATATTTTCCTCTTTCAATCCTCTCTTTTGTAACTTCCACTTTCAAATCTTTTACTTTGATGTTCGGCAGAAAATATTTCAGGAATATTACGCCACAAATAACTAGAATTACTAAAACGGCAAAGAAATCAATTATAATTTTCAAAATCTTTTTCCTTTTCATAATTCATTATTTTGGGGGGGATTAATAAATAATTACTCATTCTCACTCATTCTCACCTGCTTTAAAAACGGTCCAGGGTTGAGATGGACGATCTTTGAGCAAGCCATTCATCCAGTCATATTGAGGATGCTGTTCAAGAAATTTTTTGGCATCGAATGGCGTTCCGCAGGCAGCACCCCAACGCGCTACGAAAGACATTTGTTTTGCCATTTTAGAATCGACTACCTTCCCATCCAAAACCCCATGTGGCATAAATGGTTCATATAAAATTGATCCTTCCAGAAGAGTGTCTAATTCATAATGAGCACATAAAGTACGACTTCCTGGTTTGGTCTGTTTCAAATATGTGTCAAGATGATCAGCTTCGAATAACTCGGCAGTGTTTATATCAACTTTCCCGACATTTTCATTCATTAGTTGCTTCCATCTAACCCCCCGGGCAACATTACTACGTTTAATGTTTGTATTATCATTCATCTTTGTCTCAAATCGAAGTATTCTAAGGTCCTGAGCCACATTGAAACCAGTGAAATACCCATCCTTTTTCTTCTCAAAACTTATGTATTTCAAACCCAACTCCAGCCTGGCAATTTCATTCGTGTTCACATCACCAATCAACCATGCATTCGCATAACCACCATTATTACCTTTTTTCATAATTTCACACCACTCATCTATGGAAGAAGCATATTGGGTTGCTGATCTCATCCGTGAAAATTCAGGTATCCCTTTTGTATCAAAGGGAAAAAATCCTTCGATTGTTGTTTCTGAACTAATTATGCCAGCATCGGTAATAAAAAAGTCAGTTCCGCTATGGATAAAGCCGGGCCCGGTTTGCATCATAATCCTATGGCCTTTTTCAGGAAGAATATCTATTATTACACTTGTTAAAGGGTAATAATAATCAGTATGATTATTATGTCCGAGTACTATTTCTCCGTCTCTGGTCATTTTCCCTGTTGCAATAAAAGAACTGCATGACTGTTTAACAGGATTCGGAGCATTAACTCCAATCGAATCCTTAACAAGGGGCCACCAATACCAGTAAAGGTCCATATATCCGTTATAAGAAACCATTTCATCACGGGTAGTCGAGACTCCGGCCGCCTTCATCCCTTCAACTATGCCATCAATTTCTGCAAGATTTTCAGGATCTGTTTTTGGGGTCAGTATATCATGAGCCCGGTCGACATACCAGCTCCACTTCATTGCTGTCTGGTATTTCCAAACTTCAGAAAGGATACGGATAGATTCTTTGATTTCTTTGGAAAGATAATAACCATGCTGAAATCCCCTTTCTTCCGGATTTCCTTCAATATGAAGGTAAATCCATCCGTTTTTTTCATGACGGTTTGCTTTTGAGAGCCATGTTTTCTGCTCATTTGTAAGCTGATTATTTGTTTGACTATGGGCCAACGTGGAACAGATGAAAACCGACAAAAGGAGAATAATTGCTTTTTTCTTCATTGCATATTGAGTTTTAAAATTAATGAAAGGTCTATTTATCAATTTAATATTGTTCATCCCCATAGAAAATGATTCAGGTCACCACATGTCTGGCTCTGCGGAAAGGTTTCAGGAATTTGTTTCTGAAGACAAGGCCTTTATAAACCGGTACATGAAATCTACACCATCGTAGAATTCTTTTACACCTATCCTTTCATCTTTTCCATGTGCACGAACATCGTCCATATCATGAAACATACCGGAAACACCATAAACCCGTATTCCCTTGAGGCGCAGAAATAAGCCATCGGTAGCACCAGTAGACATAAACGGAGTTACATTTACATTCAGCCACTTAGCGGAGGCTATTTGATTAACTGGTCCTGTAACATTTTCTATCAACGGTGATAAGGGGGCAACTAAAGATGAATCAATACAGGTGACAGATATTTTACTATCAGCAATAAGAGTTTTCATAACAGACATAACATTTTCCGGGCTTTCATCCGGAAGCATCCGGCAATTAATGATCGCAGAAGCAGATTGAGGCAGAGCATTTTCTGCATGCCCTGCACTCATCATTGTTGCGACCCATGTTGTACGCATCATTGCATTATAGTAAGCCGATAAAGCAGCCAACCGTCTTACTGCTGCTGTGTCAACAGGAGTCCTGAGAATAGCGAGAATATCTGTTTTAACCTGATCAGATTCTCCGACAGCAATATTTTCAAAGTATTTGCGTGTAGTCTCGTTGAGCCTGACGGGGAAATCATAGTTTGCCAGACGGGCAAGAGCTGATGCAATTGCGTAAATAGCATTGTCCTTCACAGGCAGAGAACTATGGCCTCCTTTGTTTTTTACTTCCAGCCTGTATGAAAAATATAACTTTTCACTGGTCTGAATTGTCATCATTGTGGGCGTCCCATGTTTCAACTCTGCTTCGCCACCATCGGGATTAATACAGAAATCTGCATCTATCAAATCGCGGTGATTCGTAATAAGCCAGTTAACCCCGTTAGCTTTACCAGCTTCTTCATCAGCAGTAAGAGCCACAATAATATCACGGTTTGGTATAAATCCTTCTTTTTTGAGACGGATGAGACTCACAACAAAGGAGACACCATCGCACTTATCATCAGTTGTGCCACGTCCGTAAAAGTAACCATCCTTTTCTAGAAATGTAAAGGGATTAACAGACCAATCCTCCTGAAGCGCTTCAACTACATCTAAATGACTGATGAATAAAACAGGCTTTAATTTCCCGTTCCCCCTGTATCGGATTATAAGGTTCTTATGCTGAGGGTCAGGTCCTATAACCTGAATATCACTAACCGGAAATCCGGCAGATTTAAGCCTTAAAGCCATAGCCTCAGCAGCTTTTGTGCTACCATATCGCGATGTTGTATTGATTTCAATCAGTTCTTTAAATATATCCCTGGCCAACTTATCATGTCCGGAATTTGAGTCGTTCCTGAAAAGGGGTTGCGTAAAAATGATCAGAACATTATCAGTTTTTGAACTTCCCAATAATATAAGGAATGCAACCAGAACAAAAGAAATTGTTGTTTTCATGATACATGCCTTAGTTTTAATAGTTTTCTACAATTGAAAGCCATGCCGACACAAATGAGTTTAACTTAAGTTGAAATTAATTACTTTATTCCCTTCTCCGGAGGAGTCAACTTGTAGCCAAGTGTTTGGAAAATATACAACCTGTCATAGTAAACTCTGTCTGTATCTATCTTTCCACCAGTAACCCGGGCAGTGTACTGGAAAGGGAAAGATAAGTTTTTACCATCTTGCGTAAAACTGTAAGTACCCCAAACCGACACCCATTCTCCTTTAAGATTTCCTGATAATACCATAAACGTTGCTGGTAAAAAATCAACTTTCCGATTTGACTGTGAAATGTAATTTTCCTTCCAGCTACTGAGCGTTTGCTCAGCTGTACTTGAATCAGCAGGTGCGGGTCCATATCCTTTGAAATTTTCAGTCAACAGACTTTTAGCTTTCTCCAGATCTCCTGATACGAGTGAATTCAGAAAGTCACCCACGACCTTTATATCGGCATCGGCGTTAGAATTTTCCACTACCAGATCTTTGTAGCGGGATTGAACAGCTTGTATATCTTGTCCACATACTTTTGTTGAAAAAAGAGTTAGCAAAAGAGTTGCAAAGAACAAACTTGATATGATTAATTTTTTCATTTTGTTTAAGTTAAATTGTTTTATACTAATAAAAGCCCCCGGAGCTGATTCCCGAGGGTTTTACATGTAGCAATTCCCAAATACTAATGAAGTGCTATTTAATTACCCAGTCAGTATATACTGAAGGTCCTGTCAACAAAAATTTACCCCACTCATCATTTAAAGGTTTCAATTTCTTCGCGGCTGCTTTATCAAAAGCAGTTGATGTAGTATCACCTTCAATTGGCCAGTATTTATCTCTTACTTTCAGAGATTCAAAATACCATAACTCTCCAAATTGATTCTTTTTCTCTCCTCTATCACCACTTAGTACAAATATCTTTAGGCCGGGATAGCATTTCTCAAATTCAGGATTGTATTTATTAATCCAAAAATCCAGAAACTGATTCATTGTCACATCAGGTTTAAGAGTTAAGGTATATACCTGTTACAAGATTTTAACTAACAAAGATTTATAGTTCGGCTTACTAATACACTATCACTTTGAAGCGTCCTTTGGTTTGGTGCTATTCCCAATATCCGCGGCTACCTTCCATGTACCATTCACCTTGCGGTAAACAGTAACATATTTGCCCTGGTCTGTTTCCGTTCCGCTCAGCCCTAAACCCGTATCAGTATAACTACCATACTCAATGGCCAAATCACCAGAAGCGGCAATCTCGACTCGATCAGTGGTCCAGTTCCCAACCGCCTTAGGATTTTGCTTCTGATTTTGGGTAATCCATCTCTGAATAGCAGCAGGGCCAACGAAGGGCTCTTGATTAATATTATACTCTACTCCGTCATCGGCGAATAATGCAGCTATACCAGC